>Ga0187894_10000207_pt1 | contig 78661 bp, 82 predicted proteins | sample GBC1701081metaG_FD_136650 | JGI IMG/M metagenome (GOLD analysis project Ga0187894, IMG submission 136650) | White microbial mat communities from a lava cave in the Kipuka Kanohina Cave System on the Island of Hawaii, USA - GBC170108-1 metaG ...
CACGTCGACTCGCTACGCTTGATCCGCTTGACCTGCTCCATCGCTCGCTCCGTTGTTGCACAGGCGAGTCATTGTCCGCACTTCAATGCAGAAAAAAAGAACGCCGCAGGCTTACCGCTTACGAGCCAGTGAGGTCAGCGGCTCATGCTTCCAAATCACATTTGCCACCTAACTAGGCCTTCGAGCGGTCCATAGAGAGGAGGTCGGATGGCGGCGCGCCGCTCGAACGGCCACGGGCGGCGATGGCCAACCCCATTGACAGTCGCGTTCTCAGGAGTATTCTACGCGGCTCGATTTTTGGAGCGTCGCAATGGCGTATAGACCAGATAGCGTTCAGATCGTCCAGGGGTTTCCAAGTCACTGACGTTTCGCCCGAGATCGCGCTTCGGCGCAGCCGATGAAAGGCCTCTGGGTGCGAAACCCGAGGCCTTTTGTCTTTATGCATCGCACTTTTCATCGATCCCGATTCCGGATTCAGGAGCGGCGCCTCGCGCTCAACCTGTCGCGTCTCACCTTGCAGGCGGACCTCGAATCGCTTGCCGACTCCATGCTGGGGATGCGGGCGATCCAGGCCCTGGACAACGAGCCATCGTTGTACCCGATTCATCGAGCGCTTCGGTTTGCGGTTCGCCGGCCTCTCGAGGAGGTGTTCGACGACCTCGCGCTGCATGCCGGGCCGCGAGCGCAGCGCCTCGAAGCGGGTGCCGTGATCTTCGAGGGAGAAGGGTTTTTCGCGTCCGCCAAAGGTCGCCGCAAGACGAACTACTCGAGTGGAACCATCGATGTATGGGCGCGCGATCTCGTTCGGCTGCGCGAGGTTGAATCGGACATCGTGTGCGCCATCGGTGACCAGATGGTGCGCGAGGAGCAGTTCACGATCGACTGGTACTTCCACGCAGGTCTCAGCGGACTTACGAACGTTTCGTTCGAGGAGTTGGCCGATCCCGCACTGGTCGACGAAGCCTATCCATCGATTGCGGGAGGCGTTTCCGCTTTCATCGAGCAGTATTTGGAGGCACGAGACACGATCCTGGTCATGCAGGGACCGCCCGGCACCGGAAAGACGCGGCTCGTGCGCGCGATACTCGCAGCGATGTCGAGACGAAAGCGCGACAGTGCGAACGTGCTGTACACGGCGGATCGTCGTGCGATCGAGAATGACGAGATTTTCGTCGAGTTTCTCACCGGAGCGCACGATGCACTGGTCGTCGAGGATGCCGATCACCTGCTCGGTGCTCGTGCCAACGGCAATCAGGACCTGCACAGGTTCCTGACTGTTGCAGACGGAGTAGTCCAGGCTTTGGGCAGAAAGATCGTTTTCACGACCAACCTGCACAATATCGGCGATATCGATGAGGCGCTGATTCGGCCGGGCCGCTGCTTTGCCGTCGTGCGTACGCGGGGCCTGTCCCGCGAAGAAACGATTCGTCTTCTGGCGGCGCTGGGTCTCGGCCGCCCGAAAGACGCTGCAGCGATCGTTGCACTTGCATTTTCGGGAGGATCCAGAACGGCCACGCTGGCGGAGTTGTATCGCGCAATCACGACTTGCGAGCCTGCACAATCCTGATTGGCAAGCCGCGCGCCGAATGCACGCCGCCACCGATGGCGGACGTCCGGTTTCACTCGGGCGGTCGCTGCATATACAATTTCGTCCTGTCGTGACGTACTTTTTTGGCATCGCCGGCCTGATATTTGTACCCATCCGGTTCTGGATCCATGACAAGCACGCGGCGCTCGTTGGCGAGGTCCGACGACTGACTACACGTTCGAACGATCAGTGAAGGGAACGAGTCCACACTTGGACGTATCCGATCAATTCAGTCGGCGGAGAAGCCGGCCATGGCGGGCGGTCAAGTGGTGGCTGCCGACCGGAGCGATTGCAGGCTTGATATTTGCGCTCGTTCCGGGCGGCAGCAACCGCGCGATCATTCAGACTGAGTTCACGATCATGATGGTCTGCTTCTTTGTCATTGCCTTATCGATCATCCTTCTAATTCGCGGGATCCTGACTCACTATCGCTGTCCAAACTGCAACCAGATTCCCATGACAAGCTCCTTCAAGGCAGGCGGCGGCGGACTGTCCTATCGCCGTAGCGTCGACTTGAATCCGCTCGAATGCTCCGACTGTGGAGCGCGATTGAAATCAGGTGATCTTGTCGTCAGTTAGCGCAATGGCCTTATTGTCCAGCCGCGCGTCGGAGCGGAAGTGAGCCGATCCGCCAAAACCATCCGTTTCAAGGCCAGGCTCCTGCGCCCGGCATCAACGGGCAAGGCCGCGTCCTGGACGTTTCTCGTGTTGCCGAAAGGCGCCAGCTCCAGATTGCCCACGCGCAACAAGACCACGGTGAAGGGCACGATGAACGGCCAGCCGTTCCGCGCCACGCTCGAGCCGGACGGTCAGCGAAGCCACTGGCTCAAGGTGAACAGGAAGCTGCGCGATGCTGCCGGCGCGGGCGCGGGCGACCTCGTTGCATTGGCGATCACGCCGGCCGGCGCGGAGGCCGAGTCCCGCGTTCCGGCCGACCTGCGCAGGGCGCTCGCCGCCGCCCCGAAGGCGCGCGCATTGTGGACCGAAATCACCCCCGTCGCGCGCCGGGACTGGATCCAGTGGATCACCACTGCCAAACAGACGGAAACTAGAGCCCGCCGGGTGAAGAACGCCTGCCAGATGCTCGCCGGCGGAAAACGGCGCGTCTGCTGCTTCGATCGCTCGGGGTTTTACAGCAAGGGCCTCGGCGCACCCCGGGCGGTGCCCGAAGTGGGCAAAAGGATCTCGCACGCATGATTGCGAAAATCGTCGCTTCGCTCTTCCTCTGTTCGCTCGCCCTGCCCGCCCACGCACAGGCGGCGGAGCAAGCCGTCACGGTGTTCGAGAATGTGCGGATTTTCAACGGCATGTCGGGCCAGCCTGCGGGCCCTTCGCACGTGCTCGTGCGCGGCAACCGCATCGAGCGCATCTCGACGGCGCCGATACCGACTGATCGTCGTGCCGACACAGTGGTCGTCGACGGTGCCGGGCGCACGCTGATGCCCGGTCTGATCGACATGCACTGGCACGCGACGCTGGTGCGGCCGACGCCGGCGGAAATGCTCATGGGAGACATGGGCCACCTCATGCTGAAGGCCGGCGCGGAGGCGACCGATACGCTGATGCGCGGGTTCACGACCGTTCGGGACCTCGGCGGGCCGACGTTCGGCCTCAAGCGCGCGATCGACGAGGGCACGGTGATCGGCCCGCGCATCTTTCCGTCAGGGGCCATCGTCTCGATCACGGGTGGCCACGGAGACTTTCGCCAGCCGTTCGAGCTGCCGCGCACGCCGGGCGTTCCACAGGCGCGCAGCGAGCTGACCGGCGCCGCGATGATCGCCGACAGCCCCGACGAGGTGCGCCTGCGCGTGCGTGAGCAACTGATGCAGGGCGCGAGCCAGATCAAGCTGACGGCAGGCGGTGGCGTCGCCTCGCCCCACAGCCCGCTGGACGCTTCGACTTTTACGTTGGAGGAGCTGCGCGCCGCCGTGGAAGCCGCCGAAAACTGGGGTACGTACGTCACGGTGCACGCCTATACGCCGGTCGCGATCCAGCGAGCCATCGCCGCCGGCGTCAAGTGCATCGAGCACGGCCACCTGATGGACGAGGCGACCGCCCGGCTGATCGCCGAGAAAGGCATCTGGCTGAGCATGCAGGTGTTCCCCGACGAGATGGCAAACGCATTCCCGCCGGGCTCGTTCGAGCGGGAGAAGGCGCTCGAGGTGTTCGCCGGCACGGACAAGACGCTGCAGCTCGCGAAGAAGTACAAAATCAAGACCGTGTTCGGCACCGACGTCCTGTTCTCCCCGGCACTGGCGCGGCGCCAGGGGGCGATACTTGGCCTGTGGACACGCTGGTACACGCCCGCCGAGGCGCTCGAGATGGCGACCGGCACGGCCGCTGAGCTGCTGACGCTGTCCGGCAAGCGCAATCCTTACCCGGGCAAGCTGGGCGTAGTCGCGGAAGGCGCGCTCGCCGACCTGCTGCTCGTCGACGGCGACCCGATCTCCGACATCCGGCTGCTTGCGGAGCCGGAAAAGAACCTTCTCGTCATCATGAAGGACGGCAAGGTCTACAAGAACTCGCTAGCTCGTTAGGGGAGATTGATGAACAAGTACGGCGCTGAATTCTTCGGCACTTTCTGGCTCGTGTTTGGCGGATGCGGCAGCGCGGTGCTCGCCGCCGCATTCCCGGACGTCGGGATCGGATTGCTCGGCGTGTCGCTCGCCTTCGGCCTCACGGTCTTGACGATGGCCTATGCGATCGGCCACATCTCCGGCTGTCACCTCAACCCGGCCGTGTCGCTGGGCCTGTGGGCGAGCGGCCGCTTCCCGCTGGCAGAGCTCGTGCCTTACGTCATCGCGCAGGTTCTCGGCGGAATCGCGGCCGGCGGCATCCTGTACCTCATCGCGAGCGGCAAGGCGGGTTTCGACGTTTCCACCGGCTTCGCGGCGAACGGCTACGGCGAGCACTCGCTGGGTGGTTACGGGCTGCGTGCGGGAGCGCTCACTGAAATCGTCATGACGATGATGTTCCTGCTGGTGATCCTCGGCGCCACCGACAAGCGCGCGCCGCAAGGCTTCGCGCCGATCGCCATCGGCCTCTGTCTCACGCTCATCCACCTGGTCTCGATCCCGGTTACGCAAACGTCCGTGAATCCGGCGCGCAGCACCGGCGTCGCCGTGTTCGTCGGCGACTGGGCGACCGCGCAGCTTTGGCTCTTCTGGGTCGCGCCGATCGCGGGCGCACTGCTCGGCGCCGCGGTCTACCGCTTCATCGGCGGCAGCAGCAAATGATTCCGCGATGTTTGCGCGCACTCTCCGTGGCGGCGGCGCTGGCCGGCCCGGCGTTTGCGGGCGCTCAAGAACGGCCGCAGGTCGAGTTCCTGAACTCGGGCACGGTCACGCCGACGACGCTCCCCTTCTCCGAGGCGGTGCGCGTCGGCCACACCCTGTACCTCTCGGGGCAGGTCGGCATCAAGCCAGGGACGCTCGAGCTCGCGCCGGGCGGGATCGCGGGGGAGGCGCGCCAGACGCTCGAGAACATCCGCACGACGCTCGAGACGCACGGCTTCTCGCTGAGCGATGTCGTGAAGTGCACGGTGATGCTTGCGGACATCGCCGAGTGGGCTGCCTTCAACGACGTGTACCGGGGGTTCTTTGCGCCGCCCTACCCCGCGCGCAGCGCACTCGGCGCCAGCGGCCTGGCCCTCGGCGCGCGCGTCGAGGTCGAGTGCATCGCGGTGAAGGGGTCGGCGGCTACCGGGGAATCTGCGGCAAGCCGTCCGTGATCTCGTAGTAATCGCCCTTGTCGGCGACGAAGATGTGCTTCTCGATGCGTGCGCCGGTCGGGGCCTCGAACGCGCCCAGGGCAACGGCGACACGGTCCTGGCCGACCGGGTCCCAGAACAGCGATGCGCCGCAGGTCGAGCAGAAGCCGCGCTGGGCCTGCTCCGAGGAACGGAACCAGGCCACGTTGAATTCGCCGTCCACTTTCAGGGCCTTGCGCGGGACACCGGCGGATACCCAGTAGTGGCCGGAGGTCTTGCGGCACTGGGTGCAATGACAGGCGATCGCAGGTTCCAGCTCACCTTCGACGGTGAACCTGACCGCGCCGCAAAGGCAGGAACCGGTGTGCATGGTGCATTCCTCGCGAGTGCTGCATCATTCTAGGGGCATGCGCCCGAGTCCGCAGCTTCGCGCGACGCTCATCGGCGGTTCGATCGCCGGCACGCTCGACATCCTGATCGCCATGACGTTCGCGACCGCGCGGGCAGTCGCGCGCAAGGAGTCCCCATGAAACGTGTCACGGGCGTCGGCGGCATTTTCTTCAAGGCGAAGGACCCGGTGGCGCTCCGCGCCTGGTACCAGAAGCACCTCGGCATTGACGTACAGCCCTGGGGCGGTGCGGCATTCACCTGGGCGGATGAAGCCGGCAATGCCGTGAAGGGTACGACCGTCTGGAACATCGGCGAGCAGGGCAACGACTACTACGCGCCGAGCCAGGCGAGCTTCATGGTGAACTACCGCGTCGCCGACCTCGGCGCGCTGCTCAAGGCCCTGCGAGCGGAAGGCTGCCAGGTCCTCGACAAGACCGACGACTCGGAATACGGCAAGTTCGGCTGGGTCATGGATCCCGAGGGCAACAAGATCGAGCTCTGGCAGCCGCCGCCCGGATCATGAAAGAACTGGCCAGATGATCGAGCGCCTGCGCCTGCCGGCGAGCGAGGCCGACCTCGACGCCCTCGCCGCGCTGCTCGTGGATGCCGTGGAATCCGGTGCGGCGGTGAGCTTCGTGTCGCTCACGCACGGCCAGGCGCTCGACTGGTGGCGCGAGCTCCTGTCGGCGCCGGATTCGCGTACGATCGTGCTCGTCGCGCGCGATGACGCAGGCATCGCCGGTTCAGTGCAACTGCACCCGGCCTGGGCGCCCAATCAGCCGCACCACGCGGACGTCGCGAAGCTGATCGTGCATCGCCGCGCACGCCGGAGCGGGCTCGGCGCGGCGCTGATGGCGGCGGTCGAGCACGAGGCATCGGCTGCGGGCTTCCGGCTACTCGTGCTCGACTCGAAGCGCGGCGACGCGGGCGAGCGGCTGTACCGGCGGCTCGGCTGGAACATGGTCGGCACGATCCCGCGCTTCGCACTCGACACCGACGGCCGGTCGCTCCACGACACCGTGGTCTTCTACAAGGAGCTGGCGTCTGCCGATGTCCGCTGAAGATCAGGCGCTCTGGAACGAAGCGGCGGAACAGCTCGGCTTCCATGCGCGCCCCGGTCACGACTGGCTCGACACGCTGAACCGGCTGTGGCGCAAGAACCGCTTCGTCATGTCGATGGACGGCGTTCTGAAGCTCGACGCGGCCCCGCCCGTCCTGACGCGTGACATGCTGACGGTCAGCGGCGATCGCTGGCCGCTGGAGCGGCTCGCACCACTCGTGCACCGGGATGCCCATGGCCGCATCCGGCCGAAACGCGACGATCGGCCCGTGCTGCTGCTCGAATGGCAGGGCCGCCATTTCCTGATCGACGGCATCACCCGCATCAACCGCCGGATCCGCGGGCAGGAGCCGGGGCCGCACGCGGTCATCGTGATTCACGCCGGGATTTGAGATAATCCCCGACCCCCGGCGAGCGGGCGCGCCATGACCTACCAGCTCGAGATCATCGAAAAGCCGAACTACCTGCACGCCATCGTGACCGGCAAGAACACGATGGAAAATGTCGTCGCGTACCTGAGGGATCTCCTCAAGGAGTGCGAGGCGCGGGGTTCCTACAACGTGCTGATCGAGGAACGGCTCGAGGGCAGGCGCCTCGAAACCTGGGACGTGTACCAGATCGCCTCCGACAGCAGCACCTTCGCGCGCGGTTTCTTCCGGACCATGGCCTACGTGGACGTCAACATGGGCGGCGAGCTGATGAAGTTTGCGGAGACCGTGGCCAACAACCGCGGCGTGCCGATGATGCTGTTTCCGACCGTCGCCGAGGCCGAAGCCTGGCTCGCCAGCAAACCGCGCTGATGGCCGCGGCGGCTGATACGGGCTTCGCCTGCGGCATTGCCGCCGTGCGGCGCTGGCGGGACAGCGACCGAGCGGATATCGTCCGTTTCGGCAACAACCGCAAGGTCTGGCGCAATCTCCGCGACCGCTTCCCACACCCTTATACCGATACCGATGCGGTCGCCTGGCTGGCCCTCGCGAAGGTAGACCCGGAAAAAGCGGGTTGGGCGATCGAGGTCGACGGCCAGGCCGCGGGCGGCATCGGCCTCGTGCCGCTCGCGGATGTGCATGCGCGCTGCGCGCACATCGGCTACTGGCTCGGTGAGCCCTTCTGGGGTCGCGGCATCATGACCGAAGTCGTGCGGCAGCTGTCGGACCATGCGCTCGGCGAGCGCGGGTTTCTGCGCCTCGAGGCGCCGGTCTACGCGTGGAATCCGGCCTCGATGCGCGTCCTCGAGAAGTGCGGCTTCGCTCGCGAGGGCGTGCTCAGAAAGAGCGTGTTCAAGGACGGCGCGGTCATCGACAGCGTGTTGTACGCGAAGGTGGCGCCATGACGGCGGCAGAATTCCCGATCGAGGGCGGCTGCGACTGCCGCACGGTGCGTTTCCGGATGGAGACCGCTCCGCTCTTCGTCAACTGCTGCCACTGCCGCTGGTGCCAGCGCGAGACCGGCGCCTCCTTCGCGCTCAACGCGATGATCGAGACGGACCGCGTCACGCTGCTCGCCGGCCAGCCGGAACTCGTCGACACGCCCTCCGCGAGCGGCAAGGGCCAGAAGATCGCGCGTTGCCCGTCTTGCAGGATCGCGCTCTGGAGCCACTATGGGGGCGGCACCGCCGTCGCCTTCGTGCGCGTCGGCACGCTCGACAACCCGGACTCGCTGCCGCCCGACATCCACATCTTTACGTCCACGAAGCAGCCCTGGGTCGTCCTGCCGTCGGGGACTCCGGCCGTGCCGGAGTTCTATGACTTCAAGCAGTTCTGGCCGGCGGAAAGCCTCGCCCGGCGACAGGCGCTACACGCGAAGCGGCGCGCGTGAGAAAATGCGCTCCGGCGGAGCGCCCGCCTGCTTCAGCAGGGACCTGACATGAACGAACCGATTTCGCGCAGCCTCGTCGTCCTCAGCGCCAGCATCCTGCTCGGCTTCATCGCCCTCGGCTGGCTGCTCGGCAACGCGGCGGTGCGCGTGAAGAAGTTCGACCGCACGGTGGTGGTCAAGGGCCTGTCGGAGCGCGAGGTGCCGGCCGACGTTGCCATCTGGCCGCTCACATTCCAGGACGCCAGCAACGACCTCAACGCGCTGTTCGGCTCGTTGCAGAAGAAGAACGCGCTGGTCACGGACTTCCTCGCCGGGCACGGGATCGCGAAGGACGCAATCACGGTAGGTGCCCCCGCGGTAACCGATCGCTTCGCCCAGTCCTATGGCGACACGAACAACATCGCCTACCGCTACACGGCGACCTCGACGGTCACGGTCTTCACGAGCGACGTCGAGGCGGTGCGCAAGGCGATGCAGGACGTCATCGCGCTCGGCCAGAGAGGCGTCGCGCTCTCCGGCGAGGGCTACCAGGGCCAGATGCAGTTCGAGTTCACCGGCTTGTCGAAGCTGAAGCCCGAGATGGTCGAGGAAGCCACCAAGAACGCACGCGCCGTGGCCGAGAAGTTCGCGGAGGATTCGGGCAGCCGCCTCGGCCGCATCCGCTCCGCGCAGCAGGGCCAGTTCTCGATCGAGAACCGCGACAGCACGACGCCGCACATCAAGAAGGTGCGCGTGGTCTCGACGGTCGAGTACCACCTCGCGGACTGAGCAACTCGTGGCGACGGTCGAGCCTGCCGAATCGGACGAGGCCATCCTCGCGTGCCGCGAGGTGATGGCGGAGTTGCGGCCGCACGTCGCGGCCGGCGACTTCCTGGCAACGGTGCATGCACTACTGGCGGACGGGCTGCGGCTCGCCTGCGTCCGCGAGGGCGGCCGGGTCGTCGCGGTCGCGGGCTACCGGATTTCCACCAACCTGTTCTGCGGCAAGCACCTGTACGTGGACGACCTCGTGACCGCCGTGTCCGAGCGTTCCAAGGGCCACGGCAAGGCGCTGCTCGGCTGGCTCCGCCAGCTCGCGGTCGAGAACGATTGCGACATCTTTCACCTCGACTCCGGCGTGCAACGCAAGCGCGCGCACCAGTTCTACCTGCGCGAAGGACTCGACCTCAGCTCCTACCACTTCAGCGAGCGGCTGAAGCCGCGCGCTTGAGGATGGACGCCGCCCCGCGCGCACTGACGCGCGCATCACTCGCCGCGGGCGTAAACGCGCTGGTCCGCCGGGACCCGGACTTTGCGGTGCTGTACCGCCGCAACGGCCTGCCGCCGATGTGGGCGCGGCGGCCCGGCTTCCCGACGCTGGTGCACATCGTGCTCGAGCAGCAGGTCTCGATCGCCGCGGCGCGCACCCTCTTCCGCCGCGTCTCTGCGACACTCGGCGGCATGACGCCGGAACTGGTCCTCGAGTGCGGCGTGCCAGGCCTGCACGGGCTCGGGATCACGCGGCAGAAAGCCTCGTACTGTCATGCGCTCGCCGCAGCGGTCGCGAACGGCAGCCTCTCGCTCGGTGGCATTGCGCGCAGCGAGGACATGGCCGGACGCGCGGCGCTCCTCGCGCTGCGCGGCATCGGGCCGTGGAGTGCCGACATCTACTACTTGATGGCGCTTCGCCGCCCGGACGTGTGGCCGGTCGGCGACCTCGCGCTGGCCGTGGCGCTGCAGGAAGTCAAGCGCCTGCGGCGGCGGCCGGACGCCGGTCGGCAGCTCGCGATGAGCGCCGCCTGGGCGCCGTGGCGTTCGGTTGCGGCGCGGCTGCTGTGGCATCACTATCTCACCACGCGCAGGACGCGCGCGAACTGAAGGAGTCGGACATGGAACGCAGGGCGACGGCCGTCTGGGAAGGCGGACTCAAGGATGGCAAGGGACGGATCTCCACCGAGAGCCGCGCGCTCACCGACACCCCCTACTCCTTTCACACGCGTTTCGAGGGCGCGCCGGGCACGAATCCCGAGGAGCTGCTCGGCGCCGCGCACGCGGGCTGCTTCTCCATGGCGCTTTCTTTGCAGCTCGGCGAGGCCGGCATCCGGCCCGAGCGCATCGAGACGAAGGCGACCATCACGTTCGAGAAGCTCGACGCAGGCTTCACGATCACGCGCTCACACCTCGATGTGGCGGTGCGCGCGCCCGGCGCCGACCGCGCCAGGTTCGAGCAGGCGGCGCAGAACGCAAAGTCCGGCTGCCCGCTCAGCAAGGTCCTGAAAGCCGAGATCTCGATGGACGCGAGGCTCGTAACCTGATGCCGGAGCTCACGCCCTTCCACCTCGCCATACCGGTACACGACCTCGCCGCGGCACGCGCTTTTTATGGCGAGCTGCTGGGCTGCCCGGAGGGGCGCAGCGCTCACGACTGGGTGGACTTCGATTTCTTCGGCCACCAGCTCGTGTGCCACGCGGTCGCCGGCACGGCGCCCGAGCAGCCGGCGCACAATGCCGTGGACGGCCATGACGTGCCCGTGCCGCACTTCGGGCTGGTGCTCGAGATGAAGGACTGGGAGTCGCTCGCCGCGCAGCTGACGTCGGCCGGCGTCGCGTTCGTGATCCAGCCGACGATCCGCTTCAAGGGCAGGCCGGGCGAACAGGCGACGATGTTCCTGATCGACCCGAGCGGCAATGCGCTCGAGTTCAAGGCGTTTCGCGACATCGAAGGCCAGTTGTTCGCCAGAGAGTGACCAGGGGGGCACGAATGCGCACTATCCGTACGATGGCCGCGGCCGCGGCATGCCTCGCCGCTACGGCAGCCCAAGCCGGCGGCACGCCGACCGACGCCGAGATCGCGGCGCTGGTCGCGAAGCACGCCGGCGCGAGCATCGCGCAGCGCCAGGACATGCACCGGAATCCGGAGCTCTCGAACCGCGAGACGCGCACCGGCGCACTGGTCGCCGCGCACCTGCAGTCGCTCGGCATCGAGGTGCAGACCGGCCTTGCGCACACGGGCGTGGTCGGCATCCTGCGCGGCGGCAGGCCGGGCCCCGTCATCGCGGTCCGCGCGGACATGGACGGCCTGCCGGTCACCGAGCAGACCGACTACCCCTTCAAGTCCACGCTGCGCAGCACCTACCTCGACAAGGACGTCGGCGTGATGCACGCCTGCGGCCACGACGTGCACACGGCCGCCCTGCTCGGCACCGCCGCGGTGCTCGCGGACCTGCGCGACCAGCTTCCGGGCACCGTGATGTTCATCTTCCAGCCCGCGGAAGAGGGCGTGCCCTCCGGCGAGCGCGGCGGCGCGCGGATGATGGTCGAGGACGGCATCTTCGCGAAGCTGAAGCCCGACGCCGTGATCGCCTTCCACACGAACGGCTCGCCGCCGGACGCCGACGGCGACGATGAGCGACTCGGGACCGCCGTGTATTCCGTCGGTCCCGCTTTTGCGGCCGCGACGCGCTGGGAAGCGACGATCAAGGGCCGCCAGGCACACGGCTCGACGCCGCATCTCGGCGTCGACCCGATCGTCACGGCCTCCGGCATCGTCACGGCGCTGCAGACGATCCGCTCGCGCGTGCTGTCGCCGCTGTCGGACAACGTGATCACGGTCGGCATCTTTCGCAGCGGCGAGCGCCACAACATCATCCCCGAGAGCGCGTTCCTCGGGGGCACGATCCGCACCTTCGATGACGCGACGCTCGAGACGATTGAAACGCGCATGCGCGAGATCTTCGACGGCCACGCGAAGGCTGCGCACGCGACCTACGAACTCAACTTCGACACCGGTCACCCGATGACCGTCAACAATGCCGAGCTCACGGCCCGCCTCGTGCCGACGCTGCAGCGTGTGCTCGGCAAGGACCAGGTCCGGGAGGCGGACCCGATCACCGGCGCCGAGGATTTCTCGTACTTCTCGCAAGTCGTGCCGGGCTTCTACTTCCGGCTCGGCGTCGTTCCCGACGGCACGAGTTCGGGCGGACACCACACGCCGACCTTCTACGCGGCCGACGAGTCCGTGCCGATCGCAATGCGCGCCATGACCTCGCTGGTGGTGGATTTCCTGAGCGCCGGCAAACCCTGATGACCCGGCTGGTCGAGTGCGTCCCGAACTTTTCCGAGGGACGCGACAGGTCCGTGATCGACGCGATCGCCCGCGCGATTTCGGGCGTCAACGGCGTACGGCTGCTCGACGTGGACCCGGGCGCGGATACCCATCGGACGGTCTACACCTTCGTCGGTGAGCCCGATGCGGTCGCCGAGGCTGCGTTCCGGGCCGCGACCGCCGGCGCGCAGCTGATCGACATGACCCGGCACGCCGGCGCGCACCCGCGCATGGGCGCGCTCGACGTCTGCCCGGTCGTGCCGGTCGCGGGCGTCACGATGGACGAGTGCGTGGCGCTCGCGCGCGCGCTCGGCCGGCGGATCGCCGAAGCGCTGTCGCTGCCGGTCTATTTCTACGAGTTCGCGGCGACGGTGCCCGCGCGTCGCAACCTGGCCGACATCCGCGCGGGCGAGTACGAGGGGCTTGCGAAGAAGCTGGGCGACCCCGCGTGGAGGCCGGACGCGGGCCCTGCGAAGTTCAATCCGCAGCTCGGCGCGACCGTGGTCGGCGCGCGTGAATTCCTGATCGCGTACAACGTCAACCTCAACACGCGACTCGCGACGCTCGCGAACGAGGTCGCGCTCAACATCCGCGAGGCCGGGCGGCTCAAGCGCGATGCAGAGGGCGAGGTCATGAAGGACGCCACCGGGCAGGAGCTGCGCGTGCCGGGGCGGCTCAAGGCGGTGAAAGCGATCGGCTGGACCATCGAGCAGTACCGCCAGGCGCAGGTATCGGTGAACCTGCTGAGTTACCGGACGACGCCGCTGCACGTCGTGTACGAGACCGCGCGCGAGGAAGCGGCAAAGCTCGGGCTCGTCGTGACCGGCTCAGAGCTGGTCGGGCTCACGCCGCTCGAGCCGCTGGTCGAAGCGGGTCGCTTCTACCTGCAGAGACAGGGCCGGTCCACGGGCCTTCCGGAGCGGGAACTGGTGGAGATTGCGATCCAGTCGCTGGGGCTCGCCCAGCTTGCGCCCTTCGACCCGGACAAGCGGGTCATCGAGTACGCTGTGCGCATGCCGGGACCCCTCGCGTCCATGACGGTCGAGCGCTTCGTGGACGAAGTCTCGAGCAGTTCGCCGGCGCCGGGCGGCGGTTCGGTTGCCGCACTCGCGGGCAGCCTCGGCGCGGCGCTTGCGGCGATGGTCGCGAACCTCACCGTCGGCAAGAAGGGTTACGAAGCGGCCTGGGCGTCGTCCTCGGCGCTGGCCGAACGCGCGCAGGCGCTGAAGGCGCAGCTGCTCGCCGCGGTCGACGACGACACGAAGGCATTCGACGACGTGCTGGGGGCGATGCGCCTGCCGAAGGCGTCCGACGACGAAAAGCGCGCACGCTCGGACGCGATCGCGGCGGCCTACGAAAAGGCGACCTCGGTGCCGCTCGCGACGGCGCGACGATGCCTCGCGGCGATGGAACTCGCGCTGGAATCGGCGCAGAGCGGCAACAGGAACTCCGCGTCCGACGCAGGCGTCGCGGCGCTGCTGGCAAAGGCCGGGCTCGATGCGGCGATCCTGAACGTGCGCATCAACCTGCCGTCAGTGCGGGAAGGCGCATTCAGGTCGACGACGATTGCCGAAATTGCCGATCTGCAGTCGAAATCCGCAGGCCCGCTCGCGAAGACCCTCGCAGCGGTCGAAGCCAGCCTCAAGCCCTGAGCGAAATTGCCTCGCGGCCGGCGCGCGCGGATCCGGCGGGGTTCCTCGCTCGCGAACTCCGCCGGAACTCACGAGTTCTGCTCGCGAGGACCCCGCCACCTCGCGCGCGCCGTCACCGACGCCGCCCGGTCAAGCGCGCGGACGAGCCGTTGCGGGACCCCCGAGCGCAGTGCGTAAGTTCCGGCGGCGCAAGCGAGGGGAGTCCCGCAGGCGAAGTCCGCGCGCATGCCCGCAACGCCGACGGTTACGGGGGTGGCGAGGTCGAAGTGTCCTTGGGTTTGCCGCGGACTCGGCTGACGACGTCGTGGGCGGTGGCGCGCAGCTTGCGCAGCCAGTAGCGGGCCCAGGCGAACTCGAGGCCGAGCACGCCGAGGCCGAGCGGGATGACGATGATGGCGGGCCCCGGCAGCACGACCATGGCGATGCCGAGCAGCACGATGCTGCCACCGATGATGGCGACCACGATGCGCCGCGCCCAGGGATAGGTAATCGTGCGGCGCAGGTAGCCGCGCAGTCGCCATCTCATGGCAGGGTGTTCCCGGCAAACGCCTCGACGAGCCGCGCGACCGCGCGCGGCGCCTCATGATGAAGCATATGGCCGGCGCCGGCCACCGTCTCGATCGCCAGGTGACGGATCAGTGACGCGAAGGACTCGATGCCACCCTCGGGCGCGAGGCGCGGCAACAGCTCCGACGCCGCGCCGACGACCAGCAGCACGCGCGCCTCGATGGCGCGCCAGCAGGCTTCCATCTCCTCGCGGCGATACAGGTACGGATTCGTGCGGCGGTGCGCCGGGTCGGCGAGCAGCCGCACACCGCCACCCGCGACCGGCTCGCTCCAGCAAGCGGCGATGAATTCGGCCTGGTCCGCCGTGAGCCGCGGGTTGCGCCTTGCGACGCGCGCCGCGAGCTCGGGGAGGCTCGCGTATTCGCCCGATGCCGCGGGCTCGCGGAGCTCGTCGAGCCACTGCACGAGCCGCGCCGGCGCCTGGTCTGCATGCGTGCGCGGCAGGCCGATGCCCTCGAGGTTCACCAGCGCACGCACGCGCGACGGCCGCACGCCCGCGTAGATCATCGCGACGTTCGCGCCCATGCTGTGGCCGACGATGCGCGCGGGACCGCGCGGGCAGAATGCCTCGAGCATGGCCTCGAGGTCGGCGTAGTAGTCCGGGAACCAATAGCCGCCGGGGCTGCGGGCGCTCCCGCCGAAGCCGCGCCAGTCGACGGCCAGCAGCGGCAGCCCCGGGTCGATCTCGTCGGCGACGAACTGGAAGGTCGCCGCGCAGTCGGCGAATCCGTGCAGCAGCAGCACCGGGTCTTCAGAATCCGGCCCCCAGCGGATGACGTGATGGCTGAGGCCGCGGATCGGGATCGTCCCGTGCCGGCCGGGACGCTGAGGCCGGTAGCTCATGCCGTCAGGCCGGCGCGAGGCGCTGGACCAGCACCTTGTCGATGCGCCGGCCGTCGAGGTCCACGACCTCGAAGCGCAAGCCGCGCCAGCGGAAACTCTCGCCGGTCGCCGGCAGGTGGCCGAGCTGCGCCAGCACGAAGCCGGCGAGGGTCGTGTAATCGTCGCCCGAGCGCATGCTGCCCGCGCCGAGCAGGCGTTCCACGTCGTCGATCGACATGCCGCCGTCCACGAGCCAGGAGGAATCGTCGCGCGCGACCGCCTCCGCGGCCTCCTCGCTCGCGGCCTCGGGCAGCTCGCCCGCGATCGCGGTCAGGATGTCGGCGGGCGTCACCACACCCTCGATCGAGCCGTGCTCGTCCACGATCACGGCGAAGTGCATCTTCGACTCGCGAAACAGGTCCAGCAGCCGGAGGATGCGCGTCGACTCGTGCACGACGAGCGGCGCACGCACGCGCGCCGCGAGCTCCCCCGACTGCGCATCGCCGAGCCATTCCGCGAGTTCGCCGGTCATGACGATGCCGAGCAGCTCGTCGAGCTGGCCGCGGCACACGGGGTAGCGCGAGTGGCCGCTGGTGCGCACGACGTTCCACACGGTCTTGCGGTCGTCGGCCGCGTCCAGCCACACGACGTCGCCGCGCGGCATCATGATGCTGCGCACCGTGCGGTCGGGCAGGCGCAGAACGCCCTCGATCATCTGGTGCTCGGCGGCGTGGAAGATGCCGGTATGCGTCCCCTCCGCGATCATCGAGCGGATCTCCTCCTCGCTGACTGCGCGAGCCGCGGCCTTCGGAAGCCCGAGCGCCCGGACGAAGAGCTCGGTGGCGCTGCGCAGCACCCAGACGAGCGGCGCGCTCAGGAATGCAACCAGTTCCATCGGCCGCGCGAGCGCCGATGCGATGACCTCCGGGTTCGAGAGCGCCCAGCGCTTCGGCACCAGCTCGCCGATCACGACCGACAGGAAGGTCACGCCGACCACGACGATCGCGTAGGCCGCGGTGTCGAGGTATTCCGCGACCGGCGCGAGCCAAGCGAAACCCGCGAGCCAGTCCGCGAGCGGCGCCGCGAAACGCGCGCCGCTGTACACGCCCGACAGCACGCCTATGAGCGTGATGCCGATCTGCGCGCTGGACAGGAACCGCGTGGGGTGATCGAGCAGGCGCAGCGCCGCTCGCGCTCCGCCGCTGCCCCGGTTGGCGAGTTCCTTGAGGAGCGTGGGGCGCGAGGAGAACGTCGCGAGTTCGGCCATGGCGAACAGGCCGTTGACGCACACCAGCAGGAGGAGGAGCAGTAGGTCGCCGATCATCGTGCGCCGGGGTCGCCGGCCGCTTGCATTCTACCAGCCCGGGGCTCGCGCCCGAGCCGAAGGCGGTTGCGGCCGGCCGGGTTGGGCCGCAAGATGCCCGCTACGCCCGGTAATCCCCGCTTGCAGACACGCGACGCTTCCCGCCGGCTGATTGCCGGCTCCGCGATCATCGGCTCGATCGGCACTTTCAGCCTGCACGTGCTGCTGCCGGCGCTGCCGGCGATCGCGTCCGCAATGCAGGTCGGTCCGCACGCAGCGCAGCTGCTCATCAGCCTTTCGATCCTCGCCATCGCGCTCGGCAACCTCACCGTCGCCCCGCTTTCTGACCGTTACGGGCGCCGGGCGATCGTGCTGCTTGCGCTCGGGCTCTTCGTCCTCGGGAGCGCCGCCGGCATCGTCGCCGACTCGCTCGGCGGACTGGTCGCCGCGCGCGTCGTGCAGGCTTTCGGCGGCGGCGCGGCGATGTCGGTCATGCGTGCGACGATCCTCGACCATTTCGGCCCGGCACGCGCCGCCGGCGCGCTGGCGGCCACCGCGACGGCGATCCTGGTCGCGCCGATGGTTGCGCCGTCGCTCGGCGGCTTCGTGCTCGAATGGCTCGGCTGGCGCGCCGTGTTCGCACTCTCGGGGCTGCTCGGCTTCGCCGTGTTCCTGTTCGCTTCGCGGAACCTGCGCGACGCGCGGCGCGCCGACCGATCCGCGGGCCCGTCGCTGCGCTACTGGTCGAGCTTCCGCAGCCTGCTTGCCTCGCGCGAGTACCTGGCATTCCTGGTGTATGGCTCCTGCATGGTGAGCATGGTCTACACGTTCGTGACCGGCGCGCCCTACGTCGCGATCGACGTGCTGGGCGTGTCGCCTTCGCGCTTCGGCCTGCTGCTGTTCTTCCCGGCGGTCGCCGCGTTCAGCGGCTTCCTGCTCGCGGCGCGCATGACCGGCCGGCTCGGCGGCCAGCGCATGATGCGCGCCGGCGCGATGATCGCATTCGCGGGCACGTCCTCGATGGCGGCGCTCGCATTGCTGCACGTGTGGCATCCGCTGGCGCTGTTCATTCCCGGCATGGCGATCGGCTTCGCGAACGCGATCGCGGCGCCGTCTTCGACCATCGGCGCAATCTCGCGCAACCCGGCGATCGCGGGCGCTGCCTCGGGGTTGTTCGGGTTCCTGCAACTGGTGACCGCCGCGGCCTCGACGCAGCTGGTCGCGGCCTTTGCCGGCCATTCACCGGTGCCGCTTGCGGCCGTGCTGCTCGTGCTGTGCCTGGGTGCGCTGCTTGCGCTCAGGCCGATCGGGAAGATCCGGCTGGACCGGCCGTCGCCCGCTCAGGCGGATCCGCCGGGGGAACTGGTGGCGTCAGATCCGACGCGGTAGCGGAAACGGACCGTGCCGAAAGTGACCAGGTCACCATCGTCGAGGCGCGCGTAGCGCACCTGGATGCCATTCACGAAGATGCCGTTCCGGCTGTTGGCATCCACCACCATGGCCTCGCCGTTGCGCACCGTCAGCATTGCATGCAGGCGGCTGACCGTCGGGTCGACGATGCGCAGGTCGTTGTCGCGGGTGCGGCCGATGTTGACGCGCCGGCCGGCGATCTCGTGCACGCAGCCGACCACGTCGAGGCCGATCAGGTAGCGACGCAGTCGCGGCGTGGCCGAAACCGTCGGCATGGCCGGCAGTTCGGAAATCGGCAGCTCCTGGGTGTACTCGGCCTCCGCGTCCGGATCCGCCGCCGGCGCCTCGGCCGGTACGGCATCGGTCACACCGGTGTTGAGCGGGCGCGCCTCGCGCAGCTCCGCCGCGAGGCCCTCGCGCTCGAGCGTGCGGGCGGCGAGCCGGGCCTGGAGTTCCTCGATGCGGCGTTCGCGTTCAGCGAGCAATTGGTTGCGTTCAGCGAGGTTGCGCTCGAGGTCATCCACGCGTTTCTGCCAGCGGGCGCGCTCGGTGGCGAGCGCTTCGGCCTGGTGGGCGCGGCGCTCGCCGGCCGGCAGCAATCGGGCAAGGTCAGCCTGGGTTTCCACGAACATCTGGGTGTCGTCGCCGACGTCGATGACGGCGATGCCGGGCTCGTCAGGCAAGCTGCCGATCAGGATCGGGGCGTCGTCGAGGTCGGCGGCCGGGGTGACGAGTTCCCAGTCGTGCGAGTCGGGCAGGTGATAAGTGCTCGTGAGCTCGATGTGTTCAACGAGCTGTGTGAGGTCCTCCGAGACGATGCCGTCGTCCGGGAGGCTATCCCCGTCCCCCTTCTCCATGGCACCCATTATGGACTCGCCCCGCGCCGGCGCCACACGGGGTTCTGCCGGGTCATTATGTATCAATGACTTAGCTTGGCATCCCCGATCGGCAGGCTGCGAAAGCGTGAACTGCGTCACATGCCGCCCCAGGCCGCCCTGCACGGGATCCGGCGGGGTTTCTCGCTCGCGAACTCCGCCGGAACTTACGAGTTCGCTCGCGAGAACCCCGCCACCTCGTGCAGGGCGGCCGGACGCCGACGTGCGGCGATGCGCGCGGCCGGGCGGGTTCCCTGAGCGAAGCGCGTAAGTTCCGGCGGCGCGAGCGAAGGGTTCCCGCCCGGTCAAGCGCGCAACACGTGAACTTCGTAGTAGCCAGCGTGACCGGTAGGATGGCCGCCATGCGACCGGTCTGGATGCTCGCGGCAACGCAGGCGCTCTGCATGTCGGGGAGTTTCCTGTTCTTCCTGCTCGGCGGAATCATCGGCTCGCACCTTGCGCCGTCGCCGGCGCTGTCCACGCTGCCCGTTTCGGTGATGATTGCCGGCCTCGCGGCCAGCGTGATCCCGGCCGGTGCGCTGATCCAACGCTTCGGCCGGCGGGCCGTGTTCACCGCCAGCGCCCTGCAGGCAGCCGTAGGTTGCATCCTCGCCGGTTACGCGATCACGAAGGGCAGCTTCGGGCTCTTCTGCGCGGCCGCCTTCCTGTTCGGCGCCAACAATGCGGTCGTCATGCAATACCGATTCGCGGCCACCGAGTACGTGGACGCGGCGCGGGCAGCCCGGGCGATCTCCATCGTGATGTGCGGGGCCTTGGTGGCGGCCTGGCTGGGGCCGGAATTCGCGGTGCGGACTTCCCACCTCGTGCCGGCCGCCCAGTACGCGGGTTCGTTCTACGCCGCGACCGGGCTCTACCTGGCAGCGGCGGCGGTGCTCGCGCAAATACCGGACTCGGTGCCCGCCAGCCTGGTCGATCCGACGCCGCCGCGTCCGCTCGCAGAGATTGCGTCCCAGCCCGTGTTCCGCGTTGCGGTGCTCGCCGCCCTCGCCTCCTATGCGGTCATGAGCTTCATCATGACCGCGACCCCGATCAGCATGCACGTGGTGGACGGCCACGACGCGGTGGCTACGGCCCGCGTGATCCAGGTGCACCTGCTCGGCATGTACCTGCCGTCGCTGGCGAGCGGCTGGATCATCGCGAAGTTCGGCGACCGGCCGGTGATCGTCGCGGGGGCGTTGCTGATGGGGGCCTGCGTCGCGATCGCGACCGTTTCCGGGCATGCGGCCCTGCACTACGGCTGGGCGCTTGGCGTGCTGGGACTCGGCTGGAACCTGCTGTTCATCGCCGCGACGACGCTGCTGACCCAGACCTATCGCGCGCGCGAGCGGGTCCGGGCGCAGACGCTGAACGATTTCCTGGTGTTCGGGGCACAGGCCACGGCGTCGCTGCTGGCCGGCGTCGCAGTCACGACGCTGGGCTGGGAGCGGCTCAACCTGCTGACGCTGCCCCTGCTTGCGGCGGTTTTGGTCGCGGTGGCGTCACTCGGCCGCGGGCGGGTGGCGGCCCCGGCCTAGGCTTCAGACGCGGTCGAGGAAAGCCCGGATCTCGGCGACGACGGCCTCGGCGGGCTCCCGCACCACGCAATTCGGGTCGGCGGAGAGCTGGAGCATGGGCTGGGCGAGCGCCGCAGCCGGCTGTTGGGTGCCAGCGACGATGACGCGCCGGACCTGGTTCGGGCGGGTGGTCGCGAGCTCGAAGGCCACCAGCGCCCCGCGGCCGCAGCCGACGAGGTCGACGCGCTTCAGGCGCAACTGGTCGACGAGGTCGACCACCGCGAGGGCGAGGCCGGCAACGGGCACACGCGACTTGGGAGCGTCCGAGCTGCCGCTGCCGGGCAGGTCGGGCGCGTAGACCGAACGGTCGGTGCCGAGCAGCTCGCCACAGCCGCTGAAGTCCGCGCCGCTGCCTTCGTCGGCGTGCAGGAACAGGATCGGCAGCGCCTCGTCGAAGCCACCGTTCGCCGGGTACGCGGTGGTGAGGTGCAGTTGCCCATAGCGGCAATCGATGTACATGCGCCGCAGCCGCGCAAGCGATTCCGCCGATTGTTTCTTCCTGGCTACCATGCCTGCCCCGTAAGGTGACTGCCGCTATCATGGTGCATGAAGGAGCCCGTCATGCCCAAGTACCTGCGCACATTCCTGGCGGCTGCAAGCGCCGCGTCTGCCTTTGGTGCGCTGGCGGCGGACGTTCCGGACGACGAGGCGATTTATGACCGGATCGTGTCGCTAACCGGCGACTGGACCGGACATATGGAAGATCCTTTGTCGGGCCCGCAGGTGAGCCTGCGCTATGAAACTGTGAGCGGCGGCAAGGCGGTGATCGAGCACCAGGCGCCGAGCGGAAGCTTGCCGGTCGTAACGGTGTATTTCCTCGATGACGGGAAGCTGCGCGCGACGCAGTATTCGCCCGCTGGCAACCAGCCCGCCTACAAGCGCGGCAGCGGGACGACGGATGCGCTGCTGGAACTCGCCTTCGACGGCGGGACGGGATTCGACCCGGAGCATGACGGCCACGTGCACAAGGGCGAGATTCGCTTCGTTTCGCCGGACCGCATCGAGCAGCGCTGGTTTCACTACGTCGGGCCGAAGGAACAAGGCGTGACGCACTGGTTCCTCGAGCGCAAGGGCGCCGTTGCGAAGCCCGAAGCCGCGCCTGCGCCCGCGCCGGAAGAGAAGTCCGAGGTGACGCCGAAGCCGGCGGGGAAAAAGCCGTAGAGGCTTGCCGGAGGGGTCAGTCCCCTTGAAAAGGGAACGCCCGTCTCAACGGGGCGTTCCCTTTTCAAGGGGACTGACCCCTTCGTGCTAGTAGTCGGTGTACTTCTTTGACTTGCCGCGGACGCGGTCGGCGGGATATTTCGCGGCGTTGGCGGCGAGCTTGCGCTCGGCGGCCTCGAGCAGGTCGATGTCGAGGCGGTCTGCGATCCGCACGAGGTACCACAACACGTCCGCGAGCTCGTCAGCGACGCGCAGACGCCGCTCCGCATCGGGCGCCGCGCTTTGTTCCTCGGTGACCCACTGGAAGAGCTCGACCAGTTCCGAGGCCTCGACCGAAAGCGCCATCGCCAGGTTCTTGGGGCTGTGGAAGCGGTCCCAGTCGCGCTCCTTGACGAAGGCCCGCACCCGCCCTTTCAGTTCGTCGAGGTCCCGCATGGGGTCACTGTCTGACAAACCCGGTTGCGACGCAACGAGTGGCTGCTGCGCCGAAGCGGGTTTGCATGAAGCCAGCCGCGACCGGCAGAATCACGCGCACTTCGAAGCAAGCGCCGCAAAACGGACCCAGGGAGTTTGCCGATGCGTTTGATGAACCGACCGCTGGCGGCCACGGCACTCGCCTGGCTTGCCGCCGTGCCCGCGGAGTCCGCGCCGGCCCCGCTGACTCCCGAGTCGATGTGGCAGCTGAAACGCGTCGGCGCCCCCGCACTCTCATGGGACGGCAAATTGGCGTCCTATGCCATGACGCGCTACGACGCGGACAACGACAAGGGCGAGGCCGACCTGTACCTGGTCGCGACCGCCGGCGGCGAGCCGCAGCGGCTCACGAGCACGAAAGGCAACGAATCCGAGCTCGCGTTCAGCCCGGATGGGCGCTGGATCGCATTCGTCGCCAAGCGCGGCGACGACCAGCAGTCGCAGCTCTACGTGATCGGCACGAACGGCGGCGAAGCGGTGCGCGTCAGCGATGTGCCGACCGGCGTCTCCGCGCCGCGGTGGTTTCCGGACTCCCGGCGAATCGCCTTCATCACGGAGGTCTGGCCCGAGATCACGGATTGGGCGAAGGCCAAGGAAAAACTGGCAGCGCGCGAAGCCTCGAAGATGTCGGCGATGACCTGGGACCGGCCGCCGGTCGCGCACTGGGACCACTTCGTCGAAGATCGCGTGCCTCACCTCTACTCGATCCCGCTGGAGGGCGGCACGCCGACGCCGATCACGCTGGCGTCCGGCCACTTCCTGCCGCGGCGCGAGAACGGCACCGACTCCTATGACATCTCGCCGGACGGCCAGGAGATCGCGTTCGTCGTGAACACGAACCTGGCCGGCAACGACGAGAACCTCGACGTCTTCACGGTCGCGGCAAGCGGGGGCCCGGCGCGAAACCTGACGGCCGCCAATCCCGCCGCCGACGAGGAACCGCACTACAGTCCGGACAACCGCTTCCTCGCCTTCACGAAGCAGGCGATCTCCGGCTTCTACGGCGACACGAAGCAACTCATCCTGTTCGACCGCAAGGGCGGCACCCAGCGCCGCCTCGCCGCGGACTGGGACCGCTCGGTGAGCGGCATGGTCTGGGCGCCGGACTCGAAGAGCCTCTATGCGCCGATCGAGGACGCGGGCACGGAACGCGTGTACCGGTTCGACGTCGCGAAAGGCACGCAGCAGGCGGTGACTGCGGGCTCGAGCTTCAGCAGCCTCGCGATCGCAGGCAGGCCCGCGGCGCTGGTGGCGCTTCGCCAGTCGTTCAGCGAGCCGCCGACGCTCGTCGCCATCGCGACGAAGGATGGCGCAGCGACGAAGCTCTCCGACCACAATGACGCGCAGCTCGCGGCCACCGCTTTCGGCACGGTCGAGAGCGTGACCTACAAGGGCTCCGGCGGCGCCGACATCCAGATGTGGGTGACCTATCCCCCCGGCTTCGATCCGGCGAAGAAATATCCGCTCTACCTCCTGCTGCACGGCGGGCCGCACAACGGCGTGTACGACAGCTGGACCTTCCGCTGGAACTCGCAGGTGTTCGCGAGCTGGGGCTACGTGACCGCGTGGCACAATTTCCACGGCTCGAGCGGCTTCGGCCAGGACTTTGCCGACTCGATCAACCCGGACGGCATCACGAAGCCTTATGAGGACACGATCAAGGCCGCCGAGTGGTTCGCCGCCCAGCCGTGGATCGACAGCACGCGCATGGCGGCGGGCGGCGGCAGCTACGGCGGCTTCCTGGCCGCGGTCCTGCTCGGCCGCGAGCATCCCTTCAAGACGCTGATCGCCCACGCGGCCGTCTACAACCTCTACACCATGTACGGCGGCGACTACGGCGCCGAGAAGAACCGGTTCTTCGAGGCCTGGGAACGCCCCGAGGAATGGGCGCGTTACTCGCCGCACTCGAACGCCGGCCATTTCAACACGCCGACGCTCGTGATCCACGGCCAGCTCGACCAGCGCGTACCGGTCAACAATGGATTCGAGCTGTTCAACATCCTGCAGCTGCGCGGCGTGCCGAGCCGGCTCGTGTACTACCCGGACGAGAACCACTGGATCCTGAAGCGCCAGAACTCGCTGTTCTGGTACGAGGAAACCCGGAACTGGCTCGCGCGTTACGTGCCGGCCGGACCACGCTAGGAGACTACGATGGCGATTTCGCGACGGACACTGATCAAGGCGGGCGCAGGCACGGCTCTCGCCCTCGCAGGCGGAAAGCTCATGGCACAGGCGGGCAAGGAACGCACGCTGCTCATACTCGGCGGGACTGGCTTCATCGGCCCGCACGTCACCGAGGCTGCGCTGGCGCGCGGCTGGAAGGTGACCCACTTCAACCGCGGCAAGCGCGAACCTGACGGGGTCGAGAACGTCGAAACCCTGCACGGCGACCGCAATGGCCAGCTCGACTCGCTGAAGGATCGCCGCTGGGACGCCGTCATCGACAACACGGGCTACGTCCCGAAGTACTGCCAGATGTCCGCCGACCTGCTCGCGCCGAACACCGACTACTGCCTCTACATTTCGAGCATCTCGGCGTACGCGAGCTTCGAGAAGCCGAACGACATCGGCTCGGCGACGGGCGTGCTCGAGAACAAGGACCAGGAAGAGATCACGAACGAGACCTACGGCCCGATGAAGGCGCTCTGCGAGCAGTACGTGCGTGACGCCTACGGCGCGCGTTGCTCGATCGTGCGCCCCGGCTACATCGTCGGCCCGCTCGATCCGACCGACCGGTTCACGTACTGGCCGGTGCGATTCGGGCGCGGCGGCGAGATGGCGGTGCCCGGCACCGCGGCCGATCCGATCCAGGTGGTGGATGTGCGCGACCTCGCCACGTTCATGATGGGCCTCGTCGAGCGGCGCGTGGCCGGAGACTTCAACGCGGTCACGCCGCCCGGCGCGATCACGATGGGCTCGCTGATGGAAACGAGCCGCAAGCTCACGGGCGCGGACACGAAGCTCACCTGGATCGACGAGGCCTTCATTGCCGAGAAGGCGGCCGAGGTCAACCTCGCGCCCTGGAGCGCCATGCACGGTCCCGAGGCCGGCGGTTCGCTGACGGGAATCCAGGCTTCGGTCGAGCAGGGACTCAAGGCGCGGCCGCTCGAGGAGACCGTGCGCGACACACTGGCCTGGCACGCGACGCGGCCGGAGGAACGCCGGACGACGCTCCGTTCGGGCTTCTCGGCGCAACAGGAAGCGGCAATCCTCGCGGACTGGCACGCTCGCAAGGCGTAGCACGGGCGCGCCCAGGGCCGGGCGGGTCCCCGAAGCGAGCGCGTAAGTTCCGGCGGCGCGAGCGAGGGTCCCCGCCCGGCCCTGGGCGCGCTCGCGTTCAAATGCCGTGCGGGCGTAGTATCCCGAAGAACTGCTGCTTCGCGAGGCCTGCCATGCGTACAGTGCGGCAACTGCTCGAGGGGAAGAAGCCGGGCGTCGTCACCATCGAGGCGAGCGAACCGGTCAGCGCGGCGATCCAGCTCATGGCCGACCATTTCATCGGCGCGCTGCCCGTGCTCGACGGTGGCCGGCTCGCGGGCATCGTCTCGGAGCGCGACTACGCCCGCAAGATCGTGCTGATGGGGCGTAAGTCGACCGAGACGACGGTCGGCACCATCATGAGCGCACCGGTCTTCGCCGTCGGTCCCGCGCAGACGGTCAACGACTGCATGCTGCTCATGACGGAGAAGCGCATCCGTCACCTGCCGGTCGTGGAGGACGGCAAGCTGGTCGGCGTGATCTCGATCGGGGACTGCGTGAAGGCGGTGATCGACGAGCAGGAGCACGAAATCGAGGACCTGCGAAGATATATCTCCGGATGACGTTGAGGTAGGTGCCGCGGCACCGGCCGGACTCCCTCGCTCGCGCCGCCGGAACTTACGCGCTCGCTTCGGGGTCCGGCCGGTGCCGGCGCACCCGACGTGCGTCAACCGGCGGGTTACCAGACTCCGGTGTTGGGCATCGAGGCCCAGGGTTCGCGCGGCGGGCGATTGATGGTGACGCCGCCGGCGGCGAGCTTCTCGCACATCGCATAGATGTCGTCGACCTCGTAGGCAAGGTGCCCGAAAGCGCGGCCGATCCCGTACGGCTCCGGGTCCCAGTTGTGCGTGAGCTCGATCTGCGCCGCGTCGTCGCCGGGCGCGGCGAGGAACACGAGCGTGAACCGCCCTTTGTCGTTGTCGACGCGGCGCAACTCGTGGAGGCCCAGCAGGTCACGATAAAAGCGCAGCGACTCCTCGAGGTCGCCGACGCGCACCATCGTGTGCAGGTACTTCATGCCAGCGACGCTACCATGCCGGCGGCGTCAGGCGAAGCCGAGCGCCAGCCCGGCAACGAGGCCGCCGGCAATCACCCAGAGCATGTCCAGGCGCGTCCACTGCAGCATGGCGAACGCCGCGGCGGCGATCGCGATCGAGCTCCAGTCGGGCGACTCGAACCCCGCGGGAAACAGCACGCTGCGCCCGAACGCGAGCGCGAGGCTTGCGATGACGCCGACGACCGCCGCCGTGACGCCTGCAAGCGCCGCAGCGAGCCGGCGGTTCTCCGCGAGGCGGAGCACGTAGGGCGCGGCGAGGAGTATCACCACGAACGCCGGCAGGAACGTCGCCCAGGACGTCAGCAGCGCGGCGACAGTCGCCTCACCCCCGTCGCCGCTGCTGCCGTGCCATCCCGCCATGAAGCCGACGAACTGCAGCACCATGATGAGCGGCCCGGGTGTCGTCTCGGCCAGCGCGAGCCCCGCGATCGCATCGGTCTGCGTGATCCAGCCGAAATGTTCGACCGCCTGCTGGTTGACCCAGGCGAGGATCGCGTAAGCACCGCCAAAAGTGACCAGGGCCGCGCTGGAGAAGAACCGGTACAGGGCGGCCAGCAGCGACTGCGGGCCGGCGAGCGTGACGATGGCGACTGCGGGCGCCGCCCAGAGCGCGACGCCCGCCGCGAGGGTGCGCCAGGGAAACCCGGCGTGGGCCGTCGCCGCCGGCCGCCCAGCCTCGCCGCCGCCCGCCAGCATTCCCGCCAGCGCCGAACCCGCGAGCACCAGCGGGAACGGCGCGAACCGGCCCGCGAGCAGCGCGAACGCGGCCACCGCGAGCAGCCAGTGCACGGGATGTGCGAGGGCGCGGCGCGCCACCGGGACCAGTGCCTGCACGATCAACGCGATCACCGTCGCCTTGAGGCCTGTGAGGGCGGCCGCGACCATCGGCACATCGCCGTGCACGGCGTAGATGAACGAGAGCGCGAGCAGGATCGCCATCGAAGGCACGATGAAGCAGAGGCCGGCGACCAGGCCGCCCGCCACGCCGTGCAGCCGCCAGCCGAGCCAGACCGCGAGTTGCAGCGCCTCGGGCCCGGGCAGCAGCATGCAGACGTTGAGTGCCTGCATGAACGCCGTCTCGCCAATCCAGCGGCGCTCTTCGACGACCTCGCGATGCATGATCGCAATCTGGCCGGCCGGGCCGCCGAAGGAAATGAAGCCGAGCTTGAGCCAGAAGCGGAACGCTTCCCGGCGTGTGGGCTGCATCACTGGGCCGTGATCGGCGAAAACCAGGGCAGCTTCTTGAACGCGTCGATCCAGGCGCTGATTGCCGGGTAGTCGGCGAAGCGGTAGCCCGCCTCGTCCGCGACATGCGTGTAGCCGAAGAGCGCAATGTCCGCGAGCGTCACGGCGTCGCCGACCAGCCAGGTACGGCCGGCCAGGCCTTTCTCGAGCACCGCGAGCGCATCCGCGCCGCGTTCGTAGCGGTCCGTGTAGCGGACGCCCAGCTCCGCTTTATCCAGATTCAGGTAGTGGAGCATGAAGCGCACGGTCGCGACGCCCGGCTCGAGCTGGTATTGCTCGAAGCAAAGCCATTGCCAGACGAGTGCGCGCTCGAACCGGTCCGCGGGCATGAGCCTGGTGCCCTCGGCGAGGTAGTTGATGATCGCGTGGCTCTCCGCGATCGGCCCGCGTCCCGGCACGACGAGGACCGGGATCTTGCCGTTCGGGTTGATGGCAAGGAACTCGGGCGTGCGCGTCTCGCCGGCGAGGATGTCGCGGAACCGGTATTCGTAGGGGATGCCGAGCGCTTTCATCGTCAGCCGGCATTTGTAGCCGTTGCCGGAGGACAGGTAGTCGTAGAGAACGTAACTCAAGTGTCAGCCCCTCCCGAGCAGGCGCCGCGCCTCGGCGGCGGCGCGGATACCGGACAGATAGGCACCATGCAGCGTGCCGTAGGCGCTTTGCTCGGTGTGCTCCCCGGCAAACACGATGCGCCCGCCGACGGGGCGCGTGAGCACCGCGCGCGCGCCGTAGCGTCCCGGCACGCAATGGGAATAGGCGCCGCGCGAGTACGGGTCGGAAGCCCAGGCAGTCGCCCGGCCTTCGTCAAAATGCTTGCGCACGTCGCCGCCCAGCATCGCGGCGAGCTCCCCGAGCGCAAATTCGATGGCGGCTTCCTCGCCGCGTGCCTCGAGGTCGCGCGCGAGGCGGCCGGGGGCGAAGGCGATGCAGACGTTGCCGCCGCCGTGGCGGGTCAGGCAGGCGAGCCCGCGGCCGTCGTCGCGCTTCATGCGCAGGAACTCGCTTGCCTCGGACGGAAAGACGTTGCGCTTGAAGCGCAGCGCGATCTTCTCGAGGATGCCGAGCGGCAGGTCATGGTGCGCCTGCAGGACCTCGGCCGGCAGGTGCGGCGAGAAGATCACCGATCCCTCGGCGACCGACGCCGACGGCAACGCAACGACGGCAACGCGCGCGCTCACCGGCCCGGCGGCCGTGTCCGCCGTGACTCCGCGCCCGCCCCAGCGGATGCGCGTCACGGGCGTGCGCAACTTCACGTCGATGCCCTTCGCGAGATGCGCGATCAGCGTGCCGTAGCCGCGCGCGATCACGTAGTCCTCGCCGTCGTCGACGAACTGGTGCGAGTCGAGCGCGGAGAAATTCGCCGGCTCGACGCCTTCCCAGCCGGTGAGCTCGTCCATCGCGACCGGGTACCAGGGGTCGGCGAGAGTCTGCTGCGTAAAAGCGGCCTCGGCGGGAATGTCGAGGCCGCGGCTGCCAGCGCGCTCCAGCTCACGCTGCATCCGCTCCGTGATCGCGCGGTGCCCGGCCGTCTCTGCGCCGTCCAGGCGCCGAGCGCCGTCGTAAATCTCGCGCGGGACGCGGTCGGGTTCCACCTCGAATCCGTTCTGGCGGGCGTAGGCCATCCACGGATTGACCTTCGCGGCATGCAGCCAGGATCCACCACGGTCCCACGGCACGCCGAGGCTCGTGTCCGTAAAGGCGCGGCCGCCGATGCGATCGCGGGCTTCCAGCACGAGCACCGAGGCGCCCTTGGCGAGCAGGTCCTTTGCGGCGGCGAGTCCTGCGCCGCCCGCGCCGATGACGAGCACGTCCGGCGCCGCGGCCGCTGCCGCGAACGCGCGCGTGCCAGCGCCCGCGAGCGCCGCGCCTGCACCGATTGCCTGCAGCAATTGCCGGCGATTCAACACGCGATCGCGCTCCGCCAGATCCTGAGCTTTGCACGATAACTCATCCGGGCATTGGCCGGGCTCGTGGACGGCAGCAGCCGGTACTCGAGGTGCCGTGTCCGGGAAAGCGTCGGCGCGACGCGGCGGCGCCACGCCGACTCCGCCTTGCGGCCGTTGAAGCAGACGCGGCGGATTGCCGGGTTCGCGTCCAGGAATGCGGCAAAGTCGTTGACGCGCACGCTGTCCTCGCGGATCGCCGAGTCGAGGCTGCCCGGGCGGATGCAGCTGGCGACGACGTCCCAGAGCGCGATGCGGCTGCGTTTGAGGGCGGCGGCGCGGCGCGCGTACGGCGCATCGTGCGCGCAACCCGCGAGCTCACCGGCGATGCGCCAGAACTGATTGTGGCGGTAGGCGTAGTACTCGCCGGCAATGAGCGAGGCTTCGCCCGGCATGCTGCCGAGCACCAGCACGCGCGCGCTGCGGTCGGCGATGGGCGGGAAGCCGTAAAGGAAAGGCCCGCCGGAGCGGGCCTTTCGTGAGCGGATGCTCGATCGCTTACCAGCGACCGCCACCGCCACCACCGCCGCCGCCGCCACCGGAGCGGAAGCCGCCACCGCCGCCGCCACCGCCACCGGAGCGGAAGCCGCCGCCGCCGCCCGGACGCGGGCCGCGCGGACGATCCTGCGCCTCGTTGACGCGCAACTGACGGCCACCCATCGAGAAGCCGTTCAGCGCCTCAATGGCCTTGGCGGCCTCACCCTGCGGCATTTCGACGAAGCCGAAGCCGCGCGGACGGCCAGTCTCGCGGTCCGCCGGCAGGGCTACGGACTCGACCGCGCCGTGCTGCGCGAACAGGTCGCGCACCTGGGCCTCGGTCGCCGAGAAAGGCAGGTTTCCAACATAGATCTTCATGACTCAAGTCTCTCGCTTATTTCAGATACAGAACGGCCGCCCGCGGCCCTCTTGCGAGGGTCGACGACAGCCTTTCACTACGGCAGGAAACACGGTCGGGATCGTCTAGGCGGGCAATTGAGCTCGGCAGGGCGAATCTTCGATCAGCGGGTCCTGTCACCTTGGCCGTGCCCGGGGGGCGACGGTCGGCGCGGAGAATAGCATGGCCCCCGGGGGCCTTCCATGACCGAATACCCCGGAAACGCGCGTAAATGCACGTTTTTCAGGATTCGGAGGGGGTCAGTCCCCTTTGGCCGGAGGGGTCAGTCCCCTTTGGCGATAAGTACTTAGAACGTCGCACGCTGCGGGGCCAAAGGGGGACAGACCCCGGTGACAGTCCCCTAGTCGAGCCGTTTGCGGAAGCGCAGGATCGCGGCGGCCATCATGACCGTGGTGAAGGCGACGAGCGCGAGAACGCTCGGCCACAGCTCGATGAGCGCGGCACCGCGCAGCATCACGCCCCGGATCAGGCGCAGGAAATGGGTGAGCGGCAGGAGCTCGGCGATCCACTGCACGACCTGCGGCATGCCGGCGAACGGAAACATGAAACCCGACAGCAGGATGGACGGCAGGAACACGAAGAACGTCATCTGCATGGCCTGGAACTGCGTCTGCGTTTTGGTCGAGATCAAGAGGCCCAGCGTCAGGTTGGCGAGCACCAGCAGCACCGCCGCGACATAGACGTCGAACACGCTGCCGCGGATCGGCACGTCGAACAGCCACAGCCCCACGAGCAGGATGACGGTCGTCTGGACCAGTCCGATCAGGGCGTACGGCATCACCTTGCCCACCATCAGCTCGCTGACGCTGACGGGCGTCGCGATGAGCAGCTCCATGTTGCCGCGCTCGCGCTCGCGCACGATCGCGACGCCGGTGAACAGGACCATCGTCATGGTGAGGATGACGCCGATCAGGCCCGGCACGATGTTGACCTCGGAGCGCCGCTCCGGGTTGTAGAAGCTGACGACGCTGATCTGCGCAGGCGTGACCTCTCGCAGCCCGGTCGCATTCTGGAGCGCCCGGCTGTTGTCGAGCGGCATCTGTGCGAGCTGGATCGCCGCGCTCTGGACCACCGTGTCGCTGCCGTCGACCAGCACCTGCACCGCCTCGCGGCCATCGATGCGCCGCCGCTCGAAATCGGGCGGGATGACCACCCCGACGCTGATCTCGCCGCGGCGCAGGCCGTCCATCAGCTGTTGAGGCGCGATGGCCGAGACGTCGGCCTTGATCACGCCGGTCGCGAGCAAGTCCATCACGACGGCGCGCGAACCCGCGGTGTTCGACTGGTCCGCGATGCCGGCGGACAGTCCCCGCAGGTTCAGGTTGATGGCGTAGCCGAACAGCACGAGTTGCATCAACGGGATGCCGACGATCATCGCGAGGGTCACGCGGTCGCGGCGCAATTGGCGCAGCTCCTTGACCATGACCGCGGACAGGCGGCGCAGGTTCATGCCCGCAGGCGCCCGGCGGGATCCGCCGCGCCCTCGCGCTTGCGCGTCGCCTCCACGAAGACGTCCTCGAGGTTCGGGGCGACGACCGCCACTTTCCCCGGCAGGCCGGCATCGTCCAGGAGCCGGCGCAGGTTCGCGAGAGCCGCCTCGCCGGGCTGCGTCAGGACGCGCAGGTCGCTGCCGATCTGCGCGACGCTCAGCACGCCCGGCTGCCCCGACAGCGCGCGCTGCGCCTTGCGCGCCTGCGGTGTCACCACTTCGACGATGCGCCCCGCGAGCGCGCCCGTCAGTTCGAGCGGCGTGCCATCGGCGACCAGCTTGCCGCGGTCGAGTATCGCCAGGCGGTGACAGCGCTCGGCCTCGTCCATCAGGTGGGTCGACACCAGGATCGTCACGCCGTCGTCCGCCAGCTCGAAGAGCTTCTCCCAGAAGTTCCGGCGCGACTCGGGGTCGACGGCACTCGTGGGCTCGTCCAGGAACAGCAGTTCGGGTTCGTGGATGACGGCGCCGGCGAGCGCGAGCCGCTGCTTCTGCCCGCCGCTCATCGTGCCGGCCAGCTGGTCCTGGCGGTCGGCGAAATCGTACTGCGCGATGAGTTCGTCGACACGCTGGCGCGCTGTCGCCTTGGGCACGTCGTGCGCGGCCGCCAGGAACTCGAGGTTCTCGCGGACCGACAGGTCTTCGAACAGCGAGAACTTCTGCGTCATGTAGCCGATCCGCCGGCGTAGCGCCTCGGCCTGCTGCGGGATACGCAGGCCCAGCACCTCGATCTGGCCGGCGGTCGGCGTGAGCAGGCCGCAGAGCATGCGGATGGTGGTGGACTTGCCCGAGCCGTTCGGCCCGAGAAACCCATAGACGTGCGAGCGGGGCACGGTCAGGTCGACGCGGTCCACCGCGACCAGCTTGCCGAAGTGCTTGGTCAGCCCGCGCGCGCTGATCGCGGCGTCATCGCCCGCCATCGAATTCGACCCTGACGGGAAGGCCTGCCGGCAGTCCCGCGGCTTCGCCATCGAGCGAGACTTCCGCGAGATAACTGAGCCGCGCCGCGTCCTCGCCGATGAGCGCGTAGTACGGCGTGAAACTCGGCTCGCTGCGGATCATGCGAACCTGGCCCGCGAGCGCAGACTCCCGTCCGTCGACGAAGACGCGCACCGTGTCGCCGACCTTCACGCGGGACCGGATCGGCTCCGGGACGTAGACGCGTGCGTGCGGCGCATTCCCGACGAGCAGCACGACCAGCGGCGCGCCGACGGGCGCCTGGTCGCCCAGCCGGTACGGCAGGCTGTCGACGCGGCCATCCCGGGGCGCGACGATGTGGAGCTTGTCGAGGGTCGCCTGCTGGGCCGCCTCGGTCGCCTCGGCGCCGCGCAACGCGGCCTGCCCTTGCGCCAGCTGCTCGCGCCGGGTCCCGTGCAGGTACTCGTCCAGCAGCGCCTGCGCCTGCTTCACCCGCGCGTCCGCGCCGCTCGCCGCCGCGCGCGCGCGGTCGACTTCGGAGGCCGCGACGAGCTTGCGGTCGGCGAGACCCTGGACCCGCTCGTTGAACGCGCGCGCGTCCTGCGCGTCCGCCTCTGCCGCCGCCAGGCTGGCGCGCGCCTGGCGGACCTGCTCGCTGCGCGGACCGGCCTCGAGCTCGGCGAGTGCGTCGCGCTGGCGCTGGGCTTCGGCCTGCGTCGCCTGCGTCTCGGCCTCGACGCGCGTGCGATCGAGCGTCAGCAGCACGGTGCCCGCGGCCACCTGCTCGCCTTCCCGGACGTCGATGGAGATGATCCTTTCGGCGACCGGGGCCGGCACCGTGATGCGGTCGAACTCCAGGGTCCCGAGTGCCTGCGGCGGACTTTCCGAGCACGCGACGAGCGCGAGGACGCACGCCGCGAGGGAAGCCCGAACCGGACGAATCATGCGAGATCCCCCGCCCTTGCCCTGTTCGCGGATAATAGCGGGGATGCGATTTTCGTTCCTCACGGCCCTGGCGGCCTGCCTGACGGCCGCGCTGCCCGCGGCTGCCCACGGAGAAGAACCGATGATCTCGATCGCCATCCACGGCGGCGCCGGCGTGATCAGCAGGAGCTCGATGAGCGCCGAGAACGAGCGTGCCTACCACGCCGACCTCGGGCGCGCGCTCGACGCCGGCTACGAAGTGCTCGACAAGGGCGGGTCGAGCCTCGACGCCGTGGTCGCCGCGGTGAAGCTGCTCGAGGACTCGCCGCTCTTCAACGCCGGCAAGGGCGCGGTCTTCAGCCACGCCGGTATCAACGAGCTCGACGCCGCGATCATGGACGGCGCGACGCAGAAGGCGGGCGCGGTGGCGGGCGTGCGGCACGTGAGGAACCCGATCGAACTCGCGCGCCTGGTGATGGAGCGCACGTCGCACGTGCTGCTCGCAGGCGAAGGCGCCGAGGAGTTCGCGCTGGAACAGGGCATGCCGCTCGTGCCGGGAAGCTACTTCTTCACGGAGCGGCGCTGGCAGCAGCTCGAGGACGCGCAAAGAGCCGAGCGCACGGCGTCGGTCGACGAGGACATCGGCTATTTCGGTACCGTGGGCGCCGTGGCGCGCGACCGCAACGGCAACCTCGCGGCGGCGACCTCGACCGGCGGCATGACCAACAAGCGCTGGGGCCGGATCGGCGACTCGCCGATCATCGGCGCCGGCACCTACGCCGACAACTCGACCTGCGCGGTGTCAGCGACGGGCAGCGGCGAGTACTTCATCCGGGCGGTCGTCGCGCACGAGATCTGCGCGCGCGTTCGGCTCTCGGGGGCCAGCGCCGCCGACGCGGCGCGAGACGTCGTGCACGGCAAGCTGCAGGAGATCGGCGGCGACGGGGGCGTGATCGTCGTGGACGCCAGTGGCGCGCTGTCGCTCGAGTTCAACACCGAGGGGATGTTCCGCGGCGCACGCGACTCCAGCGGCCGGCGCGAGACCGCGATCTACTGATCCTTTCCGGGCGCGTCCTTCGCCGCCGCATTGCGGTGGAAGTATCCGGTCTGCATGTGCTCGTATTCCCGCTCCAGGGCGACCGCAAGGTTGCGGCCGCCATCCTTGGCCGCGTACAGCGCCTGGTCCGCGAGCTGGATGAGCCCGGTCCAGCTCCGCCGCGCGCCCGGCACCACGCAGGCGATGCCGATGCTGACCGTGAGTACCGGTGCGGCCGCCGAGCCCTGGTGCAGGATGCCGAGCCCGCGCACGGCCTCGAGGATCTCGCCTGCGGCACGTTCGGCATGCTCGCGCTTTGCGTCGAACAGGATGATCGCGAACTCCTCGCCGCCATAGCGGGCCGTGAGGTCGAGCGGGCGACGCGCGAAGCGCGCCAGGGTCTCGGCCACGGCCTTCATCGCCTCGTCGCCCGCCTGGTGCCCGTAACGGTCGTTGTAGGCCTTGAAATGATCGATGTCCGCGAGCAGCAGCGCGAGCGGTCGGCGCTCGCGGATCGCCTGCGCCCAGGTGCGTTGCAGGTGGTCGTCGAAGCGCCGTCGGTTGTGGATGCCCGTGAGCCCGTCCTGCATGGCGGTCTCGGCGAGGCGCTGCCCCTCCAGCCAGGCCGTGCGGCGCGCGTGCTCGAGGTTCCAGGCGCCCGCGACGCAGGTGACGTTCGCGATCACCAGCATCAGCAGGAAATGGGTCAGGTCGATCGAACCCATGCCCATCGAGGTCGCGATCGCCGTGAACGCGGCCACCCCGAGCGCATTGACGGCGATCGCGGAGCGGAACGCGAGGCCGAGCACGAAGTACACCGCGACCACCGCGAGCAACAGGCGCGGGAAGACGCGCGGCTCGCCGTCCGCGATGGCCGAGATGCTGACCCAGGACATCGCGACCAGGGCCACCGTCATGGCGATGGCGATGTAGCGCGGGTACCAGGCGTCGGCGCGGCGCACGAAAGTGATCGCGAAGCCCGCGATCAAGAGCGGCAGCATGATGCCGGTACGCGCGAGGTCCGGGACGATCCGCCCGATCGCCGGCATCACGATGCGATCCGCCTGGATCACCACGAGGCTGATCGCGGCGAGGATCGCGAGGTTGATCCGCAGGTAGCGCAGGCGCTCGCGAAACTGGTCGCGGCGGTAGGCCGTCTCCAGTTCGCCCTCGAACCTCAGTCCGTGAAATCCGCGTCTCAGCTGTTCCGTCAGCGAGGAGGAATCCGCTCCACTCAAGTCGGCGGCATCCGCATCAGACCAGCGATCCCGCAGTATAGCGCGCGACGAATTCCGCGAACGGCAGCTTGTCGCGCGCCTCGATCGCGCGCTGCTCCTCGAGCGAGTCCGCCGCCTCCTGCGTGAACTGCGCGAGCCGCGCGGCATTCGGTGGGTACAGCTCGCGGAAATAGTCGCGGTGCATCTCCGACATCCACAGCGCGAGCTCGGAGAACGACATGCCCTGGCGCTTCATGTCGTCGAGCAGGCGCGCCGAGGGAAGCTCCGCCGGGTCCACGAGCTTCTGGCGCTGGAAAGCGAGGGCCGCCGAGTACGGCTTCGACGCGTCGCCGTCGTCGAGCAGCTCGCAGATACCCTGCATCTGGTCGAGGATCTCCCCCGCCCAGTCGACGACCGGCAGGTCACCCTGCCCGGTCCAGAGCGCGAGGCCGCGCTCGCGGCCGCGGCTCGCGACGGTCGCATGGTTCGCCTCGTACTTCTCGGACAGCTCCGCGGTGAGCGGCGGGCTGTCGCGCAGCAGGCAGAGCGCAGCGAAGGCCTCGAGGAACAGGAGTTTGCGCTGGTTGACACCGACCGGGTCATAGGCGCCGACGTCGAGCGAACGCATCTCGACATACTGCACGCCCGCGCGCAGCAGCGCCCGGGTCGGCCGCTCGCCGGAAAACGCGACGCGCTTCGGCCGGATGAAGCTGTAGTACTCGTTCTCGATCTGCAGCAGGTTTGCATTCAGCTGACGCCATTCGCCGTCGACCTCGACGCCGAGCGCCAGGTACTCCGGGTGCGGCGAGGAGATGAGACGTGACAGGTCGCGCACGTATTCCTCGAGCGAATTCACGGAGACGTGTACGCCCGCCTGGCTCTTGTTCCGGTAGCCGAGGTCGCTCATGCGCAGCGAGGTCGCGTACGGGGCATACAGCGTGCCCTTGCCCAGCGACTGCAGGCCGGCCGGTATCTCGCGGCCCTGGAAGAACGAGCGGCAGACCGCGGGCGAGACGCCGAACAGGTACAGGATCAGCCAGCCGTAGCGCCGGTAGTTCCGGAGCAGTGCGAAGTAGGCGTCGTCCACCAGCGCCTGGCCGCGCAGTTTCGACTCGTTTACCGCCTCGAGCACCGGCCAGAGGCCGGCGGGAAACGAATAGTTGAAGTGCACGCCGGAGATCGCCTGCATCATCCGCCCGTAGCGGTGCCCAAGGCCGACCCGGTAGACGTGTTTCATCCGCCCGATGTTCGAGCTGCCGTAGTTGGCGATCGGGATCGCGGCGTCGCCGCCCAGCACGCAGGGCATGCTGGTGGCCCAGAGCAGCTCGTCCCCGAATTCGCGGTATACGAACTGGTGGACGTCGCACAGGTACTGCTGCAGCTCCCAACTGCTCGGGAACGGCGGCGTGACGAGCTCGATCAGGGATTCCGAGTAGTCGGTCGTGATGTACGGGTGGGTCAGGGCTGAACCGAGCGCGGCGGGGTGCGGAGTCTCGGCAATGTGCCCGTCCGGCCGGACCCGGAGCGACTCGCGCTCCACACCCTTCAGCCCGCCGGTCAGTACGCCACGCTCACGCGCATTCACCAGCCCCGACAGGCGTCGTTCGAAGCTGCGGTCGAGTCGTGCTTTCGCCATGGGCCGGCCATTCTGCGGCCCCCGGCAAACTAAGGGAAATTATGGTCCATTTGGCCTTGGACCCGCGGCACGACGGGCGTACATTGTGGATGCGCGGCTTCAGCCGCCGTTCACCTGCCGCAAGGCAAGTTGGCGCCATGAACACGATGATCCCGGGGATTTGCCTCATCGCCGTCGCCCTCGCCGCTTCCGGACCGGCCGCGGCCGATTCCATGCGCTGCGGCACGCGCCTCATGACCGACGGCGACCCGGCCGACAAGGTCGAAGCGTATTGCGGCCCGCCGGTCAGCATCGAACGTCGGGAGATTCTCCGACCCTGGGGGTACCACCGGGGCGTGACGGTCCGCGGCACTTACGAGGTCTCGGTCGAGCTGTGGACCTACAACTTCGGGCCCAGCAAATTGATGTACCGCCTGCGATTCGAGGATGGCCTGCTCGTGGACGTCGATACCCTGACGCACGGTTATTACTCGCCCCGCACCGGGACCTGAACCGTCCGACTGAAATCGAAAAAAATGAAGGGGTCTGACCCCTTCAACTCAAGAAAACGTCCGCAGACTGCGACACCCGTCGTTGGTTTTTCTCCGTCGGCGCGATTATGTTGCAGTCATGGGAAGGAACTTCGCTGTCGACTGGCTTCCGCACTACCGCGAAGTGCTCGTGGCGAATGCAGTGCGCGCCGTCCGCGACGGACTCCCGACCCTCGAAGCCTTCATCGCCCAGCGCCGTGCCTGGCTCGTCCAGCGGACTGGCCGTCGGTGGCGATCGCCGCGGGCGCCGCTTCCATCCAGGCCGTCACGCGCTGACGATCCCGGCGCCCGGTCCCGACCGGGCCCCTACCCCTGCGAATCCGACCCCGCGGCAACGGCAGCCAGCCGCCGCCGCGTGACCTGTCGGTAGCGAACCACCAGGAAGGCCGCGCAGGCCACGAGCCCCGCAATCAGGCCGGCCCAGATCCCCGAGGGACCGAAGCCCTGGCGGATCCCGAACCACCAGGCGGCCGGGAAGCCGATCAGCCAGTAGGCCGTGAAGTTGAGGCCCATCGGGACGTTCGCGTCCTTGAAGCCGCGCAGCGCCCCGGCGGTGCCTACCTGCACCCCGTCCGGCACCTGGAAGGCCGCGACGAACAGCAGCAGCCACATCGCGAGATCCCGCACGCCGGAGTCCGCGGTATAGGCGGCGACGATCGGCCCCCGCGCGGCCAGGATCACGACCGACGACATCGCCATGACGATCCCGCACATCGCGATGCCGCTCCAGCCGGCATTGCGGCCCGCGCGCACGTCGCCGCGGCCGACCTGGTGGCCGACGTGAATCGTGGTCGCCGAGTGCAGTGACAGCGGGATCATGAACATGAGCGAGGCGTAGCTGATTGCGACCTGGTGCGCGGCGACGATCTCGGTGCCGAGCGTGCTCATGAGCAGCGCCGCGACCGCGAACAGCGCGCCCTCGGAGACGACCGAGCCCGCGATCGGCAGGCCGAGGCCGAGGATATCGCCGAGCGCGCGGCCGTCCGGCGCGTCGAAGCGGTCGAAAAGGCGGAATCGCCGGTAGACCGGCTGCCGGCGCTGGTAGAGATGCATCGTCACGAGCATCGCCCAGCTCGCGACCGCGGTCGCAATGCCGCAGCCGCGCGCGCCCTGCGACTGAAGACCGAACGCTCCCATCGTGAAGACCCAGTTGCCGAGGATGTTGGTCGTAAGGCCGACGGCGGCGGTGTAGATCACCGGCCGAGTCCACCCGATGCCCTCGCTCGTGTAGCGGTGCGCGAGGAAGACGAGCATCGCCGGCATGCCGAAGCACATCGCATAGACGTAGCCGGCCGCATGCGGGATCGCGCGCGGATCGGTGCCGAACCAGCCGAGCAGCGGCTCGACGCAGGCGAGCGCGGCGACCAGCGGCACCGCGAGCATCAGCGCCAGCCAGACACCCTGGCGGAAGCGCCGGCCGACTTCCTCGTCGCGGCCGGCCCCATAGGCGTGGGCGACGAGCGGCGAGATGGACATCAGGACGCCGAGGCCGAACAGCCAGAACATCTGGTAGTAGCTGTTGCCGACGGCGACGCCGGCGAGAGGCCCGGACCCGAGCCGGCCAGCCACCACCGTGTTGACCAGCATCATCCCGGCCAGCACGAGGTTGTTGACGAGCAACGGCCCCGCAAAGCGCAGGATCGAGCGCGAATCGCGCGGGAAGGCGTGGCGGAAGCCGCCGGGTTCGCTCATGGCTCGCGGACCTCGGGGTTCTGCGCCGTGGCGGGCCCTGGGGGATGCTGGCATTCTAGCGGAAGCAGGCCGGCCTGCTTCCATCGGAGAGTCCCATGCTGGTCGGAACTTCGCCCCGGCGAGTCGCGGTCGTCGGCGGCTCACGCATCCCGTTCGCGCGCGCGCACGGCGCCTACGCGAGCGTCGGCAACCAGGAGATGCTCACTGCCTCGCTCAAGGCCGTGGTGGACAAGCACGCGCTGAAGGGCGTGCGCCTCGGCGAAGTCGTGGCCGGCGCGGTGATGAAGCATTCGAGCCAGTGGAACCTGACGCGCGAGTCGCTGCTCGACTCGGGGCTTTCGCCCGAGACGCCGGGCCTCGACCTGCAACGGGCCTGCGGCACGAGCCTCGAGGCGGCGATCATCGTCGCGAACAAGATCGCGCTCGGGCAGATCGACGCAGGGGTGGCCGGGGGTGTCGACACGGTCAGCGACCCCCCGGTCGTGTTCGGCAAGGCCTACCAGCAGATCCTGCTGCGCGCGCATCGCGCGCGAAGCTTCGGCGAGCGCGCGGCGGCCTTCCTCAGCCTGCGGCCGGGCAACTTCAAGCCGGTGTTTCCCGGCACGGGCGAGCCGCGCACCGGCCTCTCGATGGGTCAGCACACGGAACAGATGGCGCGCAGCTGGCAGATCACGCGCGCGGAACAGGACGCCTTTGCGCTCGTGAGCCACCAGCGCGCGAGCCGCGCCTGGGCCGAGGGGTTCTACGCCGACCTCGTCGTGCCGTACCTCGGCCTCTCGACCGACAACAACGTGCGCGGCGACTCCAGCCTCGAGAAGCTCGCGAAGCTGCGGCCCTCGTTCGCGCAGGACGGCACGCTGACCGCCGGCAATTCGACGCCGCTCACGGACGGCGCGGCGGCCGTGCTGCTTGCAAGCGAGGACTGGGCGAGCGGGCGCGGTCTGCCGGTGCAGGCGTTCATGACCCATGGCAAGGCCGCGGCGGTCGACTTCGTCGGCGGCGAGGGCCTCTTGATGGCCCCCGCCTATGCCGTGCCGCGCATGCTCGCCGACGCCGGCCTCACGCTGCAGGACTTCGACTTCTACGAGATCCACGAGGCCTTCGCCGCTCAGGTCCTTTGCACGCTGAAGGCCTGGGAGTCGGAGAAGTTCTGCCGCGACCGACTCGGGCTCGACAAGCCGCTCGGCGCGATCGACCGCGCGAAGCTCAACGTGAAGGGCAGCAGCGTCGCGGTCGGCCACCCGTTCGCGGCAACCGGCGCGCGCATCGTCGCGACGCTCGCCAAGCTGCTCGAGGAGCGTGGTTCGGGCCGCGGGCTCATCTCCGTGTGCACCGCGGGCGGCATGGGCGTCACCGCGATCCTGCAGAGGTAAAATACGGCAATGAAGCGGTACATCGGGCATCCGCGGGTCGAGGGCACGGCATCCCGCCAGGCGCACGCCGACCTCCCGCCCGGGACCTACGAGCGGGAGATGAGCAAGGAGGGCTTCTTCGGCCCGGCCTCGTTCTTCCATCACCGTCATCCGCCGACCGGCTGGTCGTCGTTCGAAGGGCCGCTCGCGCCGCATGCCTTCGACTTCACGAAACTCGAATCGGTCTCGGCCCATCCGTGGTCCGTGCCGGATCTTCTTTACAACGCGAGCGTGCGGATCCGCTTCTGGCGCACGTCGGGGAATATGGAAGCGCTCGCGCGCAACGCCGACGGCGACGAACTGCTGTTCGTGCACCAGGGCCGCGGCGCGCTGTACTGCGACTTCGGCCGGCTCGCGTTCGAGCCCGGCGACTACATCGTGCTGCCGCGCGGCACGATGTGGCGCCTCGAGTGCGCCGAGCCGGCGGCGATCCTCTTGATCGAGGCGACCAACGGCTCCTACATGCTGCCGGACAAGGGACTGGTCGGCGGGCACGCGATCTTCGACCCGGCGATGCTCGACGCGCCGCGCGTGGACGAGGCTTTCCTCGCGCAGCAGGACGAGAAGCCCTGGCGCGTCGCGGTCAAGCGCCGCGGCGCGGTCTCGACCGTCACTTTCCCCTACAACCCGCTGGACGCGATCGGCTGGCACGGCGACCTCGCCGCGTGCCGCATCAACGTGCGCGACATCCGCCCGCTGATGAGTCACCGCTACCACCTGCCGCCGTCGGCGCACACGACCTTCGTCGGCAGCCGCTTCGTCGTCTGCACCTTCGTGCCGCGCCCGTTCGAGACCGACGCGGGCGCGATCAAGATCCCGTTCTTCCACAACAACGACGACTACGACGAGGTCATCTTCTACCACGCCGGCGACTTCTTCAGCCGCGACAACATCCATCCCGGCATGGTGACGCTGCACCCGAGCGGTTTCACGCACGGCCCGCACCCGAAGGCGCTGTCGCGCATGCTGGTGCAGGCCAAGCCCGCGACCGACGAGTACGCGGTGATGGTGGACACGCGCGACGCGCTCGAGGTCGGCGAGGCCGCGCGGCGCGTCGAATGGACCGGCTACGTCGACAGCTGGAAGGGCTCCGGAAGCCAATGAAACTCGCCTCGTTGCCCGGCGGCCGCGACGGCAGGCTCGCGGTCGTGAGCCGCGACCTTTCGCGCGCGATGCCGGCACAGGGCGTCGCGGCGACGCTGCAGGAAGCGCTCGACGACTGGGCACGCACGAAACCCGCGCTCGAGGCGCTTGCGCGCGAACTGGAGGCCGGCCGCGGGAAGGACATTCCGTTCGATCCGGCCGCGGCGCTTTCGCCGCTGCCGCGCGCGCACCACTGGGTGGACGGCAGCGCCTACGTCAACCACGTCGAACTGGTGCGCCGCGCGCGCGGCGCGACGATGCCGGATTCCTTCTGGACCGACCCGCTCGTGTACCAGGGCGGCTCGGACGATTTCCTGCCACCGCAGGCGGACGCGCCGTTCGCGAGCGAGGATTGGGGCATCGACCTCGAGGGCGAGGTCGCCGTCGTCACCGACGACGTGCCGATGGGCACGGACGCCGACGCGGCGCGCGGGCATGTCCAGCTCGTCATGCTGGTGAACGACTGGTCGCTGCGGAACCTGATTCCCGGCGAACTCGCCAAGGGCTTCGGCTTCTACCAGTCGAAACCCGCGACGGCGTTCTCGCCGGTGGCAGTGACGCCCGACGAACTCGGCGAAGCGTGGCGCGACGCGCGCGTGCACCTGGCGCTGGTCGTGCACCTGAACGGCCAGCCGTTCGGCCGACCCGACGCCGGCACCGACATGACCTTCGACTTCGGCCAGCTGATCGCGCACGCGGCGAAGACGCGGCGGCTCGGCGCGGGCAGCATCGTCGGCTCCGGCACGGTGTCGAACCGCGACCGCAGCACGGGCTCGACCTGCCTTGCGGAGCGGCGCATGCTTGAGACTTTGGACCAGGGCAAGCCGATGACGCCATTCCTCTCCTTCGGCGACCGCGTGCGCATCGAGATGCTCGATGCTGCCGGCCGCTCCATCTTCGGCGCGATCGACCAGCGCGTCGCAAGGGCGGCCTGATGCGCGCCCAGGACGACCGCCGGCTCGCGGGCGCCGCAGCACTCGCGCTCGAGGATCCGTCGCTGCTGCGCCAGCAGTGTTACGTGAACGGCGCCTGGCTCGATGCAGCAAGCGGTACGACGCTGCCCGTCAACAATCCCGCGACCGGCGCCGCGCTCGGCACGGTGCCCGCCCTCGGCGCCGCGGAGACCGAGAAAGCCGTCGCCGCCGCGCACGCGGCCTTCCCGGCCTGGGCCGCGAAGACCGCGAAGGAACGCACGGTGCTGCTGCGCCGTTGGCACGACCTGATCCTCCAGAACGCGGCCGACCTCGCGCGCCTCATGACCGCCGAGCAGGGCAAGCCGCTCGCGGAGTCGAAGGGTGAGATCGCCTATGCCGCATCCTTCGTCGAATGGTTTGCCGAGGAGGCAAAGCGCGTTTACGGCGACGTGATCCCGGGCCACCAGGCCGACAAGCGCATCCTGGTGCTGCGCCAGCCCGTCGGCGTCGTCGCCGCGATCACGCCGTGGAATTTCCCGGCGGCGATGATCACGCGCAAGGTCGCGCCCGCGCTCGCGGCCGGCTGCACGGTGGTGTGCAAGCCCGCGACGCAGACACCCTACTCCGCGCTCGCGCTCGCCGAGCTCGCGCACCGCGCGGGAATCCCCGCGGGCGTGCTCAACATCCTGACCGGCCCGGCGCGCGAGATCGGCGGCGTGCTGACCGGCGACGCGCGCGTGCGCAAGCTCTCGTTCACCGGCTCGACCGAGATCGGCAAGCTGCTGATGGCGCAGTGCGCGGTGAATATCAAGAAACTCTCGCTCGAGCTCGGCGGCAACGCGCCCTTCATCGTGTTCGACGACGCCGACCTCGACGCGGCGGTGACCGGCGCGATCGCCTCCAAGTACCGCAACACGGGCCAGACCTGCGTGTGCGCGAACCGGCTGCTGGTGCAGAAGGGCGTTTACGACGCGTTCACCGCGAAGCTCGTCGCCGCGGTCTCGAAACTGCGCGTCGGCGACGGCCTTGCCGGGGAGACGGAGCAGGGACCGTTGATCGACGCGGCAGCCCTGAAGAAGGTCGAGGAGCACATCGCGGACGCCACTGCCAAGGGCGCGAGAGTCGTCTCGGGCGGCCGGCGGCACGCACTCGGCGGCACGTTCTTCGAGCCGACCGTGCTCACCGGCGTGACGCCCGCCATGATGGTCGCGCGCGAGGAGACCTTCGGGCCGGTGGCTCCCCTGTTCACCTTCAATACGGAACAGGAGGCCATCGCGATGGCCAATGACACGGAGTTCGGGCTCGCCGCGTACCTGTACACGCGCGACCTCGCGCGCTCCTGGCGCGTATCGGAAGCGCTCGAATACGGGATCGTCGGGCTCAACACGGGGCTCATCTCGACCGAGGTCGCGCCGTTCGGCGGCGTGAAGGAATCCGGCACGGGCCGCGAGGGTTCCAGGTACGGCCTGCTCGACTACACCGAGATCAAGTACGTCTGTGTCGGGGGCGTGAGCTGACCTGCGCTTGACGGCATTCTCATCCGCGCCAAGCGCTGCATGACGCGGGTCACACTGATGCCCTCCTGCACGCCTATGCCGCGGAACGGGCTCCTATCATCGCGGCCGAACTCAACGCGCTCCCCGGCGCGCATCCTCCCCCACACAGGAACCGTCACCATGAAACTTGCAAAGGCAGCGATCGGCGGCCTGGTGCTCGCGGCCGCGCCGCTTGCCGCCATGGCCGAAGGCATGAGCTACTCCTACGTCGAGGCCGACTATGTCGACGTGGACGTCGACAACGGGCCGAGCGGCGACGGCTTTGGCATCCGCGGCTCCGTCGGTTTCCTGGACAACTGGTTCGCGTTTGCCGATTACGTGGATGCCTCGGTCGACGTCGTCGACATCGAAAACATTGCCGTCGGTGTCGGCGGCCACTACTCGCTGGGCAGCAACCTGGATGCCGTCGGCCGCATCGGCTACACGGAAGTCGACCTTTCGGCGGGGCCCTTCAGCGCGAACGACGACGGGTACCTCCTGAGCCTGGGACTGCGCGGCCAGATGTCGCAGTTCGAGGCGGAAGGCAACGTCATCTACACCGACCTCAGCGACGGCGGCGACGAGACCGCATTCGAGGTCGCCGGCCGCTAAAACTTCACCGACATGTTCTCGGCGGGCATCGCGTACCGCATGGGCGACGACGCGAACGTGCTGTTCGCCGGCGTGCGCCTCACCTGGTAATCGGCAGCGACTGAACGGCGGCCGGGAGGTTTCCTCCCGGCCGCTTTTTTCGCGCACCGCCTTCGTACCGCGCCCGCGGGGCTTCGGGTATCGTGCCGCAATGCCCGCCTCGACCGGCGTCCTCGTCGTCAACCTCGGCACGCCGGACGCGCCGACGCCCGAGGCCGTGCGCCGCTTCCTGGCCGAGTTCCTCTCCGACCCGCGGGTCGTCGACCTGCCGAGAATCCCGTGGCAGATCGCGCTGCGCACCGTCATCCTGCCGTTCCGCCCGGCGAAGAGCGCGCACGCCTACCGGCAGGTCTGGACGGCGGCCGGCTCGCCGCTGCTCACCGGCACCGAGGCGTTGACCCGCGCGCTGGATCGCCGGCTCGCGGAGCTGTTCGCCGAACCGCCGGTGGTCGCCATGGGCATGACCTACGGGAACCCGCCCATCGCCCGCGCACTCGAGTCGCTGCAGGCAGCGGGTATCCGGCGGCTCGTGGTCCTGCCGCTCTACCCGCAGTACTCCTCGACGACGACTGCCGCGGCCCTCGACCGCGTGGAGACTGCGCTCGCACGCTGGCCCGCGCCGCCCGAACGGCGCGTCATCGAGGACTACCACGACGACCCGGCCCACGTCGCGGCGCTCGCGGCGAGCATTTCGGCCGTGCGCGCGCCGTTCGACCACCTGCTGCTCTCCTTCCACGGCATTCCCGCGCGCTATGCGGCAGCCGGCGATGCCTATGGCGACCGCTGCCAGGCCACGGCGCGCCTCGTCGCCGCACGGCTCGGGCTGCCCGAACGACGCTGGTCGGTCGCCTTCCAGTCGCGCGTCGGCGCCGCGCGCTGGCTCAAGCCCTACACGGAGGACCGCCTGCGCGAGCTCGCCGCGGCCGGCGCTGGGCGCCTCGCCGTCGCCTGCCCGGGCTTCGCGGTGGATTGCCTCGAGACACTCGAGGAGATTGCGATCCGTGGCAGCACGACCTACCTCACCGCCGGCGGCGCCGACTTCGAGTACGTCCCCGCACTCAACGACGACGCGGCGCAGGTGGATTGCCTCGCGCGCCTGGTCGTCGCGCAACTCGGTACGGGAACCGCGGAATGATCGGCCGCTTCCACGAAGTCAGCGTGCACGCGCCGGACCTGCTCGCGTCGCTCGAGTTCTACGAGCAGCTCGGTTTCACGCAGGTGACGGCCGGTGAGGCTTTCCCCTATCCCTACGCCGCGGTCGCCGACGGCCGCCTCGCGATCGGCCTGCACGGCCGCGAGCTGCCGCAGTCGCCGCTGCTCGCCTTTGTGCTGCCGGGCCTGCTCGAGCGGCTCGGGACGCTCGAGCGTCGCGGCATCGAGGTCCTCGACCGGCGCCTCGGCGAGGACGTCTTCAATGAGGCGAGCCTCGAGGCCGTCGGCCAGCGCCTGCGCCTGCTCGAGGCACGCACGCACTCGCCCGCCTCGCTCGGCCCCGCCGAGACCTCGCGCCTCGGCTGGTTCGAGGAGTTCGCGCTGCCGGTCGCGGACCTCAAGGCGGCCGAGGCCGCTTTCGAGCGGCTGGGCTTCGTGCCGGCGGAGGAAGTCGACGAGCCGTACCCGCACATCGGCATGACGAGCGACTCGCTGAACGTCGCGTTGCTGTCGGCCGGGACGCTGAAACGGCCCGCGCTCGTGTTCACGGACCCCGCGATGTCCGGCCGCATCGCGAAGCTCCGCGACGCCGGCTTCGAATTCTCGAGCCGCCTGCCCGCGGGCATCGACCCGGGCCTGCATGCGCTCCTCGTGGCTCCCGAGGGCACGCAACTGCTCCTGACGACGAGCGCGGAGTAGGCCCCGCCGCGCTCCCGGCAGCCGCCGCCGCTGCAGGTCACCCGGCACGGCCAATCGACGCTGCCCCGCGCCGAAGCGTGAATCCCCCTGTCCCGGGGCGCATCCCAGCCGTTACCATGTGCGCTTCGCCGCGGCCCGCGGCAATGCGCATCCACCGGAGTCCCGAATGAAGCTGGTAATGATCGCCGCGCTCGCCGCGCTTGCCGCCCTGCCGGCGGCGGCCGACGAGGGCATGTGGACCTTCGACAATCCGCCGCGCGATGCCATCCGGCAGCAATACGGCCTGACGCTCGACTCCGCCTGGCTCGACCGCGTGCGCCTCGGCACGGTGCGGCTCGACAGCGGATGCACCGGCTCGTTCATCTCCGGCGAGGGCCTGGTGCTGACCAACCACCACTGCGCCGAGGACTGCATCGCGCAGAACTCCTCCGAGGGCAACGACCTGGTCGCGAACGGCTTCCACGCGGCCAGCCGGGAAACGGAACTGCGCTGCGAGGAAGACTCGATCTCGGTGCTGGTCGCTACCGAGGACGTGACCGCCCGTGTCGCCGCCGCGCTCGCAGGCGTCGCGCCCGCGGGCATCGTCGAAGCGCGTCGCGCCGCGCTGACGAAACTCGAGCAGGCCTGCGAGGAAGAGTCGAAGAAGTCCAAGGGCGGCGCGCTCAAGTGCGAGCGCGTGTCGCTCTACCAGGGCGGCCAGTACTGGCTCTACAAGTACCGCCGCTACGAGGACGTGCGCCTCGTGTTCGCGCCCGAGCGCGACATCGCCGCCTTCGGCGGCGACCCCGACAATTTCCAGTTCCCGCGCTGGAGCCTCGACTTCTCGATGATGCGCGTCTGGGACGGCGACAAGCCGGCGCAGACGCCGAACCACCTGCGCTTCGCCTGGGGAGGCGCGCAGCCGGGCGAACCCGTGTTGGTCTCCGGCCATCCCGGCAATACGGACCGGCTGCTGACCGCCGCGCAGCTCGAGGTGCAGCGCGACACGTTCATGCCGTTCTGGCTGATGCGCTTCTCCGAGCTGCGCGGCCGCATGATCCAGTACTCGAAGACCGGCGAAGAGGCGCGGCGCACGGCCGAGGCCTACCTCAACTCGGTCGAGAACTCGATCAAGGTGCGGCGCAAGCAATTCGACGCGCTGCTCGACGACGCGCTGCTCGAGAACGCGAAGGCGAAGGAAGCGGCGCTGCAGAAGGCCGTGGCCGCGAAGCCCGGGCTTTCGGACGCCGCCGACGCCTGGGAGCGGATCGCCGCCGCGCAGGCCGCCTGGCGCAACATCCTCGTGCCGTACACCTTCCTCGAAGGGGGCGCCGCGTTCAACAGCCAGCTCTTCGCCCACGCGCGCACGCTGGTGCGCGCCGCGGCCGAGCGCGAGAAGCCGAACGAGACGCGCCTGCCGGAGTTCACGGAGGCGCGCCTGCCGGCCGTCGTGCAGAACCTGAAAGCCGACGCGCCCATCTATCCGGAGTTCGAGATCCTGCGCCTGTCCTTCAGCCTCGAGCGCATGCGTGAGTGGCTCGGACCGGACGATCCGGTCGTGCGCCAGGTATTCGGCAAGGACTCGCCGGACACGCTCGCGGAGCGCCTCGTGCGCCAGAGCACGCTCGGCAACGCCGCCGCGCGCACGGCGCTGTTCGACGGCGGCCAGGCGGCGATCGCCGCGAGCGAGGATCCGATGATCCGCCTCGCCGCGTCTGTCGATCCCGCGGCGCGCGCGCTGCGCAAGACTTTCGAGACCGAGGTCGAGGGTCCGGTCGCGCAAGGCCAGGAGGCGATCGCGCGGGCGCGCTTCGCGGAGTACGGCACGAGCATCTACCCGGATGCGACCTTCACGCTGCGCTTGTCCTACGGCGCGATGCAGGGCTGGACCGAGAAGGGCGAGGACGTCCGGCCGTGGACCGAGCTCTCGCGCGCCTTCGAGCGCGCGACCGGCGAGCCGCCGTTCCGGATCCCGGACAGCTGGATGGCCGTCAAGGACCGCCTCGACATGTCGACGCGCGCGAACTTCACGACCAACAACGACATCGTCGGCGGCAACTCCGGCAGCCCGATGCTGAACGCGGCGGGCGAGATCGTCGGGCTCGCCTTCGACGGCAACATCCACTCGATATCGGGCAGCTACTGGTTCGATGAGCGGATCAACCGCACGATCGGCGTCCACCCGGCGTTCATCCGTACGGCGCTCGAGAAGGTCTACGGCGCGAACGCGCTGCTCGAGGAGATCGACCGCCGTTGATCCACTGAAGGGCGAGCGTCAGGAACGGGCGCTGGGACATGTCGACTCCCCAGTCAATTGAACCAGTGGCGTATCGCCTCGAAGGCTTCCTCGTGGCGCAAGCCGGCATAAAACACCAGGAGGATCAGCCCGCCGACGTACGCGGCGGACAGTAGCGTCATCAGGTAGCCGAGCAGTATTACCACGCCGTCGCGCTCTGCCATGCCGAAGCAGAGCAGGATGATTGCCAGCGCCGGCAGGGAATTGACGAACGGCACGAGCGGGATCGGCGCCATCAGCAGCAGGACGGCGACCAGGATCAGCGCGCCGTTCACGAAGTTGACCGCGCGGCCGCTCGTGAGCCCCAGCAGGCGCGGGCGCACGAGGTGTTCGAAGCGCTCGGCCCAGCCGCGCACTCGCGCGAGCACACTGCGCACGGTCGACGACGGCAGGCTGTGGTTGAGCAGCCGCTGCGGCAGCCAGGGCACGCGGCTCAGCATCACGGCGAACCCGATCAGCAGCATCGGCAGGCCTAGCACCGTGCTCATCCCGGGCACGGTCACGGGCAGCAGGAAGGGCGCGGCGAGCACGCCGCAGAACACCAGGAGACCCTGCTCGCCGAGAGCGGCGAGCAACGCTCGCAGCGTGACGACCGGATCCCGAACGCCGGCCTCGGCGGAAGCAAGTGCTGCCGACATCCGGACTTCCGGATTGCGGAACTGGATGGCGGTCATGTGCCGCGCCTGGCTTCGACGGTAAGGTCCACCTCGAAATCGTCACGCACCTTGAGCGCGCCGAGCGCGACGGTGAACGGCACCAGGCCGAGGTCGGCGTGTGTCAGGTGCAGGTCCGCGTGCGCGACCAGGCGCCCGCCCTGGACCGTCACGGTGAAGGGCACCGCGAGCACGTGCTCGGCGCCGGCGAGCGACACGCGCACGCGCGCCTCGAAGTCTGCGGGGCCGCCGGTGATCGATTCCGCCGTCAACCGCAGCTCGCCCTGGCGCGCCGCGTCGAGCAAGCGCTCGCCGAGCATGTTGTGGCGCGTCGCCTCGCGGTCCTTGTCCGGCACCGGCGCGGCGAACTCGCCGCCGCCGCGAGCACGCTCGGACGCGTCGTCCACCACCAGCGAGTCGAGCGGCAATCGCAGTGCGAAGCGCGAACCCGCGATCGGCTCGCGCATCAGGATCTCTCCTGCGAGCGACTCCGAGGTGATCAGGTGGTTGTGGCCGAGCTTCTGCATCGGCCCGTCGCGGTACACGCGCACCGCGAGGCGCGAGCCCGTGACCTGCCAGGCTTCGCCGACGGCCGCCGGTGGCGCTGCCGTCGCAGCCGCAGGCGGCGCAGCGGGCGGCGCAGGCTCGCGCGGTGGCGTGACGCACGCGACGAGTGCGGCCGGCAGCAGGATCCACAGGAACTTGCGCATTGGCGTATTCTCCAAGACCTGATGCCGGCGCGAAACAGTCCCTTGCGTTATGGCTCAGTGTCGCAGTTCCTGCACTGGAGCGTTGTCCTACTGCTGGTGGTCCAGGTCACCCTCGGCAAGATCGCCGATGGGCTGCCGGTCGGACTCGAGCGGCTGGCGATGATGGCCCGTCACAAGTCGCTCGGCATCACGATACTCGGGATCGCCGCACTGCGCCTCGCCTGGCGCTGGATCGACGCGCCGCCCGCACCGCCGCCGATGCCGCGCTGGCAACTATTCGCGGCGCGATTCAGCCATTGGACGCTGTACGCGCTGCTGTTCGCCCTGCCGCTGACAGGCTGGCTGCTGTCGTCGGCTGCGAATCGACCGGTCAGCTGGTGGGGCCTCGTGCAGCTGCCGGATTTTGTGGTGCCGGACACGGCACTCAAGGACCTCTTCGAGGAGACGCATGAACTGCTGGTCAATGCGCTCTTTGTCTTCGTGGGGCTGCACGCGTCGGCCGCGATCAAGCACCAGTTCCTCGATCGCGATGGCCTGCTTCTGCGCATGCTGCCGGGGCGGCAACCGTGATGCTGCGAGCGCTCCTCGTCGCACTCGCCCTGTCGCCGGCTGCGCTTGCGGGCGGGCTGCAGGCCGACCAGTCCTCGGGCCGCCTCGAGTTCTCCGCCACGCAGGCGGGCGCGAAGTTCAACGGCAACTTCACGCGCTTTCGTGTCGCATTCGAGTTCGACGCCGCACATCCCGAGCAGGGGCGGCTCGACGTGACCGTCGACGTCGCCTCCATCGACACGCAGGACCCGGAGCGCGACGAGATCCTGCGCGGCGCGGATTTTTTCTGGGCCGGGAAATTCCCGCAGGCGACGTACCACGCCGGGAGATTCGAGCGCGCGGGCGCCGGCTGGCGCGCCCCTGGCGAGCTCACGATCCGCGGCGTGAAGAAACCGCTGCCGGTCACGTTCACGCTCGCCGCGCCGGCCGGCGGCGGCCCGGCGCGGATGAAGGGCAGTGCAAGCCTCAGCCGACTCGCCTTCGGCCTCGGCCAGGGCGAATGGGCTTCCACCGAGTGGATCGGCGACGCGGTGGACGTCCGCTTCGAGCTCAAGCTCCAGCCGGGCGGTTAGGACCGCGTCCATGGACGCGCGCATGACCCGACGATTCGTTGGCGTGGAGGACTGCGTCGAACAGGCGCTCGCGACGGTCGGCTGGCGCGTCGTCCTGTGCACGCCGATCGGCGCGGGCAAGCCGGTCGCGCTGGTCAACGAGTTCTATCGCCGCGCGGAGCGCGACCCGCGCATCGAACTCGCCATCCTCACCGGGCTCACGCTGGCGCGGCCGCAGCCTTCCGGCGAGCTCGAACGCAGGCTGGTCGAGCCGATCTCCGCAATGGTTTACGGCAGCGCCCCGGACCCGGCGTGGGTCGCGCCGATGCGGGCCGGCCGGCTGCCGGCGAACGTGCGCGTGCAGGAGTTCTTCATGGAGCCCGGCGCCTGGCTCGGCTCACCGCTCGCCCAGCAGTCCTACGCGAGCATCAACTACACGCACGTGGCGCGCAGCGTGCTCGCCGCGGGCGCCAACGTGATTGCGCAGCAGGTGGCCGCGCGGCCCGGCGGGCGGATCTCGCTCGGCACCAACCCGGACGTCACTGCGGACCTCGTCCCGATGCTGCGCGCGCGCGAGCGGGAGGGCGCGCCGGTTGCGGTCATCGGCCACATCAATGACCGCATGCCGTTCATGTTTGGCGCCGCCGAGCTCCCCGAGGCCGCGTTCGATGCGCTGGTGGACGATCCCGCAAGCTACCACGAGCTCATCGCGCCGCCCAACCTGCCGATCTCCACGGCGGACCATGCGATCGCCCTCGCCGCGAGCATGCTGATCCGCGACGGCGGCACGATCCAGATCGGCATCGGCGAGCTCGGCGATGCGATCGTGCACGCGATGACGCTGCGCCACCGCGCGAACGCGCACTGGCGAAGCTCGCTCACGGAGCTGCGGCTGGTGCCTCGCTTCGAGCGCGAACAGCGGGACATGGGCGGCGACGGGCCATTCGCCGAAGGACTCTACGCGGTCACCGAGATGTTCGTGGACGGCTTCCTCGACCTGTACCGGGAGGGGATCCTGAAGCGACGCGCGGCCGACGGCGCGCTGCTGCACGGCGCGTTCCTGCTCGGCCCGCGCAGGTTCTACGAGCAACTGCGCGCCATGCCGGACGCGGAGCGTGCGCTGTTCCGGATGATGCCGGTCAGCTTCACGAACGAGCTGCTCGGCCCGGCGTGGGCGGAAAAGAGCGCGCAGCGCCGCGACGCGCGCTTCGTCAACTCGGCGATGATGGCGACGCTCGGCGGCGCGCTCGTCTCCGACGGACTCGCGGACGGCCGTGTCGTGTCCGGCGTCGGCGGCCAGTACAACTTCGTCGCGCAGGCGCACGCACTGCCGGGCGGGCGCTCGATCGTCGCGGTGCGCGCAACGCGCGCAGCAGGCGGCGCGCTTTCGTCGAACTTGCGCTTCAACTACGGCCACGAGACGGTGCCGCGTCACCTGCGCGACGTGGTACTGACGGAATACGGGGTCGCGGACATCCGCGGCCGCAGCGATGCCGACGTTGCCGCCGCGCTGCTCGCGATCGCGGACTCGCGCTTCCAGCCGGCGCTGCTTGCCGAAGTCCAGCGTGCCGGGAAACTCCCGGCGGCTTACCGCATCCCGGACGCGCACCGGCGCAATTTCCCGCAGGCGCTGGAGGCCGCGCTCGCGCCTCACCGCGCGGCCGGGCGGTTTGGCGCCCTGCCTTTCGGCACGGACCTGAGCGCGGAGGAGCTGAAGCTCGGCCGGGCGCTGCGCGGGCTCAAGGCGCGCTCGGCGTCGCTCGCCGGCAAGCTCGCCATCGGCGCGGCGATGCTGAAGCCCTTGCCGCGCGATGCCGGAAGCCGCGCGCTGTTCGAACGCATGGGACTCGAGCACCCGCGCGGGCCGAAAGGACGTTTCCTGCGCCGCCTGGTCGCGGCCGCGCTGTAGCAGCCCTCCGGCGACAGGAGTACCTTCGCACTGCCTGGCCCGGCGGTCGCCGGGGCAGGAAGTTCATCAAGGGGGGATCAGAAATGAAGAAAATCATGTTGACCGTTCTGCTTGCGATGCCGCTCGGCGCGAGCGCGGATCACCTGGATGTGTTCGACTTCAAGCTCAAGGAAGGCTGCGATCTCGCGAAGGTCGTGCAACTCAAGAATGACTTCAATGCGCAATGGGGTGCGAGCCACGGATACCAGGCGGAGGTTGCCGTGCCCATCCAGAGCAGCGACCTCGAATCCTTCCGCTGGCTGGGGCGCAGCAAGGACGCTGCGGCCTTTGGCAAGGCCTGGGACACCTGGCGTGCCGAAGTCGCGGATCCGACATCGGTCGCAGGCAAGCTGGCGGCCCGTTTCGGGGATTGCACGAACAATTCCGCAAGGCGCGGTTTCGACCTCTACTGAGTTTGCCCGCGGCGACGCCGGAGCGACCCACGAGCTCCGGTGGTCGCCGCGCACACGGCGGGCTCAGGAAAAACTCACGAACTCCTCCAGCGGCTTGCGCGAAATGGCCGGGACGCGGGCGTCGACTGCCGGGTAGCCGGCGACCAGCAGCAGGAATGGCCGCTCGAGGTCTTTCGGCCGGCCGAGGATTTCGTTGAGGAACTTCATCGGGCTCGGCGTGTGCGTGAGCGACACGAGCCCGGCATGGTGGAGCGCCGCGACGAGCAGCCCCGTCGCCAGCCCGACCGATTCGTCGGTGTAGTAGTGCTTGCGCTTGGCCCCGTCCGGCAGCCGCTCAAAGCGCCGGATGAAAACCGCGATCAGCCAGGGCGCGATCTCGAGGAAAGGCTTGCTGGAGTCCGTGCCGAGCGGCGCCAGCGCCTCCAGCCATTCCGGCGGCGCACGGTGCGCATAGAACTCCCGCTCCTCGGCCTCGGCCGCCACGCGGATCCGTGACTTGACCACGGGGTCCGAGACGGCGACGAAATGCCAGGGCTGCTGGTTGGCGCCGGAGGGCGCTGTTCCCGCTGCCCGCAGGCAGTCCTCGATCAGTGCCCGCGGCACGGGACGGTTCGCGAAATCACGCACCGTGCGGCGACGACCCATCTCGTCGGCGAACGCGCGGGCGCGCGCGGCCATCTCCTCGGGCGGGTACTCCCGGTATCCGACGAGCGGCACGAATGGATGCTGCATGAGCCCGGCTCCCGGAGTTCAGCGGCCTGCGATCGCGAGCAGCCGGTCGATCATCTTCTCGGCCTGCACGCGATATCCGCCGCCGAACAGGTTCAGGTGGTTGAGGACATGGTAGAGGTTGTACAGGTCGCAACGCGACTCCGCGCCTGCGTCGAGCGGCCAGGCCGCTTCGTATGCGGCGTAGAAGCGCGGGCCAAAGCCGCCGAACAGCCGCGTCATCGCCAGGTCCGCTTCGCGGTCGCCGTAATGGACCGCGGGGTCGAAAACGACCGGCGTGCCGTCCGCGAGCATTGCGCGGTTGCCGGCCCAGAGGTCGCCGTGCAGCAACGAGGGCCTCGGGCGGTGGCCTGCAAAGAAGTCCGGCAGATTCTCGAGCAGCCGCTGGCCGCGCTCCTGCAACAGCCCGCGATAGCCGTTCCGCGCCGCGAGGTCGAGCTGGTACGCGAGGCGGCGCTCGCGCAGGAACGCGATCCAGTCGTTCGACGGCGCGTTCGGCTGAAGCGTCGCGCCGATCGCATTGTCGCGGGCGAAGCCGAAGGCGTCCGCGCCGACCGCATGCAGGCGTGCGAGCGCCTCGCCCATCCGCGCGTCGGAGGCGGCATCCGCCACGCGCAGCTCGAGCCACTCCAGCTCGAGCCAGGCTTCCGAATCGTCCGCGCTTCCGCCGAGCACCTGCGGCACGCGGATCACGCCCGCCTCCGCGATGCGGGCGAGGCCGTCCGCCTCCGCGTCGAGCCGCCAGCGCTCGGCAAGGGGGAGGCGTTTCACGAATGTGCGCTGAGGCATGTCTTGCAGGCGGGGTCTGACCCCTTGTTCGTGGAGGGGTCTGACCCCTCCACGAACAAGGGGGCAGACCCCTGCGATCAATGCTGTGCCAGGCGCTCGGCCTGCCGGCGCAGTGCCGTGCCGAAACGGTGGCGGTCGTAGAACTCGCCGAGCGCGGCGAGGTCCGGCTTGCGGCGGCGCAGCGCCTCGAGACTGACCTCGAGCGGCATGTCGCAGGCGATGACCGTCAGCCGGCGCGCGAAGTAGGCGGCCTCGCGATACTCGGTCAGTTTCGCCGCAAGCTTGCCGGCCCCGCGCACCGGCAGCGCACCGACGCGGTCGAGCCCCGCGTAGATTTCCTCGAGGGAGGCAAAGGCCCCGAGCAGCGCCGCAGCGGTCTTGGGGCCGACGCCCGGCACGCCCGGGATGTTGTCCACGGTGTCGCCGGTCAGCGCGAGGAAGTCCGCCATGCGCTCCGGGCGCACGCCGAACTTTCCCTCGATGTCGGCGTAGCCGAAGCGCCGCTCGCCCGCATAGTCCCAGTAGTCGTCGCCGTCTCGGATCAATTGCGCCAGGTCCTTGTCGCGCGTGACCAGGACCGCGCGGTGGCCGGAAGCGCGCAGCCGCGTCGCGATCGTGCCGATGATGTCGTCGGCCTCGTGCGTCGGACTGCCGAATTCCGCGACGCCGAGCAGACGGCACAGCTCGCGGCACAGTCCGAACTGCCGCTTCAGCTCCGGCGGCGCCGGCTCGCGGTTCTTCTTGTACGCCGGATAGATCTCGTTGCGGAACGACGTTGCCAGCGACTCGTCGAAGGCGACCGCGACGTGCTCGGGCCGCGATTCCTCGAGCAGGTCGCCGAGGAAGCGGCCGAAGCCGTACAGCGCATTGACGGGCATGCCGTCGCCGTCGGTCATCTCGAGACCGACCGAGTAGTACGCGCGGAAGACGAAGTAGCTCGCGTCGATCAGGTGGACCGCAGGTCCGCCCGCGCGATTCACTGCCTGAAGCGCTGGATGCGCGCGTGCAAGGGGCTCGCGCGCGGGAAGTGCGCTAGCAGGTACTCCATCTGGTCGGCGAGCACGCGCCGGCCCTTCAGGTAGATGTACTCGGCGTAGGTCGGCGTGAACGGCACCGCGAGCAGCTGCATGCCCGCCTGCTCCGGCGTGCGCGAGGACTTGTGGTTGTTGCAGCGACGGCACGCAGCGACCACGTTGTTCCACACGTCGCGGCCGCCCTGGCAGAACGGCCGCACGTGATCACGCGAGAGCTGGCTCGAGGAGAAGCGTCCGCCGCAGTACATGCAGAGGTTCGCGTCGCGGCGGAACAGCGTCTCGTTGTTGAGCGGCGGAACGTAATCGCCGCGCAAGCTGCCCGGGTTCCAGGAGCTGCCCTGTGTCGCCATCATCGAGTTGACCTCGATCACCGTCTGGCGGCCGCTGCGCGCATTGACGCCGCCGTGCAGCTCGTAGAGACGGCTGCCGAACGCGTAAGCGACCTGCCCGAGGCAGTGGAGTCGCACCGCCTCGCGGTAATCGATCCACTCGAGCGGCATGCCGGATGAATCGGTGCGCAGCACCTGCTGCGACAGCGCCGCCGGCACGCTGCCCGTCCTGAAGTGCTTCCCGGCGATTGCCTTGCCTGTAACCACGGCTCCCGACCCTACCCTGAATGCCCAAACAATAAGCCACGATTATGATATTTTTCAACGCGCCGCCGCCCGGCCGGCAACGATCAGGGGTGGATTCCGGATGCCAGTCACGATCGGCGTGCTGAAAGAGACCGTGCGGGGCGAGAACCGCGTCGCAATCGTGCCTGAGGTGGCGACCCGCCTGGCCGCGCAGGGCGCCAGGGTCCTGATCGAGCGCGGCGCCGGCGACGCCGCCCGCTTGCCCGATACCCAGTTCAAGGACGCCACTTTCGCAGACGGCGCGGACGCCGTGCTCGCGGCTTCCGACCTGCTGTTCACCGTGCAGCCGCCCGACCCTGCCCTGGTCGCGAAGCTGAAACCGGGTTCGGCGGTCGCCGGGTTCCTGGCGCCGCACAACCAGGCGCCGCTGGTGCGCGCACTGAAGGAACACCGAATCACCAGCTTCGCGATGGAGCTGGTGCCGCGCATCTCGCGCGCGCAGTCCATGGATGCGTTGTCCTCGCAGGCCGCCGTTGCGGGCTACAAGGCGGTGCTGATCGGCTCCGCGGCACTCGACAAGTTCTTCCCGATGCTGACCACGGCCGCCGGCACCATCCGCCCGGCGACCGTGCTGGTGATCGGCGCGGGCGTCGCCGGCCTGCAGGCGATCGCGACCGCGAAGCGCCTCGGCGCCGTGGTCGAGGCGTACGATGTGCGCGGCGCGACGCGCGAGCAGGTGCGCTCGCTCGGCGCGAAGTTCGTCGAGACCGGCGTCACCGCCGAGGGCGCGGGCGGCTACGCCCGTGAGCTGACCGCGGAGGAGAAGGCAAAGCAGCAGGAAGTGCTGGATGCGCGCATCGCCGCCGCCGACTGCGTGATCTCGACCGCGGGCGTCCCGGGGCGGCCGGCGCCGCGCATCATCAGCCGCGCCGCCGTCGAGCGCATGAAGCCGGGTGCGGTGATCGTGGACCTGCTCGCCGAGGGCGGCGGCAACTGCGAGCTGACGCGTGCCGGCGAGACCGTGGAGCACAACGGCGTGCGCGTCATAGGGCCGGTCAACCTGCCGGCCACCGTCGCTTACCACGCGAGCGACATGTACGCGCGCAACCTCCTGAACTTCATCAGGCCGGCGCTCAAGGACGGGGCGCTCGCCATCGACTGGAACGACGAAGTGTTCACGGCGGCCTGCGTCACGCACGACGGGGCGATCCGCCACGAACCGACCCGCAAACTCCTGGAGAGCGCATAAATGGAAGGCGTGATCGCCCTGTACATCGTCATGCTGGCCGCGTTCGCCGGCTACGAGGTCATCGCCCGCGTTCCGGTCATCCTGCACACGCCGCTGATGTCCGGCAGCAACTTCGTGCACGGCATCGTGCTGGTCGGCGCCATGGTCGCGCTCGGCCGCGCCGACACCGTGCTCGAACAGGTGATCGGGTTCATCGGCGTCGTGCTGGGCGCCGGCAACGCGGTCGGCGGCTACGTCGTGACCGAGCGCATGCTGCAGATGTTCAAGGCCAGCGGCCAGAAGAAGAAGGAATCCGCCTGATGCCGGGCTTGCTGCCGGAGGACGTCGCCACGCTCGCGATCGACTTCTCTTACCTGGTCGTCGCGTTCCTGTTCATCATGGGCCTGAAGGCCATGAGTTCGCCGGTCACGGCGCGCCGCGGCATCGTGGTCGCCGGTTTCGGCATGCTGCTCGGCACGCTGATGAGCTTCCTGTACCCCGGCATGGGCAACTTCCCGCTCATGCTCGCCGCGATCGCGATCGGCGGCGGCCTCGCCTGGTGGAGCGGCCGCATCGTCGCGATGACGGACATGCCGCAGATGATCGCGCTCTACAACGGCATGGGCGGCGGCGCCGCGGCGGCGATCGCGGCGGTCGAGCTGCTGCGCATGGCCTCCGCGCCGGCGGACAGCGCCGCGCACCACGGCCCGGTCGTGACCGCGCTCGCGACCGCGGGCGCTTTCATCGGCGCCGTGAGCTTCTCGGGCTCGCTGATCGCGTTCGGCAAGCTGCAAGGGCTGATCAAGCGCAGCTTCCGCTTCAAGGGCCAGCAGTTCTTCAACCTGCTGATCACGGCCGCGACGCTCGCACTCGGCGCGGCGATCGTGATTTCCAGCCACCCGACGATGGAGATGGTGGTCGCCTTCTTCGGCCTCGCGCTCCTGCTCGGCATTGCCATGACACTGCCGATCGGCGGCGCGGACATGCCGGTCGTGATCTCGCTGTACAACGCGTTTACCGGCCTCGCCGTCGCCTTCGAGGGCTTCGTGCTAGAGAACGCGGCCATGATCATCGCGGGCATCGTCGTGGGCAGTGCCGGCACGCTGCTGACGCAGCTCATGGCGAAGGCCATGAACCGCTCGATCGCAAACGTGCTGTTCTCGAACTTCGGCGAGGCCACAGCCGCCGCAAGCGAGGGCGTGACCGGCGCGCTGAAGCCGATCGAGCCTTCGGACGCAGGCGTCATGATGGCGTTCGCGCAGAAGGTGATCGTGATCCCGGGCTACGGCATGGCGGTGGCGCAGGCGCAGCACAAGGTCTGGGAGCTGTGCCAGCTGCTGATCGACCGCGGCGTGCTGGTGCGCTTCGCAATCCACCCGGTCGCGGGCCGCATGCCGGGCCACATGAACGTGCTGCTCGCCGAAGCCGGCGTACCCTACGACCTGATCTCGGACCTCGACGAGATCAACGCGGAGTTCGACACGGCGGACGTTGCGCTGGTGATCGGCGCGAACGACGTGGTGAACCCGGTCGCACGCACGGACAAGTCGAGCCCGATCTACGGCATGCCGATCCTGAACGCGGACAAGGCGAAAAACGTGCTGGTCATCAAGCGCGGCCAGGGGGCCGGATTCTCGGGCATCGAGAACCACCTCTTCTACCTCGACAACACGCGCATGGTGTACGGCGACGCGCAGAAGGTCGCGGCGGAGCTGATCCACGCAGTGAAGGCGGCCGGGTAGCAACGCTTCCGCGCGCACTTCGCCGGCGGGACCCCTCCGCTCGCGCCGCCGGAACTTACGCGCTCGCTACGGGGTCCCGCGGGCTCGTACGCGCGCCGCGTACCACTTCCGGCGACGCATCAACGCATGAGCGGCCCGATCGCGGCACTTCGCCAGGCGCGCGAGGTGGCGGGGTCCTCGCGAAGCGGACTCGTGAGTTCCGGCGGAGTTCGCGAGCGAGGAACCCCGCCGGATCCCGCGCGCCGGGCATGACGCCTCCGAAATGCGCGCGATTGGATCACTGGTCGACGGCGTCGAGCAGCAGGTCCTCGAAGAAAGCGCTGTAGGGAAGATCCGGGCGGCGGATCTGGATTTCGAGCATCCACAGTCCCGCCGACGGCGTGAAATCCGCGTTTGACAGCAAGCCGTCGTGGAATGCGGCGTGCGGGTACTCGCCGAGGCGATGCCCGGCCATCTCGGGGTCGAGCTGCCAGCCGAGCGACTGCGCTTCGGCGGCCGCGAAACGGTAGAGCTCGACACCGGTCGCCCGCACCTCGCGCCAGTGCCGGCTCGTGCGCTCGAAGATCGCTTGCACGTCGCTCGCGATGCGGTGCCGCTCCGGGTCGTCGCCCACCACGAAGGTCTCCGCGTAGTCGCACTCGTGGTTGCGCCAGAGCGGCCCGACGTCGATGAACCAGACATCGTCCGGGGCGAGCACGATCCCGGGATCCGGCGGCTCGGCATACTTCTTCAGCGTGTTCCTGCCGAAGCGCAGGTAGGGCGCGACCCAGTCCTGCCCGAATCCGTGATCGCGCAACGTCCGCCGCGCGAGCTCGAGCCCTTCCGCCTCGGCCATGCCCGGCGCGACCTGGCGCGCGATCTCACGCACCGCTGCCCGCGTGCGCCGCCGCGCCTCGAGCATGACCGCGTGCTCGTGCCGCGCGCCGACGCGCTCGGCGACGGACTGAAGGTGCGCGTCGCCTTCAGTCCCGACCGTGCTCACTGTGATCGGCGTCCGGCATCACGAGCCAGAGCAGCAGATAAACGATGATGCCGGGAAAGGCGGCGCTCAGGACCGAGGCGATGACGTAGGCGATGCGCACCCGGTCAGGCTTCCAGCCGAGCCAGGCCGCGATGCCGCCGCATACGCCGGCGACGATGCGGTCGTGGGAGCGCTTGAGCGGTGCGTTCGGCATGGCTTCGTCATCGTCCCACGGCTTGGCGCGGGATGCGAGCTATCGGCAGGTCGGGCAGGGTCGACTGTCCATCGCGCCGGGCTGGGGGCCGGGAGCCTGCCGGCGCTGAATCATCCGGTCCCGCTCCTCCTGCGTCATCTGCTGCCAGCGTTCAGTCAGCTGGTCGCGCTGCGCCTGCGGCAACTCCTCGAATCCCATGAACGCGGTGCGCACGGCCTGCTGCTGATCCGGCGTGAGCGCTCGGAACCGCGCCCAGGCCTTGTGCACGCGCTCGCGCTCTGCGGGCCTCAGCGCGCGCCAGGTCTGCCAGCGCTCGTTGGCCTGTGCGCGGCCGATGCCGTCGAGCGCGAGCCAGCGCTGCGCACCCGCGGCAAGGACCTGCTGCTCGCCGGGCGGCAGCATGGCCCAGCGGTCCGCCTGCCCGGACAACAGCGCCTGCGTCGACGCGTCGAGCATGTCCCAGGCGATCGCGCCCACCGCTGACTCCGGCGTCGCGGCGCCCGGGATATTTCCGACTTCCTTCGCCGCCCGTTTGGCCTCGTGCGTGGTCGTGTACTGGATGAAGAGCGGGTCCTCACCGGCCAGCTCCCCTAGAAACACCAGGATCCCGGAGTCCGAAGGCGCAAGCGGCGGCGCGTCTGCTGCGACCGCCGCGCCGACCAGCAGCGCAGCGCCGAGTGCAACCAGCCGCATGCAAGCACCGGATGCTTTCATCACCGTGCCTCCTCGAGCGATCCGCCGGACCATTCTCTGCCGGCTTGTCACGCCACGCACGCACAGCGTGTATAACGTGGCACTCCGCCGGTACCTCGCACCACCGGCACTTTCTCAACACGTTGATCGGAAAAGAAGTTTTGAACGACCCGGCGAACGTCCTGCAAGTCGTGTTCGACACGCCGCTGCGGCAGTCCTTCGACTACCTCGCGTCGGCGGGACAGCCGCTGCCCCGGCCGGGCGAACGGGTGCGCGTGCCCTTCGGTCGCCAGAAGGCGGTCGGTCTCGTGGTCGCGCACGCCGCGTCGAGCGCGTTGCCGCGCGCGCGGCTGAAGCCAGCCCTCGAGGCAATCGACACGACGCCGGTCTGGGACGAGGCGACGTTCGGCCTGCTGCGCTGGGCGGCGGACTACTACCACCATCCGCTCGGCGACGTCCTGTTCGGCGCGATGCCAAAGCTACTTCGCCAGGGCCAGGCAGCAGTGCGCGACGTGACCGTGTGGCGGCTCTCGGACGCCGGCCGCGCGGCTCTCGCCGGCGGCGCGCGCCTCGGCACGCGGCAACGCGCACTGGTCGCGCTCGCCGGCGAGGACGGCGCGACCGCCGCGGCGATTTCCGCTGCCGGCCACGCACCGGCGCTGCGCGCGCTTGCGGCGCGCGGCTGGCTCGAGTCGTTCGCGCGGCCGGAGTCGGCCCCGCCTGCGGGGGCGGGGCAGGACGGCCCGGAACCGACCGCCGACCAGGACGCCGCGATCGCGCGAATCCGTTCGACCCTCGGCGGGTTCTCCGCGTTCCTGCTGCATGGCGTCACCGGCAGCGGCAAGACGGAGGTGTACCTTCGCATCATCGAGCGCGTGCTCGAGGCGGGGCGCGGTGCGCTCGTGCTGGTGCCGGAGATCGCGCTCACGCCGCAGCTGGTCGCGCGCTTCCGCATGCGCCTCGCCGCGCCAGTCGTCGCGCTGCACTCCTCGCTTGCCGACGGCGCCCGGCTCGAGGCCTGGCGCGCAGCCGCCGCGGGCCGTGCGCCGGTCGTGATCGGCACACGCTCGGCGGTGTTCACGCCGATACCGGCGCTCGGGCTCGTGGTCGTGGACGAGGAGCACGACGCCTCGTACAAGCAGCAGGAAGGATTCCGCTATTCGGGCCGCGACCTCGCGGTCGCGCGCGCGCAGCGCGCCGGCTGTCCGGTGGTGCTCGGGTCGGCGACGCCTTCGCTCGAATCGCTCGCGAACGCCGCGGCAGGCCGCTACGCGAAGCTCTCGCTGCCGGAGCGCACCGGGCGCGCCGGCAAGCCGCGCGTCACGGTCGTGGACCTGCGCGTCAACCCGGCGCGCGACGGCCTGTCGCCGCCCGCGCTCGCGGCCATCGAGCGGCACCTCGGCGAAGGCGGCCAGGTGCTGGTGTTCCTCAACCGGCGTGGCTACGCACCGGCTTTCTTCTGTTCAAATTGCGCGTGGACCGCGCCCTGCAAGGCCTGCGACGCGCGGCTCACCGTGCACCTGTCGCGCGCGAAGCTGGCCTGCCACCACTGCGGCGCCGAGGAGCGCATGCCCTTCGCCTGCCCGCAGTGCGGCAACGAGCTCGCGCCCGTCGGCGAGGGCACGGAGCGCGTCGAGACGGCGCTCGCGCAGCTGTTCCCGGCCGCGCCGCTCGTGCGCATCGACCGCGACGTGATCCGCCGGCGCGGCGACCTGGAGGAGGCGCTGGCGGCGGTCAGCGACGGCCGTGCGCGAATCCTGCTCGGCACGCAGATGCTGACCAAGGGCCACGACTTCCCGGATGTCACGCTGGTGGTGGTGATGGCCGCGGACCAGGGCCTGTTCGGCGCGGACTTCCGCGCGAGCGAGCGGCTCGCGCAGCAGATCGTGCAGGTCGCCGGGCGTGCAGGCCGCGGCGACCGCCCGGGCGAGGTGCTGATCCAGACCGCGTATCCCGAGCACCCGCTGCTGCGCTGCCTGATCGCCGGCGGTTACGAGGGCTTTGCGGATCTCGCGCTCGAGGAACGCCGCGCGGCCGGTTGGCCTCCGCACTCGCACCTCGCGCTGCTGCGCGCCGACTCGCCTTCGCGCGCGGAGGCCTTCGACTTTCTGCGCGCCGCCGAAAGCGCCGCGCCCGCTGCGGGCGGGACGCGCCCCAGGATCCTCGGGCCCGCACCGGCGGCGATGGAACGGCGCGCCGGGCGGCACCGCGCGCAGCTGCTCGTCGAGTCGCGCTCGCGCGGGGCGCTGCAGGCCTTCCTCGGCGAATGGGTCACCGCGATCGCGGCCCTTGGCGCGCCGCGAACGCTGCGCTGGTCGCTCGACGTCGACCCCGCGGAAGTTGACTAGCAGGCGGCGATTCCAGAGACTGGCGCGCCTTGAAAAACCTCGTCGAAAAGCTGGTCACCGACGCGCTCGCCGCCCTGCCCGCAGGCTCGCTCGGCGACAGCCCGCCGCCGGATCCGGCGATCGAGCGCACGCGCGACCCCCAGCATGGCGACTTCGCGACCGGCGTCGCGATGCGCCTCGCCAAGCCTGCGCGCGCCAACCCGCGCGCGCTCGCGGCGAAAATCGTCGCGGCGTTGCCGGCGAGCCCGCTGGTCGCGAAGACCGAGATCGCCGGGCCCGGCTTCATCAACTTCTTCATGACGCCCGCTGCCTGGCAGGCCGAAATGGCGCGTGTGCTCAACGAGGGCGAGCGCTACGGGCGCGGCGCCGGCGGTGCCGGCCGGAGCACGATCGTCGAATTCGTCTCTGCCAACCCGACCGGACCCCTGCACGTCGGCCATGGCCGCCATGCGGCCTTCGGCGCCACGGTCGCGAACCTGCTCGCGGCCGACGGCTGGCGCGTGCATCGCGAGTACTACGTGAATGACGCCGGCCGGCAGATGGACATCCTCGCCGCCAGCGTGTGGCTGCGCTACCTCGAGCTGTGCGGCGAGTCGCTGCCGTTCCCGGCGAACGGCTATCGCGGCGACTACGCGCGCCCGGTCGCGGCGCGCCTGCGCGAGCAGCACGGTGACGCGTTGCGGCGCCCCGCGGCAGAGATCCTCGCCGGCTTGCCGCCGGACGAGGGCGCGGGCGGCGACAAGGACGCTTACGTGGACGCAGTCATCGCGCGCGCGAGGGCGCTGCTCGGCGGGGGATTCCGCACGGTCTTCAACACGGGGCTCGCGGACATGCTCGCCGACATCCAGGGCGACCTCGCCGAATTCGGCGTGAACTTCGACCGGTGGTACTCCGAGCAGGCGCTCGGCGACGGGAAGGACGGCGGGCCGATCGACCGTGCGCTCAGGCGGCTGCGCGCGAACGGCCACGTGTTCGAGCAGGACGGAGCCACGTGGTTCCGCGCCACGCAGTTCGGCGACGAGAAGGACCGTGTGGTGGTGCGCGCCAACGGCCAGAAGACCTACTTCGCCTCCGACATCGCCTATCACCTCGACAAGCGCGAGCGCGGCTTCGAGCTGCTGCTGACGATCCTCGGCGCGGACCACCACGGCTACGTCGCGCGCGTGCGAGCGGGCCTCGCGGCGATGGGCGAGCCGCCCGGGTCGCTCGAGGTGCCGATGGTGCAGTTCGTGACGCTCTGGAAAGGCGGCGAGAAGGTCGCGATGGGCAAGCGAGAAGCCCAGTTCGTCACGCTGCGCGACCTGCGCGCCGAGGTCGGCAACGACGCCGCGCGTTTCATCTACGTGATGCGCTCGCACGACCAGGCGCTCGACTTCGACCTCGAGCTCGCGCGCAAGCAGAGCAACGACAACCCGGTCTACTACGTCCAGTACGCGCACGCGCGCATCGCGAGCGTGCTGAAGCAGGCCGCGGAGCGCGGCCTGCCGTTCGACCGCGAAGCCGGGCTCGCGGGCCTCGCCGCGCTCGCCGGGCCGCCGGAGGTGGCGTTGATGCGCGAGGTGTCGCGCTGGCCCGAGGTCGTGCACCAGGGCGCCGAGCAGCGCGCGCCGCACCTCGTGGTCCACTACCTGCGTGAGCTCGCGCAAGCCTTCCATGCCTGCTATGCGGCGCTGCCCTTCATCGTCGACGACGCGCCAACGCGCAACGCGCGCCTCGTGCTGATCGCGGCGGCGCGCCAGGTGCTCGTGAACGGGCTCGCGATCCTCGGCGTCTCGGCGCCGGAGTCGATGTAGGCCGCGATGGTCGCGAAGGACTACAAGCGCAGCCGCGGCCGGCGCGACGGCTTCTCGGGCTGGGCGGGACTCCTGATCGGGCTTGCCGCCGGCCTCACGGTGGGGCTTGCCCTCTACTGGTTCGACCCGCGCGAGCAGGCGCCGGCCGAAGCGGCGGGCAAGGCGCCTGCGGAGGCCGAACCGGCCTCGGCCCGCGAGGCCGCCGCCGATCCGCAACAGGACCAATACGAGTTCTACGACCTGCTGCCCAACTTCGAGGTCGTGATCCCGGAGAAGGAAGTCGTCGTACGCGACGCGCCGGAGGCGGCCGCGAAGACCGGCGCCTATGTGCTCCAGGCGGGCTCGTACCGGAAGTTCGAGGACGCGGACCGCGTGCGGGCGCAGCTCGCGCTGCAGGGCATCGAGTCGAACGTGCAGCGCGTCGCCATCGACAACGACACCTGGCACCGCGTGCGCATCGGGCCGATCAGTGATCCCACCGAGCTCGAGCGCGTGCGCTCACGCCTCAAGGAAGCCGAGGTCGACTTCCTCGTCGTGCGCGTCGGGGATTGAATCAGTTCCTGACGCTGATGCTGTTGTTGACGGACTTCACGCCGTCGACGGACTGGGCGACCCGGGTCGCCGCGGCCTTCTCAGCCTCGTTCGCCACGAAGCCGGAAAGCAGCACCACGCCGCCGCGCGTCTCGACCTTGATGTCGCCCGCCTTGGTGTCCGAACTGTCGACCAGCGCCGACTTCACCTTCGCGGTGATCGTCGTGTCGTCGATCGCGCCGCCGGTCGTCTGTGCGGCCTCCTTGATCAACAGGTTGTTCTGGACGGCCTTGACGCCCGAGACGGCCTTGGCGACGGATTCCGCCTGCGCCTTCTCTTTCTCGTTGTCGACGAAGCCGTTCAGCTGCACGACGCTCTTGTAGATCTCGAGATTGATCTCGCTCGCGTCCGCGGTCTTGTCCTCAGTCAGCGCGGCCCAGACCTTCGTGTGCAGGACCTTGTCGTCGGCGTATTCGCCGACCGTGCGCTTCGAGTCGTCCGCCTGCGAGGCCAGGCTTCCCAACAGGCCCATGGCGGCAACCGCCACGGCCAACATCCTGCTCGTCTTCATGCCGTCCTCCTGTGCTGTACTTCCCGGCGCCGGCTGCGGCATCGGTCAGTCTTCGGTCATCTGGCGGAAGTCTACGCCCAGTGAACGCAGCTTGCGGTAGAGATGCGTGCGCTCCATGCCGACCCGCTTGGCGAGCAGCCCGACCTTGCCGTTGCAGAGCATCAGCTGCTGGAGCAGGTAGGCCCGCTCGAACTGTTCGCGCGCTTCGCGCAGTGGCAGCGCGAGCAGGTCCTGCTTGACCAGGGGCTCGTCCGGGGCCTGCTGGGCGACCAGTTGCTGCTCGATCTCCTCCAGGCCGACCTCCTCGGGCCCGCCCATGATCAGGACGCGCTGCACGAGGTTCCGCAATTCGCGCACGTTGCCCGGCCAGGGGTAGTTCCGCAGCCGGTTCTGGGCCGCGACCGAGAAGCGCCGGAACGGCATGCCCTCCTCGTCCACCAGCCGGTCAACATAATGTCGCAGCAGGTCCGGCACGTCCTCGGCGTACTCGCGCAGCGGCGGGATGCGGATCGAGATGACCTCGAGGTGGGCGAGCAGGTCGCGACGCAGCCCACCCCCCGGACCGTCGTGACCGGTCAGCGCCGCGCTCACGAAGCGCGTTTCGAACCGCAGGACCTCGGTCGAGCCGGGACGCTGCCAGCCGCGCTGCTCGAAATCCGCGAGCAGGAGACGCTGTGCGTGCGCCGTAAGGTCATCGAGTGCGCCCAGGAACAGCGTGCCGCCACGGGCCTGTTCGTAAAGCCCGGGTTCGGCCTTGCCTTCCGTGGATTGACCGCGCAGGCGTGCCGCGACGGTCGCGTCGTCGAGGCCCGCGCAGCTCACGGCGACGAATGGCCCGGCGGAGCGACTGCCGAGCGAATGCAGGTAGCGGGCGAACGCCTCACGCCCGGTGCCCGGCTCGCCGGACAGGAGGATCGGCGCCTCGCTGCCTGCGACCTGCTGCACCTGCTCCCGCAGCCGCTGCATGAGCCGGCTCTTGCCGACCGGCGCGACCAGCGGCGGCACCAGCGTGCGCTGTGCCTGGCGCCGGCGCTTGCCGGCATCCAGCGCACGCTCGGCGGTGCGCAGCAGCTTCGCGATCGACAACGGCTTCTCGACGAAATCGAAGGCGCCGAGCCGCGTCGCCTCGACCGCCGTCTCCACGGTACCGTGGCCGGAAAGCATGACCACCGGGCAGCGCAGCGACTGCTTGTCGTTCCATTCGCGCAGCAGCGAGATGCCGTCCATGTCCGGCATCCAGATATCGAGCAGCACGAGGTCGGGCTCCTCGCGCGCGGCCGCGCGGCGCGCCGAGGCGGCGTCGGCGGCGACCTCGACCTCGTAGCCCTCCTCGACGAGGATTTCGGAGAGCAGCCCCCGGATGTCGGATTCGTCATCGACCACGAGAATTCTCGGCGAACTCATGCTTTTTCTCTCCTTCCCTCCGCCCGCCGCGCCTCGCGCGCGGTGGCCGGCAACAGGATGCGAACGCGGGCCCCGCCCTGCGGGGCGTTATCGACCTCGACCGTGCCGCCGTGCTCCTCGACGATGCGGCGCACGATGGCGAGCCCGAGCCCGGTGCCCTTCGGCTTCGAAGTCACATAAGGGTCGAACGCCTGCTCGAGCAGGCCACCCTGGAAGCCGGGTCCGTTGTCGATGACGGCCAGCGCGACCTGGTCCCCCGTGCGCTGCGTCTCGATCATGATGACAGGATTCTGCTGCCCGTCGAGCGCCTCGAGCGAGTTCGTCAGCAGATTGTTGAGGAGCTGCCGGATGCGGCCGGGATCCGCCTCCAGCAGGGACGCCTTCGGGTCCAGCGACAGCCCGAACGCCACGCGCGGGTCCTGCGCGTGGTACAGGTCCGCCACCTGCCGGACGAGCGCCGACAGGTCGAGCTCGCTGATGTGCATCTCCGGCGCCTTGGCGTACTCGGAAAAGGCGGCGACCATCTGCTTCATCGCCTCGACCTGCTGGACGATCGTGTGCGTCGAGCGTTCGAGCAACTCCGCCTCCGGTGCACCGAGGCCGCGCATCAGCTTCCTGCGCATCCGCTCGGCGGACAGCTGGATCGGCGTGAGGGGGTTCCTGATCTCGTGCGCGAGGCGACGCGCAACTTCGCCCCAGGCCGCCTGGCGCTGCGCCTGCAGGAGCTGTGTCACCTCGTCGAACACCAGCACGAGGCCTTGGGCGCCGGCATCGCCCGGCAACGCCGTGCAGGCGCACACCAGCTCGCGCCGGCTCGAGTCGGTGCGGAGCGTCACCTGTTCGCGCCACTCGGTGTCGCCGGACTCGAGGTGCCGCTGCAGGACTTCGTGCAGCTCCGCGAGCAGCGGATGCCCGGCCGCAACTTCCGCGAGCGGCCGCCCGGCGGCGCCCTCGAAGTCCACGCCGAGGATCACGCCCGCCGCCTGGTTCGCGACCCGCACGCGCAGGTCCGGCTCCAGCGAGATGACGCCGCTGGTGAGCCGCGCAAGGATCACGGCGAGCGCCGCGCGTTCCGCCTCGACGGTGGCCTGGCTGCGCTCGGCCTCCTCGCGGGCGCGGGCGAGCTTCTTGGTCATGTCGTTGAACGAGGTGACGAGGTAGCCGATCTCGTCGTGCGACGGGCGCAGCAGGCGCGTGTCGAAGTCGCCTTTCGCCACGGCGCGCGTGCCCGCGATCAGGTCCTGCACCGGCCGCACCAGCCGCTCGGAGAAATACAGGGCGCCGTACACGGCCGCGAGCAGCGCCATCAACAACACCAGCGAGAGGGTCAGCACGAACGCGGCCTTGAGCGGCTCGCGCAGGTACGAGAGCTGGCCATACTGCTGGTAGGCCTGCTGCACGGTCGCGGCGAGGTCGGACAGCCGCTGCGGCACCGGGTAGGTCGCAATCAGGACGAGGTGCGCGCGCGAACCGCCGGATTCGCGCAACTGCGTCGCGGCACGGACCTGGTAGCCACCGCCCGGCGCAGGCTGCAGGCTGACGTGCGGCCGCCCCTGCCGCAACTGCATCAGGAGGTCTTCGGGCGGCGCCTCGGGCAACGCGTGCTGGATGCCGGCACGGCTGTAGGCGACGGTCTGCCCGCCGGCGCTCGCGATGATCAGCTCCTCGGCATCCGAGTTCCTGAGTTCCTCGTCGAGCGCGAAGTACAGGCCCACGCCCGAATCGGCCGCGAGGCGGTCGGCGATGCCGAGCGTGCGGTCGAGGTATTCCCGCATGCGCAGGTCGAGCGCCGCGCGCGACAGGCCGAGTGCGTCGGTGAGTCCCTGGCGGACTTCGGCGTGGAACCAGCCGTCGATGCCGCGCGTCAGGAACAGCACCGAGAACGTGAACACCATCAGCAGCGGCGCGATCGCGAGACCGCCGAACATCAGGAGCGTCCGGCCACGCAGGCGCGAGCCGGGCACGTGCTTGCGCCAGTCGCGCACGAAGTCGGCCAGGCGTCCGCCGATCAGGATGAGGAGTGCAACGACGCCCGCGACGTTGATGAGCAGGATCGCGAGGTACAGCTCGCCGAAGCGCTGCGGCCCTTCCGCGGTGAGCGCCAGCATGACGAGCGCCGTCACCCAGATGACGATCCCGGCGCCGGCGACGAACGGGAGCCAGCGCCGGATCACGGGCGCACCTGCCAGGCATACCACTCCGTGGTCCGCGACCAGCTGCGCCAGAACAGCAGCATCCGCACCGCGGCGGGCAGCTCGCCGATCTCGACCGTCGCGCGCACGCGCATGTCGAAGCGCCGGCCCTCGGGCAAGGTTGCCGTGTCGGCGATCACGGTGCCGCCGATGCGGCCGAGCGCCTCGAATGCCTCCTGCTGCGTGGCATGGCTCACGTGCGTGCCGGCCTTGACGTCGGTCACGACGTAGCGCTCCGAGATCGCGTCGTAGGCGAGCTGCCAGCGGCGGCCCATCGACACGACCTCGTCGGCAGGCAGCAGGCGGCGCTCGACGCTCGCCTCGATCTCCAGGCGCAGCACGAGGGGCACGCCTTCGGCGAACGCCTGGCGCGCCGCCTCGGCGAGCGCGACGTCGAGGCGCACGTCGAGCAGCCACTCGCCATTGACGAGCTCGACATAGGCGTTCCTGACCTCGAAGCGCTCGGCTTCCTGCGCGACGGCGGCGCAGGCCGTCGCCGTGCCGAGCAGCACGGCGAAGGTCATGAGCCAGCGACGTCCGCGCATCGAATGCACGCTCAGGCCTTCTTTTCGAGGCAGGCGTAATAGAAGCCGTCGGCGTCGGCCACCCCGCTCGGCAACGCGCAACCGGGCCCCGCGGGCCGCCACGGCAGCGCATCGGGCAGCAAAAGCCTAGCAGATTCGGTCATCTCGACCGCCGCAGGTTCCCCGGCGAGGAACGCCCCGACGACGCCGGTATTCTCGGGCGCGAGCACCGAACAGCTTGCGTAGACCAGCCGACCGCCGGGCGCCAGCAGCCGCCAGCAGGCGCGCAGCAGCGATGCCTGCTGCACCGCAAACCGAACGATGTCGTCGGCGCGGCGCAGGAGCTTGATGTCCGGATGGCGGCGGATCACGCCGGTGCCCGAGCAAGGCACGTCGAGCAGGATCTGGTCGAACGGACGGCCGTCCCACCAGGCGGCGGGCTCTGCGCAATCGCCAACGACGACCTGCGCCGGGAGGCGAAGCCGCGCGAGGTTCGACTCGATCCGCGCGGCGCGTGCCGCGTCGATCTCGAGCGCCACGAGCTCCCCGAGGGCGGGCTCGAGCTCGGCGATGTGGCAGGCCTTGCCGCCCGGCGCCGCGCAGGCGTCGAGCACGCGCATGCCGGGCGCCGCGGCGAGGAGGCGAGGCGCGAGCTGGGCCGCGGCGTCCTGCACGGAAACCTCGCCGTCGGCAAAGCCGGGCAGTGCCTCGACGGCGGCGGGCGCCGCGAGCCGCAACGCCTCCGGCGCGAACGCGCAGGGCGTCGCCGCGAACCCGGCGTCGGTGAGGCTCGCGAGGTAAGCGTCGCGCGTGCCGCGCCGCGCGTTGACGCGCAGCCACATCGGCGGCTCGGCATTGCCGGCCGCCGCGATCGATTCCCAGTCGCCTGGCCAGTCGCGCGCGAAAGCATCCAGCATCCATTCCGCGTGGGCGTGGCGCGCGCCCCGGTGCGCGTGCGCCGTCACGACCACCGACTCGCGCTCGCGCTGGAATCGCCGCAATATTGCGTTGACGAGCCCCGCCGCACGCGGGCGCCCGAGCGAGCGCGCCGCCTCGACGGTCTCCGAGACCGCGGCATGCTCGGGCGTCGCGCCGTGCAACAGCTGGAACAGCCCGACCAGCATCAGCGCGCGCACTTCCGGGTCCTGCTTGACGCCCGGCCGGTCGAGGAGTGCCGCGAGGCAGCCTGCAAGCTCGAAGTACCAGCGTACGGTCCCGAACGCCAATGACTGCACCGCCGGGCGCGGGACGCCGCCTTCCGTCGCCGCAGCGACCGCATCCTCGAGCCGACGGCCGCGGGCCGCGACGGCAGCCACGGCGCGCGCCGCCGCGGCGCGGATCGCGGCGCCGCCGGGCGTGCTCAAACCAGGACCTTGCCGGCCAGGATCCGCGCGTTGGCAAGCTCGGATGCGGCGACCACGCGCCGGCCGGGCAACTGCACGCGCAGCAGCCGCAGCGCGCCGGCGCCCGTCATCACGGTGATTCCCGCCGTATCGGCGCCGACGATGGTCCCTGGCAACGGGCCGTCGCCCGCCGCCGCCGGCTCGGCCGCGTGGATACGCAGCTGCGCGCCGTCCAGCGTCGTCTCCGCGATCGGACGCGGGTTGAACGCCCGCACGCGGCGCGCCAGCAGCTCCGCCGGCTCTCGCCAGTCGAGCCGCGCCTCGGCTTTCGTCAGCTTGGCAGCGTAGGTCGCGCGCGACTCTTCCTGTGGCTCGAACGCCGCGCGGCCTTCGGCGAGCGCGTCGAGCGCCGCGACGAGCGCCAGGCCGCCCTCGCGGGCGAGCCGCTCCTCCAGCTGGCCGGCAGTCTCGCTGGCCGCGATCTGCGTCTCGCGCCGGAGCATCACCGGCCCGGTGTCGAGCCCCGCCTCCATGCGCATGATGCAGATGCCGGTGCGCGCGTCACCGGCAAGGATTGCGCGCGCGACTGGGGCCGCCCCGCGCCAGCGCGGCAGGAGCGAGGCATGCAGGTTGACGCAGCCGAGCCTGGGCATCTCGAGGATGGCGGGCGGCAGCAGCAATCCGTAGGCCACGACCACGAGGACGTCCGGCGACAGCGCCGCGATTTCCGCCGCGACCCCGGCGCCCTTGAGCGAAGCCGGTTGGCGGATCGGAAGTCCGAGGGCCAGCGCGCGTTCCTTGACGGGGCCCACGGCGAGCGCGCGGCCGCGGCCGCTCGGGCGGTCGGGCTGCGTGAAGACGGCGCGGATCGGGTGACGCGAAGCGGCGATCGCGTCGAGCGAGTCGAGCGCGAACGCCGGCGTGCCGGCGAAGACGACCGCCAGGCCGCGTTCGGCGGGCATGGGTCCGGTCAGATCGCCGGCGCGCGCGACGTCTCGCCGGCGCGGCCTTCCGCGCGGAGCCGACGCTCCTTCTCGATCTTCGTGCGCACGCGCTGGCGCTTCAGGTCGGACAGGTAATCCACGAACAGCTTGCCGTCGAGGTGATCGATCTCGTGCTGCACGCAGACTGCGAGCAAGCCCTCGAGTTCGGCCTCGAAGGGCTTGCCGTCCCGGTCGAGGGCCCGGACACGGATCCGCTCCGCGCGCTCGACGTCATCGAAATAGCCAGGCACGGAGAGACACCCTTCCTGCCCGATGGCCTTGCCGTCCTGCGTGAGGATGTCCGGGTTGATGAAAACGCGCGGATCGGTATGGCCCTCTGACACGTCCGTCACCAGCAGGCGGCGGTGGACATTGACCTGGGTCGCGGCAAGCCCGATGCCTTTTGCGGCATACATGGTCTCGAACATGTCGTCGATCAGGTCACGCAATGGGGCGTCCACGGCCGTGACCGGGACGGCCCGCGTCCGCAGCCGGGGGTCCGGATACTCCAGGATTGTGAGGCACGTCATGGGAGCGGGGTCAGGTGCGCGTGTAACTGGCCGGGGATTGCTGCTAAAGTTCGTCGAAGCATGGACTTACGTCGGAAACCGGAAGCCATGAATTATACGATTCTACGGCTGCCGCGGCTGTAAGGGAGCATTGGCATGGCGTCGTCCCCCAAGTTCGGTACCCGTCACCCCCTGAGTGCACTGACGGCGGCAGCCGCCTGCGCCCTGGCCCTCGCCCTGGCCATGCCGGCCGGCGTTGCAACCGGGCAGGAACAGGGCATCGACCGCGGCGTCATCCCGGTCGCGCCGGATGCCCCGGAGCGCTACATCGTGCAGCCGGGCGACACCCTTTGGGACATCTCGGGCAAGTTCCTGACCGATCCCTGGTACTGGCCGGAGATCTGGCACATCAACCCGCAGGTCGCGAACCCGCATCTCATCTACCCCGGCGACGAGCTGGCGCTCACCTGGGTGGACGGCAAGCCGGTGGTGTCGCTGGCGCGTGCCGGCGAAGTGCGCCTCTCGCCGCGAGTGCGCGAGCATCCGCTGTCGGAGGCGATTTACTCGATCCCCTTCGATCGCATCGCAGCGTTCATGGGGCGCCCGAAGCTGCTCACCGCCGAGCAGGTCGACCATGCCCCGTACGTCGTCGCCGCGCGCGACGAGCGCCTGATCGCCTCGGTCGGCAACGACATCTACGTACGCCGCCTCAACGACGGCGCGGTCGGCAACCGTTACAACGTCTACCACGTCGGCGATGAGCTGCGCGATCCGGACGACGGCGACGTGCTCGGCTACCAGGGCCTGTTCACCGCTGAGGCCGACGTGAACCGGCTGGGCGACCCGGCGACCCTGCGTGTCGTCGACTCCGCCCGCGAGACGCTCGAGGGCGACATCCTGGTGGACATCGATCACGCGCCGAAGATGGACTTCATCCCGCGCGCACCCGGGGTCCCGGTGGACGGCACGATCATGTCGGTCATCGACCAGCGCACGGTGGTCGCCGACTATGACGTCGTGATCATCAACCGCGGCACGAGGCACGGCCTCGAACCCGGCCACGTCCTCGAAGTCTGGGAGGCGGGCGAGCGCGTGCTCGACACCACCCGGAACCCGAAGAGCCGGCGCGTCGTGCTGCCCGCTGAGCGCAACGGTGTCGCCCTGATCTTCAAGGCCTACGACCGCATGAGCTACGGCCTGATGTGGCGGTCCGACCGCGAAGTCAAGGTCGGCGACATGGTCCGCTCGCCCGCCGCCGGCTGAGGCTTTACCGCTCCGTTCCGGAAGACGCCGGCCTCGCGCCGGCGTTTTCTTTTGGAGGGCACGCTCCCCTCGCATCTAAATGTGTCGGTATCGCCCGCAAATGGGCGCAGCGGCCACCGCACACGGTCTCCAGGATCGCGGGATGACCGCAGCCGGCTGCCCGACGGATGCCGTTCGCTGGCTCGAGCGCCTCCGGGCGCCTGGGGACCCGGATCCGGCCGGCATCGCGCGTGACCTCGCCTGGCTCGCGGGCCCCAACCGCACCCTCCTGACCGAAGATGACCCCCGCTACCCGCCCCAGCTCGCCGCGGTGCCGGGCATGCCCCCGGCGATCTTCGTCGAGGGCGACCCGACGGTGCTGTCGCGTCCACAGGTGGCAATCGTCGGCAGCCGCGCGGCGACGGCGGCCGGTCGCGAGGCCGCATTCGATTTCGCGGCGCGGCTCGCGGCGGCGGGCTTCGCGATCACGAGCGGGCTCGCGACGGGCATCGACGGGCAGGCGCACCGCGGAGCGCTGGCCGCGCCAGGCACCACGATCGCCGTCTGCGGTACCGGGCTCGACCGCGTCTACCCGGCCGAACACCGCGAGCTCGCCGCGCGCATCGCGGCGAGCGGCGCGCTGGTCAGCGAGTTCCCGACCGGCACGCCGCCCCTCGCGCACAATTTTCCGCGCCGCAACCGCCTGATGTCCGGACTGGCGCGCGGCGTCCTCGTCGTCGAGGCGGCCGCGCGCTCGGGGTCGCTGATCACGGCGCGGCTCGCCGGCGAGCAGGGACGCGAGGTCATGGCGATGCCGGGGTCCATACATAATCCCCTCGCGCGCGGTTGCCACCGCCTGATCCGCGACGGCGCGGCGCTCGTCGAATCGATCGACGACGTGCTCGCCGCGCTCGGGGTTTTCGGCTTCGCGGGCTCTGCGATGCCGGCTCCGGAAACGAGCGATGGTGCGAATTTTCCGGATGGCGCGTTGGACAGCGACGCAGAAATGCTGTTGAATGCCCTCGGTTTCGAGCCGGCGGGACTCGACAGGCTGGTACAACGCACCGGGCTGTCCGCACATTCCGCCATATCGAAACTGCAGTTGCTGGAGCTGGCGGGCCGGGTCGAATCCCTCCCCGGCGGGCGCTACGGCAGGACGACAGCGAGGCAGGCCCGATGAAGGACAGTGTGCTCGACATCCTGATCCACCTGTTCGAAAACTTCCTGGATGCCGAGGACGACTCCATTCCCGACCGCGAGGCCCTCAAGGCCGAGCTCGAGCAGGAGGGCTACCCGGAAGCGGAGATCGAGCGCGCGCTGCTGTGGCTCGAGAGCCTGGCCTCGGACCCGGACCGCACGGTGGGCGAAGGCACGGCCCGGGCGATGAGAGTGTTCAGCGGCTCCGAGCAGGTCCGGCTCGACACCGACGTGCGCGGCTACCTGCTGCACCTCGAGAATCTCGGCATCCTCTCGGTGGCGCAGCGCGAGGTGGTGATCGACCGCCTGCTCGCGCTGGAGGCGGACGACATCGACATCGAGCAGCTCAAATGGGTGGTGCTGATGGTGCTTTTCAGCCAGCCAGGGCAGGAAAACGCCTACCAGCGGATGGAAGACCTGGTCTTCGACGAGCGCCGGGATGCCATGCACTGAAGTCCCCCGCCGCGCGACGCCAGAGAGCCGCGGCCTCCCCCGCGGCTTCGGCGTTTCTGGAGGGGTCTTTTTGAGCCCGGAAACATGAGCAGCAATCTCGTCATCGTCGAGTCGCCGGCCAAGGCGAAGACCATCAAGAAATACCTCGGGCCCGACTTCGAGGTGCTGGCGTCGTACGGCCACGTGCGCGACCTCATCGAGAAGGAAGGCGCGGTCAATCCCGAGCGCGACTTCGAGATGAAGTACCAGCTCATCGACAAGAGCAAGCCGAAGGTCGACGCGATCGCGCGCGCGATGAAGAAGGCCGACGCACTCTACCTCGCGACCGACCCGGACCGCGAGGGCGAGGCGATCTCCTGGCACCTGTCGGAGATCCTGCGCAGCCAGGGCGCGCTCGAGGGCAAGGACCTCAAGCGCGTGCGCTTCTACGAGATCACCCGGAACGCAGTGCGCGAGGCGGTCGAGCAGGCCGAGGCCGGCGTCAACGAGAACCTGGTCAACGCCTACAAGGCGCGGCGCGCGCTCGACTACCTGGTCGGCTTCAATCTCTCGCCGCTGCTGTGGAAGAAGATCAAGCCGGGCCTCTCGGCCGGCCGCGTGCAGAGCGTCGCGCTGCGCCTGATCTGCGAGCGCGAGGCCGAAATCCAGAAGTTCCAGCGGCTCGAGTACTGGACC
>Ga0187894_10000208_pt1 | contig 78636 bp, 89 predicted proteins | sample GBC1701081metaG_FD_136650 | JGI IMG/M metagenome (GOLD analysis project Ga0187894, IMG submission 136650) | White microbial mat communities from a lava cave in the Kipuka Kanohina Cave System on the Island of Hawaii, USA - GBC170108-1 metaG ...
AGTGGGGCTGATGGTCTTGCTGAAGGAGCCGATATGGATGACGCGGCCATCGCGATCGAGCGAGGCGAGCGCCGGCGCCGCCCGGCCCTTGAGCTGCAGCTCGCTCAGATAATCATCCTCGATCACCCAGACGCCCTGATGCGCGGCCCAATCGAGGAGGCGCAGCCGCCTTTCGAGCGACAGAGTGACGCCGAGCGGCGCCTGCTGACCAGGGGTCACGACGACCATTTTGGCGTCCGGCGCCTGTGCGAGCCCATGATCGACATCGATGCCGCCGGCATCGACTTGTATGGGGGCGAGCGCCAAGCGCGCGAGCTCGATGGCGCGGCGGGTGAAGGGAAAGCCCGGCTCCTCCATCCAGGCCTTTCCGCCTTCGAGGCCGAGTGCCCGGAGCGCCAGTCCGAGCCCGCCGGCGAAGCCCGAGGTGATGATGACTTGCGCCGGCGAACAGTCGATGCCGCGGGCGATGGCGAGATAAGCGGCGATCTCGCGCCTGAGCTCGAGCTCGCCGCGCGCATCCGGATAGACGAGCGCCGCGCCCGCTTCGGCGCGCACGGCATGGGCGCGGATTCGCGCGAAGAGGGTGGCCGGAAAGATCTCCGCCGCCGGCACCCCCATCTGGAAGACGGCCGGTCCGCGGTTCATCTCCTGATACATTTCCATGAAGGAGCCCGGATCGGGCGGCGGATCGGCGCGGGCGAGGGGGCGCGGCCGCTCCGCGACATGGGTCCCGGTCGCGCGCGAGGCGACGATGAGCTGCGCCGCGGACAGCCTTTCATAGGCCGTGCGCACCGTGCCGCGGGCGACGCCGAGCTGGGCGGCGAGGTCCTGCCAGGAGGGCAGCCGCGCCCCCGGCGCCAGTACGCCGCTCTCGATCGCCATGCCGATGGCCTTGCGGATCTGCTCGGCGAGCGGCGTCCTGGCGGAGCGGTCGAGTTTTAGCTGGAAGGGCCCGGCCATGGTTTCGTAGTACACGATTTTTATGCGTTCTTAGTGCTTTTTTCAGGCCTAGAGAAAGGGCATCTCTTGGGGCGAAAGGAGACCCAAGATGTTGAAGCAAACCATCCTCGCCGCAGCCTTTGCCGGCCTCGCGCTCGTCACCACCGCCTCCGCCCATGATACGGGCGACAAGGTCACGCCCAATTTCGAGCAGGTGATCCCCAATATCCCGGGCAAGACGCTCACCGCGCTCGTCGTCGACTATGCGCCGGGCGCGGCCTCCGCACCCCATGTCCACAGCAGGACCGGCTTCGTCTATGCCTATGTCATCGAAGGCTCAATCGAGTCCAAGGTGAATGACGGCGCAGCCCGCGTCTACAAAGCGGGCGAGAGCTGGTCGGAGCCCCCCGGCGCCACCCATTCCATCAGCCGCAATGCGAGCCAGACCAAGCCCGCCAAGCTGCTCGCGGTCTTCGTCGCCGACACCGGCGACAAGGACCTCACCAGGTACCTCAAATAAACCCATATCCAGGAGAACAACAATGACCAGGCGTATCGACTACAACCAGATCGCGCCCAGCGGCATCAAGGCCTTGGGCTCCGTCTATGGCTATGTCATGCAGAGCGGCCTCGAGCCCGAGCTCGTCACCCTCGTCTATCAGCGCATCTCGCAGATCAACAACTGCGCCTATTGCCTCGACATGCACACTCGCGAGCTCACCAAGATGGGTGTGAAGGTCGAGAAGCTGGCGCTCATCCAGGCGTGGGCGGAAGCGGGTCACCTCTTCAGCGCGCGCGAGCGGGCGGCCCTCGCCTGGGCCGAGACGGTGACCCGCGTGGCGGAGACGAACGTGCCGGATGAAGCCTTCGACGCGGCGCGCGCCGTATTCGGGGAAAAGGAGCTGGTCGATCTCACCATCGCGATCAGCCTGATGAATGCCTATAACCGGATGGCCATCAGCTTCCGCAACACGCCCCAGGCCGCGATCGAAAAGTGAGCCCATGCAGCGATCGCCCGAGAGCCATGAGCCTCGGGCGATGCTTCTTTTGTCAGACAAAAGAGCTTGACGCCGCCTTCGCTCTGCGCTTGAGCTTTCCCGAAAGGGAGGATGGAAAATGCTGGTTCTGGTGACAGGGGCCACCGGCAAGGTCGGCCAGGCGCTCATTGCCCGGATGTCGCGCGCGCCGGTCGAGACGCCAATGAAGATCCGCGCTCTGTGCCATAACCGCGTGCTGCCCGAGACGGCGATCCTCTCGGTGATGAAGGGATCGATCGCCGAGCGCGAGGTCTGCCGCGCGGCGCTCGGCGACGTCACCCATGTCGTCCATCTCGCGACCTGCAAGGAGACGCCCGAAGATGTAATGGACGTCACCGTCAAGGGCCTGTTCTGGCTGCTCGAGGAATTCCGCCTGAGTCCCAAGGCCCAGAGGTTCGTGCTGATCGGCGGCGATGCGGCGGTCGGCCACTTCTTCCACCGCCATCCGGCGCCGATCACCGAGGATGCGCCGCATATGGCCTATCCCGGCTGCTATGCGCTGTCGAAGGTGCTGGAAGAGGTGATGCTCGAGCAATATGGCATCCAGTACGGCATCGACTGGTGCTGCCTCAGGGCGCCCTGGATCATGGAGAAGGACGATTTCCGCTGCACGCTCTCTTTCGGCGATGATGTGTTCGGGGGGCCGGAGTGGAAGACCATGGTGACGCCAGAGGAGGCGGAAGCCTGCCGCGCCAGTGGCGCGGTGCCGTTGCTCCAGGAAATGGACGGGACACCGGTCAAGCGCAATTTCGTCCATGTCGATGACCTGGTCGAGGCCATCATGCTTGCGCTGACCGCCAAGGCGGCGCGGCAGCGTCTCTACAACATCTCGATGGACGAGCCGGTTGATTATCAGCTCGTCGCCGATCATTTGGGCGAGACGCGCGGCCTTCCGGCAAAGCCGATCCGCGCACCCTTCGTCAGCAACTGGATGGACAATTCTCGCGCCAAGGCCGAGCTCGGCTGGCGCCCGGCCTACGACACGAGAAAGCTCATCGACGCCGCCTGGGACTATCGGCGTCCGCCCAGCGATCCGCGGCGGGTCTGGTATCCGGGGTGAAGGGGTGAGGGAGAGTGCGGCTCAGCGGGTCCAAGCGATCGATCCACCCGTCGATCTCGCCGCGCGACAAGCCGATGTCCTTGAGCTGCTCGTCCGTCAGCCGCAGCAGCGCAAGTCGGCGGCGGCGTCTCTCGAGGCGAAGGTCAGTCCAGCCGAAGATCATCAACAGGAGTTCAAAGAGCGATCGCTGCAGCGGCATCAGAGAATTTCAAAGACCTCGTAGGCGACGCCGCCCGGACGGCGCTCGCCTGTCGCCACGGCGACAATGCCGTTGAGCCAGGCATGAGCGGGTGCCGCGGTCTCGAAACAGGGCGTCGTGCGCAGGTAATATTCGGAAGGCGCGACCGTTTCTCCCTGCGCCAGACGCAGGGAGACGGCCGCGGACGCACGCCTTATGCCGCGATAGGTCATGAGGATAAGGCTCTCGTCGTCAGCGATGAGGAGGAGCCTCACATCCTGCTGAAATGTCCCATCGGCGCGTTCGAGCAGGAGATCCGAGCCGATCAGCGGCGATACTTTCCCTTTGAGGCGCTCGCCTTCGAAATGTCCGCCCGAGACGGGGAAGATGCGTCGGCCGCCCGCCGGCGTCCGCCCCAACTCCAGCGCCGGGTGAAGGTCTATGAAGAGTGTCAGCAGGTGGCGAGATTGCAGGGTCAAGGCAAATCTCCTATCCTTGACCTGACTTTGCGCGCGAGCGTTCCCGCCCCAAAACGCGCTTTGCTTGTCGTCATCACAAGGAAAACTGATCATGCGGCTATCTTTGGAGTCTTTGCGCATATTGGAGGCGTGTGTCTCGGCCGGCAGTTTCGCGCGTGCCGCCGAACGTCTGTTCCTGACGCCGGCGGCGGTCAGCTTGCGCATCCGCACCCTCGAGGCCGAGCTCGATCAGGCGCTCTTCATCCGCGCCGGAAGGCGCGTTATCCCGACGCTTGCCGCTATCAAGCTGGCTGACCGGGTGGGCGAGGCCTTGGCCGGTATCAGCGATGCGCTCGATGAATTCCAGGCCGCACCGCCGCTGCTCAGGGTCACGGCACCGCCGACCTTCGCCGCGCGCTGGCTCGCTCAGCGCCTTTCGCGCTATCCGGCGCAAGGAGCGCTCGGCATCGAGCTCGATGTCTCGACCGACATACGTGATCCCGATCGCTTCGACGTCGCCATAAGGACGGGCGGGGGTGGCTGGGCCGGGCTCGAGGAATATCCGCTCACACCGGTGGAAGTGACGCCGATGCTGGCGCCGTCGCTGCTCGGGACGCGACGTCTTGTGGCGCCCGAGGAGCTCAGCGATTTTGCGCTTCTGCCGCATCCCGACTGGGAGCAATGGTTCACGCAAGCGGGATGCAAGGCCCCGCAGGGTTTGCGCTTTGCTTCCGTCGATTATCCGACGCATGAGCTCAACGCCAATGCGGCACTGGCGGGCGCCGGCGTGGCACTGCTGTCGCCGTCCTTGTACCGGCCGCTTTTGCAGGAAGGGTTGCTGATCGCGCCCTTCGCTTGCGTCCTGAGCGGACCCGCCTGGCATTTCGCGCTGATGCGCAGCGACGACACGCGGCCAGCACCCCGGCATTTCCGCGCCTGGCTTTGCCAGCAAGCGCGCGTCGCCGCATAATCCACTTAGTGAAATCAGCAAACGGGAGTCCAATGCCTGGAAAATTCGTTATCGCGAAAGACGTCGAGCCCCAAGTCGGTGACTTCGGCACGCTCTTCTGGCTCAGCACGCCGTCCAATACCGGGGCCAAGCAGCTCACCGTGATCGATGTCAATCTCGGTCCGGGCCAGGGACATAATTTCCACAAGCATCCCGATCAGGAAGAAGTGATCCTTGTTATCGCGGGACGGGTCGAGCAGTGGATCGATCGCGAGAAGCGCATGCTTGGCCCGGGCGACTGCGCCTTCATTCCGGCCGACGTCGTGCACGCCTCGTTCAACACGAGCGGGGAGCCCGTGAAGCTCGTCGCCATCCTCGGACCTTGTGTCGGACCTGCCGGGTACGAGCTGGTCGATGTCGCCAACGATCCGCCATGGAAGATGCTGCGGAAGTGAATCGGTCCGGGCGCGGATGAGATCTCAGCCGTGCCCGGGCGCAAACGCTCGCCGCACGCCGCTCACGAGTCAGTTCGTGGGGTGAGCATGCTTCGGCGCCGAGTCCGGCACCGTGAAGTTCAACGTCACCAGCTGTCCCGGTATGGGGTTGTGATTGGCGTCGACCAATCCGATCTTCACCTTGTGCGGGCCAGGCTCGAATCCCGCAATGTCGACCGTGTTGTTGTCGCTTGCATCCGCCCACCACCAGGGAAGGTCGTCGACGCTGATGTGCAGATGCCCGATGCGCGGAGACACCTGAAGCGCACCTTCTCCAAACACGGGAACAATGCGCAAATTCTCGACCCGGTACTGGGCCCAGAAGACGCCGATGGCCAGTCCTTCGGCCAGCGGCGGATCGACGATCAGCTTGGGCGCGGGCTCGTTCTCGATGGCGAGATAGGGTGTGGGGCCGCGGATGTCCCGGGCGCTGGGGGCAACATCTTGGGCAAAGGCGCTGGTGATCAGCACGGTACCGGCCGCGATGGCGGCGAGGGTTTTGATGAGCGTGGTCATTGCATTTCTCCTTTGGTACGGCGTTGGATTTGCCGATGCGCGGAGAATGCATCTTTCCAAATTCGGTGAGTAGATAGCAAATTATAGAATTACCCTTCCAATAAGTGGAAGGAAGCTACGTGCAGCAGCATGTCCGAAAGTTCGGCGGGCGCGAGGATCATGGCGTCATGGCCGGTGGCGAGCTCCAGATACTGCCAGCCCGGCTGGCGGCTTGCATGGTCGTGCGCCGGCGCGGCGGGAGGGTAGGTGGGCTTCACGCAAGCGATGTAGGTGATCTTCCGCCCATTGCCGAAGGGGTGGCGCAGATGCAGCGTATCCTCGAATCCCCGGAATGGCTCGGGCCGCAGATTGTGCTCGAGCCATGCGACGTCTTCCTTTGCCGTGACGCCGAAACTGGCGGGGGGCGGCGCCGGCAAGGTCGGCCCGCCGCTCGTTTCCTGCGCCAGCTTGCGCCGCTTCGCCACGGTCTCAGGCGCGTAGCGGCTGAACACGCTTTCGCCATCCTGCGGCAAAGCCGCGTCGAGATAGATGAGATGCGCGATCCGTTCCGGCGCCCGGTCGGCAGCACCCGTGATCGGCCCGCCGGCCAGGCTGTGACCCACCAGAACGGCGTCGGTTACCTCTTCCGCTTCGAGAGTGGCGATGATGTCCTGAATGAAGGTATCGAGGCCCGTTTCGGGCGTCAGCAGATGAGCGCGCTCGCCATGGCCGGTCAGTGTCGGTGTCAGGACACGATGACCAGCCCCACGAAGCCGCTCGGCGACCCGCGCCCAGCACCAGCCGCCATGCCAGGCCCCATGGACCAGGACAAAGGTCAGCCTTGGCGTCGGCATAGGCTAGGCCCCTTGTCCGGCGGCTTCCAGGATCAGCCGGGTGATCTCGTCGGGATGGGAGATCAGCGACAGATGGCTCGACTTCACTTCGATTGTCCGGGCCGCCATGCGCTTCGCCATGAAGCGCTGAAGTTCGGGATTGATCGTGCGGTCTTCCGTCGAGACGGCATAGAAGGCGGGCTTCGAACGCCATGCGGCCTCACTTGTCTTGCCCGTGAGCAGGGCTTTCTGGAACGGTTCTTGAACCGCATAGAGCACCTTGGCCTTCGCTTCCGGCAGGTCGCCGGCGAAATCGCGCAGGAAAGCCTCTTCGCTGAGCCGACCTTCGTCGCCATCGAAGACGATGCCGGCGGATGCCGGGGGTGCGGGAAATGTCTTGGCGAGTGCTGCATAATCTTCGCCCGCATCCGGCGCTCGCGCCGCCACATAGACGAGTGCCGAAACATTCGGATGCATGCCGGCCTCGGTGACGATCATCCCGGCAAAGGAATGCCCGACCAGGACAGTGGGACCATCCTGCCGCGCCAGCACGCGTTTCGCCGCAGCCACGGCTTCGGGGAGCGTCGTCAGCGGATTCTGCACCGACGTCGCATTGATCCCCGCCGATTGCAGTCGGGCAATCACCTCGGACCAGCATGATCCGTCGGCGAAAAGTCCGTGCACGAGAACGACATTGTGGGCCGCGATCTGAGAAGCGGCGGCGGCCATGCCGCGGGTGGAGATCAGCGAAGCGGCGGCGCCGGCGACGAGGCCGGCCGAAAACATGCGCCTGTTCATGACTTTTGCTTCCTTCTGGGCTTCAGGGGCGAGGGGATAACGGAAGGGTCTATGCTGAACCTACGAGCGCGTGGGCACTTTCGTTACTCGAGTCAATTCTCTTGCTTTGTTACTTTTTCGCAATAATGCCCCGGGCGCTAGACCGTTTCGAGCGGGCTGAACCGGACGGGGATGAGTTTCCGCTCGGCAAGCTTTCCGGCCGCGTCCTTGTCGATGACGGTCAGGACCTGTGCCTCTTCGGCGCCCACGGGCAACACCATCCGCCCGCCGGGCTTGAGCTGCTCGAGCAAAGCCTGAGGCGTGCGCTCGGCCGCCACCGTGACCATGATCTTGTCGAAGGGGGCATGCTCGGGCCAGCCGCGCGATCCGTCTCCGACACGAATGCCGGCATTGGCATAGCCCAGGGCATCGAGGAGAGCCACGGCACCGCTGGCAAATTCCTCGATGATCTCGACGCTCCAGACCTGGCGGGCGAGCTCCGCGAGGATCGCGGTCTGATAGCCGAAGCCGGTGCCGATCTCCAGAACGGCCTCGTGCGGCTGGGGCGCCAGCAGGTCGGTCATGAGAGCGACCATGAAGGGCTGCGAGATGGTCTTGTCGAAGCCGATCGGCAGCGGCATGTCCTGATAGGCATAAGGCGCCACCTGGTCCGGCACGAAGAGATGCCGCGGCACCTCATGCATCACGGCCATCACCCGTTCATCGAACGCCGTCTTGCCAATCTCTTCGCTGGCAAGATCGACAAGGATCTCGATCATCTCGACCATATGTTTGCGCAGAACCGCGAGATGCCTTTCGTCCATGGGCTTCATGACGGTGGGACACTCCTCAACCGATATTCGCTGCCGGACATTCTATACCGTCCGACGAACCGGCTCCAGGTCCCCCTGAGGACGATGCCTTGAGTCGTCGAGCGATATCGCCTCAAATGCGGTGCGAGGCGAAGACGGAGGAGCGCAGGCGATGGCGAACAATTGGTTGTTTGAGAAGGGCCTCGAGAAGCGCAGACAAGTGCTCGGGTCCGAGTATCTGGACGCGAACTTTGCGGGCGCCGATGACTTCATGATGACGTTTCAGCGCGCCGTTACCGAATTGGCCTGGGGCTATGCGTGGAGCCGTCCCGGACTTGACCAGAAGACGCGGTTTATTCTGACGCTCGGCATTCTCGCCGGGCTGGGCCGCTTTCAAGAGCTCGGCATTTATACAAAAGCGGCGGTTTCGAACGGCGTGACGGTCGACGAGATCACGGAAGCGTTGATCCATGTCACCGTCTATTGCGGGACGCCGACGGGCCGCCAAGCCTTCCTGGCGGCGCATGAAGCGTTGAAGCCGTCAAAGGGCTGACCCCGCGCATTGTGAGGGTGAGGGGTCGACGAAATGGCGATCATCTGGCGGCTATCACCCTGATGCGCGAAATTTTGATGTCTTGACATCAATTTGTGCAGCACCTAGATTGTCAAAAATGCGCACGACACTGACGATCGATGATGACCTCGCCGCCCTCCTGAAGCAGCGCGCTCGCGAGATGGGCGTGCCTTTCAAGGAGGCCGTCAACCGGACGATCCGCGCCGGGTTGGGGGATACGGCAAAGCCCCGACGTGGGGCCGCGCCCAAAACATCGCCCCATTCTTTCGGATTCAGGCCGGGGGTCGACCTCGATAAGCTTGGACAGCTCGCTGATGAGCTGGAAGCCGAAGCCTTCGCGGCCTCAGTGGAGACATCGCGTGATCCTGCCCGACGTCAACGTTCTCGTTCACGCTCATAACTCAGATTCGGCGGTGCATCAGGCTGCGCGCTTGTGGTGGGACGACTGTCTCTCGGGTTCAGAAGGCGTCGGTCTTGCGTGGGCCGCGATCCTGGGATTTGTGCGGATCACCACCAACCGCAAGATCGTCGCCCGACCGCTTGCCGTTGTCGACGTCATGAAGCGCATCAGCAGTTGGCTGGACTTGCCGCATGTTCATGTCGCGCAACCGTCGGACCGGCACTTTTCACGGCTGCGTGCCGAGCTCGAACGTCTTGGAACTGCCGGTAACCTCACGACCGACGCGCATCTTGCCGTTCTGGCCATGGAGCGCGGCTATGTGCTGTATTCCACCGATGCTGATTTCGCTCGGTTCGCCGGCCTGCGCTGGATAAATCCCTGCAAGAGTTGATCCATATTGGAGCTCGATCATCACGTGATGATGCCGTTGGCCGGCTGCAAGGGCGCCGGAAGGTCGTTCTCGCCCAAAAGCTCGCGCAGCTCGATCTCGATCTGGCGGCTGATCTGGGAAATCGGCACGTCATTGGCGCCACCCTCAAAGGGGTTGGAAGTGCTCTCTCCGACCTGATCCAGCGAAGCGTACATCCAGCCGATGAGCATGCTCAAGGGAACGACCAGCCACACCATGTTCCCCTTCATGACGCCCTCGATCTCGGCATCGAGGGCCGCGACCTGGCCGATCAGCCCGAAGGGCAGCAGGAAGCAGAAGATGCTGACGAACAGGGCGCTCACCACCGCATATTGCCGAGGATAGGGAAAGTTCTTAATGCGCTCGCTGCGCGATTGCTGATCGTAGAGGTCGCGCAAGACCTTCAGCAACTCGAGATAGGACTGGATCGACAAGGCGCCCTGATCGAGCAGCGCTTTCAGCTCGGTGCCTTGCAGCTGCAAGGCGCGGGCGGCGGGATTGGCGGCGCGCAGGATGGTCTGCGCGTCTTCGCCCGAAGCGCGGCTTGCGAGCTCGTCCTGCAGCCGGGTTTCCTGCTCGAGGACATAATAGTGCCGCTTGAACTCGGCATTGGCTTTCCGATCGACGGTCTCCCAGGGTCTTGGGCTGCGCAAGGCGAAGCGCAAGGCGGTGAGCCAGGCGATGTGGCGATAGATGAGCTTTCGTGCCGCCTCCGGGTTGAGGAAATTGCGGCACAGCGTCCCCCACAGGCGGCTGCTGGTCGATATGGCCGACCAGGCCTGCTGCGCCTCGAGGCTCCGGCTGTAGGTCTGCGTGTTCTTGAACGCCGCGACGAGGGCGACGGTCGTTCCGAGCAACAGGATAACCGACCAGGGCAGCGACAGGCCCTTGAAGCCGGTAAGGCGATAGAGCAGCACCGGCACCGTGCTGACGATCAGGAGCACGAACAGGCTTCGGCGCGACCAGGATAGAAATTCGCGGGCGCGATAGGATTTCCCGACATGCATGGCGTGCTCCGAAAGGGTGATCGCGGCGCAGGAAGACACCAGGCGTTGTCACCGGTCATATCGGACGATAATTGGCTGTTCGGGGGCTTCGCCGCTATCGCACCGAAGGATAGGTCCACCTGAACGCCGAGATTAGGCCTCAGACTTTGACATCCGGATGGAATTGCGGGCTCGTGCCAGCTTCCTTAGATTGCCCTTCGATCTGCGAAAGGGAGCAACGACATGGCGATCACCGGTGGCTGTCACTGTGGCGCAATTCGTTACGAAGCAGAAGGCGAAGCGCTGACGCATGCGCTGTGCCATTGCGCCGATTGCCGGCGCAGCGCCGGAGCGCCCATGGTCGGCTGGGCGATGTATCCGCTCGCGGCCTTCAAGGTAACGAGGGGCAGGCCGAAGATCTACGAGTCCTCCGAACATGGCCGGCGGCATTTCTGTCCCGATTGCGGCACCGGCCTCTTCTACACCAATGAGAGAATATTGGCGGAGCGCATCAATATCAGGAGCGCCAGCTTCGACAATCCGGATGCCGTGCCGGCCCGGGCCCATGTCCAGACCGCCGAGCGCATCGGATGGATGGCGCATGTCCATGAGCTGCCGGCCTTCGAACGCTATTCGGCGGGGAAGCCCGGGGCGCGCCCTTGAATGGATCATTGGACCAGTTCCGGAACTGGCATGCTCATCGAGCCTGATATAGGCTGGGGTTTCCGCGAGGGTCCAGATGAAGAAATATGACGCGATCGTCATCGGCACGGGGCAGGCAGGGCCCACGCTCGCCAAACGCCTCGCGGCGTCGGGAATGTCGGTTGCCATCATCGAGCGAAAGCACTTCGGCGGGACCTGCGTCAATACCGGCTGCACGCCGACCAAGGCCCTGGTGGCGAGCGCCTATGCCGCCCACATGGCGCGCCGCGCCGCCGAATTCGGCGTGGATATCGGCGGGCCGGTCACCGTCGACATGAAGCGGGTCAAGGCGCGCATGGAGGCGATATTCACGCCGTCGACCAAGGGCGTCGAACGGTCGCTGCGGAACACCGAGCGCTGCACCGTCTATCACGATCATGCCCGTTTCGTTTCGCCGCGCGAGGTCGCGGTCGGAAATGACGTGCTCAGCGCCGACAAGATTTTCATCAATGTCGGCGGCCGCGCGTCGGTGCCCGACATGCCCGGGCTCGGCGAGGTCGACTATCTCACCAACAGCTCGATCCTGAAGCTCGATGTCCTGCCGCGGCACCTGATCATCGTCGGCGGCAGCTATATCGGCCTCGAATTCGCGCAAATCTATCGCCGGTTCGGCAGCGAAGTCACGGTGATCGAAATGTCGTCCCGCCTCGTGCCGCGCGAGGACGAGGATGTTTCCTCAGCTATCCATGACATTCTGGAGCGCGAGGGAATCAACATACGCCTCAACGCGCAATGTCTCGCCGTCGGAAGGAGCGGCAATGACATCACCGCCAGCGTCGAATGCAGAGAAGGAGCCCCCGAGGTGGCGGGCAGCCATCTTCTGCTGGCCGTCGGGCGGCGCCCCAATACGGACGACCTCGGCCTGGAGAAGGCCTCGGTTGCCGTGGATGAGAAGGGCTATATCAAGGTCGATGACGAGCTGCGCACGAATGTGCCGGGCATCTGGGCGATGGGCGATTGCAACGGCCGGGGTGCCTTCACCCACACCGCCTGGAACGACTTCGAGATCGTCGCGGCCAATCTTCTCGACAATGACCCGCGGCGCGTGAGCGATCGCATTCCGGCCTATAATCTCTATATCGACCCGCCGCTCGGCCGCGTCGGACTTAGCGAAGCCCAGGTGAAGAAATCGGGGAAGCCGGCATTGATCGCGACGATGGCGATGGAGGATGTCGGCCGGGCGTTTGAAAAGAGCGAGACGCTGGGCTTCATGAAGGTCCTCATCGACCGCGAAACGGATCAGTTCCTGGGGGCTTCGATCCTGGGAACGGGCGGCGATGAGGTCATCCACTCTATTCTCGACCTGATGTATGCCAAGGCGCCTTATACGGTGATGCAGCGGGCGATGCATATCCACCCGACCGTATCGGAGTTCATCCCGACGATGCTAAGCGAGCTCAAGCCGCTGACGTGAGCCTGTGTCGTTTCTCCCATTGAAGCCGCACGGGCGCGCATTACATACCTCTCTCCATGAAAAAGATCGGCTTTCTCTCCTTCGGGCATTGGTCACCCTCGCTCCAGTCGCGGACGCGGACGGGGGCCGATGCGCTGTTGCAATCCATCGACCTGGCGGTCGCCGCCGAGGAACTGGGCGCCGACGGCGCCTATTTCCGCGTGCATCATTTCGCCCGCCAGCTCGGCTCGCCCTTTCCGCTGCTCGCCGCCGTGGGCGCCCGGACGAAGCGTATCGAGATCGGCACGGCGGTCATCGACATGCGCTATGAGAACCCGTTCTACATGATCGAGGATGCGGGCTCGGCCGACCTCATCGCCGGCGGCCGCTTGCAGCTCGGCATCAGCCGCGGGTCGCCGGAGCAGGTCATCGATGGCTGGCGCTATTTCGGTTACGTCCCGCCCGAAGGCAAGAGCGATGCCGACATGGCCCGCCATCATGCGGAAGTCTTCCTCGAATTGCTGAAAGGCGAGGGATTTGCCCAACCCAATCCGCAGCCGATGTTTCCCAACCCGCCCGGCCTGTTGCGGGTCGAGCCCCATTCGGAAGGCTTGCGCGAGCGGATCTGGTGGGGAGCCGCCACCAACGCCACGGCGCAGTGGGCGGCGAAACTCGGCATGAATCTGCAAAGCTCGACGCTCAAATTCGACGAGGGCGGCGAGCCGCTGCATATCCAGCAGGCCAAGCAGATCAGCGCCTTTCGCGCGGCCTGGACGGAAGCCGGACACAAACGCGAGCCCCGCGTGTCGGTGAGCCGCAGCATTTTCGCGATTGTCGATGAGCGCGATCGCGCCTATTTCGGCGGCAGCGAGAGCCGGGACCATTTCGGCTATATCGAGCCCGAACGGCGCGCCGTCTTCGGCCGCACCTATGCCGCCGAGCCCGACGTCCTCATCGAGCAATTGAAGCAGGACGAGGCGATCGCCGCGGCCGACACGCTGCTCCTCACCGTGCCCAATCAGCTCGGCGTCGAGTACAATGCGCATGTCATCGAGGCGATCCTGAAGCATGTCGCCCCGGCGCTCGGCTGGCGCTGATGTGATCGTGATGCGCCGCTTTGCGGCGGCGGGTGCCACAATCTGCCCCATCTTTGTCGTCTTTCCCTGTTTGGTAGGGAATAATTGGGGCAGAATCGGATCGGCGGGGCGATCGCGAATCATAAACGGGGGCATTGGAGCACAACACTGACGGTCAGGATTGCCCGCATGATTTGCAGTTTCAGGCATTGGATCCCGGCCCTGACGATGGCCATGGCCGCGACCCTCGCCACGACATCGGCGGATGCCGCGTCCTTCGAGGCCTGCGTGAAGCGCCTCCGCGCCGACGTCATCAAGGCCGGCGTCAAAACCGATATCGCCGATGCCGCCTTGCGCGACATCAAGTTCGACGAGAAGGTGGTGCGCTTCTCGCGCAACCAGCCCGAATACCGCCTGGCGATCTGGGACTATATGGCCTTTCTGGTCGATCCAGCGCGCATTGCCGACGGCAAGCAGATGATGGAGGTCGAGGACAAGAACCTCCGCGCCATCGAGAAGGCCTATGGCGTCGACCGGTTCGTCCTCGCGGCGCTGTGGGGCGTCGAGAGCGACTATGGCAAGATCGAAGGCGATTTCTTCCTGCCGCAGGCCTTTGCGAGCCTCGCTTGTGCGGGGCGCCGTCCGGGGATGTTCAAGGCCGAGCTCATCCATGCGCTGAAGATCGTGGGTGCCGGCGATGTGAAGCTTGCGGACCTGCACGGGTCCTGGGCGGGCGCCTTCGGCCACACGCAGTTCATGCCTTCGACCTATCGCAGGCTCGCCGTCGATTTCGACCACGACGGGCGGCGCGACACGATCAACTCCGTTCCGGACGCGCTCGCTTCCAGCGCCAATTTCCTGAGAAAAGCCGGCTGGCGCTCAGGCCTTCCCTGGGGCTTCGAGGTGAGGGTCCCGAGCTCCTACAAGGGGCCGACCGGGCGCTCGCGCAAGGCAGCGATCGCGGCCTGGGCCAAGCGCGGCATCACGCGCGCCGATGGCAGGGCGTTGCCCAGATCGGGCTCCTATGGGCTGATCCGGCCGGCGGGCAAGAGCGGGCCGGCCTTCCTGGTGTCGCGCAATTTCGACGCGCTCTATTCCTACAATGCGGCGGAATCCTATGCGCTCGCCATCTCGCATCTCTCCGACCGCCTCAGCGGCAAGGGTGCCTTGAAGACCGCCTGGCCGACCAATGATCCGGGCCTGTCGCGTGCCGAGCGCAAGCGCCTGCAGGAACTGCTGATCGCGCAAGGCCTGTACAAAGGCGAGGCCGACGGGCGCATGGGCCCGCTCACCGCCGCCGCGATCAAGGAAGCCGAGAAGAAGGCCGGAATGAAACCGACGGGACGGCCTGGGACACGGATCTTGAAGGTGCTGGCGGGGAGTTGAGCGGGGTGATCGATCGTAGCGGTATGCCCGTTGCGAACCGCACTCGCTCATGGCGTCTTTGCCAAATGCCGTTTCAACCGCGCTACGTCCTCAGGCGACCAGTCGCGAACATCCGTCACGGCCATCCAGGCGTCGATATAATGCTCCGCGGCGTAGACATGGCCGTGGCCGATCGGCGTCGTGGTCGCCATGGCCATGTCCAGCACAAGTTGAAGGAAGGTCACGACCGGATACCACCGTAGTTGCGACGACACATCGGGGCCGCGTGGCGGCGACATCCAGGCCGGCGCACGGTAGAGGTCGTGATAGTCGAAAAAGGTAACCGGGTCGCTGGCATACTGAAGATAAACGATCCGCATCGGCCCCCAGGCGGAGCCTTGCGCGAGGGCAGCACCGTCCTGGTTCATGAACCGGACGAACGACCCATCACGAAATCGGGGCAGCCAGGCGGGCGAGTCCGGATTCCGGTTGGCGGTGATCCATCTCCAGATCCGGCTGGTATAGGGCGGGCCACTCCACAGCGCGCCGTTATAGGGATCGTCGAGCACCTCGATCAGATCGGTCGACTGCTCGGAGTTCATCGCGCCAAGACTCAGGCCGTAGAGATAGAGCCGCGGCCGACCGTTCCTGGGAAGCGTCGTCCAGTAGCCGTAGATTTCCTTGAAAAGGGCACGCGCGGCGTCCGCGCCATAGCCGGGCTCTGTCAGCAGGGACAGCCAGCTTGCGAGATAGGAATATTGCACCGCAATGCTCGCCACGTCGCCATTGTGCAGATATTCGATACTGTCCATCGCCGGCGGATCGATCCAGCCCGATCCGGTCGGCGTCACCACGATGATGACGGCGCGTTCAAAGCCGCCGACGCGCTTGAATTCCTCGAATGCAAGCTTCGCACGCTGTTGCGGTGTCTCCGCGGACCGCAGCCCGGCATAGACACGGATGGGCTCGAGCGCATCCTTGCCCGAAAAAGCACTTATGTCCCGGGCGTTGGGCCCCGAGGAGACGAACTCACGTCCGGCGCGCCCGAGTTCTTCCCAGTCAAGCAATGAGGCGCTGCTGCCCGTCTTGAGGGGCTCGGACGGTTGCTCCGTCTCCGGTTCGATCAGGGCGTCAAATTGCTGGTACGACGAATCCGCCAGGTGCAGCGCGGCGCGAAGCAGAACACCGTCGATGACCGACCAGAACAGCGCGACCGCTGCAACAAAGCCGATGACATTCGACACCCGCCTCGGCACGAAACGCCGGCCTTTAGCCGATGTGAAGCTTAGGGTCAGCTTGAAGAGGCGCGCCAATGCGAGCAGGGCGATGAACGTCGCCAGCGCGATCAGCCCGACCTCGAGCGGTTGCGCGCTCGCGACGGGCTCGAGACCCATCAGCTCACGGATCGAATTCTGCCATTGTGCCGCCCGCCAGAGAAACGAAACCGCGACCACCGCGCAGATGATGATCGCTGTGAGCTTGGCGACGCGCAAGGCGCGCGCCTGCGGCCTGGGCAGCTCCAGGTAGGTCCACAGCCAGCGGCCGAACGCGCCGATGCCGTAGCCGGCGGCCAGAGCACACCCCGAAAGCACGCCCTGGGTCAGGAAGGTCCGCGGCAGCAGCGTCGGCGTCAGCGACGCGGCAAAGAACAGCGTTCCGAGGAGTAGGCCGCCGGCCGACAGCGAGTACCAGGGCCTGACAAGCCAGTTTCTCTTCACCCAGGCATCCTCTTAACCATCATTTCCGCTTGGGACTCAAAAGAATGTTTCATACTATGAAATCGCGAGTCGGCCGTCACTGCGGCTCCCTGGCGGTCTTTAGGGGTAATTCATGAGTGATCGCCCGATGATCGGCCGTTTGGCGACCGCAATCCTCATCATAGCGCTGCTCTACTTCGCCCAATCGATTTTTGTGCCACTGGCTTTCGCGCTGTTCGTGATTGCCCTGGTCTGGCCGCTCCAGGCCGCGCTGCAGCGGCGGATGCCGAAACTGATCGCGCTGCTGATCACGCTCAGCGGCACGATTTTCGTGATCGGCGCGGTCGGCTCGCTGAGCGCATGGGGGTTCGGCAGGCTTGCGCAATGGCTTTTTCACAATGCCGGCCGATTTCAGACGATCTATCGCGACTGGGTCGTCTGGTTGGAGGAGCGCGGCATTGCCGTCGTCGGCCCCATCACCGATCGCTTCGATGTGGCCTGGCTGCTGGGCTTCGTGCAGGGTATCGCCGGCCGGCTCAACAGCTTTACCGGCTTCGCCGTCCTTGTGCTCATCTTCGTCATGCTGGGGCTGCTCGAGGTCGACGACTTCAATGCGCGCCTGCGCCAGCCGGGTGTTCAACCGTTCGGCGAGAAGATGTTGCGGGCAAACCGCGAGATCGGTCACAAGCTGCGCCGTTTCATGGTGGTGCGCAGCCTCGCCAGCGTGCTGACGGGTTTCGTCGTCTGGGGGTTCGCGCTCCTCGCCGGACTGGAGCTCGCCGCTGCCTGGGGCGCGATCGCGCTGGCGCTGAACTACATACCCTTTCTCGGGCCGCTGATCGCCACGCTGTTTCCGACAATGTTCGCCATCGCCCAGTTCGAATCCTGGCAGATGGCGGTGATCGTCTTCATCAGCCTCAATATCATCCAATTCGTCATCGGCAGCTATTTCGAGCCGCTGCTCTCCGGCGCCTCGCTGAAGATATCGCCCTTTGCGGTCATCTTCGCTGTGTTCTTCTGGACCTTCCTGTGGGGCCTGGCGGGTGCCTTCATCGGCGTGCCCATCCTGATCGCCTTCGTCATCTATTGCGCGCAAGAGCCGTCCAGCCGCTGGCTCGCGGCGCTGCTGTCCGCGGGCGCTCCCGCCGAAACCGAAAATCCCTAAGAACACGCCGTGAGCCGAGATCTTCAGCCGCCGTTCAGGGCTCGGGAATCTCGCCCGGTCGATAGCCGGGCAATCTGCCGGCAGGGAATATCGCCAAGAGAGCAAGCCCCGCCATGATCAGGAAACCGATCTTGAGCGCCGACAATCGGGCCTCGGTGTTGATGCGAACGGCCTCGGCCTTCTGCTCCGGTGTGGCGGTGGTGCCCGAGATGATCGTTTCGAGTTGCTCATTGCTCACAAAAGTGATGCTGTCGAGATTGACCTGTGATTGGATATCGATCGGCAGAGTCGGATTTTCCGCGAGCTGGCGCATGACCACCGAGCTCAACAAGCCCACGAGCAGGGCGCCGGCAACGGCGGTGCCGACGGCGGCCGCAAGATTGTTCGTGGTGCCGCGCAGCGATCCGACGTCTCCGGCGAGTTCCTTGGGCGAGGCTGTAACCAGGACATTGAACAGCAATGTCACGAGCGATCCTTGGCCGATGCCGAACAGGATCAGGCCGAAGAGCACCGGGATTGAGCTCCAGTCATTGCGTACCACAAAGGCGAGCCAAATGAGTGCTATGGCACAGAGCGCGAATCCCAAGCGACCGATCTGTCGGGGCGTGAATCTCCCGTAGAACCGCACGATCAGCATGGCCGCAAAGAAGACGGTCAGGTTGAATGGAAGCATGGCGACGGCAGTCGCCAGGGGCGAGCGTCCCTGCACGATCTGAATGTAGAGCGGCACCGAGAAATTGAGCGCAGCCTCAAGCGCTACCACGGTAAACATGGCATAGACCGCTGCGCGCTCGTCGGGTGAATCGAGCACCGCCAAGGGCAACAAGGGTGACCGGCCGGCGGCCTCACGACGTCGCGTCCACATAAGAAAGCCTTGGCCGAGCACAATTCCGACAACGATGAGAATAGGCGCCGGCGAGAGGCCGAGCACATTGAATGGTGCCGTCGGGCGTGCCAGCACAAGTCCCCAGCCGTTGAGGTTGTTGAAGCCGAAGCTGATGAGGATGATCGCCGCTGCCGCAAGCAGGACGCCAATGAAGTCGATCCGCACCTCCGGGCGTCCACGATCGGGTTTGAGCCGGAAGCTCAGCAGCAAGACGAGCGCCGAAACGGCGATCAGAATGCCGAAGACCGGCCGCCAGCCGATATATGTGCCGAGCACGCCGCCAATCAGGAAGGCCAGCACGCCGGCGCCCGCCCGGGCGGATCCCAAGGCGCCGAGCGCCGTCGCCTGCTGAGTGCCATGGTAGTTCTCGGCGATCAAGGCAACCAGCGCGGGGACGATGACGGCTCCTGCCGCCCCGCTGAGCGCTTGGGCAATGATCATGGCCGTTGCGTTCGGGCTCAAGGTCATGAGCACCTGGGCCAGTCCGAACACGACGACGGCCAGGCGGAATACTTGCAGGGCACCGAAGCGCTGAACGAGCTTCGCTCCCAGCATGACAAAGCCCGCAACGATCATGGAATAGGCGACAATGCCCGTGGCAACGACCGTCGGCGCGACGCGAAAGCTCTCGACCATGCCGCCGAGCGCCACCGGCAGGGACGCCACATTGAACGACATGATGGCCTGGCCAAACGCAATCGCGATCATGGGGATCCATGATGCTCGCTCTTCCGCGTGGTTTTGCTGGGCGGATGTTGTCGCGGTCATGGATTGTCTCCTCTTGGCAAGGCCGAGGTGGGTGGGTTCGATACCCTGTTATCTGCCGGGCGATGACATGAGCAGATCGAGCCCCAGCCGCTGTGACAAGAACTGCGCCACCAATTGACCCTTGATGCTGTTGCCAGCTTCATCGAGAGGCGGCGCGAAAGTACCGAGCCCGCCTTTGCCGGGCGAGACAGTGACGATTCCGCCCCCGATCCCACTCTTGCCCGGAAGCCCGATCTCGTAGAGCCAGTCGCCGGAAGTTTCATATAGGCCGGCGGTCAGCATCACCGCCAATGCGTAGTGACAGACATCCGGATTGACCACTTGCTCTCGCGTCAGGGGATTGAAGCCGCCGCAGGCGAGCGTTGCGCCCATTATGGCGAGATCCTTTGCGCTCACATTCAGCGAGCATTGCCTTGTATAACGATCGGTGGCCTCGGCAGGGTCGCAATATAGGCGGCCCAGGCTTTCGAGCATCCAGGCGATACTGCGATTGCGGAAATTCGTTTCCGACGCCGAGGCGTAGACCTCATCATTTAGCGCCAGCTCACGGCCGGCGAAACGAGACAGGCCCTCGATGATGAAACGCCATTTCGCTTTTTCATTGGCACCCGGCACTAGGCTGGTCGTGGCAATGGCCCCGGCATTGACCATCGGGTTGGTGCGGCCATCTGAATTGCGCTCGATGCCGGCAAGAGAGTTGAACGCATAGCCCGTCGCATTCACGCCAAGCCGCTCGCGGGCACCCGTCGCACCGATCACATTGCAGACCAGCGCGAATATGAACGGCTTGGAGACGCTCATGATGGTGAACTCGTGCTCCGCATCGCCAACGGCGAAGACACGTCCATCCACGCTCGCGACGCAGATGCCGAACAGATTGGCCGGCACACGGGCGAGGGCCGGATATATTTGTGAGGTCTGTCCGAGCGTGACGGATCCAAAGCGTTCATGAGCTTCCGTCACCAGCCGCGCGACATGGTCCGGCTGCGGCAGGCTGCCTGTCGAAACATACGCGCTTTCAGGGTCGAGCAAGGTCTTCGGTAGGTTCATGCATTCGCCTCCCTCGCATTCCGTTAACGGATACGGTTGCAGCGCATAGAGGGCTACTTGCCTTGGTGATGCGAGGCTAGCTCATCAGGCGCACCCTGAACCATTGGACCTTGGGCCAACTATAGGTGCTGTATTGCGACAAGGTTGATTTTCGTCGTTGCTCGAGCGCTTCCTCGGGAGAATAGCGATGTGGGTCAGGCATTCGACTGGCCCGACGCTTCCTGCGCCGGGCCAGCCGCGAAAAGTTCGGCATCAGGCCGCGGTCTGTTCGGCAGCGGCAGAACCAACCGCCGTGGTTTCGATGTCGATATTGCCATGCACCGCCTTGGAATAGGGGCAGATGTCATGCGCCATGTCGGCCAGAATGCGCGCCGTCTCATTGTCGACGCCCGGCACCGTGACATCGAGGCGGGCTCTGAGAAAGAAGCCCTTGGGGCCGCCATGGAGCAGCTGGATCTCGGTGTCGACCTCAGGCGGGGCCGCGAGCTTGATCTTGCGCTGATTGGCGGCGAGCTCGATGGCGCCCAGATAGCAGGCGGACCAGGCGGCGGCGAAGAGGTTTTCCGCCATTGGATGCGGCTCGGGCAGCTTGATGTCGAGCTTGCCGTCGACGCTGCGGGTCGAGCCGTCGCGTCCGGCGACGGTGTGGGTCTTGCCCGTGAAATAAAGCTTGTCGGTCATGGGAGTATCCTTTCCTGTTTGGTTTAATATCGTGTCCGATTAGATCGGATGCGATGTAAATATATAAACACGGAGGCAATGTCAAGCCCTTCCGATTAAATCGGATGCGATATATATAGGAGGGGACCTGTAAACACCCGGAGGTGCCCCATGCCCGACGCCCTGAAAGCCCCAAGCAATACCCCTAAGCTACCGAATTTCCTGTGTTTTGCCGTTTATTCGGCGAATCTGGCCTTCGGCCGGGTGTATAAGCCGATCCTCGATCAGCTCGGCCTGACCTATACTCAATACATTGCGCTGGTGGCGCTGGGGGACGAGGACGACCAGACGGTGGGCGCGCTCGGCGAGAAACTGTTCCTCGAGTCCAATACGCTGACCCCCATCCTGAAGAAGCTCGAGACGATGGACTTGATCAGGCGCCAGCGCGACCCGGCCGATGAACGGCAGGTGCGGATCGGGCTGACGCAGGGAGGCCGCCGGCTACTGGACAGGATCGAGAAGGAGGCCGGGCCATCGCTCATCGAGGCGACCGGGCTCGGAAAGGACTTCCCTGTGCTGCGCAAGGCCGTGGCGGGATTGCGCGACAATCTCCTGCGTTCGCTCGAGGCCCAGCATGACCCGCGATAAATACAATGCCTTCTGCCGGTCGCTCAAGGCGACCACCCATGTCGTGCAATGGGGCGGCTCGCATGTGTGGAAAGTGGGGGGCAAGGTCTTCGCCGTCGCCGGCTGGGACGAGGGCCATGAGCCGCATATCACCTTCAAGGTCTCCGACATCGGCTATGAGGTGCTGAAGGACCAGCCGGGCCTGCGCCCCGCACCCTATCTCGCCTCGCGCGGCATGAAATGGATCCAGCACTACGCCAAGCCCGGCCTCAAGGACCTGGAGCTCAAGCAATATCTCAAAGCCTCGCACCGGATCGTGGCGCAAGGGCTGTCGAAGAAGAAGCAGAAGGCGCTGGGATTGTTGTTTGATTGAAACGATGGCCGGAGATTGGCCTCATTCCCGAGGCGTCAGACCTAGGCGGCGCTCTTTCTGATGGGCGGCAATGCCGTGCTTGACTGCAGCAAAAATTTCAAGCGGCAGGAAGCCCCAGGCAAAGGTGCCCGGCTTATCGCGAGCGATCGGCCGCAAGTCATAGCCAGGCCAGATAAACCGGTTGAGTTCACTGGTAATGATCCAGGATGATGCTTCATCGAGCCCGAGCCGCCGCTTCACAGCTGGAGGCACTTGTACGGCATAGGGATCGTCCGGTTTGGAATGCGTGATCGGTGCGACATAGACACGAATGTCGCCGTCCTCATCGGTCGTCGCGACGACAATGGCGCAGGGGCGCGTCTTCAACCCCTCGCGAGCTCCTGACGAATGCTGATCACGCCAAAGATAAGAGTAGGAAATGACCAAGCCCGGCTCGGGCTTCGGCAGAGCCATTCGGTTTATGACTTGTCGAGGCTGTATCGATCCTCGGCTGGAATCTCAGCACTATTGATCAGCTTCATTTCAGCATCGGTAAGTTCCGCGCTGGCGATTGCCTCGCGCTGCGCCTGCTTCAGCGCATGGAAGGTCTCAGCTGAGACGATATAGACCGTCTCCCGGCCATATTTGGTAACTCGTACCGGCTCCGTAAGCGCGCGATCATGATAGACTCCGAAATTCTTCTGTACCTCGGAAGCAGAAGCGGTTTTTGACATGATATTCACCTTTTACGTATGTTCCGTAACATACGGATTGTGAGGGCGTTTTTCAAGAGGGAGTGTGCTCATTGATCACCTCCAGGAACGCCTCCCCATAGCGCGCGAGCTTGGCCGCGCCGATGCCGGGGACGTTCGCAAGCTCGACAATGGAGCGCGGGCGGCGCGCGGTGAGCTCGGCCAGCGTCTTATCGTGGAAGATGACATAGGGCGGCACGTTCTGCGCCTTGGCGAGCTCCATCCGCCTGGCGCGCAGCTTCTCGAACAGGTCGCGCTCGCCGACGGGAAGCGCTTCGCTGACCTGGCGACGGGCGGCTTTCCGGCCATCTTTCTTCAGGACGCGCAGGCGCAAATCCGGCTTTTCGCGCAGGAACTGGCGGCCTTGGGGAGAAATGAACAAGCCGCCATGGCCTGCCACATCGACTGAAATCAGCCCATGGGCGACGAGCTGGCGGACGATCGAGCGCCAGGCATTGCGGTCGTGCTCCGTGCCGATGCCGAAAGTCGAGAGCTTGTCATGAGAAAGGCGCTCGATGCGCTCGTCAGCCTCGCCCAGGAGAACCGAGATGACATGCGCCTGGCCGAAGCGCTCGCCGGTGCGATAGATGCAGGAGAGAAGTTTTTGGGCGGCAATGGCGCCGTCGAAGGTCTCCGGCGGATCGAGACAGACATCACAATTGCCGCAAGGCGCACTGTCGTCGCCGAAATAGCGCAACAGGACCTGGCGGCGGCACCGGCTCGATTCGGCGAAGCCCAGAAGCGCATCGAGCTTGCGGCGCTCCATCTGCTTGCGTTGATCGGGCGCCTCCGATTCCTCGATGAAGCGGCGGCGCAGCGCAATGTCCTCGGCGCCATAGAACATCAGGGCTTCGGCGGGCAGGCCGTCGCGCCCGGCGCGGCCCGTCTCCTGGTAATAGGCTTCGATGCTGCCGGGCAGGTCGGCATGCAGGACGAAGCGCACATCGGGTTTGTCGATGCCCATGCCGAAGGCGATGGTGGCGACCATGATCATGCCTTGCTCATGCTGGAAACGGCGCTGGTTTTCCTCGCGCGCCTTCATCTCCATGCCGGCATGGTAGGGGAGCGCGGTGAAGCCGTGACCGCTGAGCGTCGTGGCGACGTCCTCGGTCTTGCGCTTCGACAGGCAATAGACGATGCCGCTTTCGCCTTTGCGGGGGCTGAGGAAGCGGAGGATTTGCTGCGTCGTGTTCGTCTTCTCGGTGGCGCCATAGCGGATATTGGGGCGGTCGAAGCCGGAGACGAAGCTGTTGTGATCGCCGATGTCGAGATGGGTGACGATCTCGGCCCGCGTCGGTTCATCCGCCGTGGCGGTGAGCGCGATGCGCGGCACTTTGGGGAAGAGGTCCACGAGACAGTCGAGGGCACGGTATTCGGGCCGGAAATCATGGCCCCATTGCGATAGGCAGTGGGCTTCGTCGATGGCGATGAGCGCGAGGTCGAGGGACTTCAGCCGGTCGAGGGTCTCGGGCCGCAAGAGTGTTTCAGGCGCCATATAGAGGAGGTCGATCTCGCCCTGTTCGACGTCGCGCCACAAAAGTTCCTTCTCGGCACCCCAGAGCCTCGAATTGAGCGCCGCCGCCTTGACGCCAGCCTGTCGCAAGGCCGCCACCTGGTCTTCCATCAGCGCGATGAGGGGCGAGACGACGAGGCCCAGGCCTTGACGGATGAGCGCCGGGATCTGGTAGCAGAGCGACTTGCCGCCGCCCGTCGGCATCAGGACGAAAGCGTGATTTCCCGCGATCACATGCTCGATGATGTCGCGCTGCCGCCCGCGGAAGCTGTCATAGCCATAGACTGTAGTCAGGATGGAGAGTGGATCGGTGGACATGTGAGGAAGAGTCGATCTTGGAGGAATGACTCATTAAACCATGCGGGACCGCGTTTCCAGCGAAGGCTCAGGGATGGACGCAGTCTCCTGATTTCAGGTGGCGGGGTGTTTGCCTTCAATTGAAACACGGCGGGCGGGTGATGGATGCTCGCGGAAGGCCGCCGCCAGCGTCCGGAGCGCCGCGCGGGAGCGCGCGTCCGATAGCGTCGTGAGCAGCACGATCTCGGATGAGGGAAGAGCAGGGAGCCCGAAGCGCTTGCTGACCTCGACCGTGCCGGCCGGCGCGATCCGGGATGGGAATGCCGCGGTGGCGAGGCCGGCCGCGACCGCATCGGCAATGACGAAGGAACCGCAGCCGAGGAAGACCTCTTGCCACTTAATTCCCTTGGCATCGAGCGCCTGCGTGGCGAGTTCCCGGATGCGGCAGGAAGGCGATGATGCCGCGAGCCGCAAGGGCTCGCCCTGGCGATGCACGAAGTCCGGCGTGGCGTACCAGCCGAAATGCTCCGGTGCCAGCACCTCGCCGTCGCGGCGGTCGTCTTCGCGGCGGATGATCGCCGCATCGATCTCGCCGCGGTCGAAGGCATCGAGCAGGTCGCGCGAATTGTCGAGCCTGACCTCGATGGTGAGAGCGGGGTCATGGGCATTGAGCCGCGCCAGCAAGGTGGGGATCTCCGGCCCCACCACATGATTGGCGATGCCGAGAGCAAAATGGCGGCGGGTCGAGGACAGTCCGGCGATGGCGCGATCATGCGCGGCGAGAAAGTCGCGCGCCGACTCGATGAACACCGCACCTTGCGCCGAAAGACGCACCAGCCGCGGCGTGCGCTCGATCAGTTTCTGGCCGAGCCGGTCTTCGAGCCGCTTCAGCTTCACGCTGATGGCGCCCTGCGTGGTGCCCAGCACTTCCGCGGCGCGGGTGAAACTCTGGTGATCGGCAATCGCCACGAAGGCCTGGACGGCATCGACATCCAAAGTGGTCATGTCATTCATCCAAAATCGTTGTCTCTGATATATTCAATCATCCAATTCTAAAATGATCAAGCAGCGATTACCTTGCAGGCAAGCGACTGCGTGAGCCCGCGCTCCCAGCATTTCAGTCCTCTTCCGTCGCCCCGATTTGTCGAAAGGCCGAACCATGCCTGCCGCCTTGACACGCCGTAACGTCATCGTCCTCTGTGCCATCTGCCTGTCCTGCCTCATGTTCGGCCTGGAGATCTCCTCGATCCCGGCGATCCTGCCGACCCTGGAAAAGCTGCTCCATGCCGACTTCAAGCGGCTGCAGTGGATCATGAACGCCTATACGATCGCGGTGACCAGCGTGCTGATGGCGACCGGAACATTGGCCGACCGCTATGGCCGCAAGCGCATCTTCATGATCGCGATCACCGCCTTCGGCGTGACCTCGCTGATGTGCGGCGTGACCGAGAATGTCCCGGCGCTGATCGCCGCGCGCTTTCTCCAGGGCCTCTCCGGGGGCGCGATGCTGATCTGCCAGATCGCCGTGCTCTCACATGAATTCCAGGGCAGCCGCGAGCGCGCCATCGCCTTCGGCTGGTGGGGAATCATCTTCGGCATCGGTCTCGGCTTCGGCCCGATCATCGGCGGCGCGATCGCGGCATTCCTCAGCTGGGAGTGGGTGTTCCTCGTCCATGTGGTGTTCGCCGCACTGGCGCTCGTCCTCACCGTGACGGGCGTGCATGAATCGAAAGATCCGGGGGCGAGCCATCTCGACTGGCCTGGCATGCTGACGCTCTCGCTTTCCGTCTTCTGCCTCGCTTTCTACATCACCCAGGGGCCCGATCTGGGCTTCGCCAGCGGAACGGCGCTTGCCTTCCTCGGCGTCGCCTTAGCGAGCCTCATCGCCTTCGGGATCGCCGAGAAGGTGAGCCCTCGACCGATGTTCGACTTCTCGGTCTTCCGTATCCGGAGCTTTTCGGGCGCGATCCTGGGTTCGGCTGCGATGAATATCAGCTTCTGGCCGTTCATGATCTATCTGCCGATCTGGTTCCAGGCCGGGCTCGGCTATGACAGTGTCACCGCCGGCCTCGCTCTGCTCGCCTATACGCTGCCGACGCTGGTGATGCCGCCCTTGGGCGAAAGGCTGGCGCTGCGCTTCAGGCCAGATCTCGTCATTCCCGTTGGCCTCTTCACCATCGGTCTCGGCTTCATCCTGATGAAATTCGGCAGCGCCGCCACGCAGGCGAGCTGGCTCACCATGCTGCCCGGCTGCCTCATCGCCGGCATCGGCCTGGGCCTCACCAATACGCCGGTCACCAACACCACGACGGGCGCGGTATCGAGCGATCGCGCCGGCATGGCGTCGGGCATCGACATCAGTGCGCGCATGGTGTCGCTGGCGATCAATATCGCGGTGATGGGTTTCATCCTGGCGAGCGGCGTGCTGGCCTATCTCAGGAGCGCGTCGTCACTGGGCTTGGCCGATGCGGAATTGCGCCGCGTTGCCGAGAAGATCGCCGCGGGCAATGTCGTGTCGGTTCCAGGCCTTTCCGGCGACGTCGTCCGTGCGGCGCTGGCGCAGGGTTTCGGCTGGGTGATGCTCTATGGCGGAATAGGGGTCTGGGTCATGGCGGGCCTGAGCTTCCTCATCTTCAACGCGAAGATGCTTCGGCCGGCGAAAATTCAATGCACGGAGTGAGCCTGCGTGAAATCGCCGCGTATCACATGCGATGCCCGCGACGACGTGCCCGAATATCAACTTCCTTCCGCCAATTCTCCTCATCCGGGCTGCGCTCGGCCATCCAGTGAAACGATGTGGGCCCGCTCTTCGTGGCCCGATCGATTTCGGTGAAAGTCCAGCGCATCGTGCCGCCTCTGGGGTCCGGACCCGTCTGGACGATGTCCTCGCCCCGCGCCCGGCCGATCTGCTGCGTAAAGAAGCCGGTCGCCGGGTCATTCCACAAGATACGCCAGGCATCGAGGGCCGGATCGTAGATGCGCAAGGTCGTGCCATACCAATTGCCCGCGCCGGGCAGTTGATCGATGCCGAGCTTGCGGTTGTGAAGGAGCGGTATCATCCACACGTCCTGAATTGCGCGCCCTTCCAGGATCCACCCGGCATGTATCTCACCCTGGCCTTCATGCCGTTTTCCGTCTTCCGGGAAGGTGGTTACGTCTATTTCCCAATCGCCCACGAGCCATGCATAGAGCGCGAGCTTCTCGGCACGTTCCCGATCAGGGCCAGTGGCGTGGAGCACATGCGAAAACGACAGTTCGCCGGGGTCAATTGAACGAAGCGATGTCACGGTCATAGCGGCCTCCTTTCTGCACCAGCGTCGGTGGATTTTGGGAACGATCTGAAGGGTCTGGTTACCAACACGGACCGCGGCGGTGGGTTCCTCGCAGGGATTTTCGCCTATAAGGACCTTTGCATGAAACGCGTCATCGCCGCGAAATCATCATCCAGATGGCCGGCCGCGACCGCCCGTTTGAAGACCTCGTCATAGGCCTCGACCAGAGCGGGATCGAGATTGCGCATGTGCGTGATCTCGATCAGATGCTGCAAGGCGCCGTGATGCGCCGAGATCGAGGACAGCGTCTGCTCGTCGCCGGCGAAGCGCTTGGCTTTCGTCCGCGCGATCAGGTCGGAGATGAGGCCTTCGATGACGGGAGCGGACTCGGTCCACTGCTGCGCCAGTGCGGCGAGGTCGACCTTCTCGGCCTCGCACAGAGCGATGGCATGGAGCGTGCCGAACAATCCGCCCCACATCTGGCTGAGTGCGGCGCCGTCGAGCGTGCTGGCCGTCCCCGGATCTTCACCGACATGGCGGACGTTGCCGAGCGAAAGAAGCGTATCCTTATGCGCCGTGAAGGCGGCAAGGGGACCTGAGACCAGGATCACGCCTTGCGCGCTGCCGATCAGATTGGGCGTCGCCAGGATCGCGCCGTCGAGATAATTGGCACCTTGTGCCTTGGCCCATTCAGCCGCGCCGCGTGCCCCTTGCGGCGTGCCGGAGGTGAGCTCGACAATCAGCTTGCCCCGCAGCGTGCCGGCTACCCCATGCAGAAGTGCCGCCGAGGCGTCGTAGTCGCTCACATTGACGACAACGATGCCGGAAGCCGATATGGCCCGGTCGACGCTTTCCGCCACAGTGGCCCCCAGCGCTGCCAAGGGCTCTGCCTTGTGCGGCGTGCGGTTCCAGACCGTGATCGGATGCCCGTTTTTGATGAAGGCTCGCGCAAGCGCCGATCCCATCCGCCCGGTACCGAGCACGCTGACTGGTGTTTTCACGATCCGCCTCCTACATCTTGTTGATCCGCGGTAGCTGGTGCGGGGGCGGGGCAGCGGCAATACGGAGCACGAGGTTAGTGCTCACCATTGGGTAAGGAGAACAGTGATGAATGACTGCGGGTTCACGACGGCCGTCAGGATCATCGGCGGGAAGTGGAAGGTCGATATTCTCTGCGCGCTCAATTCGGCGCCGCGCCGTTTCGGCCGTTTGCGGCAACTGATTCCCGGGATCAGCGAGAAGATGCTGGCGCAGCAGCTGCGCGAGATGGAGGCGGATGGCCTCATCCATCGCCAGGTTTACGATATCTCCCCGCCCAAAGTGGTCTATTCCCTGACCGACCACGGCGTGGCGCTCACCGGCGGCGTCGCCAGCCTTTGCCAGTGGGGAGAAATGTACCAGCGCCAGGCTCTTGCTTCCCGAGAGCTGACGGCTGCGGCGATCTAGGAGGAGCCGCGATGCCTAGTTCGCCCGAAAGACAAGCGGCAGCCTATCCAGCGCATGGATCGCATTGTTCGGGCGCCAGACAGGGTCACCGTTGAATTCGATGCGATCGACTTTGGCCATGATCGCCTTCAGCAGCGCCTCGATCTCGGCCCGCGCCAGCTGCTGGCCGACGCATCCATGAATACCGGTACCGAAGGCGAGGTGGCCGGCGGCTCTTCGGGTGACCTTGAAACGATCGGCGTCGGGCCACTGGCTTTCATCGAGGTTCGCGGCTCCCAGCACGCAAAGTATCTTTGCTCCTGCGGGAATCTGAATGGCGGCGACCGTCGTGCCGTGTTGGGCCGTGCGGCAGAAGGAGTGCACGGGAGACGTAAATCGAAGGGTCTCTTCGAAGGCGGAGCGGACAAGCGCCGGATCGCGCTTCAGCGCCTCATATTCCTTCGGGTTCGAGGCCAGGCACCACAAAGCGTTGCCTATCCCCGCCACGGTGGTGTCGATGCCTGCCGACAATAGTGAGCGTACCAGCATGCCCGCTTCGGCGTCCGTTACCTCACCGGCATCGGCCGCCTCATAGATGGCTCTCCCGAAGCCGCCAGGCTTGAGCCTGTAGCGCTTGCAATGTTCGGTGATCCACGGAACGACATCCGCGGCCTTCGCCATCGCGGCGCGGCGGAGCTCATTGTCCGGACCCACCGCATTGAAGACCATCGCCGCATAGTCGAGAAGCCGCCGGCGATCGGTGTCCGCAAGGCCAACGGCTTGCGGGAAGACCCGTGCGGGGAAGGCCTCCGCGAGTTCCGTGACGGCTTCGAAGGACCCTTTCTCCACGAGCTCGTCGACGAGCGTTTCAGCCGCGTGCTCGAACTGATCCTTGAGATCGGCGATAGCGCCAGGGGACAGCGCCCGGGCCATGACGGTCCTGGTCTTCGTATGATAGGGCGGATCGGCCTCGAGAATGATGCTCGGCGGCCGCCAGGGCTCCTGCAATTGAAAATCCTGCAGGCCGACGCCGCGCGAGGAAACGAAGCGCTCATTGTCGGCGAAGACTTCCCTGGTCTCGGCATAACGCCCGCAGGCCAGGATGGCGTATTTCGGTATATAGGCAAAGGCGCCCTTGGCGCGGAGCTCCCGGTAATATTCGACGGGATCGGCAAGGATCTCCGCATCATAGGGGTCGACGTCCCATACCGTCACGCCGGGCGGCGGCGCAATGGCGATATGACCTTCGTGAATTTCCATGTTTCCTCCTCGACAAGCTGCGCCCAGGCGCGGGTTCGCGATGATCGCGTTCCAAGCGCAGCAGGTTCCAGCGGTCGCCGGTGCTAGCGGACACGCGTCCCTGCCGCCGCGTCCCAATGGAGCGGCTTGTCGGATTTCGGCAGCGGCGCGTCACTCGCGCCGATGGTCGTACCGATCGGCGTGTCGGGCGGACAAACGGCGACATAGCGGGCATAGCCGCCCGTGCCGCCCTTGAATCGAGGAAAGCCGATGGTCACCAGACAGCCCGTCGCCGGCACGCCGTCGAGATTGGCGACGCCCTCGGCCTGCGCATAGCCATTGTGCATGAGCCACGCCTCGCCCTCGAGCGTGGGCGTCGTATCCGTGTCGAGCGGCTCGTGGCCATGGAGCAGGATGTGGCGCTGCTCGTGCAGGAATTTCAGCGCGTCGAGCGACACGCCGGGAAAGGGCTTGCGTGTGGCGAGCTCGGGCTTGGGCCAGTCTTTCGACCAGTCGGAGCGGACGAAGACGACCGAGCCTTCGGGAATCCGGCCGTGCTCCTTCTCAAAAGCCTCTATGTCGGCGACCTGCAGGTGATATCCGGCGTTGCTGGCCACCTTGTCGACGATCGAGATCACCGCCAGCGGGCGCAGGGAATAGGTCGGCGGCAACTCGTCGATCGAGGGATATTCCGGCGCCCAATGCGCCGGAGGGTCGAGCTGCGTCCCGAGCTGATCGGTCGCGAGGTCATAATGCGTCGCCTCGAAGCCGTGCTTCTCATAGGTGAACTCATCGCCTTTCTTGGCGAAGCCCTCGATGTCGCCGCCAGCTTGGGTACGCGCGAATTTCGACGGGCCGAAGCCGTACCACACGGGAATGTCGGGCGCGATCACATGCGTCAGGTCGATGTATTTGGCGCCCTTCAGCGATGCGTCATAGACGCTCCACAGCCCTTTGCCGTCCTGAGCGAACGCTCCCGATGCCGACAGGCCGAGGACAAAAACGATGGTCGCTGAGGTCTTGGTCATGACTTCTCCTTTGCGTTGGTCGCCTGCGGGACGTCGCCGGCGTGGCTTCACAGGTCTCTTTCGAGAATGACGAAATCAAGATCATCGCGCAACGGGGTCCCGACCTTGCTTGCGCCATAGGGGAAGGCAACGGCACCGGTTCGGCGGTAGCCGCAACGCTCATACCAGGCGATGAGCGATTGCCGTTGCCGTATCACCGTCATCACGGCGCTCCGCCCGCCGTTGCTTGCGGCGAACTGCTCGGCATCGGCGAGCAGGGCGCGGCCAAGTCCGGCGGACTGAAGTTCCGGGTCTATGGCCAGCATCGAGATCGCGCAACGATCCGCGCTGTCCATCTGGATGGCGACACAGCCGAGCAATGCCGATGATCTGCCGCTACGTCGGACCAACACGGTTGTCGAGACGTCGCCAATCATGGAAGCGACATCTCGCAAACTGGCCCGGTCACCGGCAAGCAGCTTTGCCTCGTGGGTCCATCCGAGGCGACCACCGGCGCCCCGATAGGCCGCGTTTACGAGATCGGCAATGGACGCCGCATCGATCAGGGTCGCGATTTCGGATTGCCTGAAACCTTTCCCGGAATGACGCGCCTGAGAGACGTGCCAGAGCAGATCGTCATCGGACCCGGCATGCCCGGTGTTCTTGCCATGCCTGGAACCGAGGGCGGCATAGACGAAGCGCAGAAGGGTTCCATCTTGCGCCGGCTCAGTCTGGCTGGCAATGAAACGCGCGGCTTCACGCATGGCTGGCTCCTGTCTCAGATCTGCCCTTCGCGCGGACAAACGGTGAAATTCGTTTCACTTCCGCTGAATGCCTCCGTAGATTGGCGCCCGCACATTGTGGAGACAATGATGTACAATTCAAATACATTCCTGTGATTCCGAGGCACAATGCGCGGTAGCGATTACGCCGAGCTGAAAGCATTTGTGACGGTGGTCGGGCATGGCAATTTCGCCCGGGCCGCGGCGGAACTCGGCATTTCGGCATCGGCGCTCAGCCGTACGATCGGCGAACTGGAAAAACGCCTGGGCATGCGCCTGTTGAATCGCACGACGCGCAGTCTCTCCTTGACCGACGCCGGCGAGCGCCTCCACGCGCGCTTCAAGCCCGCGATGATGGAGATGGAGGCAGCGGTTCAGGATGCCGTGAACTCGCGCGACAGGCCGGCTGGAATGTTGCGGGTGCATGTGCCCAATGCTCCTGCCGCCGCCTTTCTCGAGCCGGTTCTCGGCCGGTTTCATGCGGCATATCCGGATGTGGTTCTCGATGTCACGGTCGATGATTCCGTCCCCAACATTGTCGAGGCTGGCTATGACGTCGGCGTTCGGCTCGGTGAATCTCTCGAAGCCGACATGGTCGCTGTCAAGCTCGGTGGCGATCAGCGTGAAATCGTCGTCGGCTCTCCGGACTACATCGCTCGCCATGGACGCCCGCGAGAGCCGGCCGATCTGCTCCGCCACCGCTGTATCAATTGGCGTCAGCCGGGAAGTCCCGGCCTGTACAAATGGCAGTTCGTTAAGAATGGCCGATGGTTTTCCGTCGCCGTCGACGGACCGCTCATTGTCTCGCATCGCGCCATGGCCGTTACCGCCGCGGTCCAGGGTGTCGGACTTGCCTTCCGGGCGGAAGGGCTCCTGCGCCCCCTGATCGCTCAGGGCAAGCTTGTCCCGCTCCTCGAAGAGTGGTGCGGGAGCTTTCCCGGCTGGTACCTTTGCTATCCAAAACAGCGCTACACCGCGCCGAGCGTGCGCGCCTTCGTCGACTTCCTCAAACGCTCGACCAGCCCGCGGGGGCGAGCGAGCGCCGTGACTGCGGACCATCGCCGAGGGAAAAAGCTGGATGGCAGTCTATAAAATCTTGACATGGATATTGTATCCAGTTAGCTTTTTGCGGGACCAGTGTCCCCCTTCGCTTCGCGCCGCGGATGCGTCAGGCAAACAAAGTTTTCACCGGGGGGAGAACTTCATGTCGTTGCTGCAAGATTTCGATCGCCGCGCGGAAGATGTCGACGGTGTCTCGATCAACTATTTCACCGGCGGTGCCGGGACGCCGGTCGTGCTGCTGCACGGCTATCCGCAGAGCGCCTCCATCTGGCACAGAATCGCGCCGCGGCTCGCGGCCTCGCATCAGCTTCTCATGCCGGACCTGCGCGGCTATGGCGACAGCGACAAGCCGGATGCCTCCGATGGCGACCGGTCAATCTATTGCAAGCGGACCAGCGCCAATGATGTGATCCGCATCGCCGACCGATTGAACATCGCTGCCTTCCACATCGTCGGGCATGACCGCGGCGCCCGCGTCGCCCATCGCCTGGCGCTCGACCATCCCGACAGGGTCTTGAGCCTGACTTCGCTCGATGTGGTGCCGACGCTGGCCGCATTCGAGAACATGGATGCCGATCTCTCCTATGCCTGGTTCCATGTGCATCTCATGCGCCAGCCTTATCCGCTTCCCGAAACCCTGATCGGCCAGAGCGCCGACTATTGGTTCGACTATGTGATGGACCGCTGGTGCGCGACGGCAGGCGCGATCACGCCCGACGCCCTGGCGCTCTACAAGCGGCAGAACTGCAATCCGCGCGCCATCCACGCAGCCTGCGCCGATTACCGCTCGATGGTGCTCGATCTCGAGCATGATGCCCGGGACCGCGGCCGCAAGCTCGACTGTCCGGTCCTCGTGCTGTGGGGGACCAACACCGCGAAGGTCCCCGGCTGGCAGACGGGCAAGAAGCTCGATATGCTCACCGTCTGGCGCGAGCGGGCAGGTTCAGTCACGGCAAAGCCGCTCGACTGCGGCCATTTCATCCCCGAGGAAAAACCGGAAGAGCTCCTCGCCGCGCTGGTTGACTTTTTCCGGCAGGTGGAAGACGCCTGAGGCGGGAGCTTTTCATGAATTCACGCTTCTCCATCGCCCGCATCGAACAGGCCGCGACACTCATCGACCCGGTCTTCCGCGACACGCCGCAATTCGTGGCCGAAGCACTGGCGCAACGCTTCGGCTGCCGGCTTATCGTCAAGGTGGAGACCGTCAATCCCATCCGCTCCTTCAAGGCGCGAGGCGCGCAAGCGCTCGTCGCGCAACTGGCGGGAACACCGCATCTCGTCTGCGTCACCGCCGGAAATTTCGGGCAGGGCATGGGTTACGCGGCACGGGCGAAGGGGCTGAAGCTCACGGTCTTCGCCAAATCCGACGCCAACCCTCTCAAGATGGATCGCATTCGTGGGCTTGGGGCTCATGTCCGCCTGATCGACGGCGACCTCGATACGCTGCGCGAGACGGCCAAAACCTTCGCGGCCGACACGGGAGCGCTGCTCGTCCAGGATGGGCGAGAACCCGCCATCGCCGAGGGCGCCGGCACGATTGCTCTCGAATTACTGCGCCGGCAGGAGCCCTATGACGCCGTGATCGTGCCTCTGGGCGATGGATCCTTGCTCGGAGGCATCGCCGCTGCCTTCAAGGCGCGCAGTCCCGCAAGCCGCATGATCGGCATCTGCGCCAAGGGATCGCCCGCCATGCAGCTTTCCTGGCGCCATGGCCGGCTGGAAAGCCATACCCCCGACACGATGGCGGACGGCATTGCGGTGCAGACGCCTTTCGTGGAATCCGTCACCGAGCTCGTCCATCTCGTCGACGACATTCTTCTCATCAGCGAAGCGGCGATGGTAGAGGCGATGCGTCTTGCCTATGTCGAGCTGGGCCTTGTGCTGGAGCCGGCGGGGGCGGCCGGACTGGCGGCGCTGATCGAGCATGGCGCTGGCTTTCGCGAGCAGACCGTGGCCACGATCCTGACAGGCGGCAATCCCTCCGAAGAGCAGTGGGACCGGATCATCTAGTCGTCCTGACTTGACGGTTCGTTAGCTTGAGATCGAACTCGATCCTCGTGTAACCTTCAGCCGGGTCGCGGCGCGAACGACTTTACCGGCAAAGGAGACATGATGAAGCTCCTGATCATCGGCGGCGGCATTGGCGGATTGGTGACGGCGCTGTCGCTCCACCGGGCCGGCATCGATGTCGAGGTCTTCGAGCAGTCGCAGGAGCTGCGCGAACTGGGCGTCGGCATCAACCTGCTGCCGCATGCGGTGAAAGAGCTGGCGGGCCTCGGCCTTTTGCCGGCGCTCGATGAAGCCGGTATCCGCACCCGCGAACTGATCTATCTGAACCGGCACGGCCAGACGGTGTGGCGTGAATTACGCGGCCTTGATGCGGGCTATGAGGTGCCGCAGCTCAGCATCCATCGCGGCAAGCTGCACGGCGTCCTCTTGCGCGCCGTCATGGAGCGGCTCGGTCCGTCGCGTCTTCATACCGATCGCCGGCTGGTCGACGTCGAAGAGCGCGACGGCCGCGTCACGGCGAAATTCGAAAGCCGCGCCGCAGGCGGGCGCTTCACCGCGACGGGCGACGGGCTGATCGGCGCCGACGGTATCCATTCGCGCGTGCGCGGCTTCTTCTATCCGAACGAAGGACCGCCGCGCTGGAGCGGCATCATGCTGTGGCGCGGCGCGCTCAACTGGCCGGTGCATGAGGATGGCCGCACTATGGTGATCGCCGGCGGCAATGCGGCGAAGTTCGTCTTCTATCCGATCCATTTCGACAGAGCGCATCCGGACCGGCGGCTGACCAACTGGGCCGTGATGGCGCGCATTACCGACAAAGAGGGACCGCCGCCGCGCCGCGAGGACTGGAATTCGCTCGGGCGGCGGGAAGAGGCGCGCGCTTTCGTCGAGGGCAGTTTCAGGCTGGGCTTCGTCGAGCCGGCCGAGATCATCACGGCGACCGGGACCTTCTATGAATATCCCAATTGCGACCGCGATCCGGTGGCGCGCTGGTCCTTCGGCCGGGTGACGCTCTTGGGCGATGCGGCGCATCCCATGTATCCGGTCGGCAGCAATGGCGCGAGCCAGGCCATCCTCGATGCCGCGGCGCTCGCGCGCCATCTGACCGCGACGCCGGAGGTGGCGGCGGCCTTCGCCGCCTATGATGCCGAACGCCGGCCGATGACCGCCGACATCGTGCGCAACAACCGCCGCGGCGGACCGGAAGGCGTCATCGACATGGTCGAGGCCCGCGCACCGCAAGGTTTCGACGATATCGAAACCGTCGCAAGCCATGCCGAACGCGAGGCGATCGTGAAAGGCTATGCGTCGATGGCGGGCTACAGCCGCGAGCAGGTCAACCGCGGCGGCAGGTGATGCGGGCTATTTTTTCTTGAGCTTGGCGCCGCGCTTGAGCCGGCGTATGGCGCGCAGCTTCCCGCTCGGACCGCCGCCGCAGAAGAAGCGGTCGCCGCCATCGGATTCGAGCCCCGACACGACGGTGCCGCGCGGCATGTCGATGCGCTCCAGCACTTCGCCGGTCTCGGGATCGATCCGCCGGACATCGCTTTCGTCACCTTCCCAGGTGCCGTGCCAGAGCTCGCCGTCGATCCAGCTGACGCCGGTGACGAAGCGGTTGGTCTCGATGGTGCGCAGGATCTTGCCCGTCTCGGGATCGATCTGATGGATCTTGCGGTCGCGATACTGGCCGACCCAGAGCGTGCCTTCGGCCCAGGCGAGCCCCGAATCGCCACCGGCGCCCGGCGCCGGGATCGTCGCGATCACCTTGCCGGTCTTGGGATCGATCTTCTGGATGCGGTCCTCGGCGATCTGATAGAGGTAGCGCCCGTCGAAGGCGGTTCCGGCATGCGCGGCGACGTCGAGCGAGCGCACCGTCTTGCCGCTCTCGGGGTCGAGGGCATTCAGCTTCTCGCCGACCGCGAACCAGACATGCTCGCCATCGAAGGTCACGCCATGCACCTCATCGACACCCGGAAAGGGGCCATATTCACGAATGATTTCGGCAGCTGATCGTTTCATGGGGGCCATTTTAGTCGCTCGGCAGAGGGGCGGGGAGTAACAAGGTTGTCGTGAAGCCGGGGAGCGGCGGGGTCATCCACCGGCGCGCCCGGCCATGGCCATAGAACTGCACCTTGCCGCCCGCCGCAAGCTGGTCGAGCGCTCGCTGCACACTACGCTGGCTGGCCCCCAGCGCCAGCGCCAGGGCCGAGCTCGACCAGGATTCGCCATCGGCGAGGAAAGCGAGCACTGCGGCATGCCGCTCCTCGACCGGCCTCGCCAGCACGACGACATCTGGCATCTTGCGCGGCATGAGGGCAAAGCCTTGCGGCGTGGCGCTCACCTCGGCGAGCTTGCGCAGCTTTTGGCGCAGCCGCCCGATCTCGACCCGCAAGCGCGCGCGGTGCGATTCATCTACATGCTTGCCGCCGAAGGCGCGTGCGATGAGCCTGTCCCGCAGTGCGCCTTCGGGCCATGCTTCGGCGAGCACCCGGGCGAGCGCGAACAGCACCGGACGCCGCGCGAGCGAGACCACCGTGTTGGCATCCCGCACCACATGCCGGCAGGCATCGACGACGAGCGTGTTTGATGCGAAGAGCGCCTCCACCTCATCGAGGCGGAGAAACCGTTCCTTGCCTTTGGCGATGAGACGCGCCGCGGGCGTGTCAATGAGACGCGCAGCGCTTTCGACCTCTGCCGCCAGCGCCGGGATCCGCGCCTGTTGCGCGGCACTCTCGGCCCGGGCGAGGGCCGCACGCGCCGTCTTCATATCGAGACGGCGCATCGCGAGGCCTGCGACCACCAGCTCATGCGCGGTCGAAAGAGCGGGTGGGAAGGGGGCCGGATCGAGGAGCGCGAGCCGGCGCTCGGCCTCATCGAGCCGTCCCAGCAAGAGGAGGCGCCGGACCTCGATATAGCGCGCATGCGCGGCATTCACTTTATCGCCATGCGCCTCGAGTGTCGCGCGCGCCCCGCCGAGCGCCTGGGGGGCCCAGCCGAGGTCGCGTGCGGCGAGGGCGATCTCGGCCTCGGCGAGGATGCAGCGCGCGCGGGCCACCGCCTCTTTCGGGCTGAAGGCGCGCGCCGCCCGCTTGAGCAGCGCCTTGGCGCGATCGAGATCGCCGAGCTGCGCCATCGCGATGCCGCGCAGCGCCAGCGCCGGCGCATCGTCGCGCAAGGCGACCCGCTTCAGCGCCCCCAGGGGATCACCCGCGGCGAGCGCGCGCCCGGCAGCCGTGATCAGTGAGTCCATCTAAAATCCCGCCACACTTGTCACTCCCCGAGAGTCGATAGCCGCCGTTATCCTTTCTGGCAACCACCCGGCCTGTGGAAGGAGACGACCCATGAACGATGTCATGCCCTGCAACACCTATGGCATGCTGACGGCGCCCGCGACGCTCACCATAGAGCGCCTGTTGCCCGGGCCCATCGAGCGCGCCTGGGCCGTTCTCATCGACAGCGACTTGCGCCGGCACTGGCTGGCGGCCGGTGCTATGGCGATGAAGCTCGACGCGCCTTTCGAATTCGTCTGGCGCAATGACGAGCTTTCCGGCCCATCGCCGCGGCGCCCCGCCGGGTTCCCCGAGGAGATCAGGATGAAGAGCCGGATCACCGAGCTCGATCCGCCACGCAGGCTTTCGATCGCCTGGGACGGCACCGGCGATGCGACTTTCGCGCTGACGCCCTATGACCACAAGGTGCTGCTGACCGTCACGCATCGCGGCCTCACCGATCGCCAGACGCTGCTCGCGATCTCGGCCGGCTGGCACATGCATCTCGACATCCTGGTCACTCGCGCAAGTGGCGGCGAGCCGGAACCGTTCTGGGACGGCTGGAGCCGCCTCAGGCAGGAATACGAACAGCGCCTGCCCGCCTGAACGAACGACACACCCCTCGCAAACTGGAGACAGCCATGAACATCAAATGGGTCGCGGCCCTCATTGCCTTGAACCTTGCGGGCATTGTCCCGGTTCAGGCGAGCGACACGACGCTGGCACCGATGCCGTCCGAGCTCGAAGCCCGCTTCGCCCTGAGCGCGGCGCCTCGCGCCTTGCGCGACCAGGCAAGTGTCTATCTCCTCGATCCGAGGAGCGGCTACACGCTGCACCGGCAGGGAACGAACGGTGTCGCCTGCATCGTCCAGCGCACCGCCTGGGAGCTCGCCGACTTTCGCGACGATATCTACATCCCGCTCTGCTACGACGCTCGAGGCACACAAACCTACTTGAAATACATCATGGATGCGGCGGCCTTGCGCGCGCAGGGATTGAGCCCCGCAGCGCTCAAGACCGAGATCGAGAAGCGCTACAAAGACAAGATCTACAAGGTGCCGGAAAAGCCCGGCCTGTCCTACATGGTTGGACCGGTCATGCGCACGATCGGGCCTCCCGACATGCAGGTCCACACTATGGCCATGCCGCATCTGATGTTCTACGCGCCTTACACCACCAATGAGGATATCGGCGCCGTCCCCGATCTCGGCGATCCCGCAAGCCTGCTCAATCCCTTCATCGACAAGCAGGGCAATGCCGAGCAGAGCTACATGATCCAGCTCATCGGCGAAACGGAGAAGGCGAGAATCCTCGCCGACGAGAAGGCGCTGATCGAGGAACTCTGCGCCTATCGCGATGTTCTCTGCCTGGCGCATAGGCACTGAGCTGACGCTACGGCGGAGATCGGAAATCCCGACACAGTTGTCACTCCCACCGTTCCATCGGCCGTCCCTAAATCTTGTTTCACGACCACCGACAACTGCGAGGAGAGAGCGATGACGACACATCCGACCGGAACACGCGAAGAATGGCTCAAAGCGCGGCTCGATTTGCTCAAGGCGGAAAAAGAGCTGACCCGGCGCAGCGACGAGATGGCGCAAAGGCGCCAGGCGCTGCCCTGGGTCAAGGTCGACAAGGCCTATCGTTTCGCGACCGAGGAAGGGCCGGCCACGCTCGCCGATCTGTTCCGCGACCGCTCGCAGCTCCTCGTCTATCACTACATGTTCGGCCCCGACTATACGGTGGGCTGCGCCACCTGCTCGACGATCGCCGACGGCTTCAACGGTTTTGCCGTCCATCTCGCCCATCACGAAGTGATGCTTTCGGCGGTGTCGCGGGCGCCGCTTGCGAAGATCCAGGCCTACAAGAAACGGATGGGCTGGACCTTCCCCTGGGCGTCATCGTCCGGCGCCGATTTCAACTTCGACTTCAACGTCTCTTTCACCGAAGCGCAGCAGCGCGAGGGCGGCATCGAATACAACTATCAGCGCGAGCCGGCGTGGACGGCACAGGGCATCGGCGACACGATGACGAAACGCGGCGAGGGCCCTGTCGCCGAGAATGCAGTCATGACCGGAACGGACGTCGCCACCTATACGCGTGAAAGGCCTGGCATGAGTGCGTTCGTGCTCGAGGATGGTGTCGTCTACCATACCTATTCCGCTTTTGCGCGGGGCCTCGACGGCCTCTGGGGCATGTATCAGTGGCTCGACCGGGCACCGCTGGGCCGCAACGAGAGCGGCATCTGGTGGCGCCGCCATGACGAATATGAGCGCCAGGTATGATAAGCGGTGACGGGGTCATGCCAGTCGGGCGCGCTTCCGAGCATGCCTTCTTTGTCGTCGCGGGGCTCGTCTTCGCGGCAAGCGCCACCGCGACCATCGTCTGGTGCGTGTCCATGTCGACGATGGGCGGGATGGCGATGCCCGGAGGCTGGACGATGTCGATGATGTGGATGCGAATGCCCGGACAGGCCAGGCATGAAGCGGCAGCGTCGTTCCTCGCCATGTGGACAGTGATGATGGTGGCGATGATGCTGCCTTCTTTGCTGCCGATGCTGCGGCGCTACCGTGAGGCCGTCGGCAGCAAAGGTGGGGCGAGCCTCGGCCGGCTGACCATGCTCGTTGGCGCCGGCTATTTCACCCCATGGATAGTGTTTGGTCTGGCGGTTTTTCCGTTGGGCACGACCTTGGCAGACGTGACGATGCGCGAGGAAGGTCTCTCACGTGCCGTTCCGATCGCGGCGGGTGTGATCGTGCTCATCGCCGGCGCCGCCCAGTTCACCAGCTGGAAGGCCCGTCACTTGGCCTGCTGCCGCGAGGAACCGGGCAGCCGCGCGATGGCGACGGACAGCGCCACGGCAGTGCGGCACGGTCTGCGCCTCGGCCTCCACTGCGCCGGCTGCTGCGCCAATCTGATGGCGATCCTCATGGTCTTAGGGATGATGGATCTCCTCGTGATGGCGATGGTGACGGCGGGCATCACGCTCGAGCGTCTCGCACCCGATGGTGCGCGCACCGTGCGAGCCATCGGCATCGTCACCATCGGGGCAGGGCTGGTGCTGATCGCGCGTGCCGCCGGATGGGGTTAGCCGGAGCAACCGCTTGCGGTCATATATAAAGTCAAAAGGGATAGATTAGTATTGACTAATCAATTAGCAACAGCTAATGTATCTTCATGATTGAAGCTGTCGCCATCGATGTCGTCATGCGCGCCCTTGCCGATCCCACGAGGCGGGCCGTGTTCGAGCGGGTGGCGAGTGCTGAGGAGATCACCGTGGTCGAACTGACGCGGGGCAGCGGGGTGACGCAAGGCGCCATCTCCCAGCATCTGAAGTCGTTGAAGCAGGCGGGCCTCGTCGCCGAACGCGCCCAGGGCCGCAACGTCTATTATCACGCCAGGCCCGAGGGCTTGGCGCCGCTCGTCGATTGGATGAGCCACTATGGCGTCTTCTGGCGCGAGCGCTTCGCCAATCTCCGCAATTTGTTGAAGGAAATCGATCCATGAAGGACGCCAAGCCCGACACCCATGCCATCGTGGTCGATGAGGTCATGCCGCATGCGCCGGAAACGATCTGGAAAACGCTGACGACCGGCGCGCTCATCACGCGCTGGATGATGCCGCCGAAAGACTTCGCGCCCGTGCCGGGCAATCGCTTCACCTATCAGACGACGCCGGCCGGCGCCTGGGACGGCGTCATTCGTTGCCAGGTGCTGGAAGTGATCCCGAATGAGCGCTTTTCCTATAGCTGGAAAGGCGGAGATGCGGGCAATTCGGGCTACGGCTCGCTCCTCGACACGATCGTCACCTGGACGCTGTCGCGTGTCGCCGATGGAACACGCGTGCGCCTGGTCCATTCGGGCTTCGTCACGCCGCGCAACGATACCGCCTTCAAGAATATGAGCGAAGGCTGGAAGAAGATCGTCCCGCGATTGGGCACCGTCACCGACGAGCAGGATTGAAGAACAGCGAAGGAGAAGGACATGAGCGAAGCCTATAGCGGTGGATGCGCCTGCGGCGCGATCCGCTACGAGATCGCAAGCGAGCCGATATTCACGAACGACTGCCAGTGCCTGACCTGTCAGAAAAAAAGCGGCACCGGGCATGGCTCTTATCTGAGCTTTCCCGGCAGGGAAAAAGTGAAGGTCACCGGCAAGGCGACGCTCTGGGATGTCGCCAGCGACAGCGACAATGTGAAGACGCATGCCTTCTGCCCAATCTGCGGCTCGCCCGTCTATCTGACGGTCAAGGCCATGCCTGATATCTTCATCGTGCATGCGGGGAGCCTCGACGATCCCGGCCGCTACAGACCGCAAGTGGTGACCTATGCCATGCGCGGCCATGCCTGGGACAAACTCGATCCGGCGCTCCAGAAATTCGACAAGATGCCGCCGATGTAAAAAAGCGCGATCACGCCTCAGCCAGCACCTTCTCGATTCCAGCGGGCGCGATGCCGAGGGCATCGAAACCGGCGCAGGCGGGAGAGGCGACAGTGTCGATCGCCATCAATTCCACCTGGTTTCGTGTGATCGGAGCCTCGGGCAGGAACTCGGCCAGGAAGGCGAGAGCCTGCCAGGCCGCGAAGGGCAGAGGGATCAGCTTGCGCTGCCGGCCGAGACGATCGCCGATCTTTTGCAGCAATTCCTTGTAGGTCCAGACGCGGGGACCTGCGAGCTCATAGACAGCTTGCGGCGATGCCGTCGCGATGATGCGCGCTATGGCTTTCCCAACGTCGTCCACATGAGCCGGCTGGAGGCGCGTGTGGCCGCTGCCGAACAGGGGAAAGGCCGGAAACTCGCGCAGAAATCCGGCGAGCGGCACGAGAAAGGCGTCATCCGGTCCGAACATGACGGCGGGGCGGACGATGGCCGCCTGGGGGAAGGCGGTACGGACGGCATTCTCGCCTTTTCCCCGGCTGCTGATATAGGGCGAAAGCGATGCGGCATCGGCACCGATGCCCGAAACATGGACGAGCCGCGAAACACCCGCTGCCTGCGCGATCTCCGCAAGTCTGCGCGCCGCTTCGACATGCACGGAATGAAAGGTCCGGCCGTCCCGCTCGACATAGAGGCTGACGGCATTGACGACGCCGAAGGCGCCCTCGACCGCGCCTCTGATCGAGGCTTCATCGCCGATATCGGCCCGGATCATTTCGAGTTCCGACATCCTTCCGGCGAAGACGTCCTTGCCGCGGTCCGGATGCCGCGAGGCGGCGCACACGGCAAAGCCATGTTCCAGCACGTGGTGAACGACGCGCCGTCCCAGGAAGCCGGTTCCGCCGAAAACGACGACTTTTCGCGTCATCGGGCCTTTCATGGTTTCAATCTCCGCAAATGAGGAACGGTCCGATAAATATCCTGTTCCAGACCGGTGCGATCGTCCAGCATGCTCGTCTAGCGGCTCGGCTTGGCGAATTCCCGGGTGAGCCAGTCGATGAAGACGCGCACCCTGGGTGAGAGCTGTCGATTATGCGGGTAGAGCAGCGAGACCGGCGTCGGGCTCGGCGGGAAGCCGGCCAATAGCTCGACGAGCACGCCCGACCGCAAGGCCTCTTCGGCGTGATAGCGTGGGATCTGGATGAGGCCCAGATCCAGCTTCGCGGCGGCAATGAAGCTTTCGGCGGCATTGACGGTCACCGTCGCCGGCAGAGTGATGTTGCGGATCTTGCCGTCTATGATGAATTCGAGCGGCAGGATATCGCGCGTGGCGGTCGAGCGGAAGCCGACCATCCGGTGACCGCCGGCAAGGTCATCGGGGTGCCGCGGCAGGCCATGAGCCGCGACATAAGCGGGTGAGGCGAGCGTAACCTCGTCCAGCAGCGCGACGCGCCGCGCGATCATGCCGCTGTCCTGCGGGATGCCGACACGCAGCACGCAATCGATGCCTTCGCGGATGAGATCGACCAGCCGGTCGCCCTCGCTCATATGGAATTCGATGTCGGGATAGGTTTGAAGGAAGCGCGGCAGGGCCGGCAGCACGAAATGCCGGGCGAGGGTGCCATGCACATCGACGCGCAAGAGCCCTTTCGGCTTGATGCCGGCAAAGGCGCCCTCGGCATCCTCGATATCGGCGAGGATGGCGAGGCAGCGCTGGTAATAGGCTTCGCCATCGAGTGTCGGACTGACATGGCGGGTGGTGCGCTGGAGCAGCCGCACGCCCAGGCGCCTTTCGACCTGCTGCACGGCATCGGTCACGGTCGAGCGCGGCAAGCCCAGATCCTCGGCCGCCGAGGTAAAACTCCGCCTTTCAACGACGCGGGTGAAGACCCGCATGGCATCGAACCGGTCCATCTATTTGTTCGTATTTTTCGGACAGTGATGCCGAATAATGGATGATTATCCGGAGCAAGGAAAGGGGCATCATTCCTCATCGAAGAGGTGCTGTGGCGCAAATCGTGAGGAGAAAGACAATGTTCAAGAATATCAACAAGATCGCAATTGTCACCGGGTCTTCGCGCGGCATCGGCGCCGCGATCGCGGAACGGCTGGCCGGCGACGGCTTCACGGTCGTCATCAACTATGCCGGCAAGGCGGCGGAGGCCGAGGCGCTGGCCGCCAAGATCGAAGAAGCCGGCGGCAGGGCGCTGACCCACAAGGCCGATGTCAGCGACCCGGAGGCGGTCAGGCGCATGTTCGACGCAGCGGAAACAGCCTTCGGCGGCGTCGATGTGCTGGTCAACAATGCCGGCATCATGCGCCTCGCCACTCTCGCCGAGAGTGACGATGCGCTGATCGACAGCCAGATCGCGGTCAATCTCAAGGGCGTGATCAATACCTTGCGCGAGGCGTCACGGCGCCTGCGCGAAGGCGGCCGGATCATCAACCTGTCATCGAGCGTCGTCGGCCTGAGGGCACCGACCTATGCCGTCTATGCCGCGACCAAGGCCGGCGTCGAGGCCATGACGCATATCCTGTCGAAAGAGTTGCGCGGCCGCAACATCACGGTCAATGCAGTGGCGCCGGGCCCGACGGCGACGGCGCTGTTTCTCGACGGCAAGCCGCAAGAGGTCATCGACCATCTGGCGAAGATGGCGCCGCTCGAGCGGCTCGGCCGGCCGGAAGACATCGCCGGCGCCGTCGCCTTCCTCGCCGGTCCCGACGGCGCCTGGATCAACGGTCAGGTGCTGCGCGCCAATGGCGGCATCGTCTGAACCTCAACTTTTCAGACTGAAAAGGATACTGTTATGAGCAGCAAGATTATTCTCATCACCGGCGCCTCGAGCGGTTTCGGCCGCCTGACGGCGGAAGCGCTCGCCAGAGCAGGCCATCGGGTCTATGCCTCGATGCGCGATATCAAGGGCCGCAATGCGCCGCACGCCGTGGCGATGGCCAAATTCTCCGCGGACAAGGGCGTCGATCTGCGCCCGGTCGAGCTCGACGTCCAGTCGCAGGAATCTGTCGACAGGGCCGTGGCTCAGGTCATCGCCGAGAGCGGCCGCATCGATGTGCTGATGCACAATGCCGGGCATATGGTGTTCGGTCCGGCGGAAGCCTTCACGCCCGAGCAATATGCGACACTCTATGACGTCAATGTGCTGAGCACGCAGCGCGTCAACCGCGCGGTGCTGCCCCATATGCGCCGCCAGAAACAGGGGCTCCTGGTCTGGGTGTCGAGCTCGAGCTCGGCCGGCGGCACGCCGCCTTATCTCGCGCCTTATTTTGCCGCCAAGGCGGCGATGGATGCGATCGCCGTCCAATATGCCCGCGAGCTGGCGCGCTGGGGCATCGAAACCTCGATCATCGTGCCCGGCGCCTTCACCAGCGGCACCAACCACTTCGCCCATTCCGGCAAGCCCGCCGATGAGGCGCGCGCGGCGGAATATGAGGAGGGCCCCTATGCGGGCTTCGGCGAAGAGGTGCAGAAGGCCTTCGCGGCCATCGTGCCGCCCGATGCCGATGCGGCGCTTGTCGGCGATGCCATCGTCAAAGTGGTCGCGGCACCTTTCGGCAAGCGGCCCTTCCGCGTGCATATCGATCCGACCGAGGACGGCGCCGATGTCGGCTTCACCGTGCTCGACCGACTGCGCGCCGAGATGCTGCACCGTGTGGGGCTTTCCGATCTCTTGAAGCCAAGAGCGCTTGTTTGAAACGCCAGGTCGAAGGTCAGCGCCCGGGCCGCTTGAAGAAATCATGGAAGGCGGCGCGGAAATTCTCGCGCTTAGCCAGGATAGTCCGCCAGCTCAGCCCGGATTGGAAACCTTCCAGGCTCAATTTCTCGAACAGGCGGCGATCGTCATCGACCGGGAAGCCCCATTCCGCGTCGTGATAGTGGAGAAACTCCGGCGCGGCAGCGCTCCAGCCGCAACGCGACTTGCCGTCCGGGCCTCTAATAGTTGTGCTCATGCCTCGAAGTCCTCGCAAGCAGCAAGAAGGAGAACGGTGCTCACGCCAGCAGGAATGTCAGTCTTTCATCGGCTTGCGACGGCGTGATCGCAAGGATTTCCGCGCTCACGACATTTGCCGCAACGAAGGGATCGCTGTTCACCCGGCGCTCGAGATCCGGCAGCGACGTGTTGTGCGCCAGGATCCCACCGCCAAGGCCGGGCTGGAGGCCGCCCACCAGCAGAAAGACGGCGTCATCGAAGCCCCGCTTGATCCACGCCTTGTGGCCTTCCATGAACTGGCCGGCCTGGTCCTTGTTGCCGGAGAATTTCAGGAACACGATGAACATCTGCCTCATGCCTCGCACTCCTCAGCACATGATTTCAGCCAGTCCTCCATCTCCCTCACCTCCCGTCTGATGAACTTCTCATCATGAAAAGCATTGGCCAGCGTCGCGACCCCCTGGCTGCGGCCAAGAAGATGCATCGCGAGCTCATCGGCCTCCAACGTGCGGCCGAGCAGGGTGAACTGCCGGCGCAGCCAGGCCCGGAACAGCGTGAACAGCTCCCTTGCTTCGCCTTGTGCATCATGGTCGAGCTTCGCAAGCTCGGAGCACAGCGTGCCGACCGGGCAGCCGTAGCGCTTTATGTCCGCCCGGTTCGCGACGAGCATGTGGATGAAGCTCAAGATGCGGTCTGCCGGATGGCGTCCGGCGATTTCCCATTGTTCGAGCATCCGGCGGGTGTTGCGGAGGCGCCTCTCGATCACGGCGCCGAGAATCTCGTCCTTGGTCCTGAAGTGATAGTAGAAGTTACCGCGCGAAATGCGGACCGCATCCGCAATGTCGGCGAATGAGGTGCGATCATAGCCTTGCCGGTAGAAGAGTCGATCGGCAGCCTCGACGATTTGATCGCGGGTCGTCTTGTCGCTCAGGTGACCGCTCCAAGAGGTGATGCGCATTGTTTAGGACGATTGTCCAACACAATTAGGGCAAATGTCCTAATCCGTCAAGGGCCAGGAGCGTGATGTCATCCGTCTATTCCGCCATCTTCACCACGATCTTGCCGAAGGGCCCGCGGGCGAGATGATCGAGCGCTGCCGGCAAATCCGCCAGTGCATATTCGGCATCGATCACCGGCTTGAGGCGGATTCGGTCGACGGCGCGGACGAAGGCTTCGAGCCCGTTGCGGTCGCCGACCTGGATGCCTTCGACGGTCACTTGCTTGGCCGCGAGAGGGAAGAACGGTCCTGAGATATCGAAGCCTTCGAGCACGCCGATGAGCGATATCCGGCCAAAGACGGCGGCAGCCTTGATCGATTGCTCGAGATGCGGGCCGCCGATGATTTCGAGAATATGATCGATGCCGCGATCGCCCGTCAGCCGATAGACCGCCTCGACCCAGTCGCCTTTCTTGCGGTTGATTCCATGTGTGGCACCGAGCGTCTTGGCGCGCGCGAGCTTGTCGTCATCGCCCGAGGTCACGATGATCTCGGCACCATGGGCGGCGGCGATCTGCAGTCCGAACAGCGCGACGCCGCCCGTGCCTTGCACCAGCACGGTCTCCCCTGCGTGGAGATGGCCGCGCGCGATCAATGCCTCCCAGGCGGTGAGACCGGCGCAAGGCAGTGTGCTCGCCTCGGCGTCGTCGAGACTTTCGGGCGCCTTCGCCGCCCAGTCCTGGTCGAGCACGACATATTCCGAGAGCACGCCCTGGAGCGCGCCACCCAAGGTAAGATGGTTCGGCTGGCGCGCCGAGCCCAAGGCCGGACCATTGATCCAGCCCGGAATGAAGGTCGAGATGATGCGGTCCCCGTCCTTGAAACGCGTGACGGCAGGGCCCGTCTGAACCACCACGCCCGCCGCATCGGACGCCGGCACGAAAGGCTCGGTCCCTGGGGTGAACCCTAGTCCCTTATCGATGAGGAGGAGATCGCGATAATTGAGCGAGACGGCGCCGACCTTGACCAGGATCTCGTTCTCCTTGAGCGCTGGAATCCTGGTCGTCGCCAATTCGAGGTTGGTGCGGCCGGCGGCTTTCAGTGTCCACTGCTTCATCGTGTTGGTCCTGACATGCTGGTTCATGACGTTGCTCCTGAGGGTCAGTGATAAGAGCCGCAGTGCTGGGACAGTGAGTGACAAGCGTGTCGTGATCCGCTTGTCCGCCCCCCGCACCTGGATCCAGCCCAGATATATTCGCGACATCCGGATTGCGCTGGCGGTCATTTTTCTTCAGAATGTAGATAAAATATCTACAATCTAGGTTCTGGCATGAGTGACCGGCTGAGCGGCATTCGCGAATTCGTCACGGTGGTGGAAGCGGGCAGTTTCGCCTCAGCGGCGCTGCGCCTCAATCTCTCGCGCTCGGCCGTCGGCAAGGCGGTGGCGCGCCTCGAAGCGCGGCTCGGCACGCGCCTGTGCCAGCGCACGACACGGGTGCTGAGCCTGACGGAGGATGGCCTCGCTTTCTATGAGCGCTGCACGCGCGCTCTGAGCGAGCTCGAGCAGGCGGAGCTGGCGCTCGAGTCGGGACGCCTCGAGCCCGCGGGCAAGGTGCGCGTCACCGTTCCCGTGGTGATCGGCCGGCGCTGCGTGGCGCCGGTGCTCTTCGGTGTGGCACGCCAGCATCCGGCGCTCGTGCTGGAAGTCTCCTTCACCGACCGGCCGGTCGATCTCATCGAGGAAGGCTATGACCTGGCGGTGCGCAACGGCGCGCTGCCCGATGATCCAGGTCTCATGTCGCGGGCACTGGCCCGGCAGCGCATGACGGTCTGCGCTTCTCCGGCCTATCTCGAGAAGCATGGCCGGCCCACTAGTTTGGCCGATCTGTCGGCGCATCAGGCGATCGACTATGCCAATCCGCGCACAACAAGAAGCTGGCTGTTTCCCGGCGAAGAGGGAGCCACGACCGAGATCACGATGAAGGGCCGCATCCGGCTCGACGATCTCGAAGCCATTGGCGATGCCGCGACGGCAGGGCTAGGGCTCGCCTGGCTGCCCTGCTGGCTGATCCGTGAGCGCATCGCGTGCGGCGAATTGGTCCGCCTTTTCGATCATCCCGCGACGGAATTTGCGACATCAGCGCTATGGCCGCGCGCACCCTTCCTGCCGCTGCGCGTCCGCGTCCTCATCGACGCCCTGGCGGCGCGGCTGCCGGCGATGATGGGGTAGGCGAGGCGGGGCACTGGCGTTATGCTGGATGCCGGCAATGGAACAGCGAGGCCCATGAATGACCACATCCGATCCGCGCCGCATCATGTGGAACGACGCCCTCGCGATGATCGCGCGGGCCGAGCAGCTGCATCGGCGGTTCATCGAGCCGGGAGGCTCGGGGGCCTGCTGGGAGCCGCCCATCGACATCTTCGAGACCGCGGATGAATTCTGGATCATCGCCGCTCTGCCGGGAGTCGAAACGGAAGATCTGAAGCTTTCCATAGACGGCGATGTGTTGCGCGTGGCGGGCCAACGCCGCCTGCATGGCGCCGCGCGCACTGCCGCCGTCCATCGCCTGGAAATCCCCTATGGCCGTTTCGAACGCAACATCCGCTTGCCGGCGCAGCTTCTGACGCTCGATCGATCCGAGCTGGTGAATGGCTGCCTGGTCATTCGCCTCGGCAAAGCATGAGCGAGGATGCCATGGTTGAAGCTTCCTCCCCGCAGAGCGCCTTGCCTTCCGACAGCCTCATCATTCTTCCGGTGCGCCAGATGGTGCTGTTTCCCGGCACTGTATTGCCGCTGGCGCTCGGCCGTCCGCAATCGATCGCCGCCGCCCAGGAGGCGGTTCGCGCCGAGCGGCCGGTCGGAATCCTGCTGCAGAAGGATCCGACAGCCGAGGATCCATCGCCCGAGCAGCTTCACCGCGTCGGCACGAAGGCGCAAATCCTGCGCTATGTCACGGGTGGCGACGGCACCCATCATCTCGTATGCCAGGGCCTGAACCGCTTCCGGGTGACCGATTTCGTGCCGGGCCATCCTTATCTCGCCGCACATGTCGCGGAGATCGGCGTGTCGGAAGCGATGACGCCCGAGATCGAGGCGCGTCTACGCCTGCTCAAGGAGCGGGCGCGTGAAGCACTGGCGCTCTTGCCCGCAGCACCCGCCGAGCTCGCCGCGGCCATCGAGAGCCTGACATCGCCCTCTGCACTGGCCGATTTCATCGCCGGCATTTCCGACAGCACGCCCGAGGTCAAGCAGCAGATCCTCGAGACCGTCGACCTCGGCCAGCGCATGGACAAGGTTCTGGCGATGCTGGCGGAACGCATCGAGGTGCTGAAGATCACCAGGAGCATCGGCGAGCAGACGCAGCACACACTCTCCTCGCAGCAGCGCGAGCACATATTGCGCGAGCAGTTGCGCCAGATCCAGAAGGAGCTGGGCGAGGGCGACGAGAAATCCGTCGAGCTGGCAGCCTTGCGCGAGGCGGTCGCGAAAGCGGAAATGCCGAAGGAGGCCGACGACCAGGCGAAGAAGGAGCTCAAGCGGCTGGAGCGCATGCCGGAGGCCGCCGCCGAATATGCCATGATCCGCACCTATCTCGACTGGCTGGTCGAACTGCCCTGGTCGAAGCTCACGCCCGATACGATCGACATCGCCGAGGCGCGGCGCGTGCTGGACGAAGATCATTATGGGTTGTCCAAGGTCAAGCGCCGCATCCTCGAATATCTGGCGGTGCGCAAGCTCAATCCCGAGGGCAGGAGTCCCATCCTGTGCTTCGTCGGCCCGCCGGGTGTCGGCAAGACGTCGCTGGGCCAGAGCATCGCGCGCGCGACCGGGCGCAACTTCGCCAGGCTGAGCCTTGGCGGCGTGCATGACGAGGCTGAGATCCGCGGCCATCGCCGCACTTATATCGGCGCCTTGCCGGGCAATATCATCCAGGCGATCCGCAAGGCCGGGAGCCGCAATCCGGTCCTCATGCTGGACGAGATGGACAAGCTCGGCTCAGGCATTCATGGCGATCCGTCATCGGCCCTTCTCGAAGTGCTGGACCCGGAGCAGAACGGGACTTTCCGCGACAATTATCTGGCCGTCCCCTTCGACCTTACCAAGGTGATGTTCATCGGCACGGCCAATGTGCTCGACATGGTGCCGGGACCGGTGCGCGACCGCATGGAGGTCATCGAGCTGCCGGGCTATACCGAGACGGAGAAGCTCGAGATCGCCAAGCGCTATTTGCTGAAGCGCCAGCTCGCTGCCTCAGGGCTGAGCCCTGCGCGATGCGAGATCACGGAGGAGGCCATACTGGCGATCATCCGCGACTACACCCGCGAAGCGGGCTTGCGCAATCTCGAACGCAATATCGGGGCGATCTGCCGGCATGTCGCGGTCAGGATCGCGGAAGGCGAGGTCGATCACGTGAAGGTCGATCCGGCGGCGGTCGAGACGATCCTGGGCGCGCGCCGATTCGAGAATGAGGTCGCGATGCGCACCAGCGTGCCGGGTGTCGCGACCGGCCTCGCCTGGACACCGGTCGGTGGCGACATCCTCTTCATCGAGGCGACGCGTGTGCAGGGCGGCAACCGGCTCATCCTCACCGGTCAGCTGGGCGAGGTGATGAAGGAGAGCGCACAAGCGGCGCTGACCCTGATCAAGTCGCGGGCAAAGAGCCTCGGCATCGATCCGGCTGTGTTCGAGAAATCCGATATCCATGTCCATGTGCCGGCAGGCGCCATACCGAAGGATGGGCCGAGCGCCGGCGTCGCGATGTTCACCGCGCTTGCTTCGCTGCTGACCGGCCGGGTGGCGCGCAGCGATACGGCGATGACGGGCGAGATCTCGCTGCGCGGCCTCGTGCTGCCGATCGGGGGCGTGAAGGAGAAGGTCCTGGCCGCGGCCCGCGCCGGCATCACCACCGTCATGTTGCCGGCCCGCAATCGGAAAGATCTGGAAGACGTGCCGGAATCGGCGCGCAACCAGGTACGTTTCGTGTGGCTGGATACGGTCGATGATGCGGTCAAGGCGGCCCTCGTGCCGGCTGGCGAGAGCGATGAAAGCCAAGCTGCCGCCGGCGATACTGCATCGCCCGACCGACGTGCCGCGCGATCAGCATCCGAGAGCGGCTAAGGTTTCGGAGAACCCATGAAGATGAGCGGAGCAAAGCGTGGAGCAGCCTTCACAAGGATCGCGCTCGCGGCGTTGACAACCGCCCTCGCGATCTTTTCCGAAACCGCCCATGCGCAGGATGCATCGACCAGCCCGCCGATCTGGACCGTGCCCGAGATCGGCGCCTTGCCCTATGATGACTACGGCACTCTGGTGCGCAAGGGGCGCGATCTGATCACCGCCACCTATGCCCATATCGGACCGAGCGCGCCGGCGGACAAGCGCTATGCCGGCAACAACCTGGCTTGCTCGAACTGTCATCTGCAAGCCGGCACCAAGAAATTCGGGCTGCCGGTCTTCGGGCTGTTCGAGCTGTTCCCGCAATACAGCACACGGGCAGGCGCGGAGATCACGATCGAGGATCGCATCAACAATTGCATGACACGGAGCATGAATGGACGTCCGTTGCCGCTCGAAGCACCGGAAATGACGGCAATCGTCGCTTATGTCAAATTCCTGTCGAGCGGTGTTCCGGCCGGAGAGAAGTTGCCGGGGCTCGGCACCGGCCAGATGCCTGAGCTCGATCGCGCCGCCGATCCGGCAAGAGGCAAGTCGGTCTATGCCATGGCCTGCACCCAATGCCATTATGGCAATGGCGAGGGCATTCCCCGCACCGGCCTGGAGGCAAGAGGGGGCTACTGGGTGCCGCCGCTTTGGGGGCCGAACACCTTCAACGACGGGGCCGGCATGAATCGCCTCATCACCATCGCGAATTTCCTTCACTACAACATGCCGCATGGCGCCGATTACCGGAACCCGCAATTGTCGGTCGAGGATGCATGGGATGTCGCGGCCTATGTCCTGTCGCAGCCGCGTCCGCACAAGGAGGGCCTCGAGCGCGACTTTCCGGATCTGCTGACCAAGCCGGTCGATACGCCTTATGGCCCTTATGCCGACGGTTTCAGCGAAGAACAGCACAAATACGGGCCATACGCACCGATCCGTGAAATGCTGAAGCGGCTCAAGGCTGAGAAGTCGCCTTCGAAGTAGGAGGCCAAATCGCGGCGCTTGGCCGGAACAATGTGGCGCGTTTTGATAATGAAACCGACGTTATTCGGTGCGCCGCATCGCTGTTGCTTTCTTCTGCTTGTAGAGGTCGGCCAGACGCAGGCGAACGGCTCGCATGAATTTGGGCGGAAGGAAACCAATGGCCACCGAAGCTGGATCGCCGCTGATCCTTGGCCGCATGTCGGGTCCCGGCCAGATGAAATCGTTGGCTTCAGACAACACCACCCAAGAGCGCTCATGATCGAGACCGAGACGCCTCTTGGTAGGCTCTGGAATCTCCAGCGTCTCACTCTCATCCGTGGGTGGTGTATGGGTGATGGGAAGCACACGAACGATAGTCCGCTTTGCTTCGGACAGAACGACAAGTACAATCGCGCAAGGACGTTCTTTCGTGCCTTCTTCTTGACCCTTCCGGGCTTCTCGCTCCCAAAGATACGAATACCAAATGACCAGACCCGGCTGAGGAGCCGGCCAGCTCAAGACTGCCAATCCTTAAGTTCATCGTCGAGGTGAGCATGCTCGCTCGGCACCTCGGCCCTGGCGATAAGCGCCATCTCGTCTTCGCTGAAATCCTCGAGCTTGACGACGCGACGGTCGCGTCGTTTCAACCGAGCATATTCATCAGCAGAAATCATGACCAAGCGGTCACGCCCATTCTTGGTAATGGTGACCGGCTCGGTCAGAGCCTTATCCGCCAAGGTGCCGTAATTCTTGATAAATTCCGCTGTGGAGACCTTCATTTTTTGAATTATCCATATCCTTCATATCTCGCATATTACATGGATACTGATAAATCCGCAAGTCAAAGTAGGGTTGAGCTTGAGACTAGCCAACTGCCGCGATCGGCGTCCTGCTTGCGGACCTGCCGGCATCGACGTGAAGCGCGAAGCCGGCGGCGCCGGGATCGCCGAGTTCGGGGCGCAATTGCATGCTGGGGATGAGATAGTCGCCGCCATTCTGCCGGCGATAGGCAATGGGCGTCGTGGTCGCGAATGTGCGCATCCGCTCGCGCAGATCCTCAGCGATCGGCGCGAAGCCCGCATCGTCGAGCTTGTCAGCGCGATAGACGACGAAGGGCGGCAGCACGTCATAGCCCGGATAATAGAGAATGCCGTGATTGATCGGGAACAGGAGATCATCGATCGGCCCGTTGACACCGCGCGGCGCATAATGCTCCGACCAGCCGCCCGCGGTCACGATCAGCATGGCGCGCTTGCCGGCAAAGGTGCCTTCGCCATAGCGGTCGCCCCAGCGCTTCTCGCTGTGCTCGCCGACACCATAAGCGAGGCCATAGGCGAAGACGCGGTCGACCCAGCCCTTGAGGATCGCCGGCATGGCGAACCACCAGAGCGGGAAGTGAAGAATGAGCGCATCGGCCCAAAGCAGCTTGTCGATCTCGATCCTGACGTCGTCGGTCAAGGCGTCCTGGGCATAAGCATCATGCGAGGCCGCGACCGGTTTGAATCGTTCCTCGGGCGTGAGCAGCGGGAAGTCGGCGCGGTCGACCTCAGATTTCCAGCCCTCGGCATAGAGGTCGGTGAGGCGCACCTCATGGCCCTGGGCCTTGAGCTCCTTGATGGCGACATCGCGCAGCGCGCCGGTGAGCGAGCGCTGCTCGGGATGAGCGAAGACAAACAGGATTTTCATGGGCGAGTACCTCGAAATGGCGATGGGCCCTGAGGTAGACACTTGATGAGCATTCCGGTAGTTGTGCGAAATGCATATCATTATGCCGAAAAATGGATAAATCGGACATCACCCTCGAGCGCATGCGCAGCTTCGTCCGCGTGGCCGAGCGCGGCAGCCTGTCGGCGGTGGCGCGCGAGCTCGGCCTGGGCCAGTCCACGGTGACGCGGCATCTGCGCGAGCTCGAAGAGGCGGTTGGCGTGCCCTTGCTGAGCCGGACCACCAGGCGGGTGACGCTGACCGATGAAGGCAGCCGCTATTATGCCGATTGCGTTCAGATCCTGAGGTTGGTGGAGCAGGCGGGCGATGAAGCGCGCGGCACGCGCGGGGCGCCGGCCGGCGCGATCCGCATTTCCTGCTCGGCCGCCATTGGCGTGCTCCATATCAGCCGGCTGCTCTTCGCCTTCCAGGACCGCTACCCCGATATCGGCATCGATCTCAGCCTCACCGACGAGCGCATCGACCTGGTGCGCGAAGGCGTCGACATCGCGCTGCGCCTGGGGCCGCTCACCGACAGCTCGATGAAGCTGCGCCCGCTGGGCATGAGCCGGCGGCTGCTGGTCGCGGCCCCTGCCTATCTTGCGGCGCGCGGAAGACCGAAGGCGCCGCGCGACCTCATCGGCCATGAAGGCATCCGCATGTCAAACATCGCGGGAAGCGAGACGCTCATTCTGGAAGGGCCGCGCGGTGCGCGCCATGAAGTGCCCTTCGGTGGACGGTTCCGCATCGACCACGGGCTTGCGGCGCGCGAAGCGCTCGCCGCCGGGCGCGGCATCGCGCCCGCGCATCATTGGCTGATCGGCGATCTCCTGGCCGACGGCCGGCTCGAGGCGACCCTTCCCGATTATGTTCCGCCCGCCGTGCCGATGAGCCTGCTCATCGTGCCGGAGCGCTCAGGCATCGCGCGCGTCAGGCTTCTGGTTGAATTCCTCGCGGCAGAGATCTTGAGTGTTCCGGGCATCGTGCGGGGAAAGGCCTGAACGGTCAGGTGTTGTCAGAAGTGGATGCGCATGAGAGAATGAACCCCTTGCCGCGCGCAGGCCGAATTCTCCCAACAATCCGAAGGTCATCACGATGTCAGTGAAATGCATCAATCCGGAAGGTATTTCCACGCCCGAATCCTTCACCCATGTCATCACCGCCAAGGGCAGCAAGATGGTGTTCATCGCCGGCCAGGTTGCCGAAGACAATGGCGAGCTCGTCGGCCCCGGCGACATGGTGGCGCAAGCGCGGCAGGTCTTCGCCAATATCGGCCGTTGCCTGAAGGCCGTGGGCGCACGTCCCGACCAGGTCACGAAGCTCGGCATCTTCGTCGCCAATTACAAGCGGGACTATCTGCCTCAGATCGAGGAAGGCCGCGTGTCGTTGTTCGGCGACCACAAGCCGACCGATACGCTGGTCGGCGTGGCGGCGCTCTCACATCCCGACTTCATGCTGGAAGTGGACGTGATTGCGGTCGTGGACGAAGGTGAATGACGCAACGCTCCATCAATGCCCTGGTGACCGGCGCCGGAAGCCCGGCCGGCATCGGATTTGCGATCGCCGAAGCGCTCGGCCGCCAGGGCTGTCGCGTGGTCGTCGCCTCGACGACGGCGCGCATCGAGGAGCGGGCGCGCGAATTGCGCGATGCCGGTATCGATGCCACCGGCCTTGCCGCGGATTTGACGGATCCTGAGGCCGTCCGGTCGCTGGTCGATGCCGCGGGCGAGGTCGATGTGCTGGTCAACAATGCCGGCATGGCGAGCCTCGGCACGCTCGACAAGACGGGGCCGCTCGAGACCATCAGCGATGAAACCTGGATGCTGACGCTCAATCGCAACCTGACCACGGCCTTCCATGTCACGCGCGCGGTGCTGCCGGGGATGAAGGCGCGAAAATGGGGCCGCATTGTCAATATCTCATCGACGACCGGCACGGTTGCCGGCGTTGCCAATGACAGCGCTTATGCGGCGGCGAAAGCGGGAATGCTCGGCCTGACGCGCGGGCTTTGCCTCGAAGTGGCAGGCCATGGCATCACGGTCAATGCCGTAGCACCGGGCTGGATCGCCACCGGCTCGCAGACGGAGACTGAAGCGCGAGCGGGACGTGCGACACCGGTCGGGCGCTCCGGCAGGCCAGCCGAGATTGCGAGCTGCGTCGCCTGGCTCTGCTCCGCAGGCGCTTCCTATATCACCGGCCAGTTGATCGTCATCGACGGCGGCAATTCGATCATCGAGGACAAGCATGGCTGAAGCAAAAGTGGCTCTCATCAGTGGTGCTGCCGGCGGTATCGGCGGCGCCACGGCGCGGAAATTCGCCAGCGAAGGCTGGACCGTGCTGCTCACCGACCGCGACGAAGCGGGCCTTCGATCGATCGCGCAGGAGCTCGGCGGTGCGCCATTCCTTGCCGGCGATATCCGCGCGCGTGCGACCTGTCTCGATATCGTCAATTGGGCGGTCAAGGAAACGGGCCGCCTGGATGCATTGGTCAACGCCGCCGGCATATGGCGCGAGGGGCCGACGGAATCCTGCAGCGAGGAGGATTTCGACACGGTCTTCGCCGTGAATGTCAAAGGCCTCTATTTCCTGACCGCAGCGGCGATCCCGGCCCTGAAGCTGAGCGAAGGCCTCATCGTCAATCTGTCGAGCGATGCCGGGATCCAGGGCAATTCGGGCGCAGCCCTTTATTGCGCCTCCAAGGGTGCGGTCACGCTCTTCACCAAGGCGCTGGCGCTCGAGCTCGCGCCCTTTGGCGTGCGCGTCAACGCCGTCTGTCCGGGCGATGTCATGAGCCCGATGCTCGCTTTCCAGGCACGCCGCTATGGCCATGGCGACGAGAAGGGCTATCTCGACCGGCTGCTGCAAGGCTATCCGCAAGGTGAGGGCAGGGCCCGGTTCATCGCGCCGGAGGAGATCGCTTCTCTGATCTTCTATCTGGCGCGTCCCGAGGCGGCGCCGATCACTGGTGCCGCGCTCTCGATCGATTTCGGCTATTCGGCAGGCAAGTTCTAGCTCACACCGATCGAGGCGGCTTTGCGCTGCCAGGCCGCGAAGATGCCGTTGAGGCGCTGCATCGGTGTCGCGGCTTCGGCGAAAGTGAACGAGCCTTTCCCCATCATCTCGGCCGCCGCTGCGATGACCGCGCCATAGACGCGGCGCGCAAGGGCGCTGCCGATGCTGATCCGCGCCACGCCCAGCTTCGACAGCTGATCGACCGTCAGGTCCGAGCCGACGAGGCCCATCACGACATTGAGCGGCCGGTCGATCGAGCCGACGACGTCGCGGATCTGTTCCGCCGTCCTGAGGCCCGGCGCATAGAGCACATCGGCGCCCGCTTCCTGGAAGGCCTGCAGTCGCTTGATGGTATCGGCGAGATCGGGCCGGCCATGGAGGAAATTCTCGGCGCGCGCGACGAGCTGGAAGGGAATGGCCTGGCCGCGCACGACGTCGGCCGCCGCTCTTATGCGCTCGACCGCAAGGCCGAATTCGTAGATCGGAGCGTCGGGACAGCCTGTGCTGTCTTCGATCGATCCCCCGGCGAGACCCAGATCGAGCGTGCGGCGCAGCGTGCGCTCGACGCTTTCGGGCGTGTCGCCATAGCCATGCTCGAGATCGACGCTCACCGGCAAGTCGACGGCTTGCGCGATCTCCGTAGCATTGGCGAGGATGGCGTCGGTATCGAGGATGCCGTCGGGCAGGCCGCGCGAGAAGGCAATCCCGGCGCTCGTCGTGGCCAGCGCCTCGAAGCCCGCATCGGCGAGGAGACGCGCCGAACCGGCATCCCATGGATTGGGAATGATGAAAGCGCGGTCGCGATGATGCAGGGCGCGCAAGGTCTCGGCTTTTTCGAGCTGTGTGGCCATCGGATTGTCCTCCATTGCGATGGCGATGTTTTAGATCACTCTTGCGCATCAGCAAAATTTGTAGTTTTTAGCTAGGCTATAAATAATTTGCATGGAGTGTCTCATGGATGCCGAAGCCCTCGAGACGTTTCTCGCCGTCCACCGCGAGCGCGGCTTCTCCAACGCGGCGCGAAAGCTCCTGCGAACCCAGCCCGCCATCTCGCGCCGGATCAGCCTCCTGGAGGAGGAGCTTGGCGTGCCGCTCTTCGAGCGTGCCGCGCAAGGGCCGGTCCTGAGCCAGGCCGGCCACGCGTTGCTGCCTTATGCGGAACGGGCGCTCGCCGCGCTGATGGATGCGAAGAACGCGGTCATTGCGTTGAAGAGCGCCAAGGCGGGAGCGATCTCGCTCGCCGTCGTCGGGACCCTGGCGAGCACGCCGCTGAGCGCGGCCTTCAAGGCCTTCGCCAAGGGCCATCCGGCGGTCGATCTCAGGCTGCGCACGGCGACGAGTGCGGAGGTGTCCGATCTCGTCCGCCGCGGAGATGCGGCCCTGGGCCTGCGCTATGAGGAGGACGTGCTGGCCGATCTCGATTGCGAGCTCATCGCACGCGAGCCGCTGGCGGTCATTTGCGCCAAGGACCACAGGCTTGCCGGACGCTCGGTCTCAGGGCTGGGCGATCTCCGCCGCGAACGCTGGCTGGCCTTTCCTGAGATTCCCGGCCGGCGCGAAATTTCCGCCGCTCATGTCTTCTCGCTGTTTCTGGCGCAGGGCCTCGACATCGACTGGATCGGCGTCGACAGCCTCACCGCCCAGAAGCGTCTGGTCGAGGCGGGGTTCGGCCTGGCGCTCATGGAGCAGAGCGCTATTGCCGATGAGCTCAAGGCGCGCAGCCTGAGGACCATCGCCGTCAGATCCCTGAAGGCGACGCGGCGGATCATGCTGGTGACGCGCAAGGGCGGCTATCTGAGCGGCGCGACGCAGGAGCTGATCAAGCTGCTGCGCAAGTCCTACAAGCACTAGCGCTTGAAGCGCGGCCAGGGGAGGAAGGCGAAGCCGGCCGTGGCCGTGGCAAGCAGGCCTGCGATCACCAGGAAGGCAGTGAGGAGGGGATCGATGCTGTTGGCGGTTGCGAGCGAGGCTGCAAGCCCGGTAAGCCATTGCATCAGAGCGACGCCAAGGAACACCGCCATGGTGAATACCGCGAGCGCGCGCCCGGCGACCTTGTCGGAATAAGCGGCGCGCACATCGGCATATTGCAGGACGATGAAGCCCGTCAGGATTCCGGCGAGGATGGCCAGCGACACATCGATGATCGCCTGCCCCGAAAGGGCCAGTGCCAGGAAGACCAGGACATAGAGGATGGCGGTGCCGATGATCCAGAAGCGGCGCATGCGGTCGGTCACGGCGAGAAGCCCGAAGAGCGGCGGCCCCAATATCGTCGCGACCGAGACCGCCAGCATGACATGGCCGCTTTCGATGAGCGTGAAGCCATGCCGGTCCATGAGCATCGGCACGGCCCAAAGACCGCGCAGCGAGATGAATGCGCTATAGGCGGCGGCCCCCAGAGCCAATATGCCGAGCGTATGTCTCTGGGCGAAGATGGGGCCGATCTTGCCAAAAGCCTGCCGCAAAGTTTCGCGCTCCTGCCGGCGCTGCGGCGCTTCGTCGGAGACGAGGCGGAAGACCGCGACGAGCACCAGGGCGGCGCAAGCGGCGAGCGCGAGGACGCCCAGGCGCCATGATCCGTGCTCGACGATCCAGGCGAGCGGTGTCCCGGTCGCCAGCATGCCGATGCCGCTCAGCGCGAGGACGAGCCCCGAAAGCCGTGCGAAGTGATCGCGTGGATAGCGGTTCGTGATGAAGACGATGGTGCCGAGAAAAGCGGGCGCGCAGCCGATGCCGATCAGGAACTGGCCCGCCATGAGGAGGGGAAGGCTGGGTGCCAGGCTTGAGAGCAGTGCGCCGAGCACAGCGATCAGGAAGGCGGCGCTCACCGTGCGCCTTGGGCCATAGATGTCGAGCGCGACGCCGATCGGGATCTGCGCCAGGGCGAAAGCCAAATGGAAGGCGGCGGCGACGAGGCTGATATCCTGGTCCGATGCGGCGAAATCCGCCTTGATCCCGCCGGCGATGACGGTGGCGACGGTGCGGAAGGCCTGGCTCATGGCCGCGACCGCGGTCAGTGCCATGAGCATCATCCAGAGCGGCACGGCTGTGCCGGTGGGCGCGGAACGAGCGCCTGCCAATGAGAATGCGCCGAAGCGCCCCATGATCCGTTCCCTTCATGTAACCAGGTTGATGGTTAGACTCTGTCACTCGCGTGTTTGACTGTCAACCCCCAAGGGGGTTAGAATGTTCGCATGACAGCGATGCTGATTTCAGCGGTCCGCGAGGACCTCTGCCTCGACTACACCCACACCGTCTCCTGGCGCGGCGGTGATGCGCCCATCGAGCGGCTCAAGGACACCGACGACCTTCTCAAATGGATCGAGCGCAATGCGGGCATGGAGCGCGAGGCCCTGAGACGGATCGGGCGCTGGACACGCGATAACCCGGAAGACGCGCAAGCGCTTCTCGATGAAGCGGTCACGACGCGCGAGACGATCTACCGGATCCTGAGCGCCATCGCCGAAGGTAAGCCGGTGCCCGACAAGGATTTCGCTCGCCTGACAAGAGCGATCGCCGAGACACCACCGCGCAATGCGTTGGCGCGTTCCGATGGCCATTTTGCTTGGCGTATCGCCGATCTTCGCCCCATCGCGGCGCATCTCCTGGCGCCGGTCTTGTGGTCGGCCGGCGATCTTATCCTCGCCGCCGATCGCCGGCGCATTCGCCGCTGCGCCAATGAGGAATGCCTGTGGCTGTTCCTCGACGAGAGCAAGAGCGGCACGCGGCGCTGGTGCGACATGGCCTCGTGCGGCAACCGCGCCAAGGCCCGCCGCCATTATTCCAAGATCAAGCAGGCCTGAGAGTGCTCAGAACAGGGGCCTGGCCAGCATCTCGAGGCCGAGCAGCAGGAGGCAGATGAGGAAGCCCAGGCGGAATGCCGGTGGGCTGACTCTTTTGCGAAGCGCCTGGCCGGCCCACATGCCGATGAGCGCGGGCGCCAGGGCAAGGGCCGACATCGTCAGGTTTCCCGCATGAAACTGGCCGCGCCAGGCAAGGCCAATGGCGAGAGCGATGGTGGAGATCGTGAAAGACAGTCCGAGTGCCTGGACGAGGTTATCCTTCTGAAGGCCGAGAGCCTGGAGATAGGGCACGGCCGGAATGACGAAGACGCCGGTGCCGCCGGTGACGATGCCGGTGGCGAAGCCGATGAGCGGCGACAGCCACGGCTCCAATTTCGCCGGCACCGCGAGCTGACGCGCGAGCAGCGTGTAGATGGCATAGACGACCAATGCCGCACCGAGGGCCGCCGTGGAGAGAGCCGTGTTTCCACTGGTGAGAAGCGAGGTGCCGAGGATGGCTCCCAGGACGATCGCCATCATCATGGGCCAGAGCCGTTGCAGGATCGCGCCGAAGCTCGGCCCGGCGAAAAGCTGCCAGACATTGGTGACGAAGGAGGGCACGATCAGGAGGGAAGCGGCAGCGACGGGAGAGATAAGCGACCCCAGCACGCCCATGGCGACGGTGGGAAGGCCCATGCCGGTCACGCCCTTGACCATTCCCGCGACAAGGAAGGTTGCCGTAATGGCAATGAGTGTCGACTGATCCATCATGGTCCATTGCGCCTAGAGCAAAGTGAAGGCTTTGGCGATAAGGATTGCACCGCCATGGTCGAACCATGATAATTATCGCCTTGCGCGATCTCAATCCGGGGGAGAGCTACATGCAGAGACGCTCAATGCTGCGCGCCGCCGCGGCCTTGCCTTTACTGTCCATGGCGCCGGAGCGCGCGACGGCCGCAAGCCAGGAACTGTCGCGCCTCCGTCCCGGTGACGCGGGCTGGCCTTCCCCCACGGATTGGGATCGGCTCAACCAGCAAGTCGGCGGCCGCCTCATCAAGGTCACGTCGCCGGTTTCGGACTGCGTCGGCTCGCCGAACACGGCGCGCATAGCAGAAACCTTCGGAAAGCTCACCAATCCCTATTATCTCGGCGACGAAGCGGGACTGACCCAGGCCTTGGGCTGGGTCGATGGCTGGACGTCCGAGCCCAGTGCCTATGCGGTCGCCGCCGAAACGACGGAAGATGTCGTTACGGCGGTGAATTTCGCGCGCGAGCACAGATTGCGGCTCATCGTCAAAGGCGGCGGCCACGGCTATCAGGGCACGTCGAACGCCCGAGGCTCGCTTCTGATCTGGACGCGCAGGATGAAGGCGATCGCGGTGCATGACGCCTTCATCGCCAGAGGCTGCGAAGGCAAGCACGAAGCCGTGCCCGCGGCGACGATCGCAGCCGGCGCCTTGTGGGGACAGGCCTATGACGCGGTGGCGAGCCAGGCCGGCCGCTATGTGCAGGGCGGCGGCTGCCTGACGGTCGGGGTCGCGGGGCTTATCCAGGGCGGCGGCTTCGGCCCGTTCTCCAAAACCTATGGCATGGCGGCGGCGAGCCTGATCGAGGCCGAGATCGTGACCGCCGACGGCCAGGCGAGGATCGCCAATGCCTGCACCGATCCGGAATTGTTCTGGGCCATCAAGGGCGGTGGCGGCGGAAGCTTCGGCGTCGTGACCAAGATCACGCTGCGCACGCACGAATTTCCGGCGTTCTTCGGCGCCGTCTTCGCCACCATCAAGGCATCATCGGCCGAAGCCTTCCGCCGGCTGATCGCGCAGACGATCGCCTTCTATGGCGAGAGCCTGTTCAATCCGCATTGGGGTGAGCAGATCGCCTTCCGTCCGAATCATGAGCTCCATATCGGCATGGTGTTCCAGGGGCTCGATCAAGGGGGAGCGGAAAAGATCTGGCGGCCCTTCTTCGAATGGGTGAAGGGCGCGCCGCAGGATTTCTCCATGGCCGGAGAGCCAGTCATCATGGCGGCCCCGGCGCGCGATTTCTGGCGCCCGCAATTCCTCAAGCAGCTTCCGGGCTTTGTCCTGGCGGATGACCGACCCCAGGCGCCCGAAGGCAACATATTCTGGGCGAGCAACAGGGAAGAGGCGGGGCAGGTTCTCTATGGCTACCAGTCCTGCTGGATCGCGGCCGCCTTCCTCGCGGCCGAGCGGCGGGAGAAGCTGGCCGAAGCCTTGTTCCGCGCGGCGCAGCAATGGAGCGTGTCGCTCCATTTCAACAAGGGCCTGGCCGGAGCGCCGGCCGCCGCGATCGAAGCGGCGCGCGACACGGCGATGAACCCCAAAGTGCTCGATGCCGCAGCGCTGGCGATCATCGGGGCCAATGGACCGCCGGCCTATCCGGGTGTTCCAGGACGCGAGCCCGATGTGGCGAGAGCCCGCCGGGAGGCCGCGGCGGTTGCCCGCGCGATGCAGGAATTGCGCGTGCTGATGCCGGACGCCGGATCCTATGTGTCGGAGAGCGACTTCTTCGAGAGGGATTGGCAGACATCGTTCTGGGGCGCCAATTACGCGAGGCTCCGCGCGGCGAAGGAGATGTATGATCCGGAAGGTCTCTTCATCGTGCATCACGGCGTCGGCAGTGAAGGCTGGAGCGCTGACGGTTTCACCCGTTCCGGCTGAAACTTCCCGCCATAATCCCGCCCGGACAGGCTATTACTAGGCCGATCCGATTCTGAGGATGGCCCATGAAACCTTGCCTTTCCGCCTCGACCTTCGCGGTCGCGGCCTGCCTGTTCGCCACGCCGGCCGCGGCGTCGTTCGAGTCCTGCGTGAAGAACATCCGTGCCCAGGTCTTGAGCGCCGGCATCAAGCCCGATCTCGTCAATGCCGCCTTCAAGGGCATCGCTTTCGATGAGAAGGCGGTGCGCTTCTCGCGCACCCAGCCCGAATACCGCACGCCGATCTGGGACTACATGGCCTTCCTGGTCGATGACGTGCGCATCGCCGATGGCGGCAAGATGCTGCGCCGACATGACAAGACCTTGCGCGCCGTCGAGAGGGCCTATGGCGTCGACCGCTATGTGCTCGCCGCCCTCTGGGGTGTCGAGAGCGACTATGGCCAGGACGAAGGTGATTTCTTCCTTCCGCATGCCTTGCCGAATGTCGCTTGCGGCGGGCGCAAGCCCGGCGTCTTCACGACCGAGCTGATCCAGGCCTTGCGCATCGTCGCCTCGGGCGATGTGAGGCTTCAGGATCTCAAAAGCTCCTGGGCCGGGGCCTTCGGCCAGACACAGTTCATGCCCTCGACCTACCGCCGGCTCGCGGTCGATTTCGACGGCGACGGCCGCCGCGACACGATCCGCTCGGTGCCTGATGCGCTGGCGTCCGCGGCCAATTTCCTGAAGAAGGCCGGCTGGCAGTCGGGCCTCATTTGGGGTTTCGAGGTGAAGCTGCCGAGTTCCCATTCGGGACCGGTCGGCCGGGCGCGCAAGGCGCCCATCTCGGCCTGGGCCAAGAGGGGCGTCGTCCGGGCCGATGGCAGCGCGCTGCCGTCGGCGGGATCATTCGGCCTGATCCGGCCGGCGGGCGCCTCCGGCCCCGCTTTCCTCGTCTCGCGCAATTTCGATGTGCTCTATAGCTATAATGCGGCGGAGTCCTATGCGCTGGCGATCGGCCATCTCTCCGACCGGCTCAAGGGCAAAGGTGGGCTCAAGACTCCTTGGCCGACCGATGATCCGGGACTGACGCGGGCGCAGCGCAAGCGCCTGCAGGAGCTTTTGATCGCGCATGGCTATTACAAGGGCGAGGCCGATGGACGGATCGGGCCGCTCACCATCACTGCGATCAAGGCGGTGCAGAAGAAGGCCGGCATGAAGCCGACGGGCCGGCCCAGTACGCGCGTATTGAAAGTGCTGGCCGGGAACTGATCGGCGATCGGGTCGGCTGAGGAAGCGGCTGGCCGGGGGCCTTGACAGAACTAAGACGACCGGTCATATTCAGGATCATGCCCCGCATCTCCACCCGTGAGCAGATCCTCGAAGCCGGCCGCGATTTCATCCATCGCCAGGGCTATAGCGCCAGCGGCATAGCCGAGATCACCGCGACGGCGGGCGTGCCGAAAGGCAGCTTCTACAATCATTTCGAGAGCAAGGAGGCTTTCGCTTCCGCCGCCCTCGACAGCTATTGGGCGCAGGGCGATCAGGCCTTTGCGCTGCTCGAGAGCGAGGGGCCTGCGGATGAGCGGGTGTGCGCCCATTTCAAAGCGGTGGACAAGCTCGTTTGTGTTCAATCCTACGCTGCCGGCTGCATGCTTGGTAATTTCGCCATCGAGGCCGGGCCGCTTTCGGAAAATCTGCGCAAGCATGTGTCGGCGCTGTTCGCGCGCTGGACGGCGCGGCTCGCAGCCTGCCTGGAAGAGGGCCAGAAGGAGGGCTCGGTCAGCACAGCGCTTCCGGCCGAGACGCTCGCTCGCTTCCTCATCGGCGCCTGGCATGGCGCGGTGCAGCGCGCCAAGGTCGAGCGCAATGGCCGCGCGACCTCGGCCTTCCATCGCACGCTCGAAACCCTTCTGAAGCCCTGAGGCGCCCATGCACGTTGCCATCGCATGTTGTTTTTACGATCATATTGAAAATGACCGGTCATCTTAAACTCATTCCACGCAACCCGGAGCAGACACATGACCCGCATCACTCGCCGTCGCTTGAATCTTGGCCTCGCAGCCGTCGCAGCGCTCGCCGCCACGCCGCTTTCCGGCATGGCCCAGTCCGACAAGAGCAAGGTCGCGCCGCCGACCATTTCCCGCCGCAAGGTCGGCAAGGTCGAGATCACAGCACTCTCGGACGGTTTCGTCGATATCCCCATTGGCGTCTTCACCGGCGCACCGACGCCCGAGATCGAGAAGGCTTTCGCCAAACACTTCGCCCGCCGCCCGGACGGGACCTATCGCCTGGGCTTCACCCAGTGGCTCATCGATGACGGCGATCGCCTGGTGCTGATCGACAGCGGCTATGCCGGCGCTACCAAGACGACCGGGCATCTGGCCGATGTCCTCGCTGTCCTCGGCGTCGAGGCGAAGGACATCGATGCGGTGCTCATCACCCATATGCATGACGATCATACCAGCGGCCTCGTCACGTCGGAGGGAAAGCCTGCTTTCCCCGATGCGGATGTATTCATCCATCGCGACGATGTCGCCTATTTCACCGATGAGACACGCGCCGCCGCGGCGCCCGATATCCTGAAGCGCAGCTTCGCGGTGGGAAAGCAAGTTGTGGCCCTTCCACGCCTGCAGCGCTATGACGGCGAGCGCAGCCTGACTCCCGCCATCTCGGCGGTCGATCTCCGGGGCCATACGCCGGGCCATATGGGCTATCGCATCAGCGACGGCGGCGAGAGCCTGATGATCGTCGGCGATGCGCTGTTCCATCCGGCGATCCATCCCGGGCGCACCGACATAGGCATCGCCTTCGAGCCCGATCCGGCCGCCGCCGCCCAGATGCGCAAGAAGCTCTTCCCGCGCGCGGTGGAGGAACAGGCGCTCCTGGCCGCGACCCACATGCCGTTTCCGGGCTTCGGCCGGATCGTCCGTGAGAAGGATGGGCTCATCTGGGCGCCGGCCGACTGGGAACTGAGCGGCTGACCGTCAACTCTTTCTTCTGCGGATAGATGGTCTCGCCGCGCTTCAGCATCCGGACGAAGGTTTCGATCTTCTTCCTTCGTCCGGCTTCCGTCTTCATATTATGGACACGGAAGGCGAGGGCGTAGCGGTTCTGCGCGCTGAGCTTGGCGAGCATCGCCTTCGCCTTGGGCTCGTCATCGATGGCTGCCTGAAGATCGGCGGGGATCGTCATCTCCTTGCCGCTCCGATAGGCGCGTTGCCAACGCCCGTCGGCCTTGGCCGCCTCGACCCGTCTCAACCCGTGCTCGGTCATGCGCCCTTCGGTGATGAGGCGGGCGACATTGTCGACATTGATCCGGCTCCAGATGCTCTTGGGCCCACGCGGCGTGTAGCGCTGCAGATAGCTTTTGTCGTTCAAGCCTTTGCGGATCGCATCGATCCAGCCCCAGCACAGGCAGACATCGATCGCTTCCCGTGGCGTGATCGATTTGAGGCCCGATCCCACTTTATGGATCTTGATCCAAACTTCGTCCTGGCGATCATGGTTCTTGCTGAGCCAGGTGTAGAAGCTCTCGGCATCCTTGAATGCGCGGATCTTGGCGGGATCGACCTTGACGGGGGGCATTGGTGTGTCAACTTGAGGAGGGAAGGGAGATGAGCGCATAGTAGAGCCGTGGCTGGTTCTGGCAAATGCCGGATGACGCAGGAGTATTGGAGTCATGCCTGCCTCGAAACTTTCGGTGAAGCCCGTCACCCCGTCGACCTGGCCTGATTTCGAGGCGCTCTTCGAAGGCAAGGGGGCGCCCAAATATTGCTGGTGCATGGCCTGGCGGCCGATGGCGGACCGTGTCGATGCCGACAATGCGGCGCGAAAGCAGGCGCTGCATGAACGGGTACGAAAGCGTGTGCCGATTGGACTTCTGGGGTACATCGCCGGCGAGCCGGTCGCGTGGTGCTCGATGGCGCCGCGCGAAACATTCGTGAAGCTGTCGGACGGTCAGGATGATGCGGAAGAGGGCGTGTGGTCGGTCGTGTGCTTCTTCATCCGTCGCGATCACCGCAAGAGCGGACTTTCGCGACACATGCTGGATGAGGCGGTGAAGTTCGCCAAGAAGCGCGGCGCCAAGGTGGTCGAAGCCTATCCGGTTGATCCGCAATCGCCGAGCTATCGCTTCATGGGCTTCGTTTCGCTGTTCAAGGGTCGCGGTTTCAATCATGCGGGCCGCGCCGGATCGCGACGCCATGTGATGCGGCGCGCCGTTTGAACCCAAGGTAAACCTATCTTGGCGGATTGTGAGAATCCGAAGGCAACAATTCCGCGGCACGTGCGTTGATTCTTCTGAGCGTCTGTTCAGGAGACTAGCCATGCAAGTGCAACAGATCATGCAGCGGCAAGTGAGCTTCGCCGATCCCAATATGACCATACGTGAAGCGGCTCAGAAGATGCGGGCCGATAATCTTGGCGCATTGCTGGTCAGCGACAATGGCCGCCTTGTCGGCATGGTCACCGATCGCGATATCGTGGTCCGTGCTGTCGCCGAAGAGGGTGGCAACGGAGCCACCAACGTTCGCGAGGTGATGTCGGAAGGTGTCTGCTATTGCTTTGAGAGCGATGATCTCGACCAGGCGGCAAGAGTCATGGCCCGACACCAGGTTCGGCGCCTGCCGGTGATCAATGGTGAGCAGCAACTCGTCGGTGTCGTGGCACTCGCCGACCTCGGACGTTCCGCCGACGGTGCTGCCCGGGACGCGCTTAAAGGCATTTCGGAGCCGACCGACACCGAGCGGCGATAGCCAAGGGCATCAAGCGCAAAAACTGCTTGGCCGACACACAATCAGGATTGTTATTGTTCTCTTTTTGTTCTATAGAGCAATGGTGAGTTTGTTGTGTGGAGGCGAGTATGTTGCAAAGTGCATTGGATTCCGGATTCGTCCCGTCGCCAGCCTATTTGCGGCGGAAGCAAAAGGACCGGCTCTTCTTCGGGGTGCTTCTGGATGGCTATACGGCACTTCGCGTAGGCCATCTAGGACAGCAATTCTGCAGCGAGAACGATATCCAGGGAACTCCGCGGGGGAGACATCTCTTGCACATTTCCTTGCATCATCTTGGCGATTATCCGCGTCTCCCCGCGCGAATCGTCTTCGCGGCAAGACGAGCGGCTGAGGTCGTCTCAATTCCCGCCTTCGATGTAACGCTCAATTCCATTGTCGCTTTCCACAATACAAAGTCCGCAAGACAGCCCTTGGTCTTTCTCGCCGAGGGAGCCGGGCTGGTGACGCTCCATCGCGGGCTTGGCGGTGCGCTGCGGAGGATCGGCTTAAGGGCGAGTGAGCATTTCAGGCCTCATGTCACATTTCTCTATGGTCCGGACGCCGTCGCCAAACAGGCGATCGAGCCGATCCGCTTTGTGGTGAAGGAATTCGCCCTCATCCACAGCGAGGTGGGCCTCTCGAAATACAATGTGATCGATCGCTGGCCGTTGAACCCTTCGCAATGATGGGCCGCCCTCGGCGACTTTCTAGACGCTGCGCTCTTCGCGAAAGAAGCGGGCCGTCGGCTTATCCATCGGAAAGAAGCTCTCGATGCGGATTTCCTGGACGGTTATGTCCTGTGGCGTGCCGAGCGTCGCGATCGTGGTGAAGAAATGCAAGGAGACACCGGATTTCCGCATATGGATGGGAAGCAGCGGCAGCGCTGTTTCCTCGATCGCCGGCGAGTGCGACAACTCCAGCAATCCTTCGTAGGAGAGGAGGCGCGCCAGCAGCGCCGTCGACTGCGGCGAGCCGTCGACCACGGCATCGCCCTGGACGCCCCGGATGAAATGGAGGGCGACTTCCTTCCAGTTGACGACGAAAGGCCGGAGGATGGCCGGCGACAGGAGGGCGTCCGCCAGGTTGACCTCGCCCTTGGGCACGGCACCCAGGATGAACTCGACCAGGCGCACGGCACCCTGATTGGCGCGCTTCAGATTCCAATGCCGGTCGACGACGAAAGCCGGATAGGGCTCCTGCTGGGCGAGGATATGATCGAGCGCATTATCCACTTGCGCGAGCTCGGGCTCGCCCAATCTGCCTTCCCGCCAGAGTGCAGCATAGCCGGCGGAGGCGAGGAAGGTGTTTTGCTGGCGCAACGATATGTTGAGGGCGGCAGAAAGGTTGAGCACGATCTGCTGGCTCGGGGTCGCGCGGCCGGATTCGAGGAAGCTCAGATGGCGTTGCGATGTGCCGGCAGCACCCGCGAGCTCGAGCTGCGAAATGCCGCGCCTTCTGCGCCACCAACGCAGCTGCTGGCCGAAATTCCTGTGCCCGGCGCTGCCCATGCCCCGCATGACCTCATGACTTTGGCTCTTCATAGCATGATATCGCGCGAGATTTGCAGGCTCCAGAACGGGATGGCGCTGTCATTCGAGGTCAAGGAGCGGTCGATGCCGATGTCGCGCAGCGCCCGTTCGTCGAGATGCGCAAGACATCTCAGGTCACGGCGCCGGCGGCGCCAGGCCGCCATGAGCCTGAAGAAGGCGCGAAAGATGCCAGTCCGGCGGTCACACCTTATGTGCGACGCCGTGAAGATGGCGTGAACCACGGAGCTACCTCTGAATTGTCCGGGCAACCCTGGCGGCAGCACCTAGCCGGCGCAATTACTGCCCGGTAATCAGGGATCAAGCGGATGGGGCAGGGCGCTCGTCGAGGATCATGGGATTGGGCAGCGGCCTCAAAGCGATGCCGGCGGCGGCGGCGGTCTTGAACACATGTTCCTGCATGATCGCCGCGGCCTTCTGGCTGTCGCCGGCTTCGAGCGCATCGACCATGGCGTAATGCTCGCTCATCGATTCGAGAAAGCGCTGGGTTCGTGTCACCGGCAGAGGGTAGCGCCAGGTGCCCTGGAATTCCTCGCTCAGGCCCTCATAGATGTCGCGCAGCATCGGGTTGGGGCAGGCCCGGCAAATGGTCAGATGGAAGATGCGGTCGTGATTGATGATGGTCACGAGATCGCGCCGGTCCCAGGCTTCGATCATGACCGCGGTCGCCTCGCGCAATGTCTTGAGCGTCTGGGCAACGACCACGCGCGCCACATCGGCGATGATCAGGCTCTCGATATAGAGCCGGGTCTGGTAAATATCCTGCTTGGCATAGCGGTCGCTCAAGCCGCGCGGCGTCAATTGCTGGCCGCCGGCCGCCACGGCGTTCGAGGCGATAAAAGTGCCGCGCCCGGGCTCGATGCTGAGAAAGCCCAGGGTCTCGAGAATGGATACGGCTTCGCGCAACGAGGCGCGCGAGATGCCGAGCTGGCGTGACAGGTCGTGCTGCGACGGCAGCCTCTGGCCGGCGGCCAACTCGCCCGACAGGATCATTTCCTGCAACCGCTTGGCAGCGTTGTCGGTGACATTGGCGCGCGCCATCGTGAGCCTCGATTTCGTCCTTCCACACACTTCACCGGATGCTTTCATCCGATGATTCTGCCCTTTGATTTATCTCACTGATTCGGGAAGATCAGGAGCTTTTCCCGCCTCTTCAGCACTATCGGCCGGGCCGCCATGGGCGGATCCACGACGGCGCATCTTGCCTCGATGGCAGACTGGTTCTATAGAGATCATACCGGTCTGACCTGTTAAAGCAAATGGGTCGGCGGCACGAAGTGGACAGACAAGATTCACATCCGCAAGGCGCCGTGGCGCGCGGAATCACGGGAGGACCATCGAATGAAATTTCGCTCAATTGTGTGGAAGCTGACGCTTGCCCTGGGGCTCGTGGTGGGCTTGGGCGCAACGCCGCCGACGCAGGCCGCCGATCTCAATGTCGGCGCCAATGTCGGCAACGTGCCCTGGGAATTCCAGGATAAATCGGGTGCGATCGTCGGCTTCGAGATCGACCTCGTCAACGAGGTCGGCAAGCGTCTCGGCAAGTCGGTCGAGATCGTCAACATACCCTTCAACGGGCTGTTCCCGGCGGTCGAATCGGGCCGCATCAACATGGCGGTCTCCTCGATCACCATCACCGAGAAGCGCCTGGGCTCGCTCTCCTTTGCCCAGCCCTATTACGACAGCGACCAGTCGCTGACGGTGAAGGCCGACAGCGGCATCAAGTCGACGGCGGATCTCAAGGGCAAGGTCATCGGCGTCGATACTTCCTCGACCGGCGACATCTGGGCCACCAAGGCCAATGAGACGATCGGCTTCGGCACCATCAACCGCTATGAAGGTCTGGCGCCGGCGATGCTCGATCTCCAGGCCGGCCGCATCGACGGCTATATCAGCGATATTCCGGCTCTCCTTTACTACACCAAGGACAAGCCCGAGCTGAAAGTGGTCGAGCGCATCCCGACAGGCGAGAAATACTCGATCATGTTCGCCAAGAACGATCCCCTGGCCAAGGACGTCAATGAAGTGATCACGGCGCTCAAGAAGGAAGGCTTCATCGCCGGCCTGCATGAGAAATGGTTCGGCGCCAAGGCCGAGGATACGACCTCGACCGTGCAAGTCACCGACATGCCGGCGACGCGCTAGGCCTATCCGAGCAACGGGGCGATGCGGGGAAAGACCTGCATCGCCCTTCGCATCTTTCGGCTGAGCAGGGCTGCTCTTGGATATTTTCACGACATTCTTCAATGGCCGGGTGCTGGTCGAGACCTTGCCGCTGTTGCTCATGGGCCTCGAGGTCACGATTGGGCTTGGCCTTGCGAGCATTGTTGCCGGCATGGTCTTCGGCCTCTTCATCGCCCTGGTGCGCCTCTATGCGGCAACGCCTTTCCAGGTCATGGCCATCGTCTATATCGATATCTTCCGCTCGATCCCGATCCTGGTGCTGCTCATCATCGTCTATTATGCGCTGCCCTTCATCGGCATCCGCCTGACCTCCTTCTGGGCGGCCTGGCTCACCCTCACCCTCATCTCGGGCGCCTATACGGCGGAAATCTTCCGGGCCGGCATCGAGGCCATTCCCAAGGGCCAGTTCGAAGGCTCGCAGGCGCTGGGGCTCAATTATTTCTACATGATGGTCGATGTGATCCTGCCGCAGGCCTTCAAGATCGTCATACCGCCGCTCACCAACAACTGCATCAACGTGATGAAGGACACAGCACTCGCTTCCGTCGTCGCCATGCCCGATCTCCTGAAACAGGCGACCCAGGCGCAGGCGCTCGCGGCCAATCCCACCCCGTTGATCGGCGCCGCCTTGATCTATATCGCGATGCTGTGGCCGCTGGTGGCGCTGGTCACGCGCCTCGAGAAACGCTTTAAGGCGGGGAGGCGCTGATGCCGGGCTTCATCTCGCTCAAAGGTGTGTGCAAGGCCTATGGCAGCTTCCAGGCGCTCCACAATGTCGATCTCGACGTCGCCGAGGGTGAGGTCGTCTGCATCATCGGCCCTTCGGGCTCGGGCAAGTCGACGCTGGTGCGCTGCATCAACTTGCTCGAGCGCTACCAGCAGGGCGAGATTTCCATCGCCGGCGTCAAGGTGGCGCCCGACCGCGATCATCTCGCCAAGGTCAGGGCCAATGTCGGCATGGTGTTCCAGTCCTTCAATCTCTTTCCGCATCTCACCGTGAAGCGCAATGTGATGCTGGCGCCGATGCGGGTGCGCAAGCTGAAAGCCGCCGAAGCCGAGACCCGTGCGCTGACACTGCTGCGCCGCGTCGGCATCGCCGACCAGGCAGAGAAATATCCCGAGCAGCTTTCGGGCGGCCAGCAGCAGCGCGTCGCCATCGCGCGTGCCCTCGCCATGGAGCCGAGAGCGCTCCTCTTCGACGAGCCGACCTCGTCCTTAGACCCCGAGATGGTGGGCGAAGTGCTCGATGTCATGCGCAACCTCGCCAAGGCCCATGTCACCATGATCGTCGTCACCCATGAGATGGGCTTCGCCCGCCAGGTCGCCGACCGGGTGATCATGATGGATGGCGGCCGGATCATCGAGACCGGCACACCCAAGGAGATATTCGACCGCCCGCGCGAGCAGCGCACCCGCGATTTCCTCCAGGCGGTCCTGACCCATTGAGGCAATGAGATGAATGCAGGGCAAGAACAGATGACAGGCCTCGATATGGACTTCGTGCGCCGGCAGTTTCCCGGGCTCGGCCAGGGCTGGGCGTTCTTCGACAATGCCGGTGGCTCGCAGATCCTGAAGCGCGCCGTCGACCGCATCCAGGAATTCCTGTTCACCCGCAATGTGCAGACCGGTGGCAGCTATGAAGTGTCGGTCAGAGCGCGCCAGGCGGTGGAGCAGAGCCGCATGGCGCTCGCCACCTTCGTCAATGCAGCGCGGCCTGAGGAGATCGTCATGGGGCCTTCGACGACGGTCCTGCTGCAGCAGCTGGCGCGCGCCATGCGCCGGCAGTTCACGGCCGGCGACGAGATCATCGTCACCGATGCCGACCATGAATCCAATATCGGCCCGTGGCTCGGCCTCGCCGAGCAGGGCGTCGTGATCAAGACCTGGCGCCTCAACCAGGAGACCTTCGAACTCGACCTCGCCGATCTCGAAGGGCTCATGACGCAGAGGACGAAGATCGTCTCCGTCTCGCATGTCTCGAACATATTGGGCACGATCAACCCGGTTCACGAGGTCGCGCGCATCGCGCATCGCCACGGCGCCAGGATCTGCGTCGATGCGGTGGCCTATGCGCCGCACGGCGCCATCGACGTCAGGGCCTGGGATGTCGATTTCTACGTCTTCAGCCTCTACAAGGTGTTCGGGCCGCACCATGCCGTGCTCTATGGCAAATACGGGCATTTGCTGGAGCTCGACAGCCTCTATCATTATTTCTACGGGCGCGATCGGATCCCGCACAAGCTCGAGCCGGGGAATGTCAATTACGAATTATCCTATTCGGCGCTGGGCATCGTCGACTATCTGATCGAGCTCGGCGCGATGAGCGCTCCCCAAGCCAGCCCAAGGGAGAAGATCGTCGCCGCCTTTGCCGGCATCGCCGCGCATGAGCAGGTGATCGGCGAGCGGCTGCTCTCCTGGCTCAGGACCCGCAATGACTGCCGCATCATCGGAAACACCCGCACCGATGCCAAACGCGTGCCGACCATCAGCTTCGTGGTCGAAGGTGTCGACAGCGGCACTCTGGCGAAGGCCGTCGATCCGTTCCATGTCGCGGTCCGCTTCGGCGACTTCCATGCCAGGCGCCTGATCGAGGCGCTGGGGCTCTCGGACAAGAGCGGCGTGCTCAGGGTCTCGATGGCGCACTACAACACCGTGGCGGAAGTCGACAGCCTGATCGCGGCACTGGAGACGGCGATCAGATCGGCGAAAGCGGCAGCCTCGGGCTGAAACCGGTATCCACTTTTCCGGATCATGCGCTATGACATGGTGTGAATGACCATGTTGGAGGCCGAAAGATGAAGCGCGGCAAGGTCGATCCGGCGCTCGACCATTTCGATATCGCTTTGCTGAACGTCGTCCAGGAGAACAATCTCCTGACGACCGAGAAACTGGCGGAAAAAGTGGGCCTGTCGGCGACCGCCTGCCAGCGCCGGCTCAAGCGCATGCGCGCCAAAGGGGTGATCGCGGCCGACGTCTCGCTCCTGTCGCCGGAAGCCGCGGGTACGCCCGTGACCTTGATCGTTCTCGTCTCGCTCGAGCGCGAGCAGCGCGATCTGCTTGACGGCTTCAAGCGGCGGATCGCCAACTATCCCGAGGTCACGCAATGCTACTACGTCACCGGCAATGCCGATTTCATCCTGGTGATCCGCGTCGCCTCGATGGAAGATTACGGCGCCTTCACCGAACGGGCCTTTTTCGGCGACAAGAACGTCAAGGCGTTCCAGACCTATGCCTCGATGCAGACGGTGAAGTTCACCACCAAGTTCCACATTGCGGAATGACGGTCATTGCCGGGTTCGGCCGCTCCATTGGCTGCGGTCGGTCGGCCCTTCGGTGATGATCACCAGGACTTTCGCCTCACCGTCGAGCCCCAATTGCGCGGCAAGCGGCTTGTCGGCGAGGAGCCGCTCGAGGCCGGCGAGGCCCGCCGCACCCGATTCACCCGCTTCGATGACGGGATCCGCACCCTTCGGCCAGGCAAGATGCTTGACCGCCTGGCGTGCATCCTCTTCCGCGACGGTGACATAGGCATCGGCCAGCGCATGGACGACGGGCCAGGCGAGCGGCGAGGCGCTTTGGCATTCGAGCATGGCCATGATGGTGGCGGGGCCATGCGGCAGAGTGACGAGGCGGCCGGCTCTGGCGCTTTCGGTGAGGCACGCCGCGCGCTCGGGCTCGACGATGATGAAGCGCGGCGACCGGTTTGGCCCGGCAAGAGCGCTCCAATGGCCGAGCACGGCTGCGGCGAGGCCTCCGACGCCTGCCTGCACGAAGACATGGGTGAAATCGAGCTTGCGCTCGCGCGCCACATCGAAGATCTCGTCGACCAGGATCGAGTAGCCCTGCATGACATGGCCGCAGACCTGCGCCGTCTCGACATCATCGGCCGAGACGATGTCGGGAACAAGGACCGAGCCGTGACGGTCGACCGATCGCGCCGCTTCAGCGATCGAGTCGTCGTAAGACCCGTCGATCCGCACGATGGTCGCCCCCAGCCTCTCGATATGGGCGACGCGTTCTTCGCTCACCCCGGCATGGAGGAAGATCGTGCAGCGGGCGCCGATCAGGCGAGCACCGGCAGCGACCGAGCGACCGTGATTGCCGTCCGAGGCGCAGCAAAAAGTGAGATCGGCGGAGCGCGCGCGGATTTCGGGAGTCAGAAGCTCATGCGGCAGGACCGGGCGGCCGAGCGCGGCTTCGGCGTGTCTCTGCGCCACGCGCATGACCGCATAGGCGCCGCCCAGGCCCTTGAAGCTCGAAAGCCCGAGCCTGAAGGATTCATCCTTGGCGTGGAGGCTTCCGAGGCCGAGCCTCGCGGCCAGCGCATCGAGCGCCAGCAAGGGCGTCGGCGGATGATGCGTGAAGTTTTTCAGGAACTGGCGCGGTTCGGCCGCGGCATCGGCGGCGCACCACCAGGGCAGGGACTCGAGCTCAGGGCGCGTCGCGGGCGCCGGAATGACGGCGGTTGTGGTGTCGATCACCGTGGAAAGGTCGTTCATGCGGTGAGCCTGCTGTGCACGATCTCCGACCAGTAGGCGATGCCGGGGCCGATGGCTGAGTCGTTGAAGTCATAATGCGCGTTGTGCAGCGGCTGGCCGTTGGCGCCTCCATCGCCATTGCCGAGGAAGGCGAAATTGCCGGGCTTGTGATTGAGGAAGAGGCCGAAATCCTCCGATCCCATGAGCGGCGCCGGGTTTGGATCGACGCTGGTGATGCCGGGCGTTGCCTGAGCGGCGGCCAAAGCATGCCGGCTCGGTGCCTCGTGATTGACGGTGGCGGCGAATTCATGGCTGTAATCGACCGCGACCTCGGCGCCGAA
>Ga0187894_10000209_pt1 | contig 78565 bp, 80 predicted proteins | sample GBC1701081metaG_FD_136650 | JGI IMG/M metagenome (GOLD analysis project Ga0187894, IMG submission 136650) | White microbial mat communities from a lava cave in the Kipuka Kanohina Cave System on the Island of Hawaii, USA - GBC170108-1 metaG ...
GATCGAGGCGAGATACAACCGCCGCCGCCTGCACTCGACCCTCGACTATTGCAGTCCGGCGGAGTACGAAGAGAAGGCAGATCTCACATCAAACCCGTGTCCACCGAGTCGGGGTTAGTCCAGGAGTTAGTGGCGCATGTACGGGTGAGATCTCGTACGTCTACCCGAAGCGAATCAGATACTCGTTTCGGCTCGGCGAGAGTTCGACCAGCCAACCGAGGAACCAACGCCTCGTCGTCCTGACCTGGGACAAGCGCAGCTACGCACGGCCCGGCTCAACTGATGAGGATCAGGATCGGCCGACGAGCTATCGCTCCGGATTCAAGATCCAAGTCGGCCGGAGACTTGTCGGGCTCACCGTCGGATTGGACAACAACAGCGACGGCGAGGTCCAACTCAGCGAGCAGATTCGACGATACGGAATGACCTACGCGCCGAAGACGACCAGCCAGTCGCCGCACGAAGCCCCGTTCTCAAAGTTGGTCTCGATCCAACGCTACGGGACTGACAACACTCCGTTTCCCTCCGCGACGAACCTGCGTGCGACCCGATTTGGCTACTCCGAACCCGGTCGGGACTTTCCCTCTGAACTCGACGACATCCCAATGCAGCCTGTCTCCGCCGGTGGACCAGAGGGCGGCGCGATCCGAAGGGTGTTCGATCACAGCGACAACGTCGGCGGCCTCTGGGACATGGACGGAGATGGCATTCTCGACCGCATCAGGACCAGGCCCGACGCCGGGAGCAACGACGAGTGGGTGGTGAATCTCGGTGTCATCACTCCGAGCGGTATCTCCTACGCCCCGTCGTTCAAGTGGGGCTGGTGCGACAGCGAGAGTCAGACCTCGTGTCCCACCGTCCTACCCGCCGGCGAGCCCGATCGCCTCGTAGCTGTCACAAGCGAGCCTGTCTGGATCCAGACGAGCGCGGACTTGGTCGACATGGATGGCGATGGACGACCGGATCGCATCAAGGCCACTCAGACCGCAACCTGGAAGTTCCGGAGGAACCTCGGAAACCGATTCGGACCCGAACAGGATTGGGCACCACCGCTCCTGACGACAAGCGGCTCCAACGCGCAGTCAGAGGCTCGGGCCCGCTACATCAATGCGACGAAGAAGACCGGGGATGTGGCGACCGGTTTCCTTCGCGGGAAGTCGCGGTTGGCAGACATCAATGGGGACGGACGCCCTGACCACGTCGCGATCGACTCACAAGACCCGTCGAAGATATGGGTCTCACTCAATCATGGCTGCAGTGCTACCGGATGCGGGTTCGATTCGCCGATCAGCGCGACCGGTGGAGTACTCGATGAGAGCCTCTCGAAGACATCGCGCACCTCTTACAAGGACGTGAAGGGAGACTTCATCGACATCAACGGGGATGGGCTCCCTGACCGAGTGTCCTCGCGAACAATCAACGTCACCTTTCCCATCATTGGTACGATAGTCATGCGGTGTATGGACGTTGGGTTCGGTCTCGGAGCGATTCGTGACCCCGGCGCCGCTTCTCCGGCGACAGCACAACACTTCGCGTTTCTCTCCGAAGACCCTGAAGGGGGCTACCAAGGCGGCGCCACTCACTGCCGGGCGCACGCCGTCGACTATCAGCGCTGGATCACGGACTTCGTCGAGAGGACCTTCCAGGAGTCGGACGACCTAGTTACCTACTCGATCAGCGTCGACATCAATGGCGACGGGATTGTCGATAGACTCGGTGTAGCCGACTCCAACGATGGCCCGCCGTACCTGTACCCAAGGCTTCAGCCACTGTTGGTCCTTGGCCTCGGCGACGGAACGTTCACAACGGACCTCATTCCCTTCAATCACTATCGATATCGATTCGGAATTCAGACTGAGTACGATGTAGTCGACATCGACGGGGACGGGCTGTTCGACGGCGTCTACAGCAGCAACCCCTGCAGTAGTTGCTCCGCGCCCAGCTACAACTGGAGGGTCAATCGCCATCCCGGGCCTGAGGGGCTGCTGACTCGAGTCGAGACAGAATTCGGGGGAGTTACTTCCTTCACCTACAAGCCGTCGACGCACTTCTCCAGCGCGGCGCAAGCGTCAGAAAAGAAGACGACACCGGACGAGATTCCGGAGTCCTCGCTTGTCCCTTCACCTCGCAGCCTCTGGGTCGTTTCGTCGCGCACGATCTCCGACGGACGCTCCGGCTCACCGGCCCAATCGGAACAGCTGAACTACGCGGAACCGCGCTTCGACTTCGTGCTCCGCGAGGGCCGGGGCTTTCGCATGGTCGAGTCGACCGACGCCGCGTCGACACTCACTCGAACACTGTTTCACCAAGCTCTCGCGCAGCGCGGTTTGGTGGAATACGAAGAGACAATCGCCGGTGGACAAGTACTTCGGTCCAAGGAGAACACCTGGGAACCTCTGGTACCGGAGAACGAAGCTGGTTCGGCGATACCAAACGCATACTTCTCAGCCCCGACTCTCGAGTCCACCTATACACACGATGGCTCGACATACCAAGCGCTTCGAACCGCACGTGAGTTCGACGTGCGATACGGCGTCATGCTCCGCGAGAGAGTCTCTGGGCCAGACGGCTTGCTCGATACCGCTGACGACCTGACTACGACCGCCGTCTACGATCCGGTCGACACAACGAACTGGCTTCTTCGCAATCCACGGGTCACCTATCAGCAGTTCTCCGACACGACGGGGATCGTCACCGTCGAGAACGAAACCCGGAGCTACGACCGTGGTCTGCTGTCGAAGCGCGTGGTGGTCAGGCATGACCCCGTGACACAGTCAGTGGCGAACCTGGAAGAGAACTGGCAGCGCGACGAGTTCGGCAACATTCGTTTCTACTGGCCGCCCAGCCGAGCCGTTTCGTCGCAACCGCAGGTGGAGACGACGTGGGATTCTGCGTTCTCGACATTCCCGGAGACGATCACTCGTAGGGATGGCGCGGTCTCACTCTCGACGTCCTACCGATTCGACGGCCGGTTCGGTGCGGTAGCGAAGAAGCTCAACCAACGCGGCTATCTCGAGTGTTGGGACTATGACACCCTCGGCCGGCTGAGCTCTAAGCGGGACTCCAAGACCGGTGCAAGCACGATCTCGAGTGACTGCACCGCGGTGCGCGCTCAATTCCTGTTCTCAGACACGATCTTAGGAAGTCCCGAGCTGCAACACCTAGCCTCGTTCGAGGTGGTCCATGACTCGACCTCCGTTGAGAAGCGTGAGTACTTCGATGGGTTCGGTCGTGTGCACCTCGAAGCGAAGCAGGCTGCCGCCACGCCGACGAAGGACTTCTTTGTTACGGGCAAGAGTTGGGGAAGTCGCGGCGAGTTGGCATGTCAGTCGGAACCTACCCGCGTTCCCCCCGCCGGGATTGCGGGCGTCTCCTGCGGATCGACCGCCGCCCCTAGCCATGTAACCGAGTTCGATGGCCTCTTGCGGCCCGCGAAGCGGGCTCTTCGCATGCCATCAGGTTCTGGGACTGCTGATCGAGTGGAGGAGGAGACGATCTACTCCGTCAGTGCTCACGATGGGCTGCCAGGAAATGAGCTGGTCGAGACCCACATTGTCTATGGCTCGCCGAACCTCGGACGTGAGATCGCTAAGAACCCGAGAGGTCAGGTCGTCTCTCTGAGAGAGATTCCAGGGCAGACGACTTACTTGCGGCGCGACCCGAAGGGCCGGATTCGACTGATCGATGGCCCAGACGTTCCCCGAGTGTCTCAGTCGCCAGACGCGAACCTACTGACGATCTCATACAACTCCGAGGGGCAACGGGTTCGTGTCGGGCGCCCGGGCTCTGTTGCGGGGATCAACGGTCCCCCGTACACCACCTACTCGTACGATCTCGACGGCAACCTCGCCTTGGAAGTTCCGGCCCGCGGCGAGAGCCTCTCGATCTCCTACACGTACGACGGACTCGGACGGATTCGGTTCAAAGACGTGGCTCCCTCGAACTCACCGGCGGCGCCCGGCCCTAGTGACACGTTGTTCCTGTACGACCAGTCGATCTTTGCGGGAGTATCACCAGGCGAGCTGGTTCAGGCGTCCGTCGACGGCGTGAAGACCGAGATGCGTCGCGATTTGCGAGGCAACCTGACAGCGCGAAAGACTGTGATCGACGGGACAAACTACCAGCTCAACTACTACCACGACACACTCGGTCGGCTGCTCGGGACCAAGTACCCGAACAACACAACGGTCTCGCGGCAGTACAATGGCTCCCTGCTCCTCAGCTTGCACACTCCAACTACTGCCGACCTCGCGACTTGGGCGGAGAGCGGCGGCGTCTCACTGGTTGACGCCAATCCCCCACTCGTCGACGAGATCACATTTCACGGCTCTGGTGCACTTCAGAGCCTGCGCTACGTGAGTGGGGGAGCAGTCACCTCCCACACGATCGATCCTGCCGACCACCGGGTGACTCGCACGTCGACTTCGACTCCGACCGGAACCATTCAGGATCTCAGCTACGGTTTCGACACAGCGGGCAACATACTGTTGATTTCCGATGCGGGCGGGCTGCTGAGCCAGACCTTCTGGTACGACGACTCGCACCGAGTCTCGCAGGCCCTGTCGTGGGGACAGCATTCATACGGATTGCTCTCCTTCGCCTACGACGCCGGCGGCAATCTGACTCAGAATGGCGACTTTGCGCTCACGTATGGCGCAAGCGGCGGGGGCGCGCACGGAGTAAGTCAGGTCTACAACCCGTTGACCGGGTTCCTCGCTCAGTACGTTTACGACTCGGACGGGAACGCAACGCAGAGGTTCACCGCGGGGACCAATGAGTTCGAGCTGTTCGGCTTCTCCGCCGCGAACCGACTGACCTCCTACTCGTCGTTCGGTTCCTCTGCGGGAAGCGCGAGTGCCACCTACCGCTATGACTACGACGGCGCGCGAACGACTCGCATCGCGTCGAAGCCCGGAGTCACGAACGAGAACACGCGAACCATCGATGCAGACTATGAGGTAGACCTCGCCCGGGGCAAGGCAAAGCGGCACGTCTTCCTGGACGGCAGACGCGTCCTCACCCTAGAGACCCCATCCTCGGGTGCGGCCACTCCGGTGCACCAGGTTCAGTATCACCCGGACCACTTGGGAACCAATCGGCTGATCACCGACGAGACGGGTGCAGTCGTGCAGCGCGTTCGTAAAGCCGTTCGGTGGACTGCACCGCGTCATCAACGGAACGGGCTCGACGGTGGCCCCGGCAGACCGCGCGAGTCAGTACCTATTCGTTGACGGCCATCAAGACGTCGAGACCGCCCTAGACCATCTCGGAGCACGCTACTACGACTCAGTCGCTGGCCAGTTCTTGCAGGTGGACCCAGAGCTCGTCGGAGCCAAGCCGGGAGCTACGTTCGAACGGATCGCTAACTCCCCCCGCGATCTCACCGGGTATGGGTACGCACTGAACAACCCAGTCACCCTCGTCGATCGGAAAGGTCGATGGTGGGAGACCGCGTTCGACCTGGTAAGTCTTAGCCTCAGCGTTCAGCAGTACCGAAATGACCCTGGCTTCTTCAACGGACTGGGGGTCGCAGCAGATGCACTGGCTGTCGCCGTGCCTGTTGTTCCTGGGGGAGTCGGAGTGTTCCGCGCCAGCATCTCCCACGCTGACGACGTCGCAGATGCGGCAAGGCTATTGGGACAAGCGGGAGACGGTGCCTCCTTCGTCGCACGGGCGGCACCGATGCGTGTGCTCCACTTCACCGACGACATCGGGGCTGAAGCTATCGCAAAGAGCGGAAACCTCAGGCAAGGCACGTTCGTGACGCTCCCGCCGGATGTTCCGGCGGGCAGTACTGCGCGCCAGGTGGAAGAGCTGCTCGAGATTGCACCGGGGCGTGGACAGAACTACATCGATCGCATCGTCGATCCAGGGGATCTCATGATTCCGGGCGCGGAGCACGGGGGTGCGTTCACGAGTGGAGGAGCGCGACAGTTCCAGCTTCTGCGAGAACTCGAGATTGACCCGACGCGCTTCGGAAGGACAGGGCCGTAGCTGTGCAACTCGAGTGTCCGACCTGCAGAAAGAAGATCGTGCTCGAGCAGCGTCGTTTCTATCACGCTGGCCGAAGCAACCAGGGCTTCCTCTACTGCGACCGCGAACCTACGGTGCTCGTGTTCAGCACGTACGATCCGCGCTACGTGGAGATTGTCGGTGACGTTCACCCGTGGATGCTCGACCTCGATCAGAAGGCCGGGGTCGAGGAGCGCCTTGTCGGCTGTCCGTGTGGCGGCTCGTTCTCGTTCAACAATCCTCCTCGATGCCCATACTGCGGGGAGTCGCTCCGGGCGGTTCTGCCTTCACCGATGCACTACGTGATCGTGGGACGACTGATCGACGGGGATCGTGAGCGGATCTGGAAGGACTGAGCGGCGCCCGACTCCCGATTCTTGGTCAGGGGCTGGCGTGCTTCCGAGCGCTGGTGGTCCGCCCCCTGTATCTGGTGGTCTCAGAGTGTCAGCGCTCCTCAGCCTAGTCCGCTTCCCAGTCTCCGGTCAGTTACTCAGGCGAGTTCTTGAGTCTCTCGATAGCAGGCTGTCGGATCCAACAGTCAGCTGCGGGCTCGAGTCACTCGCGGGCGACGCGGCCGGGCCGCGGACGCCGGCCGCTTCGCGCTCACCGCGCTCGACGCGCGGGCAATGTTCCCGTACACGGACCACGTCGAGACTCTCGCCGTGTTCCACCGCGCTCCGCGCGGAGCCTGAACCTCGCGGCACCCGAGAGTCACCTCTGAACGGCGTGGAGCAATCGAGTAGAAGACACTCCCATCACGGTGCACTCGTAACACACTCCCCGCCGCCATCGCCAAGAGGTGACCCGATGAGCGTGACGTCTCTTCCCTGTCACCACGAGCGGCATGTCGAGATCGAAGAGATCGAGGAAGTGGGAGCCAATCGTTCCCGTCCCACTCGCGGTCCCGAGCGCGCTGGTGTGCACGTCGCTGCTCACGTACACGGAGTCACTTCCCATGTTCTCGCAGTACTCGTCCACCCCTTCGGGCACCCAGACGCGGCGGCGCGGCTCCGGCCGCGCCCGCGAAACACAGCGAGAGACTGAGACCGAGACATCGCGCCGCGAGTGAGTTCGTCATGCGCTCATTGTCCGAGGGCGTCGGAGACCCGTCAACGCTCGCGGTCTATACTGCCGCCGCACTTTCGTCGGGAGGGAACCATGCGCCGAGCCTCGACCGTCTTCGCACTCGCCGCCGTCCTGAGTCTCTCACTCACTGCCTGCCGCAGAGGGGGTGGGAACGCGCCGACGACGCCCCAGACCGCCGACCCCACCTCGCAGCGCGGGCTCTCGACCGGCGCGGTGGTCGGCTTCGACGCGGGAAACGGCGCCCAAGGCTGGCGCGGCCTGCCGTTCGCGAAGCCACCGGTCGGCGAGCTGCGCTGGCGCGCGCCGCAGCCGCCCCAAAGGTGGGACGGCACGCGCGAGGCGCTGAAGGCGGGCGCGCCGTGCACTCAGATCGCCGGGCTCCTCTCCGGAATTCCGGACGCGAAGGCGGGCACGGTCGTCGGCGGCGAGGACTGTCTGTATCTCAACGTCTTCGCACCGAAGGGCGCGGCGCAGGAAGTCACTTCGCGCAAGCTCCCCGTCATGGTGTGGATCCACGGCGGCGGTAACACGATCGGCCAGGCCGGGAACTACGACGGAAGCGCGCTCGCGGTGAAGGGCGACGTCGTCGTCGTGACCGTGAACTACCGCCTCGGCGCGTTCGGCTGGTTCCGCCACCCCGCGCTGACCGCGGAAGCGAAGAGTGAGTCGGACACGTCGGGCAACTACGGCACGCTCGACCTGATCCGCGCGCTCGAGTGGGTGCGCGCCGAGATAGCGGCCTTCGGCGGCGACCCCGGCAACGTCACCATCTTCGGTGAGTCGGCAGGCGGCTCGAACGTCTTCACCCTGTTGTACGCGCCGGCCGCGAAGGGGCTCTTCCACCGCGCGATCGCGCAGAGCGGCGGGCCTGACACCATCAGCCTGGCAAAGGCTCAGAACGCGCAGGATGCCTCGCCGCCCGGCCAGGCGAACTCATCGGCGGAAGTGACTCCCGCGATCCTGTTCCCAGGCGTGTCGCGCGAGGAAGCGGTGACTCGTGCGAAGTCACTCGATCCGGCCGAGATCGCGCGCCGGCTGCGCGCCGCCGAGCCGACTCACATCGTCGACGCATATCGCTTCCAGGGCGACATGATGGGGATAGTCCGCGTGCCGACCAACCTGCGCGACGGTCACGTGCTGCCGGCCGACGACGGACTCGCGGTGCTCGCCGCCGGCCGCTACCAGCACGTGCCCGTGATCCTCGGCTCGAACCGCGACGAGATCAAACTCTTCCTGTTCGGCGACCGGTCGATCGTGACTTGGTGGCTCGGCTTCCTGCCGCGACCGAAGGACTCACATCAATACGCGATGACCGCGGAGTACGGCAGCATGGGCGTGAAGCTGCGCGGCGTCGACGAGCCCGCCACCGCCATGCGCGCGGCGCAGGGACCGAGTGTCTGGGCGTACCGCTTCGACTGGGACGAGGAGCCGACGCTCCTGTGGAGTGACTTCCCCCTGTTGCTCGGCGCGGCGCACGGGATCGAGATCCCTTTCTTGTTCGGAACTTTCGACACGATGTTCGCGCAGATGTTCAACGACGGGAACAAGCCGGGCCGCGAGTCACTCTCGAACACCATGATCTCGTACTGGACTCAGTTCGCACACACGGGAAACCCGGGTCGCGGCCGCGATGGCTCACTGCCCGCGTGGGAGCCGTGGGGCGCGGATGCCGGCGCCGCGAAGTACGCGGTGCTCGACACGCAGGAAGGCGGCGGCGTGCGCATGGAGCGCGAGTCCCTCACCAAGGAGACACTGCTGTCGAAGCTCGCGAGTGACTCGCGGCTCGACGAGACCGGGCGCTGCTGGATCTTCTCGGGCATGGTCCAGTTCCAGGACTTCCCCGAGTCCGACGGCCCCGCCGCGGGCTGCTCCGCCGAGGGCCTGGCGAGCGTCGCGGCGCAGTAGCTTGCTCCGCGCGCGCGCGCTCGTTCATCATCCCGGCCCATGGGAACTTCGGGGGAAGAGCTCCCGCTCGCGGGGGTGCGCGTGCTCGAGCTGGGCGGCGGGCTCGCCGCGGCGTTCGCGACGCGCTGGCTCGCGGGGTTCGGCGCGGACGTGGTGCGCGCCGAACCCGGCCACGAGTCACTGACTCGCGACGAGCAAGCGTTCCTGCTCGCGGGGAAGCGGCGGATCGGCGCGGGGGACCGCACGCTGCGCGAGCTCGCGCTCGCGGCCGACATCGTGGTCGAAGACGGCGCGCCCGGCGAGCTGGCCGCGCGCGGGCTGGCGCCCGAGTCACTGCGGCGCGCCAAGCCGGCGCTCGTGATCGTGTCACTCACCGCGTTCGGGCAGACCGGGCCGGCGGCGAGCTGGCACGCGTCGAACCTGGTCGCGCACGCGGCCGGCGGGATCCTGTCACTGACCGGCGTCGCGTCGCGCCCGCCGCTCCAGAACGGCGGGAATCAGGCCTGGATGCTGCTCGGGCTGAACGGTTTCTCGGCCGCGCTCGCGGCGTACTGCGGGTCACTCGTCCACGGCGAGGGTGATTGGCTCGACCTCTCCGCGCAGGACTGCGCCGCCGGCATGCTCGAGCTGTACGGCCCGCGCGCGGCGTTCGAGGGCACGGCCGCGCCGCGCCTCGGCAACCGCGTGCACGCGATCTGGGGGATCTTCCCGGTCGAGGACGGCTTCGCGGGCGTGTGCGCGCTGCAGCGCCAGGCGCCGGCGTTCTTCGCCATGACCGGCGACGAGTCACTCGCCGACCCGCGCTTCAACGATCCGGCCCACCGCTTGGTCGCCGACGCCGAGCTCGGGTCACTCGTCGAGCGCTGGTTCCGCGACAAGAAGAAGGGCGACCTGCTCGCGATGGGCGAGAGACACAAGGTCCCGATCGGCGCGGTGCTGACTCCGCTCGAGCTGCTCGAGAGCCCCGGGCTGGCCGAGCGCGAGTTCTTCGACACGGTCGTGACTCCCGCCGGCGAAGCGCGCGTGCCGGGCAGGCCGTATCTCGGCCTCGCGTGGCGCGCGGGCGAGCTGCACGCGCCCGCGGCCGACACCGACGCGGTCGCGAGTGACTGGCTCGGAGCGCGGACGTGAAGCGCCTGCCGCTCGAAGGCGTACGGATCGCCGATCTGTCCATGATGTGGGCCGGGCCGTTCGCCACGCGGCTGCTCGCCGAGATGGGCGCCGAGATCATCAAGATCGAGTCACCGCGCGCGTGGGACAACGTTCGCACGCTCTTGCCGCAGCCCGGCGCGACCGAGCCCTGGAACACGTCGTTCTACTTCAACGACTACAACCGCGACAAGAAGTCGCTCACGCTCGATCTGGCGCAGCCGCGGGGCCGCGAGCTGTTCCTCGAGCTCGTGACTCGGTGTGACTGCGTGATCGAGAACTACCGCGCCGACGTGCTCGACAAGCTGGGGATCGGCTGGGAGACACTCCGGAAGGCGCGGCCCGACGTGATCCTGGTCAGCATGGCCGGCTTCGGGAAGACAGGGCCCGAGAAGGGGCTCGTCGGCTTCGGGCCCATCATCGAGCAGATGGCGGGCATGGCCTCGCAGACTGGCTACGGCGACGACGGGATTCCTTACAAGACCGGTATCTCGTACGGCGATCCGATCGGCGGGATCGCGGCGGCGGGCGCGGTGGCGCTCGCGCTGATCGCGCGCAAGCGCACGGGCCGGGGCGCGTGGCTCGACCTGGCGCAGCGAGAGACCATGGCGCAGATGATCGGGCCCGCGTTCGCCGCGGCGTCGCTGCGCGGCGAGTCACCGACTCACCGCGGGAACCGCGACCCGCGCTTCGCGCCGCAGGGCGTGTACCGCTGCGCGGGGCCGGATCACTGGGTCGCGATCTCGGCGCGGGACGACCGCGAGTGGTGGGCGTTGTGCGCCGCGCTCGGCGCACCGGAGCTCGAGTCACTCGAGCTGCCCGAGCGCGTCGCGCGCCACGACGAGCTCGACCGGCGCATCGAGGCGTTCACCGCGAAGCTCCTGCCGCGCGAGGCCGCCGAGTCACTACAGCGCGCGGGTGTCTCGGCCGCGCCGGTGCTCGACTGCAACGCGATCCACCACGACCCGCATCTGGCCGCGCGCGGCTCGTGGGTCGAGCTGCCGCACCCGAAGACGAAGTCGTGGAAGCAGCCCGCCTCGGCGTGGCGGCTCGTGGAAGCGAAGCCGCTGCCGCGCCGCCACGCGCCGCTGTTCGGCGAGCACAACCGCGAGATCCTGTGCGGCCTGCTCGGCCTCCCCGCGAGCGAGCTCGAGTCACTCGCCGCCGCGGGCATCATCGGCGACGCGCCGATCGGCGCCAAAGAGGGATGACGGACGCGTACGCGGCCTGGCTCGAACGGGCGACCCCGACGGCGCGCGAGCTCGCCGCGCGCTGGTCACTCACTCTGGAAGCTCCATTCTCGGGACCGGAGGTGAGCTGCGCGTGGGTGGCCGCGGGCGCGCGCGCCGACGGCACCCCGGTGGTTCTGAAGCTGGGCATGCCGCACATGGAGGCGCGCGACGAGATCCGCGCCCTGCGCTTCTGGAACGGCGATGCGACCGTGCGGCTGCTCGACGCGGACGAGTCACTGAACGCCATGCTGCTCGAGCGCTGCGAGCCAGGCACTCACCTGCGCCAGTCACCCGAGCCCGAGCAGGACGTGGTGCTGGCCGGCTTGCTCCGGCGCCTGTGGCGCAAGCCGCCGCCGGGTGTCTTCCGGCCGCTTCGTGAGATGACGACTGACTGGGCCGACCGCGCGCGCGCCAACCGGCCCGCCGGCCTCGACCCCGGCCGCTTCCGCGACGCGCTCGACCTCTTCGCCGAGCTGTCTCGCCCGGCGCCCAGCGACGTGCTGCTCGCGACCGACTTGCACGCCGGGAACGTCTTGCGCGCGCGGCGCGAGCCGTGGCTCGTGATCGACCCAAAACCATTCGTCGGCGATCCGGCCTACGACGCGACTCAGCACTTGCTCAACTGCCGAGCGCGCTTGCGCGCCGACCCGCACGGGCTGATCGCGCGCTTCGCGGAGCTTCTCGAAGTGAGTCGCGAGCGCGTGCGCTCGTGGACGTTCGCGCGGGCAGTGCTCGGCTTCCACGGCACCTTCGCCTACGTCGCCACCGCACTGGAGAAGTCGTGACCAAGTCCCGCGTCGAGGCGTTCAGCGACGGCGTGCTCGCGATCATCATCACGATCATGGTGCTCGAGCTGCGTCCGCCGCACGGCGTGGCTCTCGAGTCACTCCGCCCGCTGGTCCCGGTGTTTCTCAGCTACGTGCTGAGCTTCGTCTACATCGGCATCTACTGGAACAACCACCACCACATGCTGCACGCAGTGCACGGAGTGAGCGGCTGGGTGCTGTGGGCGAACTTGCACCTCTTGTTCTGGCTGTCACTCGTCCCCTTCGCGACGGCGTGGGTTGGTGAAGAGCCCGGTGAGTCGTGGCCCGCGGCGGTGTACGGCTTCGTCCTGCTCATGGCGAGCTTCGCCTACCCGCTCCTCGAGAACGCGCTGCTCGCCCTGCCCGGCAGTGACTCGACGCTCTCCCAAGCCGTCGGCACGCGCTGGAAGGAGCGCATCTCGGGCCTCGGCTACGCGCTCGGCATCGGCGCCGCGTTCCTGCTGCCGTGGCTCTCGTACGCGCTCTACGTCGCGGTCGCCGCGCTCTGGTTCGTCCCCGATCGCCGGATCGAGGCCGCGCTCACCAGATCTCCACCCTGACTCAGTCGAGCTCGCGGAAGAACGCGCGCAGCTCGGTCACCAGGTCGCGCGGGTTGTCGCCCTGCACCGTGTGACCCGCGGCCGCGATGGTCACGAGCCGCGCCCGCGGGAACAGCGCGGCGAAGCCGCGCGCCGCCGGCGCGTCGACGACGTCGCTCTCGGCGCCGCGCACCACCAGCACCGGGCAAGTCACTTCGCTCGCTGCCGCGGCCACTTGATCGAGCTCCGTGAAGCGCGTGCTCGGCGGGCCGGCGATGAAGCGGCGGTCGTACTTCCACGTGAGTCGCCCGTTCGGCTTCGGCCGCAGGTTGTGCACCAAGCTGCGGCGCAGGAGCTCCGGATCGCGCCGCGGATTGAAGGCGCGCGCGCGTTCGATCACTTCGTCGAGTGACTCGAGCTCCTCGGGTGCGCCGCGCGTAAACTCGCCGATGCGCGCGGCGCCGACGCTGTGCTGCACGCCGGCCGCGATGTCGACTAGCACCACGCCCGCCAGCTCCGCCGCGTGAGTGCGCGCATGGAAGAGCGCGTTCAAGGCGCCGAGTGACTGCCCGATCAGGACGGGCCGGCTCACGCCGAGCGCGGCGATCCACCCCGCGAGGTCGGCCTGGTGCGCGGAGATGCGGTAGTCCGCCTCGGGCGACCACTCGCTGTCGCCGTGACCGCGCTGGTCGAGCGCCAGACAGTGACGCTCGCGGCGCAGCGCGAGACACACCAGGTCCCAGGTGTGCGCCGTGAGACACCCGCCGTGCAGGAACAGCGCGGCGGGCAGCCCCGCCGTGCCCCAGTCCAGATGGTGCAGGCGCATGCGGCCGGCGACGGAATGCCGGCTCTCGGGCAACACGAGCTCTTCGTACGCGACGTCCGCCAGGCGGCTCACTCTCTCCAGGTGCGCCAATGCCTCGATCCGATCCATGCGCCGATCCATGGGCTTCCATCCTCACGGTCGTTAGTTACACTGTTGTAACCAATGAAGACCACGGAAGTCAAACGGCGCCGCCGCACCTCCGACGAGGCGCGTGCCGAGATCCTGGAAATCGCCGAGCGGCGCCTCGCGGAGTCCGGTCCCGAAGGCGTGCGCCTCCAGGCGATCGCCGACGAGATGGGAGTCACTCATCCCGCGATCTTGAAACACTTCGCGAGCCGCGACGACTTGCTTCGCGCCCTGCTCCGTCACGCGGGCCGCCTGCTGCGCGAAGCGCTCGCCCGCGCGCTGCCCGAGTCGGGCGCGCCGGACCTGGACGCGTTCGCCGAGTCACTCGAGCGGATCTACCGCGACGAAGGCGCCGCGCGGCTCTTCACGTGGCTCACGTTCTCGGGCTATCAGCCGCAGGGCTCCGGCATGTTCCGGCCCGCCGCCGACGAGATCCACCGCGCACGCCGCGGCCGAAGCAAGGACATCGGAGACACGCTGTTCTCGCTCATGCTCTTGAACATGGCCGTGTTCGCCGACTCGCTCGCGGGCTCCGCGTTCCGCCGCGCGCTCGGCTTGACCGCGGACGCCCCCTTTCGCGAGTGGCTCGTCGATCTGGTCGAAAAACGCCTGTTCGACAGCTGATAAGATCGCCGCCCGGAGGATCGAAGATGCGAGTCGATGCAGGGCTGATGGGCGGTTTGGCGGAGGTTCCCGAGCGCATTCGCGAGCTCGAGGCCGCGGGCTACGACGGCGCGATCACCGCCGAGACGGCGCACGACCCGTTCTTCCCGCTGCTGATCGCGGCCGAGCACTCACAGCGGATCGAGCTCGTGACTTCGATCGCGGTCGCGTTCGCGCGCAGCCCGATGACTCTGGCGAACGTGGCTCACGACCTGAACGCGTTCTCGAAGGGCCGCTTCATCCTGGGGCTCGGCTCGCAGATCGCGCCGCACATCACGAAGCGTTTCTCGATGCCGTGGAGTCACCCGGCGGCGCGCATGCGAGAGCTGATCCTGGCCATGCGCGCGATCTGGGCGAACTGGTACCAGGGCAAGAAGCTCGAGTTCCGCGGCGAGTTCTACACGCACACGCTCATGACTCCCATGTTCACGCCGACAGACGTTCAGTACGGCCCGCCCAAGGTGTTCCTTGCCGCGGTCGGTCCGCTCATGACCGAGGTCGCGGGCGAAGTCGCGGATGGAGTCATCTGTCACGCGTTCACCACCGAGAAGTACATGCGCGAAGTGACTCTGCCGGCGATCGAGCGTGGGCTCGCGAAGGCCGGCCGCAGCCGCAAGGACTTTCAGGTGTCGTTCCCCGGCTTCGTGGTCACGGGCAAGGACGAGAAGTCGTGGAGTGACTCGCGCCGCGGCGTGTGCAAGCAGATCGCGTTCTACGGCTCGACCCCCGCGTACCGCCCGGTGCTCGAGATGCACGGCTGGGGCGGGCTGCAGACCGAGCTCAACTCACTCTCGAAGCAGGGTCAGTGGGACAAGATGGGCGAGCTGATCGACGACAAGATCCTCGAGCAGTTCGCCGTCGTGGGCACGCCCGACGAAGTGATTCCGAAGTTCAAGGCGCGCTTCGGCGGCGTGGTCGACCGCACCACCCTCGGCTTCGCCGCGCCGAAGGCGAGCACCAAGGAGCTGATCGCCCAGCTGCACGGCTGAGTCACTCCCAGCCCGAGCTCGCCCCGTACGGCAGGTTGTGCATGAACGCGTCGATTGCGCGGATGAGTCCGCGCTCGAAGGCTTTGCGACTGGGCATGACCCATTCTCGGCCCGGAGCGGCTCGAATGGCAACGTACCACTCAAGCGATCACGCCGCGTCGTGGAAGATGATCCCGAGCGTGAAGCGCAGACCCGAGCGCACGCGACTCACTCCGTGCCGCATCTGCACGCGGTGGAAGCCGCGCGCGCCCTGACGTGGGCGCTCGCGCACGGCGAAGACCACGGCGTCGCCGAGTGACAGCGGCACCACCTCGCCGCGTGACTGCGCGCGCGGGCGCTGCTCGACCAAGAGGAACTCACCTCCCGCGAAGTCGCGCGCGGGATCCGAGAGCAGCACGGTGACTTGCAGCGGGAACACCTGCTCGCCGTACAGATCCTGGTGCAGGCAGTTGTAGTCGCCGGCCTCGTAGCGCAGCACGAGCGGGGTCGGGCGGGTCTGGCCCGCGGCGTGACACTTCGCCAGGTAGGCCTCTAGTGAGTCAGGGAAGTCGGCCGACTGGCGGAGCCGCTCGCGCCAGCGGTTCGCGACGGGCGCGAGCTTCGGGTACAGCGCCTCGCGGAGTGACTGCACGAGCGGCGGCAGTGGGTAGTCGAAATAGCGGTACTCGCCCTGGCCGAAGCCGTGGCGCGCCATGATCACGCGCTTGCGAAAGATGCCGTCCGCGTCCCAGCGCGCGATCAGCTCCGCGCAGTCGCTCGGCGCGACGAGGCCGGGCAAGGTCGCCCAGCCGCGCTCGTCGAGTGACTCATCCATGCCGCGCTTTCTTCTCGCGGGCGAGAAGAGCTCGCTTGCGCTCGACGCCCCAGCGGTAGCCCGAAATGTCGCCGTCGCGGCGAATCACTCGGTGACAGGGCACGAGCAGCGCGACCGGGTTGGACGCGCACGCCTGCGCCACCGCGCGCACCGCGCGCGGCCGGCCGAGCGCCGCGGCGATCTCGGCGTAGCTCGCCGTCTTCCCGGGCGGAATGCGCTGCAGCGCGCGCCACACCTGCGCCTGGAACGCCGGGCCGCGCACGTCGAGCGGCAGCTCTAGCGAGTGATCGGGCGACGCGATGAAGCCCGCGATCGCCTCGAGCCAGTCACTCAGGCCCGCACGGTCCTCGCGCACCTCCGCCGCCGCGAAGCGCGCGCGCAGCGCCGCCACGAGTGACTCGCGCGAGTCACCAAGCTCCGCCGCGCACACGCCCTTCTCGGTCGCCGCCACCAGCACCCAGCCGAGCGCCGTCTTCGCCGTCGCGAAGCGGATCGCCTCGCCCTGCCCCGCGCGGCGCCGCGCGCCCGGAGTCATGCCGAGAGTCGGCCCGGCGTCCTGATACGCGCGCGAGCTGGAGCCGAAGCCGGCTCCGTACACCGCCCGAGTCACTCGCTCGCCGCGGTCGAGCGCCTTGCCGAACCGCGCCAGCCGCTTCGCGCGCGCGTACTCGCGCGGGGTCGCGCCCGTGACTTGCTTGAACAGGCGGTGAAAGTGGAAGGGACTCACTCCGACCTCGCGCGCGAGCTCCGCGAGCGTCGGGGCCGACTCGCGCTCGGCCAGGATCGCGCAAGCCTTCGCCACCGCGGCGAGCTGCGCCTCGATCTGCGTGCGCTCCGTCGGCCGGCAGCGCTTGCACGCGCGGAAGCCCGCGGCCTCGGCGTCCGCGCACGTCTCGTGGAAAGCCACGTTCTTGCGCAGCGGCAGGCGCGACGCGCAGCTCGGGCGGCAATACACGCCCGTGGTGCGCACCGAGTAGCAGAACGCGCCGTCTGCGCCGCGGTCGCGGCCGGTCACTGCGTTCCAACACTTCTCTTGATCGAGCATCGCGTGGTCTCCTCGATTGACTGCCGCGAGGATCGGCTCGGTCGCGCGCCGATTCTATCCGAGCCTTGCTTTCCAATTCACACAGGAACGCCCGCTCATCGTCGCGACTTTGCAGGCTGCGCGTGACTTTGGACGCGCAAGCTGCGCTCAGAAGCCGCGGGGCGGCACCTGACTCGATCTCCACGCTCTTCGAAGCCGGTCGACGCCAGAACCCGCCCTGCGGTTCTTTTCGACTTCGCTCGGCTGCGCCTCGCTGCGCGCGCCTCCGCCGCTTCCGAGCCTCGCTCGGGGCGGCCCTCGCTCGGCCCTCCACCTCCTCTTCGAGTATCTTCCGCGCGCCATGACTGACGACCTGCGCGTGAGAGTCGCCACCCGAGCCGACCTGCCCGAGCTCGAGCGGCTGATCCCGCGCTCGGTGCGCGGGCTGTCGCGCGGCTACTACACCGACGCGCAGATCGAGAGCGGGATCCGCTACGTGTTCGGACCAGACACTCAGCTGATCGCGGACGGGACTTACTTGGTCGTGACTGCGGGCGAGCGCATCGTGGCGTGCGGCGGCTGGAGCAAGAGGCGCACGCTGTACGGCGGCGATCACATGAAGGGCGATGCGCCGGACCCGCTGGTCGACCCCGCGACCGAGCCCGCGCGCATCCGCGCGTTCTTCGTCGATCCCGACTGGTCGCGGCGCGGGATCGGGTCACTCCTGTTGAACGCGTGCGTGGACGCGGCGAGCGCCGCGGGCTTCCGCACGCTCGAGCTCGCTGCGACGCTGCCCGGCGAGCCGCTGTACGAGCGCTTCGGCTTCCGCGCGCTCGAGCGCACCGCGGCCGCGCTGCCCAACGGCGAGTCACTCCCCATCGTGCGCATGACTCGCGCCGTCGAGGTGAAGTGAGTGCGCGTGCTGGCGTTCATCGCGCTGCTCGCGATCCTTGGCGCCGCGGCGGTGGCGCTCCTCGTCGTGACTCAGCAGCGGCGCATGATTTACCCGCTGCGGCGCGCGCCCGACGCCGCGGAGCTCGTGCGCGCGGTCGGCGGCGAGCCCGTGTGGCTCGAGCGCGACGGCGTGCGCAGCGAAGCGTGGTTCCTGCCCGCGCGGGGTCAGTCACGCGGCCCCGCGCCGCTCCTGGTCTACACGCACGGCAACGGCGAGCTGATCGACGACTGGGCGCAGGAGTTCGACACACCGCGCAGCTGGGGCGCGGCGGTGCTCTTGGTCGAGTATCCCGGCTACGGGCGCTCGGGCGGCGCGCCTTCCGAGACTTCGATCCGGAACGCGATCGTCGCCGCGTATGACTGGGCGAGCGCGCGGCGCGACGTGGATCCGCGCCGGATCGTCGCGTACGGCCGGTCACTCGGCGGCGGCGCGGCTTGCGCGCTGGCGCGCGAGCGCGAGGTCGCCGCGCTCGTGCTCGAGTCCACGTTCACCAGCATTCCAGCCCTCACCGCGCGCCTGGGCGTGCCCGCCTTCCTGATCCTCGACCGGTTCGACAACGCGCGGCTCGTCGGAGCTTTCCGCAGGCCGATCCTGCTGATCCACGGTGAGCAAGACACGGTCGTGCCAGTCACGGAAGCGCGCGCCTTGCGCGCCGCGGCGCCGCATTCGGAGCTCGTACTATTCGGTGACTGCGGACACAACGACTGCCCCCGCCCCTGGCCCAACCTCCTCGAGTTTCTCACGAGTCACAAGCTGCTCTAGATTCTGGGCGTGGCGACGGAAGACGATCCCACGGAGACGCAGATCGCAGCGGGTCACATGCTGCTGGACGCCGGACTCACCGACCGCGCGATCGAGCACTTCCGCATCCTGTTGCAGAAGCGGCCGCGCGACGCGCGCGTGCACTTCGCGCTCGCCACCACGCTGGACGGCGCCGAGCGCGAGAACGAGGCCATCCCCTGCTACGCCGAGACGATCCGCCTGCGCCCGACCGGCGAGTTACTCGCGCGCGCGTATCTCGGCCTGGGCAGCGCGCTGAGTCACGTCGGCCGGAACAGCGAGGGGCTCGAGATCCTGTCTCAGGGCAGCCGCCGCTTCCCGGAGCACGGCCCGCTGCGCGCGTTCCTCTCGCTCGCCTCCATCCGCGCCGGCAAGCCCGCCGCGGCATTGGTCGAGCTGGTCGAGGACTTACTCGCCCATCACGACATGGGCCCGTACGCCGAGTCGATCCAGCGCCAGCTCGCGGAGCTGCGCGGGCGGAAGTAGGAGTTCGCGCAGCGTATGCTCCCGCGCATGCCGAGCGACCTGGCCCATCTGCACCGCGCCGAGCTCCTGCTCGTCAAGCTGCGCGCGTTCGGGATGGCGTCGTGGGCGCTGATCCTCCTGCACGCGCAGCTCACGGCCCCGCCGTCGCGTGTGTGGGCGGTGTTCGCGGGCGGCTGGGTGTACACGGCACTCACGTATCTCCACGTGCGGCGCGGGAAAGCCGTGCGCGCGGGCGCGATCGCGACCACGATCGGCGACGCGCTCTTGGTCGCGTCCGTTTGTATCTGGACGGGCGGGCTCGCGAGTGACTTCTATCCGTACTTCTATCTGACGAGCATCGCGACTTCGATCCGCTTCGGGGCGGGCCCGGCGTTCGCGATGTTCGCGGTGAACTCGGCGCTGTCGGTCGGACTGTTCGCGGTCGCGCCACCGCTAGCGGGCGCGAGTCACACGTGGGGCGCGCTCGCGCTCGCCGTCTTCTATCTCCTCTTCGCCGCGATCATGGGCTCGGCCTTGTCGCGCGACGTGCGCAAGAACCTGGCCGCGGCGCGTGCGGCGCGGGACCGGGCGCGCGAGTTACTCCGCCGCTTGATTCACGCCGAGGAAGAGGAGCGCAAGCGCATCGCGAGCGAGCTGCACGACCGCATGGGCGCGCGCTTCTTCGAGCTGTACTACGGCATCGACCGCGCGCGCACGGCGATCGGCGACGAAAGGCCCGAGGCCGCGAAGCACCTCGCGCGGTTGGGCGCCGACGCGCGCGCGTGCGGCGACGAGATACGCGAGCTCATGAACGAGCTGCGCCCCACGGTGCTCGACGACTTCGGAGTGAGTGAGGCGCTGCGTGAGTACGGCGCGCTGCTGCAGTCACAGGACGAGCTCACCGTGCGGCTCGCGATCGACCCCGACGCGAACGCCGCGCGCTCGGAGACCAACCTGGCGCTGTTCCGCATCGCGCAGGAAGCAGTGCTGAACGCGCGAAAGCACGCCGAGGCGCGCGAGCTCGACATCTCTCTCACCCGTGACTCGGCCGCCGAAGCGATCATGCTCTCGGTGCGCGACGACGGCTGCGGCTTCGACGTGCGCGCGCCCGCGCGCGGGCGGCTCGGGCTCCAGACCATGCGCGAGCGCGCGGAGGCGTGCGGCGGCACGCTCGAGATCCACAGCGGACACGGGCGCGGGACTCACTTGAAGGCGACGGTACCGGCGGGAGCCATCGAGTGACCATCTCGATCTATCTGATCGACGACCACACCGTTCTGCGTCAGGCCGTACGCGTGATGCTGGAGGGCGAGGCGGGACTCACGGTGGTCGGCGAGGCCGGCGACGCCGAGACCGGAGTCACCGAGATCGCGAAGCTGCGCCCGAACGTCGCGATCGTCGATCTGAAGCTCCCAGGCACGCCGGGCCTGGCGGCGATCCCGCGAGTCATTGCCGCGTCGCCGAAGACCGGGGTCATCGCGTTCACCATGTACGCGAACCCCGCGTACGTCTACGAGGCCATGCACGCGGGCGCTAGCGCATACGTGCTGAAGAGCGCGAGCAAGGAGGAGTTACTCCAGGCCGTGCGCGCGGTGCACGCGGGCTCGGGCTTCCTGCAGGCCGAGGTCACGAAGCCGCTCCTGCACCGGCTCGCGCTCGAGGCGAAGCACGGCGCCGGCAAGAGCGCGCCGACCGCGCGCGAGCTGCAGGTGCTCGAGCTCGTGGGCGAAGGCAAGAGCAACAAGGAGATCGCGAGCGCGCTCGAGATCTCGGACGAGACCGTGAAGACGCACCTGCGGCACCTGTACGAGAAGCTCGGCGTCTCGGACCGCGCGCAGGCCGTGGCCATCGCGCTGCGCCAGCAGATGATCGAGTAAGTCCCCCGTTCGGGGGACGGCCTCTTCCCTCGAATGACCGATTGAGTTCAAGGCCGCCTACGCCGTACGGTGTAGGGCATGGCTCGGGGGAAGACGGCACTGGTGATCGGCGGGAGCGTGGCCGGGCTCGCGGCCGCGGGCGCGCTCGCGCGCCATTTCGAACGCGTGATCCTCGTGGAGCGCGACGACTATCCCGAGTCACCCGCGCCGCGCAAAGGCACGCCGCAGGCGCGTCACGTGCACGTGTTGCTGAAGCAGGGCGAGGCCGCGCTCGAGAGACTCTTTCCCGGCTTGTTCGCCGAGCTCGTGACTCGCGGCGGCCAGCGGGTCGACACCGCGGGCGACGCGCGCTGGCACTACTACGGCGGTTGGAAGGCGCGCTTCAAGAGCGGCATCGAGATGGTGAGTCAGAGCCGCGCCCTGCTCGAGTGGTCGCTGCGCCGGCGCGTGATCGCGCTGGCGAACACGGAGCTGATCGCGGGCGACGTTCACGGCCTCCACGCCCCGAGCCCCGAGCGCGTGCGCGGCGTGAGTCTCCGGCGGCGCGGGCGCGAAGACGCCGAGGTCGTCGAGGCCGAGCTGGTCGTCGACGCGAGCGGGCGCGGCTCGCGCATGCCGCACTGGCTCGAGTCACTCGGCGTGGGCGCGCCGCCCGAGTCCGAAGTGAAGGTCGACGTCGGCTACGCGAGCCGCTTCTACGAGCGCACGAGCGAGCCCCGTGACTGGACCGCGCTCCTGTGTCACCCGCGCCACCCGGACACTCGCTGCGGCGTGCTGCTGCCGATCGAGGACGGACGCTGGATGCTGACGCTCGTCGGCTGGTTCGGCGATCACCCGCCCGCGGGCGAAGCCGAGTTTCTCGCCTGGACCAAGAGCCTGGCGGTGCCCGATCTGTACGAAGCCGTGCGGGACGCCAAGCCCGTGAGTGAGATCGCGCTCCACCGCTTCCCGTCGAACCGCCGCCGCCACTACGAGAGACTCGCGGCGCTGCCCGACGGCCTGGCGGTGATGGGAGACGCCGCGTGCAGCTTCAACCCCGTGTACGCGCAGGGCATGGCCGCGAGCGCGCTGGGCGCGGATGCGCTCGACTCACTCCTGGCCGACGAAGGCGGCTGCAAGCGGCCGGGCTTCTCGCGCCGCTTCCAGGCGCGGCTCGCGCGAGTCACCGACTCACCCTGGCTGCTCGCGACCGGCGAGGACTTCCGCAGCCCCAAGGCCGAGGGCCCGCGGCCCGCGTGGATGCCGCTGCTCGGCTGGTACACCGCGCGCGTGCACGAGCTGACGTGGCGCGATCCGTTCGCGGCCAAGCGCTTCCTCGAAGTCATGCACCTGGTGAAGCGCCCGACCGCTCTGTTCCACCCGCGCGTGGCGCTGCGCGCGCTCACGTCGCTGTGAGTCGGTGATGTCTCACTGGCTGAACGAGAAGCAGCTGCGGCGCACCCGGCCGGCGGAGTCGGCGGGCGCGTCGCCCGTCCCGACTCAGGTCGTGTCGAACGGCGAGTATCTCCCCGCCCCGCAGACTTCGCGGCAGAAGCAGGTCGAAGCGGTGCTGGGCGAGCTGGCCGACTCACTCGGGCGCAAGCACGGGCTCGATCGCCGCCAGTTCCTGAAGACCGCGTCGGGCATGGCCGCGGCGTTCGTTGCCATGAACCAGGTCTACGGCGCGCTCTTCGACGTGGGCGTGGCCGAAGCCGCGGAGCCCGCCGCCGCAGCCGAGAGACTCACCAAGCTCGCGAAGCAGGTCGTGATCGACGTGCAGCTCCACTTCGTGCGCGACGACTTCATGTGGGACGGCCTGCTCATGCTGGGTGAGTGGGCGAAGCGCTGGAACCCGGTGCTAGCTCGGGAGGGAGTCACTCTCTCGCGGTACAAGTTCGAGAACTTCGTGAAGGAGGTCTTTCTCGACAGCGAGACGCGGCTGGGGCTGATCAGCGGCGCCCCGTCGGACGACCCGTCGCACGGGGTCATCGGCAGCGCCGGACTCGCGAAAGCGCGCGAGGTCGTGAACGGGTTGGCCGGCTCGAAACGGCTCATGTCTCACTCACTCCTGCGTCCCGGCCAGCGGGGCTGGCTCGAAGAGATCGACCACGCGCTGGCCGAGTGGAAGCCCGACTCGTGGAAGGGCTACACGGTCGGCGATCCGCTCGCGCCGTCGCAGTTTCCGTGGCGCATGGACGACGAGAAAGTGACTTACCCCGGCTGGGAGAAGATCGCCAAGTCGGACCGGCGCATCGTGTGCGTGCACAAGGGTCTCTTGCCCGCGGACTACGAGACGTCGACCAAGCACTGGCGCCACGCCATGGTCGACGACGTGGGCAAGGCCGCGAAGGACTGGCCGCAGCTCACGTTCGTGATCTACCACGCGGGCCTGAAGCCGTTCCTGACCGAGCCCGACGAGTCACTCGCGCAGTTCGAGAAGACCGGGCGCATGGACTGGGTCACCGACCTGGCCGAGATCCCGGCCAAGTACGGAGTCACGAACGTGTACGCCGAGCTGGGCACCTCATTCGCGACCTCGGCCGTGACTCACCCGCGCCACTGCGCCGCGCTGCTCGGCACGCTGATCAAGGGCATGGGCGCCGACCACGTGCTGTGGGGCACCGACTCGGTCTGGTACGGCTCGCCGCAGTGGCAGATCGAAGCGTTCCGCCGCATCGAGATCCCGGAAGACATGCGGAAGACGCACGGCTTCGCGCCGCTGGGCGCGGCCGACGGCGCCGTGAAGAGCGGCATCCTCGCGCGGAACGCGGCGCGGCTGTACGACATCGACCTGGCGAAGCTCGCCGACACCAGCACGAGTGACTCACTCGCGGCCGCCAAGCGCGAGTACGAGTCCGCCGGCGCCGAGCGCAGCAACGTCGCGTACGGATTCATCCACCGAGACACTTAGGAGAGACGAGATGGCCGCGAGCAACGAACAGATCGTGCGCGAGTTCCTGGCCGCTTGGCCGCGCAAGAACGTCGACGAGCTGATGAGTTACTTCACCGAGGACGCCGTGTATCACAACATCCCCGTGGCGCCGGTGAAGGGCGCGAGCGAGATCCGCAAGGTGTTCGAGGGCTTCGTGGGCGCCTTCGGGATCGAGCTCATCGTGATCAACGCGGCCGCGGGCGGGAATCTCGTGTTCACCGAGCGCATCGACCGCTTCTGGATGAACGGGAAGACCTTCGACTTGCCGGTGAACGGCGTGTTCGAGCTGCGGGGCGGCAAGATCGCGGCGTTCCGCGATTACTTCGACCTGGCCTCGTTCGAGAAACCCAGCGGCTTGAAGTTGTAAGATGGCGCCCGACGGAGGTCGGGATGTCACTGCGAATCGTCGGCGCTGGCCTGGGCCGCACGGGCACGATGTCACTCAAGAACGCGCTCGAGAAGCTGTTGGGCGCACCGTGTCACCACATGGTCGAGCTGTTCACTCACCCCGAGCAGGTGAAATACTGGGACTCGGCTTCCCGCGGCGTGATGCCGGACTGGGACGAGGTGTTCAAGGGCTACGCGGCGATGGTCGACTGGCCCGGCTGCGCTTACTGGCCGGAGATCTCGGCGAAGTATCCCGACGCCATCGTGCTGCTCTCGACGCGTGACTCGGCAGAGACTTGGTGGAAGAGCGCGAACGCGACCATCTTCCAGGGGATCAACGACGTGAACGCGGCGCGCCCGCCCGGGATGGAAGAGTGGCGGAACGCGGTCCTCCGCATGTTCGAGTCACGCTTCACTTCGCGCATCGACGACAAGGCCTCGGCGATCGCGGCGTACGAGAAACACAACGCCGAAGTGCGCAGGCGCGTGCCCAAACACCGCCTCCTCGAGTATCAGCCGGGCATGGGCTGGGAGCCGTTGTGCAAGGCGCTCGGCGTACCGGTGCCGAGTGACCCGTACCCGCACGTGAACACGACCGAAGAGTTCATCGGCCGACGCGCGGCGGGCGGCGGGCCGCCCCGGAATTGACTGCGCTCGCCGCCGCGTGCGGCGGGTTCCTGCTCGCCATCCTGTGGATGGACCTGATCTTCGACACGCAGGTCCTCGGGCAGAAGCGCGAGAACGGCGCGCTGCCCGAGTCAGTGCTCGCCTCGATCGCGAGTTACTACAAGCGCGCGACGACCGACTCTTTCCCGATGAGCCGGCTGATCGCCGCGGTCATGGGGATCGGGGTGCTCGCGACGGCCTGGTCGGTGTTCGCGGGTCACGGGGCCCTCTTGCTGCGAGTCACCGCGCTGGTGCTGCTGTCCGGGCCCGTGGCGCTCGCCGCCGGGCGCATCGTCCCGAACGCCGTGCGTCTGGGCGCGCGCAAGGACGACCTCGCGACTCAGACGCGGCTCGCGCGCGGCATCTGCCGCGATCACCTGGTGTGTCTCGCGGCCGTCGCGGCGTTCCTGGCCGTGCAGTTCGCGCTCGCCGTGGCGGAGTGACTCCCGAGTCGGCAAGCACCGAGCCACGTCGACGGCCGAGCGAGGGCCGTCGCGAGCGAGGCCACCGCAGGCGAGCGAAGTCAATCAGATCTGAGAGTAGCCGGAGCCGGGGAAGTCGATCCCGATCCCCTTCGCCTTCTCGATCCAGCCGAACTCGCCCAGGATCTGCTGGCTGTAGGTGACTCGCCCGGTGACTTTGTCGAGCGGCTCGGTCGCGAGCAAGAGCGCCGCGCGCGCCATGTGCTCGATCGGCTCGGCGCGCGGTGAGTCGGGGCGGTCGATCAGCCGGTGGAACATGACTCCGGGCGTCGCCACGACTTGCGACGGCGAGAGACAAGTCACGCTGATCCCGTCCGCGTACACCTCCGAAGCCAGGCCCTGCGTGAAGCGCTCGAGCGCGGCCTTCTCGGCGCCGTACAGCGTGCCGCCGCGCATGGGCGGAGTCTTGTACGGGCCGCGGCCGGGGCCGATCGCCGCGCCGCTCGAGATGTTCACGATCGCGCCCGCCTTCTTCGCGCGCATGTCTTCCAGCACCAGGTGACTCAGGAAGAACGGCCCGTGCATGTTCACCGCGAACGACTTCAGCCACTTCGCCGGTGGGAACTCCGCGATCGGGATGAAGTAAGTCAGCGCCGCGTTGTTCACGAGCACGTCGATCGGGCCGAGGGCCTGGCGTGTCTCGCGCACGATGCGCTCGCACTCCTCGAACGACGACACGTCGCCCGCGATCGGCAGCGCGGCGCCGCCGTCCTTCGCGATCTCGTCGATCGTGGTCGCGAGTGACCCTTCGAGCTTGTGATCGCCTTCCTCGAGGGTGCGCGCGGTGCACGCGACCTTCGCGCCTTCCCGCGCGAACAGCTTGGCGATCTCCTTGCCGATGCCGCGGCTCGCGCCGGTGACCAGCGCGACTTTGCCGGTGAGCTTGCCCATGGTGACTCCCTCCTGGGAGCCGCCATTCTACAGGAGGCGGTCGAGCTCCCGGTGGAAGTGCGCGATCGCGCCCTCGAAGCGGCCGTACGTGAAGAACTCGTTCGCGCCCGCGGCCATGCCGCGCTGGATCGAAGTCACCATGGCCGCGTCTTCCGCGCCGCCCGTGTCGTTCACGAACGCGGCGTCGCGCTGCGCGTCCTCGGTGCCCGTCGACTCACTCGCCGAGCGGTTCGAGAGCCGCCACGAAGACACTCGCGTCTCGGTGAGTGAAATTGGCTCGAGGATCAGGAACACGGTGTGCCTCGACAGCACGGTCACGATCGCGTTGGGGAACACCTGATACACGTACGTCAGCGCGCCCTCGACGCGGCGCGCCTCAGGCGGCAGCGCGGCCTGCTTCTGGATGCGCTGGAACGGGAAGGTGACTCGGCTGTTGCGCCCGAAGTGCTCGATCACGTTCAAGTTGTCGAAGCCGTACGGCAGGAAGCTCGTCGGGTGAGTCGTCTTGATGTGGTAGCCCTCGAGGAACCCCTCGAGGAAGAGCTTCCAGTTCGCCGGCAGCGTGAACTCGCCGCTGGCGAAGAGCTTCTGGTTGGACGCGATCAGCTCGGGCAGCTCGTCGAGCAGGCCTGAGTCACCGGGCCGCGGAGCTTGCGCCACGAACACGAGCCCCGCGCGCTCGACCGCCGTGACCGGCACCAGCCCGTGTGACTCGCGGTCGAGGCCGGGGAAGCCGTCTTCGTGCGGCACGAAGCGGAGTGACCCGTCGAGCCCGTACGTCCAGCCGTGGTAGCGGCACGCGAACGCCTTCGCGCAGCCCGCGCCTGATGCGACTTGCACGCCGCGGTGGCGGCACGCGTTGCGGAACGCGCGCACCACTCCGTCGGCGCCGCGCACCGCGAACAGCGGCGTGCCCGCGGCGTCGCGCGCGAGATACGAGCCCTCTTGCGGCAACGCCGCCGACGGGCAGAACGGCACGGGCAGCCGGCGCAGCAGCGCGCGCTCGGCGTCCAGCCGCAGCGGCGAGCGGTAGTTCGCCACCGGCTCGCGCCAGATCGAGTCACTCGTGTCGGTCGTGCCGTGCTCGATGTGGTCGAACACGCGCTGCACCATGGAGCGGTCGTCGAGGAGGGTGGTCATGGGCGCACTCCGATTTGTGAATTGACTTCACTTCTAGTTTTGAGGAAGATCCGCGGCGTGTCAATCGACAGTCTCCCCGCCACTCCGAAAGGCCGAGCCACTCGCCAGCGCTTGCTCGACGTGGCGCGAAGGGTCGCGCTCGCGACGGACGGCCACGTCGAGCTCGCGAAGGTCGCCGAGGCCGCCGACGCCGTGCCCAGCCTCGTGCACCGCTACTTCGGCTCGAAGTCGGGACTCGTCTCCGCGCTCGTCGACGACTTCTTCGACCGCTTCCACGCCGAGGTGCTCGACGCCGAGCTCGACGATCAAGGTGACTGGGCGACTCACGAGCGCATTCGCCTGGAGCGCGGCGTGCGCTTCCACTACCGCGAGCCGTTCGCCGCTCTCGTGTACGGGTCACTCGCGCGCGACCCCGAGGTCGCGCGCAACGAGACCGCGCGCAGCGCGTTCGTCGTCGATCGCGCGGCCCGCAGCATCCGCAAGGCACAGAAGCGAGGGGAGCTGCCGGTCGGCATCGATCCCGGGCTCGCGGGCGCCGCGATGTTCGGCGCGATGCGGCTCGTGATGGTCCACGCACTCACTCGCTCGCCGCGGCCGCCCGCGGAGCGCGTGATCGAAGTGTTGTGGCGCCAGGTCGCGGCGTCGGTCGGACTCGACGCCGACGCACCGCCCAAGTCACTCCCGCGCAGGAGCAAGCGATGACCGTTCACTTCGAGTCAGACGGCCCGATCGCGATCGTGACTCTCGACCGGCCGGACGTGCGCAACGCGATCGACTTCCCCACCGCCACCGCGCTCGCCGACGCGATGCGACGCTTCGCCACCGACGAGTCACTCCTGGTCGCGGTGGTCACGGGCGCGAACGGCACGTTCTGCGCGGGGAACGACCTGAAGTCGATGCGCGAGCCGGGCGCGAAGCGCGCGCCGCGCGTGCAGCCCGACGGCGACGGCCCCGTGGGCCCCACCCGCATGCTGCTCGGCAAGCCGACCATCGCCGCCGTCGAAGGTCACGCGGTGGCCGGCGGGCTCGAGCTCGCCGCCTGGTGTGACTTGCGCGTGGCCGCCGACAACGCCGTGTTCGGCGTGTACTGCCGGCGCTGGGGCATTCCGCTGATGGACGGCGGCACCATTCGACTCACTCGCCTGATCGGCCACAGTCACGCGCTCGACTTGATCCTGACCGGCCGCGGTGTCTCGGGCGACGAAGCCGTGCGCATGGGCATCGTCAATCGACTCACTCCGCCCGGGAAGGCGCTCGAAACCGCGCTCGCGCTCGCGCGCGAGCTGGCCGCCCTGCCCCAAGCCGCGCTGCGCAGTGACCGCCTGTCTTCCTACGAACAGTGGTCGCGCGAGCTGCCCGACGCGCTCGCGAACGAGTACGAGCACGGCATGGCCACGGTGCGCACGGGCGAGCTGATCGGCGGGCTCGAGCGCTTCGCGTCCGGCAGCTGGCGCAGCCGCTAGCGCGGCGAGCGCAAGAGTGTCTCGAGCTTCACGAGCCGCGCGTCGCGCGCCTCGAGAATGCGGCGCAGCCAGTCCAGCGTGTAACTCGCATCGAACTCCGGTCCGCGCGCGTACAGCACCTCGGCCACGTCGCTCCAGTCCTTCGGGCGGTCGAACAGCACTTTGAAGATCACGAGGTCTTCGGCGGAGAGAATCGGCAGAGTGTCTCGCCCGCCGAAGGGCACGGTGCGGATGCGACCGAGACAGCTCGCGTGGAGTGGGTCGTACGAGAAGAACAGGTCGAGCGGCGTCGCCTCCCAGCGCAAGCGCACCTGACCGCGCTCGCGAATCAGCCGCCTCTCGCGCGCGCCGCCGGTGGCGACGCCCAGCTCCGCCAGTGACTCGAGCACGCGGCCCGATTCGTTCGCGGCCACGAACACGTTGACGTCGATGTCCTGCGTGCCGCGAGGCGTGCCGTAGTACGCGAGCGCGAGCGCGCCGCCGAACGCGTGCGGAATGTCGGCCGCGGCGAACGCGCCGTGGACGGCGAGGATCCTGTCGTCGAGCAGCAGCACGTCTCACCCGCCGCGCGCGCGCCGCGAGCGGAAGCGCGGGAACACGCGCTTCGCCTTCGCGCGCACCGTACGCGAGCGAGTGATTCGATCCGAGACACGCAACAGGCCGCGCAGAGCCTCGCCGCGGCGCCCGTCGTCCGCGCCGACCCACTCACCCACTTCCGCGAGCTCGACCGGCTGTGACTCGCGCGGCCGCCGCGCCAGCTCTTCGCGCAGCTGCGCGGCGAGCACCGGGTCGAGCTCGCCGCCTCCGCGCAGCACCGCCAGGAGCTCGCGCGCCGCGCGGTCCTCGCGGCGCTCCGTGACCGAGAGACCCAGCTCGCGCGCGCGCTCGCGCACGCGCTCGGCGTCGAACGGCCGAGTCGCCCGGCGCGCGGCCTGCTCGAGCAACTCCGGCCCGAGAGCCCCGCGGGCCGTTGCGAGCGTGCGGGTCCGCGGGCCACGCGGGGTGGCCAGCGCCTCGCGAATCTCGAAGCGCCCGTCGGCGCGCAACACCAAGTACGGCACGACCGGAATGTAGTGGTCGATGCCCACTATCGCAATCCGAGCTGCCCGGACGGCCCGCGCTGCTCTATGCTGCGGCCATGATTCAGGTCCGGCGCAGCGGGGAGCGCGGACACGCGCGGCACGGCTGGCTCGAGAGCCGCCACACGTTCTCGTTCGCGGACTATCACGATCCGAAGCACATGGGCTTCCGCGCGCTGCGCGTGATCAACGAAGACTGGGTCCAGCCGGGCAAGGGCTTCCCGCCCCACTCACACAGCGACATGGAGATCGTGACCTGCGTGCTCGAGGGCGCGCTCGAGCACAAGGACAGTCTCGGCAACACGTCGGTGATTCGGCCGGGCGAGCTGCAGCGCATGACGGCCGGCACGGGAGTGACTCACAGCGAGTTCAACGCGGCGTCCGACGCGCTCGTGCACCTGTTGCAGATCTGGATCCTGCCGGCGGTGCCGAACCTCGAGCCCGGCTACGAGCAGCGCGACTTCGGCTCGGGCCCCATGCGCGACCGCCTGCGGCTGGTGGCGTCGCAAGACGGGCGCGACGGCTCACTGACCGTACACCAGGATGTGACGCTGCATCTCGGCCGGCTCGCGCCGGGCACGAAGCTCGCGCACGCGCTCGCCGAAGGGCGCCACGCGTGGGTACAGGTCGGACGCGGCGCGCTGCGACTCAACGGCACGGCACTGGCCGCGGGCGACGGCGCCGCTCTCTCGGCCGAGCGCGCGCTCGAGCTCGAAGCGCTCGAACCTTCGCACGTGCTCGTCTTCGATCTCGCGTAAGATCCCCGCATGCTCGGGTTTCTCATTCGCTTGGCGATCGGCGCGTTCGGTCTGTGGCTAGCGGATCGCCTGCTCGACGGAATCTCGATCGACGGCACCGGCGCGCTGCTGCTCGCTGCGCTCCTGCTCGGCGTGGTGAATGCGATCGTGCGGCCGGTGTTCGTGCTGCTGACCCTGCCACTCACTCTGGTGACTCTGGGTCTCTTCCTGCTCGTCGTGAACGCGGCGATGTTCGGACTCACTGCGCTCCTGCTCCCCGGATTCCACGTCGCCGGCTTCTGGTCGGCGCTGTTCGGCTCGATCGTGGTCAGCATCGTGTCGTGGCTCGCGTCGGCTTGGATCGGGCCGACGGGGCGCTTCGAGGTGCTGGTCGTCGAGCGGAGGCCGCCCCAGTGACTGCACCCTCTTTCGATCTCCTGAACGCCGCCCGCGCCGAGTTGCCGCGCGCCGTCGCGCTGCGCCGCCGCATCCACCAGCATCCCGAGCTGGGCCTGGACCTGCCGAAGACCACCGAGGCGCTGCTCGAGTCACTCGCGGATCTCGGTCTCGAGCTCGCGAAGAGCCGCAAGACCACCGGCGTGGTCGCGCGCCTGCGCGGGGCGCGCTCGGGCCGCGCCGTCTTGCTGCGCGCCGACATGGACGCGCTGCCCATGCCCGAAGACACGGGCCTGCCGTTCGCGTCGCAGACACCGGGCCGCATGCACGCGTGCGGCCACGACGCGCACACCGCCATGCTGGCGACCGCCGCGCGCTTGCTCGTCGCGCGCCGCGAGTCACTCGACGGCGACGTGCTGTTCTTCTTCCAACCCGGCGAAGAGGGCTTCGCGGGCGCGCGCATCATGCTTGGCGAGTCACTCTTCGACCCGCGCGAGGTCGAGCGCGCGTTCGCGCTGCACGTCGACCCGCGCACGCCGGTCGGTCACACGCTCTGCCGCGCGGGCGCGATGCTAGCGTCGGCCGACTCGTTCACCATATCGATCATGGGCCGCGGCGGTCACGCGTCGATGCCGCACGACGCGCTCGATCCGATCCCCGTCGCGTGCGAGATCGTCGGCGCGATCCAGACCTTCGTGACTCGCCGCATCGACGCGTTCGATCCGGCGGTGATCAGCGTGACCAAGATCTCGGCCGGCACCACCGGCAACGTGATTCCCGAGAGCGCCGAGATGCTCGGCACGATCCGCACCACGTCGCCCAAGGCGCGCGAGCGCGCGCAGTCGGGGCTGCGCCAGATCGCCGAAGGCGTGGCCGCCGCGCACGGCGCGAAGGCGAACGTCTCGATCGTGCAGGGCTACCCAGTCACCGTGAACGACGCCGAGCAGAGCGCGTTCGCGCGCTCGGTCGTGAGTGAGCTGCTCGGTGACTCCGCGTACATCGAGCTGCCTTCGCCTCTCATGGGCGCCGAGGATTTCTCGTTCGTGCTCGAGCAGATTCCCGGCGCGCTGCTCTTCCTGGGCGTGCTGCCCGACGACCCGAGCCTGCGCGCCCCGTGTCACTCGAACCGCATGGTGGTGAACGAGGACGGCATGGCGCACGGGATCGCTCTGCACGCGGCGCTCGCGCTCCACGCCCTCGCGCGCTGAGCCGTATACTCGGGCGAGCTGCAGGAGCCCCTAAGATGAAGTTGCTCGTCCTGCGCCACGACGTCGCAGAGCCGCGCGAAGCGGCGGCAGGCCCCGACACGGACGCGAAGCGCGCACTCACTCGCGAAGGCAAAGACCGCGCGAGCAAGGCGGCGCGCGCGCTCGCGAAGCTGGTCGGTGAAGTCGACGTGCTGGCGACCAGCCCGCTGCGCCGCGCGCGCGAGACCGCCGAGTTTCTCGCGGGCGAGCTCGACGGCATCGAGCTCACCGAGGTCGACGTCCTCGCGCCGGGTCACTCACCCGCCGCCGTGGCGCTGTGGCTCGGTGAGCAAGAAGGCGTCGAGACAATCGCGATCGTGGGTCACGAGCCGAACCTGAGTGAGTTGGTGACCTGGCTCGTCTCTGGACTGTCCGCGCCGTGGCTCGAGCTCGGCAAGGGCGGCGCGTGTCTGCTCGAGCTGCCCGACCGCGTCGCGCCCGGCCAGGCGCAGCTGCTCTGGCTGCTGCGCCCCGGCCAGCTGCGGAAGCTGCGGTAGCCGCGGTGATCGAGCTCGAGCGCGCCGAGGCGTTGCGGCCCGCGCCCGAGGGCGCGCGCATCGTGGCGCTGCGCCAGCTCGATCAAGCGCGCGCGGCGCTGGCACGCGTGCACGACGCCGAGGACGACGAGGCGATCCACGACGTGCGCGTCGCGCTGCGCCGCCTGCGCAGCTCGCTCGCCGCGTATCAGCCGCTGCTCGACGAAGAGACCGCCGCGCGCGCACTCACTCGCGCGGGGAAGCTCGCGAGTCAGATGGGCGGAGCGCGCGACACCGAAGTGTGGCTCGCGTGGCTCGCGCCGAAGCTCGAGGACGCGCGGCCCAGGCGCCGCAAGGCGCTCGACTCACTCGCGGCCGAGCTCGAATCGAGACAGCGACTCGAGCGCAGCCGCGCGCTCGAAGGTCTGGGCGACCGCTTCGAGGAGCTCGAGTCCGAGCTGCGCGCGAGTCTCTCGACGTACGAAGCGCAAGTGACTCCCGCCCGCGCGCCCGCGGCGCCCGCCTTCGCGCTCGCGGTGAGTGACGCCCTGCGTGCAGCCGCGGCCGAGCTCGAGCACGCGCTCGCCGCGGTCACCAGCGCCGACTGCGCCGCGCACGAGCACCAGGCGCGCATCGCCGCGAAGCGGGTGCGCTACGTGCTCGAGCCCGTGCGCGCGCTGTGCGAAGGCGCGCCCGACGTACTGACTCGCCTGCGCCGCCTGCAGGACCTGCTCGGCGAGCGACACGACCGCGACCAGCTCGGCGCCATGCTGCGCGCGGCGCTCGAGCGCGCCTCGCTCGCCACGGCCCAGGCCATGGCCGCGGCGGTGCGGGAGCGCGACTCACGCGCCGAGCGCGCGCTGCGCGCGCACCCGGCCGAGAACGCGCTGCTCGACCTCTTGCGAGTCTCTCGCGAGGAGAGCGCCACTCTGTTCGAAGAGCTGGCGAATCAGTGGATGTTCGAGAAGAGCGCCGAGTTCTTCGCGAGCGTGGGCCGGCTGTGCGAGTCACTGCGCCGAATGGGCGCGCCGCACCAGGAGATCGAGCGGAAGTATCTGCTGCGCGCCCTGCCCGAGCGCGTGCGCGGCGCGGAGTCGGTCGAGATCGAGCAGGGCTATCTGCCGGGCGGCGCCGTGCGCGAGCGCCTGCGCCGCGCCGCTGGCCCGCGGGGCGCCCGCTGGACGCGCACCGTGAAGGTCGGCACCGGAGTGTCTCGCGCCGAGTTCGAGGAGCAGGTCTCGCCGTCCGAGTTCGAGCGCCTGTGGCCGCTCACCGAAGGCGCCCGTCTGCGCAAACGCCGCTACCGCGTGCCCGACGGCGAGCTCACCTGGGAGATCGACGAGTTTCTCGACCGCCCGCTCGTCCTGGCCGAGATCGAGCTCCCCGCCGAAGACACTCCCGTCGAGCCGCCCGAGTGGCTCGCGCCGTGCATCGTGCGCGAAGTGACTGGCGAGGCGGAGTATTCGAACCTGCGGATCGCGTCGAGCTAGCGCGTTTCCTCCGGCCTCGGGTGACTCGCGAAGAACTCCCACAGGGTCTCGCTCGCGTCCTTCGGCCAGTTGTGGCGCGTGGAGTCGAGCGCGCGCAGCTCGACGGCGGCGCGCCCGCCGTTCGCTCCGGTCCAGAAGTCGATCGCGCTCTGCGTCGGCGGGTAGCTGAAGCCGTCGCGCGAGAACGCGCCGGCGCCGCCGCCGAACGGCACGATCGGATCGCCCTTCGCGTGCATGTGAATCACCGACACGGGCCGGCTCGGCGCGCAGCCAGGAGTCACCAGCGCGCCCGCGACCACCCCGATCGCGGCGAACGAGTCACTCGCCTCGCACGCGAGCCGGTACGCCATCATGCCGCCGTTCGAGAGACCCGCGGCGTACACGCGCGCGCGGTCGATCGGGTGAGTCCTCGCCACGTCCTCGACCAGCGCGCGTAGGAACGCGACGTCGTCGATCTCGTTCTTCTGCGCCCAGCCGCAGCACTCGCCGGCGTTCCAGGTGAAGTGGCGGCCCCGAAGAAGGGTCATGAGCGCCGCGAAGCGCGAGCGCGTGCCGGCCGGGTACGCGACCGCGAAGCCGCGTGAGTCCGCGAGCTCGGAGAAGCCGCTCTGCAGCTCGATCACGCGCGGGTTGCCGCCCGCGCCGTGCATCACGATCACGAGCGGGAGTGACTCGGTCGGGTCGGCGTTCGCGGGCAGGTGCAGGCGGTACGTGCGTTCGCGCCCGCCGAGCTCGAGCTCGCGCTCGGAGTCATCCGCCCGCGCGGATCCTGCGGCGAGCACGATGGTCAGCACGAGCGCGACGGGGATTCCGATCATGCCCCACCGTATCGGCTGGTGCGCCTACGGACCGAGATACGCGCGACAGGCGAACCCGAGCGGCGGCTCGAGTGGGAAGAACTCCGGCGGCTCGAGGAACAGCGACCGCTGGAGGATCGCCAAGTCGACGATGTCACACGTGGCGGAACCGCCGCGTACCGAGCAGCGTTCCAACGCCGCCGGCGAGAGCGGGGTCTGCCCCGAGAGGTGAGAGCGGAGCGCGCTGACGTCGGCGGAAGTCACGCTGCCGTCGCCAGAGAGATCGCCGCACTGACACACGTCGCCTACGCCATCTCCGTTCGAGTCAGTCTGACTCGAGTTCGCCCTCAGCGGGCAGCTGTCGGCGAGATCGAGATCGCCGTCGGCGTCGCGATCGGATGCGTCGCGAATCGCGAGGAAGTGACCGTCGCCCGCGACGAGCTCGACCGCCGTGCCCGCCGTGCCGTTGAGTGACTCGGGCGGGGGAAGCTCGAGCCCCGACGCGCCGCTTGCATCGCGGCACACGATCGCGCCGGTGCGCGCGCGGACCGCACAGGTCGTGTCGACGCCCACGGCGACGAGAGAGGCGCCTCCGCTCGCAGCGTCGACGCCGGCCGGTGGAATGCGCGGCGCCGACCCCCAACAGAACACCGCGCGCGTTCCCCTCTGGATCGCACAAGTGTGCTGAGCGCCAACCGAGATACTCTCGGCGGTGCCGCCCACTCCATCGACATCCTCCGGAACGTCGAGCTGGCCGGCGAGATTCTCGCCCCAACAGATCACCTCGCGGCTGCCCTTCGCGATCGCACAGGCGTGATCGAGGCCAATCCCGACATCCGCGGCCCAGCTGTTCGTCCCGTTCACCGAGTCCGGGGGCTCGAGCCCGGGCGCTCCCCAGCAGACGACCGCGAAGTCGCTTGCCACGGCGCAGCTGACGTACAGTCCAGCGGCAATCGCCAGGGCGGCCCCGTTGGTGCCGTCCACCGACGGCGGCGGGGTCGACTCGCCGAAGTCGTTCGAGCCCCAGCAAGTGACTCCTCGATCTGCGCCACGAATTGCGCAAGTGTGCTCGAAGCCCGCGGCCAAGCGGATGGCGCCGCCCGCTGCAGCACTCACTGAGAGCGGGGGCGTCGACTGACCCCGGCTGTCGTCACCCCAGCAAGTCACTCCGCCGCTCGTCGCATCGATTGCGCAGCTGTGCGCCCACCCGCCTGCGGCGGCGCGCGCCCCCCCGGTGGTCCCGTCGACCGAATCCGGCGGGGTGGCTTGACCGGCGTCCGAGAAGAGCGGCCCACCCCAGCACACTGGCCGATCGTCAGCGAGCCGGATGGCGCAAGTGCGAAGCTCGCCCGCGCTCGCCAACTTCACACCCGCCGACACGGAGGGCGGCTGTGCGAGATAGGTCGGGTATCCCCAGCAAACGAGTGCATGAGTGACCGCCTGCACCGCGCAGGAATGAAAAGGTCCTGCGCTGATCGACTCGGCGCTGCCAGTCACCCCAGTCACCGAGGGAGGCGGCGCCGACTGGCCGACGGAGTCACTGCCCCAGCACACGACGGCGCTCGTTCCCGCTTGGATCGCGCAGGCGTGCGCACCTCCGACCGACAGCGCGCTCGCGGAACCAGACGTTCCATTCACGGACGCGGGCGGAGTGAGCAGTGGGCCGGCCAGGCCCCAACACACCACGGCGCCGGTGCCGGCGCGAATCGCGCAGGCGTTGTGAGTGCCCGCGGACACCGCCGTCGCTGTGCCCGACGTACCGTTCACGCTGGGCGGCGGGGTTGCTTGCCCCGAGCCGTTGTAGCCCCAGCACACGACGGCCGAGGTCCCCGCGCGAATCGAGCAGGCGAACTTCTCGCCGAGTGAGATCGCCGTAGCACCGCCCAAGCCACTTACCGTCGGCGGCGGCACGCGTTGCCCGTACGAGTTGTCACCCCAGCACACCACCGATCCGAGCGGCGAACCGGCGGCGATGCTCAGCGCGCAGCTGAAGACTTCGCCGACTGACACCGCGAACGCCGTTCCGGTCGTTCCGTCGACGCTGGGCGGCGGCGTAGACTGACCTAGTACGCTGTGCCCCCAGCACATCACGCGATGAGTATCTCGGTCGATCGCGCAGGAGTGATCGCGGTACGTGTCGAGTGCACTGACTGGCCGTTTCGGCGTGTAGCCTATGCCCCAGGTCACCACCGGCCCGGGGCGGCACGCGCCGCGATCTCCCGAGCAGCTCGCGGCACCAGCGCCAAACACGGCCTCGGAGCCCCCGTAGTCGGAAGAAGTGGCAATGACCGGCTGGAAGTCGAAGAGACCGATCTCGCCGGGATCGGTGATCACCGGGACGTTGAGTCCGCCGTACTGACTCAGGAGCTCCGCGCGCCGCTGATCCATCACGGTCTGGATCGTGGAGAGCGACATGCCAGGCACGATCAAAGGCAGGATCTTCTGGGTCCACATCGGTTTCTTCGGGTCCGGAGCGTTGAAGGCGGGGGCCTTCGTGTCCGCGGTCGATGAAGTCATCAGCACGGTGTGAGGCAAGGCGAGGACGTTCGCGAACCCCGCGTAGCACGCGTCGATCAGATAGGCCTTCTCGACCTGATGCCACTTCGGGTCAGAGAACAGATTCGCGAGCTCGGCGTTCCCCAGTGACTCCGTCGCGCCGACCCTGAGCTGGCGCGAGCCCGGGAACGCCGGATTCGGATCCGCACCGTGCCCGGTGAAGTAGAAGATGACTCGGTCGCCAGCAGACACTTGCATGGCGGCGAGCGCCGCTTGGATCGCACTCTTCCCGCCAACTGACTGCCACGCGACGCCGATCGGCGCGGTGGTGTTTCCGGCGCTCGCGGGCGCCCACTCCGGAAGCACCTTCAGCGCGTCGAAGACTTCTTGTGCGGTCTGGATGCCGAGAAAGCCGTTCGGATCGTCGACCCCGACGACCACGGCGAACGTGCGGCCGGGCGGCGCCAGAATGACCTGAGCCGTCGACTCACGACCGAACTCGTAACTCGATGTTGTCGAGTCGAGCGCGAATCGCCCATCCAACGGTCCACGAGTCGCGATCACCGGGCCGTAGGGAACGGGAATTCCCGCGACCGAGAAGTTGCTGCCGAAGACGGTCAGGACCCCTTGATCGCGAACGTCGATCAGGTCGCCGAGGGAGCTCAGGCTCTGAATCGAGACCGTCGACTGGCCAAACACCTCGAGGTCATTGCCGACGACACCGCCATAGACGAAGCCGCGTGAATGCTCGTCGTATCTGAGGTCATCCTCGATGACCGCGGACCGCAGATCCACCGTGGTCGGGGATCCTCCCGGACCATCGAAGACGAGCACACCGTCGGGGCCTGGATAGGAGCCGGTGAGCGCGTGACTCAGGCCGTCGGCGAGAGTCACTGCGCCGACATGAGAGGCGGCGAGCAACGTCGCCCACAAGACGATCAGCGAGGCGCGCCGACTCAGCGGAGTCATCGCCGACATTCTGAGGAAGGCCGGAGCGAATGACTAGCGACTCGAGCGACCGCGGACCGATCGGTCCGTATCGACTCAACGCCGAGTCAGCAGCCGCTTCGTCTGGTCGTTCGCGCCCGGCCCCGGCACGGTGCGCAGGTCTCGGCGAGTCACTTCGTTCCCGTCGGCGTCGGTGACTCGCATCTTCGGCAGTCGCCGGCCGGTCCGCTTGTCCTTCACGATCACGGGCTCGCCGCCCTTGCCGAACACCCACTCATCGGACCAGTCACGCATCGCGGTCAAGAGCGGCAGCAGCGCCTCGCCCTTCGCGGTGAGTCGATACTCCGCGTCGTCCTTCGCGAAGATCTCGTGCTCGACCAGACGCGCCAGGCGATCCGACAGGATGTTCTTCGCGATGCCCAGGCTCTTCTCGAAGTCCGTGAAGCGGCGCGCGCCGAAGAACGCGTCGCGCACGACGAGGAGCGTCCACCAGTCGCCCAGCGCCTCGAGCGCCTGGGCGATTCCGCAGTTCATGTCGGCGAAGCGTTTGCGGCTCATCGGCCGGCATTCTAGGCGAATTTCGTCGCGGTTGCATGAAGCAACCAACCCGGGATAGATTGCCGCCGTGAGCCAACGCGTCGCCGTCGTCACGGGGGTCGGGCCGGGAACGGGCGCGGCCCTCGTGCGCCGCTTCGCCGCCGAGGGTTGGCGAGTGGCGATGCTGGCGCGCGACCGCGCGCGGCTCGAGAAGCTCGCGGGCGAGATACCGGGCGCGACGCCCTACCCCGCCGACGTCGCGGACCTCGACTCACTCCGCGCCGTGCTCGCGTCGGTGAAGGCGGAGCTCGGCGCGCCGACCGTGCTCCTACACAATGCGGTGGCGGGCGGCTTCGGCACGTTCGACACGGTGAAGCCCGAGGACCTCGAGGCGCGCTTCCGCGTGAACGTGACTTCGCTGTTGGTGATGGCGCAGGAGCTCGCGCCCGGCATGATCGCCGCGGGCGGCGGCGCGATCGTGGTCACCGGCAACACCTCGGCGTGGCGCGGCAAGGCGGCGTTCGCGGGCTTCGCGCCCACGAAGGCGGCGCAGCGCATCCTGTGCGAGTCACTCGCGCGCGCGCTCGGGCCGCGGGGCGTGCACGTCGCCTACGTGGTGATCGACGCCGTGATCGACGTGCCCTGGACTCGGCAGGCCTTCCCCGACCGCCCCGACGACTTCTTCATCCAGCCGGGCGGAATCGCGGACGCCGTACACCACCTGGTGTCGCAGGAGCGCTCGGCCTGGACCTTCGAGCTCGACTTACGCCCATTCAAGGAGAACTGGTAGATGGCTCAGCCCGCGAGTGACTGGAAGTCGACCGCCTGCATCCTGTGCGAGTGCAACTGCGGCATCGAGGTGCAGCTGGGCGGGCCCGAGGGCCGCAACCTGGTACGCGTGCGCGGCGACGACGCGCACCCCATCTCTCAGGGCTACGCGTGCGAGAAGCCCTCGCGCCTGGACTTCTACCAGAACGGCCCGCACCGACTCACCAAGCCGCTGCGCCGCCGCGCGGACGGCACGTTCGAGGAGATCGACTGGCACACGGCGATCCGCGAGGTCGCCGAGCGCTTCGCGCAGGTCCGCGCGACTCACGGCGGTGAGTCGATCTTCTACTACGGCGGCGGCGGCCAGGGGAATCACTTGCCCGGCGCGTACGGCTCGACCACGCGCGAGGTGCTCGGCTCGGTGCACCGCTCGAACGCGCTCGCGCAGGAGAAGACCGGCGAGTTCTGGGTCGCGGCGAAGATGGTCGGCGGCTACTCGCGCGGCGACTTCGAGCACTGCGAGGTCGGCATCTTCCTGGGCAAGAACCCGTGGTTCAGTCACTCGATCCCGCGCGCGCGAGTCACCCTGCGCGAGATCGCGAACGACCCGAAGCGCTGCCTCGTCGTGATCGACCCGCGGCGCACCGAGACGGCGGAGCTCGCCGACGTGCACCTGCAGGTGAAGCCAGGCACCGACGCGTTCCTGCTCGCCGCGATGGTCGCCGTGATCGTGCAGGAAGGCCTGGTGAAGTCCGAGTGGCTCGCGGCGCACGCGGACGGCGCCGAGGACGTGCTGCCGCACTTCGACTCACTCGACGTCGCGGCCTACTCCGCGAAGTGTGGTGTGCCCGAGGAGCTCCTGCGCAGCACCGCGCTGCGCATCGGCCGCGCGGAGAGCGTGGCCGTGTTCGAGGACCTGGGTGTGCAGATGAACCGGCACTCCACCCTGGTCTCGTATCTGCACAAGCTGCTCGTGCTGCTGACCGGGAACTTCGGCAAGAAGGGCGCGGCGTACCGGCCGACCTCGGTCGTGCCACTCGCGACGGGAAACGACGAGGGCCGCAAGTCACCCGTGACCGGCGCGCGCATCATCGGCGGACTCACTCCGTGCAACGTGATCCCCGACGAGATCCTCACCGATCACCCGAAGCGCTTCCGCGCGCTGCTCGTCGAGAGCGGGAACCCCGCCCACTCACTCGCCGACAGCGCGCGCATGCGCGAGGCGATCCAAGCGCTCGAGCTCGTGGTCGTGATCGACGTGGCGATGACCGAGACCGCGCGGCTCGCGCACTACGTGCTGCCGGTCGCGAGTCAGTTCGAGAAGGCCGAGGCCACGTTCTTCAACTTCGAGTTCCCGCGGAACTACTTCCACCTGCGCCGCGCGCTGCTCGAGCCGCAGCAGGGGCTGTTCTCGGAAGCGGAGCTGCACGCGCGGCTGGTCGACGCGCTCGGCGCGATGCCGCACGAAGCCGTGCAGTCACTCCGCGCGGCGTGGCTGCTCGGGCGCGCGAAGTTCAAGGCGAAGTTCTTCGAGCTCGTGTCGAAGGAGCCGCGGCTCATGGGCGTGGCCGCGGTCGTGTTGTACCGCGCGATCGGCGACTTACTCCCGAAGGGGCTCGCGGAGGGCGCGGGTGTCTGGGCGCTGTGTCAGATCACCGCGCAGCGCCAGGCCGCGGGCCTGGCCAAGGCGGGCTTCGCGGGGCCCGACGCGGGCGACCAGCTGTTCGACGCCCTGCTGTCGAGCAAGAGCGCGGTCGTGTTCTCGGTCGACGACTGGGAGGCGAGCTTCGCGCGCGTCGACACGCCGAACCGGCGCATCCAGCTCGCGATTCCCGAGCTGTATCCCGAGCTCGACTCACTCGCGGGCGAGCCGGCGCCCGGGTCGAGCCCCGACTTCCCATTCGTGCTGTCCGCGGGCGAGAGACGCTCGTTCACGGCGAACACGATCATCCGCAACCCCGAGTGGCGGCGGAAGGACCGCTCGGGCGCGCTGCGCATGAACCCCGACGACGCGAAGAGACTCGGGCTCGCCGACGGCGGCGCCGCGCGAGTCACTACGCGCGCGGGCACCGCGCAGGTGCAGGTCGAGGTCTCGGACCGCATGCAGCCGGGTCACGTGTCACTCCCGAACGGTCTCGGCCTGGACTTCCCCGACCTGGGCCCGACGGGCGTGGCGCCGAACGAGCTGACTCGCGGCGAGGATCGCGACTGGGTCGCCGGCACGCCGTGGCACAAACACACGGCCGCGCGGGTGGAGGCCGTATGAGCGAGCCGCGAGTCACGACCGAAGTCGACGGCCGCGTGCTCAAGATCGTCGTCGACAACGTCGCCAAGAAGAACGCCTTCGTGCCCGAGATGATGGCCGGGCTCGCTCGCGCGCTCACGGACTTCGATCGCAACGACGAGCAGTGGGTCGCCGTGCTGACCTTCGCGGGCGAGCACACGACCGCGGGGCTCGACATGCCGAAGTTCTTCGGCCCGGGCGCGAAGCCGGTCGAGATGCCGGCGAACCCCGTCGATCCGTTCGCGCTGCAGAGACACACGACGAAGCCCGTCATCGCCGTCGTGCAGGGACTCACTCTGACGATCGGGATCGAGATGATGCTGGCGGCCGACATCGTGGTCGCGGCGGACACCGCGCGCTTCTGCCAGATGGAGTCGAAGCGCGGGATCGCTCCGCTCGGCGGCGCGCACTTCCGCTTCCTGACTCGCACCGGCTGGGGCAACGCGATGTATCACCTCATGCTGTGCGACGAGTTCGACGCGAAGCGCGCGCTCGACCTCGGTCTCGTGCAGGAGGTCGTGCCGTTCGGCAAGCACGTCGAGCGCGGCATGGAGCTCGCGCACCAGATCGCGAAGAACGCGCCGCTCGGCCTGCGCGCCATGAAGGAAGCGGCGCTCCGCTATCTCGCGGCCGGCGAAGCTGCGGCGATCGCCGCGATTCCCGCGATCCGCGAGCGAGTCATGCAGACCGAGGACGCCAAGGAAGGGATCCTCTCGTTCGTGCAGCGGCGCGAGGCGCGCTTCACGGGACGCTGAGGCGCGAGTGACTCCCGTCCTGCGGATCTTCTCGTATCTGCCGAATCCGCGGCTGGCGAAGGCGGCGATCGCGGCGCGCCTGTGCGGAGTGACTCTCGACGTGCGCGGCGCCTCGCCGCGCGAGCTGGCTCGCTGGCTGTGGGACTTCGACGCGCGCGCCCTCGCCCCGGGCGAGTCACTCGGCGAAGGCACGGCGCGTGCGGCTCACACCGGCTTCGGCGGCACGCTGCACAAGACCGACGCGTTCCTCGACGCGCACCCGTTCGGCACCGTGCCCGCCGCGTGGAGCCCCGACGGCAAGGTCGGGATCTTCGAGTCGAACTCGATCCTGCGCGCGGTGGCGCGCGCCGGCGCGGGCGCGGGGAAGCCCGACCTGTACGGCGGCGGCGACCCGTATCTCGCCTCACGCATCGACTCGTTCCTGGACGCGAGCCTCGTGTTCGCGCGCGACGTGCAGCTGTATCTGCTGAAGCTCGCGAGCGGCAAGAGCAAGGCGCCGACTCACGAGCGAGCGAAGGCGGCGCGAGACACTTACCTGGCCGGCATCGAGCGCGCGCTGGCGCCGGCTCGCGAGTGGCTCGCCGGCGATTCGGTGAGCCTGGCCGACATCTGCTTCGCGGCCGAAATGACTCTGTTCTCGGCTGAGCGCGCGAATCACAAGGTGCTCGCGGAGGCGAACCTCGCCCCGTTGTGGCTGCCCCACTCGCTCGCGGCGGACCACCCCCGAGCCATGGGTCACTTCCACCGACTCTGCACCCACCCAGCATTCGCGCCCGAGCTACAGCCCTATCTCGCAAAGTTCGATCCTGACCGGTGAGTCACGATCGGCGTGTCTGGACCCTGACCGGCGATCCGTGCTCTGATCCCGGCCAGGAGACTCACCATGCCGTGGATGCAAAGACTCGTGAACGAGCTCAATGACCGGTTCCGGTTCGAGAACCTCCCCGCGCTGGTCGAGCAGCGCGAGCTCTTCCGCGCGGAGGGTGACTGGGTCGAGCGGCTGCAGGGGCTGGGAGCGCCGAGTGCGTTCACTCAGTATCTCGCCAAGTTCCCCGCGGGGCTGCGCGAGATGCTCCGGGCGCTGGTCTACGAGGACCTCGGCCGAGGCAACGCCGTCTTGCCAGTGACTTGGGCGTGGGCGCCGGCGTACGACTACGAGATACAAGCCTGGGAGTGTCCGGGGAATCTGGGCAGCCTGGGCGGGATCACGATCCTCGTCCGCAGCCGCTACCCGAGCGACGGCCAAATCCCCGGGTCCGGACCCAGCGGCGCCTAGGCGCTCTTCGCGGCCTCGCGCGCGGCGGCGGCGTGTCTCTCCGCGCCCATCCGCGCGAAGAGTCGCTCGGCCTCGCCGAGCTCCGCCAGCCTCGCCTGCGAGTCACTTCGCCGTTCCGCGAGCCGCGCGCGCTCGAGGTGCACGAACGGCACGAACAGCTGCGCGCCGGTTTCTGCCGCGAGAGCGCTCGCGCGTGCGAGCGCGGCGCGCACCTCGGGCTCCGGCGCGCCACTCGCCTGCAGGGTGCGCGCGAGGACGAGCTCGGCCTGACACTCGAACGCTCGCGCGCGACGGCGGCGCGCGACGTCGACCGCGCGCTCGGCCGCTTCACGCGCGGCGAGTGTCTCGCCGGCGGCGAGCCGAGCCTCGGCCAGGTGAGCGAGCAGGCGAGCTTCCATCTCGGCGCCCGCGTGTCTCTCGCGCGCGGTCTCGAGCGCTCTGTCGATCAGCCGCGCGGCCTCGCCGTGCGCGCCGTTCAAGAGACTCGCGAAGCCGAGCGCGCCGAGGCCGTACACCAGCGAGATCGCGCTGCCCAGCTTCTCGGCGATCTCGAGCGCCTCGCGCGCGGGCTGGAGCGCGGCGGCCGGGTCGCCCCGCGACCAACACAGGTCGGTGTACATGTATCGGGGCGCAACGAGCAGATCGACTTCGTCGCGCTCGGTGGCGGTGCGAATCACCGTCTCGAGCTCGCTCTGCGCGTCGTCGAGCCGGCCCATCAACACGAGTGTCTGGCCGCGCATGGCGCGCAGCCACAAGGCGGGGTTGAGACTCAAGCCCCGGAGTCTCTCGCCCGGGTTCTCGGCCAGGCGCGCGAGCACGCTGTCGCACAGGGCGAGACTCTCGCCCAGCCGGCCCGCGCCGCGCAGTGCCTGACTCACGATCGCCTGCTCGATCGTCTCGAGCTGCGGATCGCCGGACTGTCGCGCGAGGGTGAGCGCCCGCTCCGCGTGCGCGAGATACGCGTCGGCGTCGACCGTGTTCGCCTGGATGCGCCCGTAACTCGCTTCCAGCACCGCTTCGAGCCGCGCCGTGCCCGTTCTTCGCACCAGCGCCAGCGCGCGTTCGTAGAGCGCGTCCGACTCTTCGCGCTCCATGCCCTCGCGCCAGCCGAAGTTCAGCATCTGCACGCAGGCGGTGAGCTCGAGCCGACTCGTCTCGGGTGACTCGGGCCGCGACGCCAGGAGCGCGCGCACGCGGCGCCAATGCCGGAACGCCTGACTCGGCGCGGACGAGCCCGCGTGGTACGCCGCGCGCGCCTCCCAGGTCGCGGCGACGGAGAGGTCGCCGGCCCGCTCCCAGTGATGGGCGATTAGCGCCGCGCGCGGACCGAGTCTCTTCGAGTCACTCGCTTCGATCGCGCGCGCCGCGGCCGCGTGCAGCCGCGCCCGGTTCTCGCGCAGCTGCGAGGCATAGGCCACGTCTTGGATCAGTGGGTGCTTGAACGCGTACTGCAGCTCCGGATACAGCCCGTGCTCGACCACCAGCTCGGCGCTCGCGAGTCTGTGCAGCGCCTCGGCCAGCTCGTGACTCTCGAACCCGGAGAGCGCCGCGACGAGGGTCTCCGAGAACTCGGCGCCGATCACCGCCGCCGCTTGCAGCACGCGGCGCTCTCGCTCGGGCAGGCGGTCGATGCGCGCCGCGAGCACGGCTTGCACCGTGGCCGGTATCTCGAGCTTGTCGATGGGACGCGCGAGCCGGTGACTCCCGCGCGCGCCGTCCAGCGCGCCGCGCTCCTCGAGTGAGTGGACGACCTCTTCGAGGAAGAACGGATTGCCCCCCGCCCTCTCGACCACGCGCGCGCCGAGCTCGGCGACCGACGGATCGTCGCCCAGCCACTCGCGAGTCAGCGCGCGTGCTGCGGCCGGCTCGAGCGGACGCAGCGCGATCTGCTCGAAGTTCGCGCGCCGCATCCAGGCGGCGGCGTACCCGGGGCGGAATGCCGCGAGCACGAGCGCGCGCGAGTCTTCGGCCGAGGCCGCCAGCGCGGCGAGAAAGCGCTCCGTGGCCGCGTCGAGCCACTGCACGTCCTCGAACACGATGAGCGCCGTCTCGTCCGGCGCGCGCGGCGCAGTGACTCGCCGGAACGCCTCGAGGAGGCGGCGCTCGCGCGCCTCGGGGTCGAGCGGAGGCGCGGGACGCTCCTCGTCCGGGACGCCGAGTAACTCGAACAGGAGCGGCAGGTCCCCGTCGAGTGACTCGCCGCCGAGCGCCGCCCCGCGGGCGATCTTGGCCCGCGCTTCTCGCGCCTCGTCGCGCGCGTCGATCCCGAACGCGCCGCGGAAGAACTCGACCAGCGGCAAGAGCGGCGCGCCCTGCCCCTGCGCGGTGCCGAGCACCAGGCGCACCGCGACGCCGCGCGCGCGGCAGCTCTCGCAGAACTCGAACACGAGCCGGCTCTTGCCGGTCCCCGCCTCGGCGACGACACCCGTCACCTGCCCGCGCCCGCGCTTCGCGCGGTCGAGCGCGTCGTCGAGCGCCGCCATCTCGCGGTCACGGCCCACGAACTTCGAGAGACCGCGCGCGCGAGACACTTCGAAGCGCGTGCGCAGCTCGCCGACTCCTTCGAGCTCGTACACGCCGACCGGGGCAGTGACTCCCTTGAGCTCGAACGCGCCCAGGTCGCGCAGCTTGAACCAGCCGTGCACGAGTCTCGCGGTGTGCTCGGTGAGATACACCTTCGCCGGCGGCGCGAGCGCCTCCATGCGCTGCGCGAGCCCGACGACGTGACCCTGCGCGGTGTAGTCCATGCGCAGGTTCGCGCCGATCTTGCCAACCACGACCTCGCCCGAGCTGAGGCCCATGCGCACCGCCAGGCTCGGCTCGCCCGCGCGCGTCGAGCCCAGGCGAGTCAGCTCGTCGCGCAGCCACAGCGCGGCGTAACACGCGCGCTGCGCGTGGTCTTCGTGCGCGATCGGCGCCCCGAACAGCGCCATGATCCCGTCACCCGTGTACTGATTCACCGTGCCCTCGAAGCGGTGCACGCCCTCGGCGAGTGTCTGGAAGAAGCGGTCGAGGATGCGGTGCCATTCTTCCGCGTCGACTGACTCGGCGAGCTCCATCGAGTTCTTCAGGTCGACGAAGAGCACGGTGACTTGCTTCCGCTCGCCCTCGAGCGCCGCGCGCGACGCGAGGATCTTCTCGACCAAGTATCTCGGCGTGTAGGCGCGCGGGTCGCGTTCGGGCGGCGCGGCCGGCGCGCGCGCGGGAGCTTCGGCGGCGGCGGTGAGCGCGGCGCCGCACGAGCCGCAGAATCGGTCGGACGGCTCGTTCACCGCGCCGCAGCTCGCGCACGGCAGAGTCAGCGCCGCGCCGCACTCCGAGCAGAAACGCCGGCCGGGCCGGTTCTCGTTCCGGCAGCCGGGACAGGTCAGTCTCTGCTCGGGAGTCACCCCGACAGGGTACTCCCTCGCTCGCGCGAGTAGAATCGCGGACGAGTGGCCCACCTGAAGTACCTCGCGGTTCCAGCGACCTTCGTCGCGGTCGGCGGCGTCGCGGCCTTCTACCAAGGTCCGTCCGTGCAGTGGGCGTGGATCACTGGAAGCGCGACGGCACTCGTCCTGGCCGCGCTCCTCGTCGGGGACCTCGTCGGGTTCTTCGAGAGACAGCTGCTGCGCCGCAGTGGGCGTGACTGAGACTCGCGTGTCGTTTCTCGAGTCACTCGGGGTCGAGCTGCCGATCATCCAGGCGCCGATGGCCGGCTCGAACGGCGCCGCGCTTGCGATCGCGGTGTCGAACGCCGGTGCGCTCGGGTCACTGCCGTGCGCGATGCTGACTCCCGACGGAATGCGGGCCGAGCTGCGCGCGCTGACCGCGGGCACGCACCGCCCCTATCTCGTGAACTTCTTCTGTCACACGCCGCCCGCACCGGATCCCGCGCGTGAGTCGGCGTGGCGCGCGTTGCTCGCGCCGTACTATCGCGAGTACGGGCTCGACCCGACCACGACGGTGAGCGCGCCGGCTCGCACGCCGTTCAGCGCCGAAGCCGCCGACGCGCTCGAGGAGTTCCGCCCGCCGGTCGTGAGCTTCCACTTCGGCCTGCCCGCGCCCGAGCGGGTCGCGCGAGTCAGAGCCTGGGGCGCGAAGGTCGTGGGCAACGCCACGTCGCTCGAAGAGGCGCGCTGGCTCGAGTCACGCGGGGTCGACGCGCTCGTCGCGCAAGGGCGCGAGGCTGGCGGTCACTCGGGCATGTTCCTGTCGAGCGACGTGGGCCGGCTGTCGCCGACGTTCGAGCTGGTGAGTCAGTTGATCGACGCCGTGAAGGTTCCCGTGATCGCCGCCGGCGGGATCGGCGACGCCGCCGCCGTCGCCCAGGCGCTCGCGCTCGGGGCCGCGGCGGTCCAGGTCGGCACCGCCTATCTCCTGTGTCCCGAAGCCACGACCAGCGCCGTGCACCGCGCCGCGCTGCAGAGTGACTCGGCGAGACAAACCGCGTTCACGAACCTGATCAGCGGCCGACCCGCCCGCGGAGTCCTGAACCGCCTCATGCGCGAGCTCGGCCCCATGAGCGACGCCCCGCCCGCCTTCCCACTCGCCAGCGTCGCCCTCGCCCCGCTGCGCGCGAAAGCCGAGTCATTGGGCCGCGGCGACTTCTCGCCGCTGTGGTGCGGCGAGCACGCGCGCCCGGCGAACGCACCGGCAGCGGAAGTGACCCGCGAGCTGGCGAAAGGCGCCGGGGCTCTGTGAGCCGGTCAGAGCCGTGTTTGATCGCGGCTCGGTGACTCCGGATCCAGGAGCGCAGTCTCTTCGGCGGACTTCGTCCTGGGGCTCGATAGCGTCCGACCGAGAGCTTCCTAATGTACAGGTGAATCGCCGGTGAAGGCAGAGATGTGAGGCTAACTGGTGCTTGGTCGTCGACACCGACTCTCAGCCTTACAGATGTGACTGCGAGCGACCGGCCCTACCGCCGATCATCCGCACCCCACGCCACCGCTCCAGTGACCCAGTGAGTGAGCTGCTCCTGCTGGTCGTTCCGATGTAAGTGCCGCGGCGGCTGCGCGAAGGTCTCATACGGGCGACAGCGCAGGACGACGCGGCCTTCCTTCTCGGCCATGGCCTGGACGACGGGGCGCGCCTGCTCGGGTAGCGGCTGACCTGACATGCGGCCGCCCACGGCCATCATGACGTCGACCACCACGGCGGGGTCCGTCTCGAGCCGGGCGTCGCAGTAGACCTGCAGATATGCGAAGGGCCAGCGCTCGTCGAGGACGCAGAGACTGACCCTGCCGGAGCGAGTCACTGCCTTCGCCTTGGCCCGGCCGCCCATCGTCGAGACCAGGAGCTCGTCGTCGTCGGTCGGCACGTAATAGACCACCGACATCGCCGGCCCGTCGGAGCGGCGCCCGTAGCCGAAGATGCAGGTGCGGTGAGTGCGCACGAACTCGCGGCGCTCGGACGGGAGCATGTCGCGGTCGGTCGGCGCGGTGAACGGCGCGGGGGAGAGCGGGAGGATCTTCATCGACTTCTCCTCGACGAGACACTTGTTATCGGTCGATAATAGTCTAGGCTCGCGCGATGGGTCAAACGCGGAAGCGCCGGCAGCGCATGCGCCGCTCGCGCGAGGACATCCGCGAGCGCCTGCTCGACGCCGCCCTTGTCGAGTTCGGGGCGAAGGGCTTCGACGGCGCGTCGACGCGCGCGATCGCCGAGCGCATCGACGCTCACCAGCCGCAGATCCACTACCACTTCGAGTCGAAGGACGCGCTGTGGAGGGCCGCGGTGGATCACCTCTTCGCGGAGCTCGGCCGCGCGATGACGGGGCTCGACTTCGGGCCGGACCCGCGCCGAGTCACCGCGGTCGACTCACTCGCCGATGGCTTCGCCGAGCTGATCCGCCGCTTCGTGCGCTTCGCGGCCGCCCGGCCCGAGCTGAATCAGATCATGGTGCACGAGGCCACGGCCAATAGCGAGAGACTCCGCTGGATGACTCACCGCCACGTGCGCCCGCTGTACGACACGGTCCGCGTGCTCTGGCGCCGGCTGCGCCAGGCGGGGATCGCCGCGCCCATCGACGACGCGGTGTTCCACTACGTGCTGGTGGGCGCCGCGTCGCTCCCCTACGTGAACGCTCCCGAAGCGCGCCTGCTCACGGGAGCGGAGCCGACCGACCGCGCCTGCGTGGAGAGACATGCGGACGGGCTCGTGGCGACTTTTCTCCCGAACCGAAGCTGATCCAGTCCGAGACACTGTACGCTTCGCTCAGGAGGACGACGCCTTGGCGCTCAAGAACCCGGCTCTGTTTCTCACCATGACGGCCGTCGCGCTGCTCGCGGGCCGGAGCGTGTGGACGTGGCTTGGAGAAAGCCCCGCCAACGTCTCTCGTGCGACGTTCGTCGAGTTCTTCCAGGCGCTCGATCGAGGCGTGGCGGCGCCCATGAGGGTGACTGGGGTCGGGGCGGTCGTTCTGACTGCGGTCTCGGCCTTTCTCTTCCGAGCGCGCTCGTGACCATCGCGATGCACCTCCCGATCAACGCGCGCATCGCGACGTGGGATCCGCAGGCGCTTCCGGCCGACTACAGCGAACACTTGGCAACCTGGTGGCGATGGCATCACGTTCGCTTGGCCACGACCGTCGCGGCAATGGTTGCGGTCTTCGTCGCGGTGCTGATGCGAGAGCCTCGTGGGTGACTTCGCGACCAAGCGCGTGCCAGTGACACGCGACGCGGTGGCCCCCGACGGCTCCGACGTCCGCATCCTGCTCGGCCTCTCGGCCGGCGGCATGGCCCACTTCGAGCTCGCGCCCGGCCGCACGTCGAAGGCAGTCACTCACCGAACCGTCGTGGAGATCTGGTACTTCCTCTCCGGCAGCGGCGAGATGTGGCGCAAGCAAGGCGCGCGCGAGGAGATCGTGACCGTCGAGCGCGGCGTGTGTCTCAGCATCCCGCTCGGCACTCACTTCCAGTTCCGCGCGCTCGGCGACGAGCCGCTCGCCGCGGTGGGAGTCACCATGCCGCCCTGGCCCGGCGACGGCGAGGCGTACGACGTGCCTGGGAAGTGGGAGCCGCGCTAGCTCCGCTCGAGCGCCGCGGTCATTCGGCGCACGTGATCGCTGAACACGCCGTCGACGCCGAGCTCGACCATGGCCGAGAGACTCGCGTCGTCCTGCGCGTCCCACGCGAGTATCTTGCGGCCTGCCGTGCGGAACACCGCGGCGAGCGGCGCGCTCCAGTCGGTCCAGTGCAGGTTCAGCGCGTCGATGTCGAGCGCGGCCATGCGCTCGGCGCGCGCGGCGGGCGGCGTGCGCATGTGAGTGAGTCGCGTCGAGTCGACCAGCCGCACGCGCTCCGACAGCGCGCGCCACGGCGCGACGATCCGCCAGCTCCAGTGACACAGCCACAGGCGGTCCGGCACGCCGGCCGCGCGCGCGACGCGAATCACTTCGGGGGCGGCGTCGGGGTCCTTCACGTCGAGTGACAGCTCGAAGTCGTGACCCAGCTCCGTGTACAGCGAGGCCAGGGTCGGCACGTGACTCGGCAGCTCGTCGCGGCGCGCGGCGCGGATGGCGCGGCCGTCGGGCAGCTCGCCGTCGTGGTCGAGCACGGCCACGCCGTCGGCGGTGAGCCACACGTCGGACTCGAGGCCCGTCGCGCCCAGGCGCAGCGCCAGGGCGAACGCCTCGAGCGTGTTCTCGCGCGCGTCGGCCGAAGCGCCGCGGTGCGCGAAGCCGATCGTGGCCGCGCGGGGAGTCACCACGCGGCGAGCAGCTCCGCCAGGCTCCGGATCGTGCGGTCGGGAGTCACTCGGCTGCCCGCCGGGAGCCCCTGCCCCTCGCCGTCGAACCAGACCGCGTGGATGCCCAGGCGCTGCGGCGCGGCGACCTCCCACTCGAGGTTGTCTCCCACGATCCACGCGTCGGCGGGAGTCACCGAGAGACTCGCCAGCGCGTGCCGGTACGCGCGCTCCTCGGGCTTGCCGAACTCGTGCTCGCCCTCGATCTGCACGTGGTCGAAACGGTGCGCGAGATCGAAGCGCGCGAGCTTCGCGCGCTGCTGCGCTCCCGCGCCGTTGGTGAGCAGCCCCAGCCGCACGCCGCGTGCGCGCAGTGAGTCGAGCGTCTCGCACGCGCCCGCGTGCAGACACATCTCCTCGTCGCGCAGGTCGCTGAAGCGGTCGGCCATGCGGATGGCCGATTCGTCCGCGAGCGCGTGACCCTCGGCGCGCAGGTCCGCGAACGTCGCCCTCACGATCCGGCGCCGTGACTCGCGCAGCCGCTGGCGCCAGTAGCGGTGGCGCTCGGGGTCGGCCCAGAACTCGGAGGCGTGCGCCTGGATGCGCGCCGCCGCGGCGTCCGGGGCGAGTGACCCGAGCAGCAGGGCTAGCTCGCGCGCGACTTTCGCCCACGCCAGGTCGGCGCGGCCGTACGCCTTCAACAGCGTGTCGTCGAGATCGAAGACGATGGCGCGCGGGAGGCCTGGCACGCGCGCATGGTAACGTCGCGGCGATGAGTCGGTCGAGATGAGTCGCGACGCCTGGTGGCAGCCCGAGCACTTCGCGCGCAGGCGCGCCGCGCTCGAGTCACGCGCGCGCATCGCCGTGGCCGTGCGCGCGTGGTTCGCGGGCGAAGGCTTCCTCGAGGTCGAGACACCGGCGCTCCAGGTGTCTCCCGGGCTCGAGCCGCACCTGTTCGCGTTCGAGACGCGGCTGCGCGACCCACACGGCGGGGCCGCGGTGACTCGCTGGCTGCGCACCTCGCCCGAGTTCACGCTGAAGAAGCTCCTGGTCGCGGGGCTCCCGCGGATCTTCGAGCTGTCTCACTCGTTCCGGAACGCGGAGCGCTCGTCGACTCACCACCCCGAGTTCACCATGCTCGAGTGGTATCGGGCAGGCGCGGGCTACGAGACGCTGATGACGGACTGCGAGGCGCTGCTGCGGACCGCGGCCCGCGCGGCGGGGGTCACCGCGCTGCGCTGGCGCGGCGCGGAATGCGACCCGCTCGCGCCCGCCGAGCGGCTCACGGTCGCCGACGCGCTCGCGAAGCACGCCGGCACCTCGCTCGACGAGCTCCGCCGCGGCCCGAGTGACTCGTTCGAGGACCGCTTCTTCCGAGTCTTCCTCGACTCGGTCGAGCCCAAGCTCGGTCTGGGCCGCTCCACCCTGCTCTGTGACTGGCCGATCGAGCTCGCCGCGCTGGCGCGCGCGAAGCCGAGTGACTCGTCCGTGGCCGAGCGCGTGGAGCTGTTCGTCTGCGGGCTCGAGCTGGCAAACGGCTGGAGCGAGCTCACCGATCCCGTCGAGCAGCGGCGCCGCTTCGAGCGCGACCAGGCCGAGAAGGCGCGCCTGTACGGCGAGCGCTATCCCATCGACGAGGACTTCCTGGCCGCGCTCGAACGGGGCATGCCCGAGAGCGCGGGCATGGCGCTCGGCTTCGACCGGCTCGCGATGTGCGCGACCGGCGCCGAGCGCATCGACGACGTGCTGTTCGCGCCGGTGGACGAGTCATGAAGCGGCCGATCGAGATCGACGACTTGCTCGCTGCGGGGCTCGTGACTCTCGAGCGCGCGGGCGCGCTGCGCGAGGTGGCGTCGCGCTGGTCCGTCGCGCTGACTCCGGGGATCGCGGCGCGGATCGACCCCGCCGACCCGCGCGACCCGCTCGCGGCGCAGTTCGTGCCGCACGAGGACGAGTCACTCGTCGGCCCCGACGAGCTCGGCGACCCGATCGGCGACTTGACCTGGCGCGCGGTGAAGGGCGTGGTGCACCGCTACCCCGACCGCGTGCTGCTCACGCCGACCTCTGCGTGCGCGGTGTACTGCCGCTTCTGCTTCCGCCGCGAGCGCGTCGGCCCCGGGGGCGAGTCACTCTCGCCGGCCGAGCTCGACCGGGCGTTCGACTACATCGCCGCCGACTCGCGCATCTGGGAGGTGATCCTCTCGGGCGGCGACCCGCTGGTGCTGACCCCGCGGCGCCTGGGCGAGATCGTGCGCCGCCTCAGCGAGATCCCGCACGTGCGGGTGATCCGCGTGCACACGCGCGTGCCGGCCGTCGATCCCGAGCGAGTCACTCCCGCGCTCGTCGCCGCGCTCGAGACCGAGAAGGCGATGTGGCTCGTGCTGCACGTGAACCACGCGCGCGAGCTCGACCCCGCGGCGCGCGCCGCGATCTCGCGAGTCACCCGCGCCGGCATCCCCATGCTCGCGCAGAGCGTGCTGCTGGCCGGCGTGAACGACGACCCGGCCACGCTCGAAGAGCTCTTGCGCACGCTCGTGTCTCTGCGCGTGAAGCCGTACTACCTGCACCACCTGGACCTGGCGCCCGGCACGGCGCGCTTCCGCACCTCGCTCGAGGCGGGCCAGTCACTCGTGCGCGGCCTGCGCGGCCGTGTCTCGGGCCTATGTCAGCCGACGTACGTGCTCGACATCCCGGGCGGCGCGGGCAAGGTGCCGATCGGGCCCAGCTATCTGGGCGAGCCGAACGCCGAAGGCGAGAGACTCGTCACCGACTGGCAGGGCAAGCCCCACCGCTGGTGAGTCAGTCGCTCTTCTCTTCCAGGAATCGGTCGACCAGCTTGCGGCTGCGTTCCTTGGCCGAGAACAGGTGCGCGAGCACGCGGTTCCGCGCGCCCGACGCGAGATAGAAGCGCTCGTACTGCTCGCCGCGGCTGCCGAGCGCGCTGGCGGCGAAGTCCCACGCGAGCCGGAACACGCGCACGCGCGTCTCGGCCGACGCCCCCGCCGCGCCCTGGAGATACTTCGCGAGCAGAGGGCCGAGCTCCGCGTCTTTCAGCTGTGACTCGGTCGGCGTGGCCAGCAGGTTGTGGGAGCCGATCAGTCGCAGGATCTCGTTCACCCGCGGCATCCACGTCGGCATGAAGTGGCGCAGCTGCGCGAGCGGCTGGCCGTTCGGGAACCACACGCCGTTGCCCCACTCGAACGCCTCGGCCTCGGCGGTGCGCAGCGCGGCGCGAGTCAGCTCGGCGTAGCCGTACAGCTCGCCGAGTAACTCGCACGTCGCGGGTGACTTGTCGCCGATCAGCTCGCACATGCGGCAGGCCAGCCCGTACGCGAACTCGAGCTTGGTCTGCGCGCGGATCATCGTCTGCTGCATCACGTTCGGGTACCAGCCGGTCGAGAGCACCTGGTTGTACACGTCGACGTTGCCGTCGATGAAGAGTCTCTCGCGCGGGATCTCGACGTCGTCGAAGATCACGAACGCGTCCTGCTCGTCGAAGCGGCTCGAGAACGGGTGGTCGAAGCGGTTCTGACCGCGCGTGGTCGAGTCACGACACAGGAAGCGCAGCCCCGGCGTGGCGCACGGGATCGAGAACGCGAGCGCGTACTTCTCGCCGCCCGGACCGGCGGGGAGCGGATGACCCGGATACACCGCGAGCTCGTTCGCGAACGGCGCGAGCGTGGCGAGGATGCGTGCGCCGCGCACCACGATGCCGTGCGCCGTGGACTCGACCTCGTGCAGCACCACCTCGCCGCCGCCGGCCACGACGTCGGGGAGTGACTTGTCGATCGTCGGGTGGATGATCGTGTGAGTCAGCGCGATGTCGCGCCGGCGCAGCTCCTGTTGGAAGCGCACGAGGTTCTCGGCGCCTGACTCGTTCCCGAACGCGCCCCACTCGTCGGCACGGCCCGCGAAGCCCGCGAACGTGACGTTCATGTAGTCGGGCGTGCGGCCCATGACGCCGACCGTGCGCTCGGCGATTCGCTCGAGACACACGCGGCGCCGCTCGAGGTCGGCGCGCGAGCGCGGGATCTTGTGACTCGCGTTGATCGGCTCGCCGGTCTCGGGGTCGGGCACGAGACACGCGGCAGCGTGCGCGTGCTGCAGGTCGAAGATCTCGGCCAAGAGGTGCGCGGCGCCCGCCAGCGACGGATGCGCGGTCGGATCCGTGACCCGCTCGCCGTCGAGCCACAGCTCACGGCCGTCGCGGAGGCTGGCTAGGAACTGGTCCCCCGTACGCGCACCCATCGAAGGGCGAGTTTACGCTGCATGAGGGACGCGAGGCGAGGGCCGCCCCGAGCCGAGCGTGCAAGCGCTGAAGGCGCGCGCAGTGAGCCGAAGGCGAACGTAGTTACTAAGCGAACGACGCTTCGAGGGTCGGGCTCTGGGCGCGGGCTTCCAAGCGCAGGTCGCGCAGAAGGTCGAGCCGCTCGAGACAGCTGCCGCAGCCGGCGACGCCCGCAGTCACCGGGTCCTTGGCGACGGACACGGGCAGGCGCAGCTCGCGCATCAGGAGCTCGGCCAGGCCGTCGAGGCGGGCGCCGCCGCCGGCCAGCACGATGCCGTTCTGCGCGATGTCGGCCGAGAACTCGGGCGGCGCGTTCTCGATCACGGTGCGCACGGCGTCGACGAGCTGAGTGACTGCCGGGGCGAGCGCTTCGCGCAGCTCTTCGGCCTTCACCCGCACGACGCGCAGCGCGCCAGTGACTCGATCGCGCGCGTCGATGCAGACGTCGCGGTGGTCGGTGCGCGGCAGCGCGCAGCCGAGTGTCTCCTTCAACGTGCGCGCCTGCGCGATGCCGACTTCCACGTCGAGCTTGCGCTTCAACCACGTGCGGATCGCTTCGTCGAGCTTCGCGCCGCCCATGCGCATGGTGCGCGCGTGCACGACGCCGGAGAAAGTCACGACCGCGACTTCGGTGGTGTGAGAGCCGACGTCGATCACGAGCTTGCCGCCGCGCAGCGCGGCCGGGATGCCGGCGCCGAGCGCGGCCGCCATGGGCGCGGCGAGCAGGAACACCTCGCGGGCGCCTGCGCCCTTCGCGGCCGACACCAAAGCGCGTCGCTGCACCTGAGTCAGCTCGCAGGGAACCGAGATCACGACGCGCGGGCGGCGCGGCGCCAAGTGATTCCGCGCGTGCAGGACGAGCGCGCGCAGCAGCACCATCGCGCCGTCGTAGTCGGCGATCGCGCCGTCGCGCAGGGGGCGCACTTCCTCGATGGTCTCGGGCAGTCGCGCGCACAGGTCCACGGCGTTCTGGCCCACGGCCATGACTTCGCCGGTGCGGCGGCAGCGCGCGACGACGGACGGCGCGGAGTGGATTTCACCCGTGCGGCGGCTCACGACGCGCGCGTTCGACGTGCCGAGATCCACGCCGAGGTCGGCGGAGAGCGTGCGGCCGAGAGATTCGATCCAATTTTCTGCGGGCATGGGGTGCCTCCAGGTTGGCCGGCGTGATTGCAGCCTCCATGCCCGGACTTCGAGAGCACGCAGCTTTGGCAAGTCACTCCGCGAATCCGCTCGCGTGACTGGGCGAAGTCAGTCGCGGGGAGCCCGACGCACGATTGTGTAGCCCACTTCCACTACGCGGTGTCTCGCGCCTGCAACTTCGCATCGAGCCCGCGCAGCTCGTCCGCAGTCAGCTTGCGCCAACGGCCCATACGCAGGCTTCCCAATTCGATGTTCATGACTCGCACCCGCACCAGCCGCCGAACGACCAGCCCCAGCACCTCGCACATGCGCCGGATCTGCCGGTTGCGGCCTTCCGTGAGCACGAGCTTGAACGAGCGAGTCGAGAGTCTCTCGGCGATCGCCGGCAGCGTCTTCCGCCCGTCGAGCTCGATGCCGTTGCGCATCCGCGCCAGCGCGCGATCAGAGATGGGGCGGTCGATCTCGACCACATACTCTTTCTCGTTGCCGTGACTCGCGCGCAGGATCTCGTTCACGAGCTCGCCGCGGTTGGTGAGCAGGATCAGGCCCTCCGAGAACTTGTCGAGGCGGCCCACGTGAAACACGCGCTCGGGGTAGTTCACCGCCGCGATGATGTTCTCGGGCACGCGCGCATCGGACGTGCACTCGATGCCGGGTGGCTTGTGATACGCGAGCACAACGGCGTTCTTCTCGCGCACCGCGACGGGCTTGCCGTCGAGCTCGACCCTGTCACCCGGCTCGACCGAGTCACCGTGCACCGCGACCCGGCCGTTGAGGCGCACGCGCTCGGCCGCGACCAGCTTGTCGGCCTCGCGCCTCGAACAGATCCCGTGCTCGGTGAACCAGCGATTGATGCGAATGGCGAGATCGTACTTCAGTGCGCGGGGTCGGCCGGGGGCGCGGGCCGGGCGGCGCACGACACCGGGATCGGGTCGGCGAGCGCCACCGTGCGGCACGCCGCGAAGAGCGCGGCGAGCACGGCCAGAGACAGAGCCGTGCGAGTCACTCCGCTGGGGGCGCGGGAGTCTGTGCCGGCGGCGCGGGCGGCGGTCCGCCGCCGACGCTGGCCGGTGGCAAGCCCTTGTTTTCGAGCGCCACGATCGTGAGCTGCCGCTGTATCTCCTTCTGGAGCGCGGCAGCGCGCGAGTTGTAGCTCTGGTGGATGTAGGCCACGTCGTTCTCGACTGCGTAGTCCAGGCCCATGCTGTCGGCGTAGCGGATGCGGATGGCCTTGTCGTAGGTGATGTCGACGATCATGGCCCACGCGTTGCGCTGCAAGCGCGCGCGAATGCGGCCGGGTGACTCCTCGTCGACCGAGTAGCGCAGGTCGCCGAGCGCCCGGATGATCGCGGTACGGCTCTGCTCCTGCGTCGCCCCTCCAGCGGTCTGTGGCGGATCGGCCAGGAGCACCGACCGGCACGCCGTGAGTGCCGTCACGAGACACAGCGCGATCCCCGGGAGAGTCAGTGAGTTGCGCAGCATGCGGCGATTCTACGCCGCGTCCGGCGGCAAGGGAAAGCGGACGTGACCCCGGGGCCTCTTGGGATGCAACGAGAGGAGGGTGGGTGGCTCGTCGCGGGGCCCCGGGGTCACGTCCTTCGGGGTTGCTGCGATTGACGCTTGGGATTGCACGCGGCGGGCCAACTTCCGGCGCGCGCTCTGTCTCGCGCGCGAGCGCAGAGCGGGTGTCTCGGCACAATTGACATGTACCGCGTACAAGAGGGCGCGCGGCATGCTTCGTGCTCGCCTGAGCGCTATGTCGACGATGTCTCTCCTCTTGGCCGCCGCGCTCCTCTTCGTCGCGACCGCGCTCCTCGGCGAACGCCGACGCTCGCGCCGTCGCGGGTGACACGCACGCCGAGAAGCCTGGCCACCGCTCCGCTAACCTCCGAGCCGTGAGTGAGTTCGGAGCGCCTCTGTCGGTGCACGTGAAGGCGACGTCGGCGCTCGGCACGTTCGTCCTGCTGGGCGAGGCGGCGCTCATGCTGACGGTCTCGCGCTGGACGCCGTGGCCGGTCAGCGCCGTGCTGTTCGCGGTGGGAGTGTCTCTGGTCGTGCTGTTCGCGGCGATCGCGCTCGTGGCGATCCGTGGCTACGCGCTCGAGCCCGGTGTGCTGCGGGTCACACGGCCGCTCTGGTCGACGAGTCACTCGCTCGCCGGCCTCCACGCCGCCGCGCTCGACCCGAGCGCGCTGCGCTTCACGTTTCTCGGCTTCGGCAACAACGGCTTCTTCGCCGTGAACGGCTGGCGCAAGGTCGAGCCGTACGGCTGGTGCCGCGTGCTCGCGACCGACCCGGCGAACGCGGTCGTGCTGCGCGCGGCGGGCGCGACTTACATCGTGACTCCCGATCGCCCGGACGAGTTCGTGCAGCGCGCGCTCGCGCTTGCGCGCCCCGCCTAGGCGCGACTCATGGTCGCGTGGGCACCCTACCCACGCTCAGGGCTCCTCGACCTTCACTTCGTCGACCGTGGCGTCGGGCTTCGAGCGACACACTCCGACCCGGCCATCGGCGAGCTTGAAGTCGACCATGGTGCGGCCGTCCGGGCCCTTGTACTTCCCGCGCACCTTCACGGTGGAAGCGTCGACCTTCGCGTGCTTGGCCACGGCCTCCTGACACTTGCCCACGAAGTCGGGCGGCGCGGCCTGAGTCAGCAGAGCGACGAGCGGGAGCAACAAGAGTGTTTGCATCGCGCGCAGGCTATCACGAGCCGCCGAAGCGCGGCCTGCGCTTCTCGGCGAAGGCGCGCTGTCCTTCGCGGTAGTCGTCGGAGCGGAAGCAGGCCTCGACGCGCGCGGCGACGCCGGCGAGATCGCGCTTCGCCGGCTCGCGTTGCCACTCGCGCAGCGCCGCCTTGCACGCGGCCACGGTGAGCGGCGCGTTGTCGCGGATCGCGTGCGCGAGCGCGGTGACTTCGCCCTCGAGTCTCTCGCCCGGTACCACGCGACTCACGAGCCCCGCCGTCAGCGCTTCCTGCGCAATGAGTCGCCGTGCACTGAACAGGATCTCGGCCGCCCACGCGGAGCCGACCACGCGCGCGAGCGCATCGACGCCGCCGAAGCCGTAGCCCAGGCCGAGGCGCGCGGCGGGGATGCCGAACCGCGCGTCGTCGGACGCGATGCGGACGTCGGCGTTCAACGCGGTGATCAAGCCGCCGCCCAGACAGAAGCCGCGGATCTGCGCGATGACCGGCTTGTCGAGCGCGAGCCACGCGCGGCCGAAGTCCGCCGCGCCGCGGTCGTACTCGGCGCGTGACTCGACAGACGTGCGGCGCTCGCCGAACTCCGAGATGTCGGCGCCCGAGATGAACGCCTCGTTCCCGGCGCCGGTCAGGATCACGACGCGCACCTCGGGGTCGTCCTGCAGCGACTGCACGGCCTTCGGCAGCGCGCTCCGCATCTCGACCGACAGCGCGTTCCGCTTCGCGGGATTGTTGAAGGTGACTCGGGCGATGCCGTCCGCGACGTCCAGCAAGAGCTTGTCCGTTCCCGTGTCACGCCGACTCATGTGATTCCCCTCCGCCGCAGGTCTTCGATCTCGTCCGCGCCGAGGCCCAGCTCGCGCAGGACGTCGCCGGTGTGTTCGCCCGACTCGGGCGTGGCGCTGCGCACCGAAGGTGCCGCGTCCGTCATGGTCACCGCATTGCGAATCACGTCGAGCCGGCCCAGCACCGGGTGCTCGACCGGCGCGGTCATGCGCAGGTGAGTCACTTGAGGGTCGGCGAACACCTGATCCAGCTCGTACACGGGACCGCAGGGCACGCCCAACTCGTTCAGCGCTTCGATCCATTCCGCGGTCGCGCGCGTGCGCAAGCGCGCGGCCACGACTTCGTTCAGCGCGGCGCGGTTCGCGAAGCGCTTCGCGGGTGAGTCGAAGCGCGGATCGGACGGCAGGTCGGGCAGCCCGATCACCTTGCAGAAGTTCCGCAGGAGCCGACCGCTGGGGCCGGCGATGTTCACGTACCCGTCCGCCGTGCGGAAGCAGCCCATCGGGAGAAACTGCGGGTGGTGATTGCCTTCCTGCTTCGGCACCACACCGTCGATCGTCCAGCGCGCGGCCTGTAAGTCCATCATCGCGACCATCGATTCGAGCAGCGACGTGGTGACCCACCTGCCCTCGCCCGTGCGCGCGCGGTCGTGCAGCGCGACCAGGATGCCGACCGCGAGATACAAGCCCGCGGACAAGTCACTCACCGGGATTCCGACGCGCGTGGGCTCGGTGCCCGGCATGCCGGTCACGCTCATGAGTCCGCCCATGCCCTGCGCGATCTGGTCCACGCCGCCACGCTCCGCGTACGGGCCGTCCTGGCCGAAGCCCGAGATCGAGCCGTACACGAGCCGCGGGTTGCGGCGGTGCACGGTCTCCCAGTCGAAGCCGAGCCGGCGCTTCACCGGTGGGCGCATGTTCTCGACCAGCACGTCCGCGCGGTCGACGAGCCGGAGGAGTATCTCGCGGCCCGCATCCTGCTTCAGGTCGAGTGACAGGGCGCGCTTGTTGCGGTGCAGGTTCTGGAAGTCCGAGCCGTGGCGGCGCTCGCCGGCGACGCCGAGTGAGTCGCTGGGCGCGCCGCGGGCCGGGGGCTCGATGCGAATCACGTCCGCCCCCCAGTCGGCGAGCTGGCGCACGCAGGTGGGGCCGGCGCGCGCGACCGTGAGGTCGATGACCGTGATGTCGTCCAGAGGGAGCTGAGTCATTTCAGGCTTCTCTCGGCAGGTCCAGCAAGTGTCTCGCGATCACCAGTCTCTGCACCTGCTGCGTGCCTTCGCCGATGTCCAGGATCTTCACGTCGCGATACAGCTTCTCCAGGTGCGCGTCGTTGCGCACGCCGGCCTCGCCCAGGACGTCGAGCGCCGCGGCGACCGCGCGAAACACGACCGGCGGCGCGTACAGCTTCGCCATCGACGCCTCGAGCGAGTTGTCGCGCCGCTGCCGCGCGAGCCACACCGCGTGCAGACACAACAGCCGAGCGGTGTGCAGCCCGCGCCGGATCTCGGCGAGTCTCTCGAGCGCGCGGCGGCGGCGCGGCCCCTGACTCGGGTACTCCGCGCGCACGAACGCGAGCGCGTGGTCGTGCGCGGCGCGGCCCATGCCCACGCCCTGCGCCGCGTGGAGGGGCCGAGTCAGATTGAACGTGGCCATGGCGCCGCGGAACCCACGCCGCGACTGGTACGCCGACTCACCGCCGAGCAAGTTCGCGGCGGGCACGCGCACGCCGTCGAGCGCGAAGCTCGCCGTCTCGTAGCCGCGCGAGCCCATCTTGTGCTCGATCTTGAGTAACTCGAACCCGGGAGTGCCCCGCTCGACCACGAACGCGCGGTGGCCGTCGCGCCCGAGCGCGGGATCGACCGTGGCCCACACCACGACCCACTCGGCCCGCGCGCCGTTCGAGCAGAACATCTTCGCACCGGACAGCAGCCAGCCACTGCCGTCCTTCCGCGCGCGTGTCTGGATGCGAGCCACGTCGCTGCCGGCGGCGGGCTCGGTCATCGCCATCGCGCCCCAGCGCGCTCGCGAGTGATCCGCGAAGACCGCGAGGAAGCGGTCGCGCTGCTCGGGGGTGGCCATGTTGCGCAGGGCGGCGCCGCCCAGGCCCGGACCCGGGAGTGACAGCGCAACGCCCCGGTCCCAATACGCCGCCTCTTCGCCCGTGAGCAGCTGGCGCAGCGGCTTCCAAGTGAGTGCCGCGCCTCCGTCCTCGGGGTCGCGCTCGTTCTCGCCCACGATGCGACTCACGAGCCCGCCCTGCCGCGCGCAGATCAGATAGAAGGGATGATTCGCCGGCGGGGGGTCACCCGAGCGGTCGCTCTCGAGCCCCATCGGCCGCATGTACGTGCGGCCAAGCTCTCGCACCTCGGCCAGCAGCTCGCGGGTCCGGGGGTCGAGGGGGGTCATCCCGGTATGGTACCCGACCGACTTCGTTCGCCTTCGGCTCACTGCGCCCGGCTTCGCCGGTTGCTCGCTCGGCTCGGGACGGCCCTCGCCTCGCGACTCCGAAATATCTACTCCACGGCGTGTCACTCGGAGTATCTTGGTGACTCAGGAGGTGACTCATGCGCTTGGCGACCTTCAACGTCGAGAACATGTTCGAGCGGCCCAAGGCGATGAACCTGAAGAAGCCGAGTGAGGGCAAGCCGATCCTCGAGGACTTCGTGAAGCTGAACGACCTGATCGAGCGCGCCGTGTACACCGCGTCGGTGAAGAGTCAGCTGCTCACTCTGATGGGGAAGCACTCCGGGCTCCTGAGTCAGGGCAAGAGCAAGTACGTCTGCCTGCGCGAGAAGAGTCAGAAGCTCGTGCGGAAGCCGAAGAACAAGCCCTACGAGATCGCCGTGAACGGGCGGGCCGAGTGGATCGGCTGGTTCGAGCTGGTCACCGACACGATCGACGAGGTCGCGCTCGAGAACACCGCGCGCATCATCGGCGCCGTGGACGCGGACGTGCTGTGCGTGGTCGAAGCCGACAGCCGCCCCGCGCTCGTGCACTTCAACGAGACGGTCATGGGCAAGGTGAACGCCGCGCCCTACTCGCACGTGATGCTGGTGGACGGAAACGACGAGCGCGGCATCGACGTGGGGCTCCTGACTCGGTCGGACTTCGCGATCGAGTCCATCGTGAGTCACGTGGACGACCGCGACCCTACCGGCGTGGTCTTCAGCCGCGACTGCGCCGAGTACTCGGTGCGCCTGCCGACGGGTGAGTCACTCCTGGTCCTGGTGAATCACCTGAAGTCGAAGGGCCACGGCACGCCCGCGAGCTCGAACGCGAAGCGCAAACGGCAAGCCGAGCGCATCCGCCAGGTCTACGAGCAGAGACTCGCCGCGGGCGCGCGGCTCGTGGCCGTGGCCGGCGACTTCAACGATACGCCGGCGTCCGAACCTCTCTCGCCCCTCTTGCAGAACGGCTCGAACCTGGTCGACGTGATGGCACACGCGGCCTTCCAAGGCGACGGCCGAAAGGGGACGTACTTGAACGGCAGTGACTCGCAGAAGCTCGACTACATCCTCTTGTCACCCGCGCTCGCGGCGCGCGTAGACAGCGGCGGGATCGAGCGCCGCGGCGTGTGGGGCGGCGAGCACGGCACGCTGTTCCCGCACCTGCCGGAGATCACGAAGGAGATCGAGTCCGCGTCCGATCACGCGGCTCTGTTCGTCGACTTCCACTGACTCAGCGCGGCTCGCAGATGAACACCGGAATGTCGCGCTCGGTGCGTGCCTGGTAAGTCGCGTACTCGGGATAGTGCTCGACGCAGGTCGGCCACACGGCGGCTTTCTCGGCGGCGCTGGCCACGCGCGCGCGCAGGCGCAGCGTCCTGTCCTTGACCCGCACGTCCACGTCGGGGTGACTCACCAGATTCCAATACCAGGTCGGGTGCCGCGGAGCGCCGCCCAGCGACGCCACGAGAATGACTCCGTCCTTGTACGGCACGTACATGAGCGGCACGTCGCGGCGCTTCCCGCTCTTCGCGCCGGTCATGGTGGCCACGCAGATGTCGCTTCCAGCGAAGCGGCCCATGCTGCGGCCGTTGGTGGCGAGATAGCGCCGCGCGTTCCAGCGCGAGAACGGCAGCATGATCCACTTCGCGATGCGCATCTGGCGCTCGGTGATCGGTCGGGGCTTGTCGGCCATGGAGTGACTCCTCAAGAGGTGAGTGGCTCGGGAACGTCGGGCACCAGCTCGGCCACGTCGGCCTCGGCCGAGTCACGGCCGCCGGCGAGCAGACCGAGCATGCGGGCCTCGCGGAAGCGCTTCTCGGCCAGGTGATCGACCAGGAAGCCGTGGCCGCCGAGCAGCTGCACGCCCAGGTCGGTGACTGCGACCGCGGCGTCGATCGCGCCCAGCCAAGCCTGAGTCGCCCAGAAAGCGGCGTCCGGCGCACCGCGGTCGAACGACGCGGCGGCGTCGCGCACCGCCAGTCGCGCGCCGGCCAAGTGAGTCGCCGCGACCGCGAGCTCGAAGGCGTTGCCCTGGTGGTGCGCCACGGGCTTGCCGAACACGATGCGGTCCTTCGCGTACGCGACCGTCGCGTCGAACGCGGCCTGCCCCACCCCGACCGCGACCGCCGCGCACCAGAGCCGCGCGCGCCCGCGCAGGGTGACTCCGGCGAGCGGCGGGAGCCTCCAGTCACCGAGCAGGCGCGCGCCGGCGAGCGAGCTCGACACCCCGCCCGACGCCTGGAACGCGAGCGCGCGGGTCGGCTCGAGCGGGCCCGCGACCTCGAACAGGCGCAGTGAGTCGCCTTCGTTCACGAACGCGAAGCGGAGCGGCGGCCAGCTCGGCGCCCAAGTCACTCTGCGGAACCGCGGACCCGCGGGATCCGTGATCGCGAGCGCCACCTGCGCCGCGCCCGCGAGACACTCGGCCGCGATCCTCCGCGCGAGCCCTCGGTCCGGACACGCCGCCAGCGCGCCCGCGGCGCTGCCCGGCTGGTCCGCCGCCGCGAGCCCGCCCGCGTCGCCGGCCGCGAGTGTCTCGAGGACGACCACCTTGGCGAGACACCCGAGCCCCGCGCCGCCCAGCGCTTCGTCCAGGTCGAGCTCGCGCAGCGCCAGCTTCTCGAGCACGCCGAGCGCGGACGCGGGCCACGCGCCGGCCGCCTCGCTCTCGCGCGCACGCGGCGCCAGCTCCTCGGCGGCCACGCGCGCCGCCGCCGCCCGCAGCTGCTCGAGCTCGTCGGAAAGGCCGAAGTCGGTCACGGCGCGACTGTATCAGCCGCCGCGGCGCTCCTGGCGTTCGCCTTCCCGAAGCGTCAAGCGCGCCCGGCCCGACACCGATACGTGTCGCATGAGCGCGATTCACATTGCCGGAAGAGTGACTCTGGGGTTCTTGTTGCTCGCGGGCTGCGCACGACTTGCCGGCGCGCAGACCTACGTGTGGACGGACGAGCGCGGCGTGGTGCACGCCGCGTCCGACCCGAGCGAGGTGCCGGCGAGTCAGCGCGAGAAGGCGATCCGCAACGCGGAAGGCCGGCCGAACATCCGGATCTCGCCCGATCCGACGCCGCCCGCCGCGCCCGCCGGTGACTCGAGCAACATGGGCGTGGGTCTCGACGTCGAGCCCGAAGTGACTGGCCAGCCGCAGGAAGACGAAGAAGAGGCGGCGCCGAAGGCCAAGCGCGTGGGCCCGAACAAGCTTCCGCCGCCGCGGGACGGCTTCGAGTGGAACTGCGCGACCGATCCCGAGGGCGGCCCGCCCAAGTGCGAGCAGTTCGAGACGAAGTCGTCGAAGCGCGCGCGCCGGGCCGACGCGCGCAACAAGGCCAAGTCCGACCTGAAGATCAAGCCGGGCGACGAGTTCGATCCCGAAGTCGCCGAGCGCGTGAATCGCCGCGCGGAGCAGGAATACAAGAAGAGCACGATCGACCCGAAGACCGGCGCGACCGCCGACTCCGACCCCCAAGAGGGCACCGAGGCCGGCGACGAAGAAGCCGGCGACGCGGATCACTCCGGCGACGAGCCGGACGAAGACTGAGTCACTGACTCAGAGGTAGCGGCCGGTCGCGGTCGGCAGGCGCACGGTGGCGCGCTTGAAGCGGTCGACCTCGGCCAGGACGTCGTCGACCGTGACTTCGCCGGGTGACTCGGACGCGGCGTCGCAGCGCGCCTTCCGCCGGAGCACCGCGTGCAGCAGCTGGATCCAGCTGCCGATCGGCGCCTCGCGGTTCTGATCGATCGCGCGCTGCCAGTCGATCTTGCCGAAGAGCTTGCGGCCCGCGCGCTTCTCGGCGGCGGCCGCGTGTATCTCGAGCGCCGCGATCACGTCGCCGGGCACGATCGGATTCACCGACACGATCCGCTCGAAGCGCCCGGGCTGGAAGTAGATCGGCGACAGCGTGTCTGGGCGGCTCGTGCCCCCCACGGTGAGTGACCCAACCGCGGTGATGGTCGTGTCGATCAGCTCGAGTAGGAAGTCGGACAGCTGAGACAGCGGCAGGTCCATGCGCGGCGCGCCCAGCGCGGGGTCGTGCGCGAAGTCGAGCTCGTCGAAATACACGGTGACTCGCTTGATCTCGCCGAGTGTCTCGTTCCAGCCGACCAGGAGCTCCCCCGCCTTGCCGCCCGCGTGAATCAGCTGCAGCGCGAGCCGCGCCACGTGGATGCGCAGGAACGGCGTCTCGGCGCGCCCGGCCAGCGCCGCCGCGAGGAGTGACTTGCCCGAGGCGTCGGGCCCGATCAGCAAGAGACCCGACGGCGCGAACGTGCCCCACTTGCCGTAGATCTCGGGCTCCGTCGCCGCGCACGCGTAGGTCAGCAGCTCGTCCTTCGCGTCCTCGAGCCCGCCGATGTCGGAGAAAGAGATCCCGGGCGTCGGCAGGAACTCACACGACTTCGCGACGGGCGGGAACTTGCGCGCGAACGGCTCCCACAGATTGGCCGCTCGCTTCCTCTCGAGTTCGTTCACACCGACATGCTATCTCGCGTCTTTCACCTTGTGGGTTCTGACGCGCTGCGGCACTAACAGGACTCATGGCGGATGCAGCGGGTCCCGTGATGGCGTTGCTCGTCGGCGGCGGGCCGGCACCGGGCATCAACGGAGTCATTTCGGCCGCGACGATCGAGGCGCGCAACCGCGGCGCGAAGGTGATCGGAGTGCTCGACGGCTTCGAGTGGCTCGCGCGCGGCGACACGACGCACGTGCAGCCGCTCGAGATCCGCGACGTGTCTCGGCTGCACTTCCGCGGCGGCTCGATCCTGCGCACGTCGCGCACGAACCCGACGAAGGACCCGGCGAAGCTCGCGAACGTGGTGCGCGCGCTGCGCGAGCTCGGCGTGCGCTGGCTGATCACGATCGGCGGCGACGACACCGCGTTCTCGGCGAGCCGCGTCGCGGCGACGGCGGGCGGCGCGCTCTCGGTCGTGCACGTGCCGAAGACGATCGACAACGATCTGCCGCTGCCCGGCGGGATCGTGACGTTCGGCTTCGAGACGGCGCGACACGTCGGTGTGTCACTCGTCGAGACGATCATGGAGGACGCGCGCGCGACCAGCCGCTGGTATCTGCTCGTCGCGATGGGCCGCAAGGCGGGTCACTTGGCGCTGGGCATCGGCAAGGCCGCGGGCGCGACGCTGACCTTGATTCCCGAGGAGTTCAGGGGCGAGAAGCTGCGACTGTCTCGCCTGGCCGACGTGATCGAGGGCTCGATCATCAAACGCCGCGCGACCGGCGACGAGAACGGGACGGTGGTGCTGGCGGAGGGGATCGCCGAGTTACTCGACCCCACGGACCTCGAGGGAATCGAAGACGCCGAGCGCGACGACCACGGCCACGTGCGGCTCAGCGAGCTGCCGCTCGGCAACTTGCTCAAGCGCGAGCTGAAGGCGCGCTTCGCGCGCCGCGGTATCTCGGTGAAGCTCGTCGCGAAGGACATCGGCTACGAGCTGCGCTGCGCGCACCCGATCCCGTTCGACGCCGAGTACACGCGCGATCTCGGCTACGGCGCCGCGCGCGCGATCCTCGAGGGCGGCTCGAACGCGATGATCACGAGGCAGAACGGCGCGATCGTGGCCATGCCCTTCAGTGACTTGATGGATCCGAAGACCGGCCGCACGCGCGTGCGGCTCGTGGACGTCGAGTCCGAGTCGTACGAGGTCGCGCGGAAATACATGATCCGGCTGGGCCCGAGCGACGTCGCCGATCCGCTCTGGCTCCAGACACTCGCGGACGCCGGCAACACGACGCCGGCGGATCTGCGCGAACGCTTCGGCATGTGACTCACGAGTGAGTCGGTGAGGAGGCGCCCCGCCTGCGGGCGGAGCGCCTCGCTCTGGGGGTTGGGTGCGCGCGGCCGGCCGCAGGAGTTGGTGGACTACGCTGGGTCTCGCCGCCGACCGGTCGCGCGCAATCGAGAGGGTCGCTCCGACACCAATTTGCGTCGGTGTCCGCGATCACTCGCGCTAGGCTCGGAGAAATGCGGCCGCACGTGCTGGGCATCGACGAGGGACCGTTCGTGAAGGGACAGGCCGCGCCCGTGCCGTTGGTCGCGGCGCTGTGCGAAGGCGCGGACCTGCTCGAGGCCGTCGCGCGGAGCGAGTTCCCCGTCGACGGCGACGGCGCGACCGAGTTTCTCGCGCGCTGGCTCGGCGGCCTGCGCGCGCGCGCGAGCGTAAAGGGCGTCGTGCTGGGCGGAATCACGCTCGCGGGTCTCGCGCTGGTCGACGTGCGCGCGCTCGCCGACGCGCTCGCGACGCCCGTGCTCGTCGTGACTCGCCGGGCGCCCGACAACGCGCGGCTGCGCGCGGCGCTCGACACGGCGGGTCTCTCGGCGCGCTTCGCGATCGCGGAGCGCTCGCCCGAAGCGTTCGCCACCGACGACGGCGTGTGGCTCGCGCACGCCGGCATCGCGCGCGCCGACGCGCTCGCACTGCTGCACGCGTCGCGCGGCAAGGCCAAGCTGCCGGAGGCGCTGCGCATCGCGCACTTGATCGCCACGGCGCTGGTGCGCGGCGAGTCACACGGGAAGGTGTGACTCAGGCCTGATAGTACTTGCCGGGCGTCGTGCCGAGCACCTGGCGGAAGCGCGAGATGAACGCGCTCGTGCTGTCGTAGCCGACCGCGAGCGCGACCTCGGTGACCGACTCACCCGCGGCGAGTCTCTCGAGCGCCTGCATGAGCCGCAGCTGCTGGCGCCAGGTGCCGAAGCTCATGCCGGTCTCGCTCTGGAACAGGCGCTCGAGCGTGCGCTTGCTCGCGCCGGCACGGCGCGCCACGCGATCGAGGTCCGCCGCGTCGGCCGGACTCGCGCGCAGTGACTCGGCCGCGCGCCGCGCGCGCGGATCGCGCGGCGCGGGCAGCTGCAGCGGCACGGCCGGCAGCGCCTGGAGCTGATCGACGAGCAGCCCGATCAGGTTCACGTGCGCGGTCACCGCGGCGTACAGCGGCGCGCGCTCGACGGCGTGCAGGATCAGCTCGCGCAGCAGCGGTGACACGTTCACGACCGAGCACTCCGTGACTCCCGCGAACACCAAGTCGCGCGCGAGATACACCGTGCGCATCTCGACCTCGCCCGACATCGTGATGCGGTGCTCGGTGTCGGGCGGCACCCAGACCGCGCGGTGCGCGGGCACGACCCAGATCCCGCCCTCCGTGTGCACCGTCATGACCCCGCGCGACGCGTACACGAGCTGGCCCGTCGTGTGCCTGTGGAGCGGTAGCTCGTGCCCGCTCGGGTAGGTCATCGCCAGGCCCCAGACCCGGATCTCCGCCTGACTGACTTCGCTCGCCTGCGGCTCGCCGCGCGCGACTCCGTCCCTTGCACGCCTCGCTCGGGACGGCCCTCGCTCGGCCGGAGCGGGACCCCGCTCGAACACCGGCACCAAGGGTTGTCGCGGCCTCGACATGGCTTGGCAGCATACCGCGAGTACGTCAGCGCCGGCGCGCGTACAGTCGCGCCATGCAGCACAACGTCTCTCACTTCCACTTCGACGCCGACGATCTCGCCCGCGCCCGCCGCTTCTACGAGGCCGTGTTCGGCTGGCGCTTCCGCCCCTGGGGTCCGCCCGACTACCTCATGATCGCGACGGGCGACGAAGACCGGCCCGGCATCCACGGCTCACTCGGCCGCCGCGGGAAGCCACTGCCTGCGAACGCCGAGCCGGGCTTCGAGCTGACGATCCAGGTCGCCGACGTCGATGCGACCGTGAAGCGCATCGAGTCACACGGCGGAACGATCGTCACGGCCAAGTCCGTGATCCACACCGTGGGTGAGCACGCGCGGTTCCGGGACCCGGAAGGGAACCTCGTGGCGATCATGAGATACTTCGACGACTCACAGTGCGGCTGATCGCGACGAGCGCCGGGCGCGGCCAGGGCGCCCGCGAGCGTGTCGCACGGCAACTCACTTCGATCTCGCGGCGGCCATCTCGGGCCGGCTCTAACGCTCGCTTCCGCGCCCCGGCCGCGCCCGGCTCTCGCCGACTCGAGTCACCAGGGAACGTTTCGTTTTTCTATTTTCATACAGCGAGGGAGATCGATCTCCCACGCCGCTCTTTTTTCAGCCGCGCAGCAAAGCAACGGCAAAAGCCTCGGGCCGGGCGGGCGCGCAAGCGGGCGTTGGAGCGGGCCCGAGACACTCGCGTCGAGCTCGAAACACCTTGCCGTGCGACCACGCCCGCGGCGCGCCCGCCCGGACCGAGGCGCTCGCGGCGAACGAGATCCTCACCGCTTCGAGATCGCCGCCCGCAACCGATCCCACTCTTCGAGATAACGCGCCAGGTGTCGCTTCCCCGCCGAGATCTCGCGTTCGATGAGTGACCGGACCCGGGTCTGCTCCTCCGCGTAGCTCGTCCCGGTGAAGTGACCCCCGAAGTGCGCCAAGCGCAGCCACACGAGATACGTCGTGAGCGCGTCGAACTCGTTGTACGCGACGATGTCGGCCAGGCGACCGTCCAGCCACATGCGCGCGACGTCGTTGCCGTCGACGTCGAGCTTGCCCGGAATGCCGCTCTGCACCGCGATCTGGTGCAGCGACGGCACGCCCTTGCCCCAGCCGCCGAGTATCTCCTTCAGGTCGACGTTCCAGTCACTCGAGCGCGCGAAGTAGTCGATGCCGAGCCACGGCTTCTCCGGGCGCTGCGCGAAGTCCGCCGCCTGAAGGCCGAGCACCAGCGCGCGCTGGATCAGGATCTTCAGGTCCGAGTCACGCGAGTTGAAGCCGACGAGCTGCGGGCGGTGCTTGCCGAGCGCCTCGAGGAACACGCCGACCACGTTCGCCTCGCGCGCGTCGTCCTGTGACTCGGGATGGCGCGGCAGCGAGAGCAGGTTCAGCACGGGGTTCTCGTCGCCGCGCGCGCGCCGCTCGACCACCGCGATCGACACGATGCGGCACAGCACCGTCTTCAAGAACGGCGTCGGGTCCGCGTCGCTGGCGCCGCCGGCGCGCCACATCTCGGCGAGCACCTCCGTGTCGGAGGTCGAGTCGGGCAGATCGTGGAGCAAGCGGCCGGCGAGCGGGTCGGGCACCCACTCGAGGTCGAACGCCCAGACCCGCTCTTCGACCCCGCGAATCACGCCAGCAACGCCTCGAGCGTCGCGATGAACTGCTTCTCGTCGGCCGAGACACTCGCCACGCCGAGGAAGCCGCCCGCCGCGCCCGCCACTTCGCGCGCACGAGTCACGATGTCCTCGCGCAGCGCCGCGAACTCCGCCGCAGTGACCTTCTCCTTCAGCGCCTTCACGTACGCCTCCCACGACGTGCGCAGGCCCGCGTCGGGCCGGCGCTCGAGCCAGGCCTCGACGAGGCTCCAGCTCGCGGAGCCCTTCTGGATGCCGCGCCCCTCGACGGCGCGCAGGATCGCGTTGCGCTCACTCGGCTCCACGCGCCCCTTGCGCCACGCCAGGAGGACGATCGGTGCGATCACCAGCGCCGTGAGCGCGTCGGGACCGACGCCCTGGGCGACGAGAGTCTCGAGGATCTTCGAGTCGCGAATGCCGGTCGCGCTCGCGATCGCGCCCTTCTTCCGTTCTGCGTCTTCCTTCGCGCGCAGCTTCGAGAGCAGCGCCTCGTCTTGCTTGTTGAAGAACGCGTCCTCGAGCGCGCGCCCACGCTTGTGCAGATCGTCCGACATCGATTCCTCCCGTGATGTGCGCGGAATATGACCACTCCGCGCGCGCGTCGCGAGGCCTGGACGGGTCCACTATCGTCGGCCGCGAGACGATGAAGAAACCCGTGGGTCTCTTGGGCGGAATCGAGATTCGCGTGAGCGATCCGCTCGCGGAGCGGCGCATGCGCCTTGCGGAGCGCGTGCCGTATCTCGCCGCCGTCCTCGCGCCCAGCAATCCCTACCCCGAGGCCGGGCCGAACGGCGTGCTCGAGGTCGCCACTTACAACGTGCACCGCTTCTCGGGGCCCGCGGGCGGCAACCGCTGGCAGCCCGACCTCGTCGGCGCCGTGATCGGCGAGCTCGCCACCGACGTGATCGCGCTGCAGGAAGTGCTGCGCCCGTTCGAGGAACCGGACCCGCTGCCCGCGATCGCCGACGCGCTCGGCTTGTATCTCGCGTTCGTATCGACGCGCGTGCACCGCCGCGGCGAGCTGGGCAACGCGATCCTGTCTCGCTGGCCACTCACTTCGGTGTTCGCGCTCGACCTGTCTTTCTCGCGGCTCGAGCAGCGCTCGGCGATCGCCGCGCAGTTCGCGCGCGACGCGAGCCGAGTCTCGATCGTCGCGACTCACTTGGCCCTGGTCGACCGCACGAGACAGAAGCAGGTGCACGAGCTGCTCGATCACCCGCAGCTGCAGGGTCCGACGGTGCTGCTCGGCGACATGAACGCGTGGCGCCGCTGTCCGGCGACGCGGCGGCTCGAGGACGAGCTGACTCAGCTGCACCACAACGAAGCCTGGCCGCCCAGCTTCCCGGCGGGGCGCCCCGTGCTGGCGCTCGACCGCGTGTACGCGCGCGGGGCGCGGGTCGCGAGCGTGCGCAGCCACGCCACGTCCGCCGCCAAACGCGCCTCGGATCACTTGCCCGTGGTCGCGACGGTCGACCTCCACCCCGCGAACGGCGACGCTCACTGAGCCCCGCGCCCGCGGGTTAGACTGCCGGGGAATCCCGATGGAGGTCCCCCGTGCAGCGCATTCTCGTCGCGACTGACTTCTCACCCCACGCGGATCGCGCGCTGAATCACGCGCTCGAGCTCGCGAAGCTGTTCGGCGCCGAGCTCGAGATCTTCTCATCGGCGTACGTGCCGCCGCAGGCGCTCGCGGCCGTGGCGCTGGGCATGGCGCCCGGCTTGATCGACGACGCGCGCAAAGAGGTGCGCCAGAAGGTCGACACACTCGCGGGTCACTTGCGCGCGCGCGACGTGCGCGCGACGGGCGCGACCTCGAGCGAGGAGCCGTCCACCGCGATCTGCGCGCGAGCCAAGGAGATCCGCGCGGATCTGATCGCGCTCGGGACGCGGGGTCACACCGGGCTCGCGCACGTGGTGATGGGCAGCGTCGCCGAGCGCGTCGCGCGGCTCGCCCCCTGCGCGGTGCTGTCCGCGCACGCCGAGTCACCCGCGCCCGCGCCGTATCGCCGCGTGTTGGTGCCGACGGATTTCTCGCCCGACTCCGATGCGGCCGTGGCCTGGGCGAAGCAGGTCGTGACTCGCACGAGTGGGAAGCTCGTGCTGGTGCACGCGTACGATCTCACGCAGCTGGCGCTCACCGGCAGCCCACTCACTGCCGGCGCGGTCGCGTCGGCCGGGATCGAGAAGGCGCTGGCGGACTCCGCGCGCGCGAAGCTCGCCGAGCTGGCGCAGTCACTGCGGGGAGTCGACGTCGAGACTCACATCTCGGCGTCGCGCCCCGACCCGGCGATCCACGAGGCCGCGGAGCGTACTCACGCCGACCTGATCGTCATGGGCACGCGCGGGCGCAGCGGGCTCGCGCACGTGCTGCTGGGCAGCACCGCCGAGCGAGTGATTCGCCGCGCGCAGCTGCCGGTGGTCACCGTGAAGGCGGCCGGCTAGCGCGGAGCGGCGCCGAGCGCGAGCCACCAGGCGAGAGTGACTCCCGCCAGCGAAGCGGCGCCCCAGAGCCACTGCGCCGGTCGGGCGCTCGGCCGCGGCCAGGCGCGCGCCGCCGCGAGGCCGAGCAACAGCCCCGACGCGAGGCCCATCACGTGCGCGGTCAAGTCACTGCCGCGGCCGGTGCCCAGGATCGCGAGCAGGCCGATCCCGCCCGCGAGCGGCAGCCAAGCGCGGCCCCAGCGCACGCGCAGACGGCGCCGGCGCACGAGCTCCGTCGCGGCCAACGCGCCGATCGCGCCAAACAGCGCGGTCGACGCGCCGACGGAGCGGTGGTGTGACTCGTGCCACTCCGCGGTGAGCCAGTTGCCCAGCGCGCCCGACGCGAGCAAGAGCGCCGCGCCCGCCCCGGCGCCGTAGCGGCGCATCAAGAGACTCGCGAACACGGCGCACGAGAACGCGTTGCCCAGCGCGTGAGTCAGGTCGGAGTGCAGAGTCAGCGCCGTGACCGCGCGCCACGGCTCGCCCGACACGACCAGCCGCGCGTCGTTCGCGCCGCGCTCGAACCACGGGTTCGCATCGCTCCAGCCGCCCGTGTACGCGTACGCCGCGACGAGCAGCACGGCGAGCCACACGCCCGCAAGTGTCTCGACGGCGGCGGGATCATCGAGAGGCACTGGCTGCGCGACGTTCTCGCGCGTGTAGCTCGCGAGCGCGGCCTCGGCGCGCGCACGCTCGGCCGGGTCGACGGCCACGAACCAGCGGTCGCCGGTGACTCCAACCCGGTGCTCGATGCCCTCGGCCGCGAGCACCAGCGCGTGACTCTCCGCGTCGCGCCGACTGGCCGCGAAGAGCTGTGACTCGAGCTCGCCGCTACCGGCGTCCGCCATCGGCGAACTCTTCGCGGAGCACCCCCATCGCGACCATGTCGAGCGCCTTCCCGTAGCGCAGCCGGTGCGCGCGCAGCACGCCCTCGTGCCGGAAGCCGCAGCGCTCGTAACAGGCGATGCCTCTCGCGTTGTCGGCGTCGGCGATCAGAGTGACTCGCCGCAAGCCCAAGTCGTTGAACGCGAAGCCGAGCAGCGCGGTGATCGCGGCCCCGCCTTGGCCGCGGCTCCAGTACGCCTTCTCGCCGATCAGGATGGCGAGCTCGGCGCGCCCGCACGGGTGGATGCCGATCAGGCGTATCTCGCCGATCAACGCGCCGTCGCCCGCCTCGATCATGAAGCGCGCCTCGCTGCGGTCGGCGAGGCCACGCCGCACCATGGCCTCCATCGCGGGGCGAGCGAGTAACTCCGGCGGATCCTCCGAGCGGTGCAGCCAGTGCAGCACCTCGCGGTCGTTGTTCCAGCGAGTCAGCAGATCGACGTGCTCGAGCGTCTGCGGCACGAGCCGCCCCGAGCGGGTGGTCAGAACCTTCTCGCCGATCACGTGCGAGTCACTTCTGCCAGCCGGTCTGGGCACCCGACACCATCGCGAACGGGCCGACTGGCCAGCGGTACGCGTCGACCATCAGCTGATTCACTTGCTCGCGCGTGGCGATGCCTTCCGCCACCACGCGTTGCGCTTCGCGCAGCATCGCGAAGTAGATGCGGTTCGCGACGAAGCCCCACGACATCGCCGTGTCCTTCACCACGACCGGGTTCTTGCCGCACGCGGCCGCGACCTCGACCACGGTCTCGATCGTCGACTGACTCGTCTGGTCGGTCGCGACGATCTCGGCCAGCTTCATCACCGGCGGCGGCGACGCCCAGTGCCAGCCGATGACTCGCTCGGGGCGGCCCGTGCACGCCGCCAGCACGGCAATCGAGAAGCCCGAGGTATTCGACGCCAGGATCGCGGTCGGCTTGGCCAGCCGATCGAGCTCGCGAAACACTCGGATCTTCAGATCCAGCCGCTCGGGCACGCACTCGACGATGAGGTCCGCGGCCGCGGCCATCTCGAGCGACGTGCTCCAAGTGAGTCGCGCGATCGCGGCCTCGAGCTGCGCGCGAGTCAGCTTGCCGCGCGCCACGGCGCTCTCGAGCCCGAACCGCCCAGTCACCACTTCCTGGCGCGCGCGCTCGAGCGCGGGCTCGGCCACGTCGCAGCACACGAGCTCGTAGCCCGCGGCGGCGAGGCACTGCGCGATGCCGCTGCCCATGACTCCTGCCCCGATCACGCCGACCCGTAAGTCGCTCATGTCTCCGCCTCCTCGGGCAGAATACCCCGTGATGACGGACGAGGTGACTGCCGCCGATGCGCGCGCGCTCCTGCTCGACGCGCAGGGTTTGTGCGACGACCCCGCGCGGCGCGCGACGGCGGCCAGCGTCGGGAAGCTGATCGAGCGTCTGGGCTTCGTGCAGGTCGATTCCATCCAGCGCGTCGAGCGCGCGCACCACCTGATCCTGGGCGCGCGGCTCGACGGCTATCGGCCCAAGCTGCTCGAGACACTCGCGTTCGAGAAGCGCGTCTTGTTCGAGAACTGGACTCACGACGCCTCGTACATCCCGGTGTCACTGTTTCCGCACTGGCGGCTGCGCTTCGAGCGGCGCGAGAAACACATGCGCTCGAAGAAGTGGTTCCGCGAGCGCCTGGGGCGGACCCCCGAGCGCGTGCTCGCGCACGTGCTCGGACGCATCGAGCGCGAGGGCGCGCTCCGCGCGCGCGACTTCGAGCGCGGCCGGCCCGCGAAGGGCTGGTGGGACTGGACACCCGAGAAGATGGCCCTCGAGTTTCTCTGGCACACCGGCCGGCTCGCGATCTCTTCGCGCGAGCGCTTCGACAAGGTGTACGACTTGTTCGAGCGCGTGTATCCCGAAGCGCACGCCACGGCTTCGCCGAGTCACTCCGAGACCGTCGACTGGGCGTGCAGCTCCGCGCTCGAGAGACTCGGCGCGGCGACCCCGCTCGAGCTGTCGGACTTCTGGGACGCAGTCACCCTGCGCGAGGCCGGCGACTGGTGCAAGGAAGCAGTGACTCGGGGCCGCGTCGCGCCCGTGACTCTCGGCGCGCTCGACGGCGCCAAGCCGAAACCGGGGGTCGCCCTGCCCGACTGGCGCGCGCGTGCGCGTCGCGCCCGGGAGCCGCTGCCCGAGCTGCGCTTGCTCGCGCCGTTCGACCCGCTGGTGCGCGACCGGCGCCGGCTCCAGCGCGTGTTCGGGTTCGAGTACATGTTCGAGGCGTACACGCCCGCGCCCAAGCGGAAGTACGGCTACTACGTGATGCCGATCCTCGAGCGCGACCGGCTGATCGGCCGGCTCGACCCGCGCCGCGACCGCGAGCGCGAGTCACTCGTGGTCGAGGGCCTGTGGTGGGAGCCCGGCGTGAAGCCGACCGCCGCGCGCAAGCAGGCGCTCGTGACCGCGCTCGAGAAGCTCGCCGCGCGGATCGGCGCGAAGACCGTCGAGTTTGGGAGCGCGCGAGGCGAGGGCCGCCCCGAGCCGAGCGGCAAGCGCCCAAGGCGCGCGCAGTGAGCCGCAAGCGAACGCAGTCAGTCAGGATCGGCGCGAAGACCGTCGAGTTTGGGAGCGCGCGAGGCGAGGGCCGCCCCGAGCCGAGCGGCAAGCGC
>Ga0187894_10000210_pt1 | contig 78530 bp, 87 predicted proteins | sample GBC1701081metaG_FD_136650 | JGI IMG/M metagenome (GOLD analysis project Ga0187894, IMG submission 136650) | White microbial mat communities from a lava cave in the Kipuka Kanohina Cave System on the Island of Hawaii, USA - GBC170108-1 metaG ...
CCCATTGCGCATCGCTCAGCTCATAGCGCTTCACACCCATCACAACCTCCGCAAACCATGCGAAAGCTATGAATCACCCATCAATGCCAATGGGAATCCCCCAAATGTCGATTGAACCTAGAGAGCGACACTTACGGCAGCGTCGATTTCGCGAGGGCAATCTCGTCATCTGACGAGAGCGGCCAGCATCATTCTGGTGGACCTCCGCATCGTGCAGAACAATCAGGGAGAAGCCCAAGCTAATCCCGAAGTGTCGCTGCCGAGATGGAGATCGGGAAATCCAATAATATCTGCGCGTACGATTTCCCCTGCGGGTCCGCGCGCAGCGACGCTATTCCACCGCCGCCGAGGGCGCTGTTGAGGAGAAAGTTCAGTCCGCATATTCCGGGCAGCTCGAACCGCTCGACCGAACCTTTTACAAAGTGCGCGAAGTGTCGCGCCACCGCATCCTCGGTCAGCGCGCGCCGGATTGGATCAAGATATTCCGGCCGGCGCGCGATGATCCCGATGTTGGCCTTATCGCCTTTGTCGCCGCTTCGGGCCCAAGCCAGCCGAACAAGCGGCACGTCTACGCAATCCGATTCCTCCTCGATCAGCACTGTCGAACGATTCAGAGGCGACTGAACTTCAGCTTCCGCTCCGATCAAGGCACCCACCACTGATGATGACGCGCCGTCGACACGGATCGCCACCGACACTTCCTGCTTCGGTATCAGACAACTCATCAGCCGTACGACTGGCGATACCTTGGGACGATTTCCACCCATCATTGTTATCCCCGGCGCCATCGACGTGCCAGACGACGTGAGCTCGCGCATCAACACATTCAAAGGAGCCTGAGTTTCATGCTTAGCCGCAAGCTTCAACACCACCTCCCGACTATCGCGCGCACGGGAATGAGCTCCGTAGAAGCTCTCCGCGCCGATCACCTCAGCGCTAATCTCCGAATAAGGTGCAAGTTTTCGATCTCGAAGAATTTTCTGGCATCGCCGCGCGACCGCGTCCGCGACCTTTTCTGCTTTCCTCACCGCATCGATTCCACAGATCGTGAGATAGGCGCCCACGCGAAACCCGTCCGGATACGTAATGCTCAGCTTGTAACTATCGCCGGGTTCTCGCCCGCGTGCCCCGGTGACCCCGACTCGATCCTGCCCCAGCTCCACGATTCGAACCTGCGTGAAGTCGCAGGTAACGTCGGGCAGGAGATAGTTGGCGGGGTCGCCGATCTCGTAGACCAGCTGCTCGGCAACGGTTGCAAAGGATACTAATCCACCAGTGCCCGTGGGCTTAGTGATCTCAAACGATCCGTCGCGCGCGATCTCGGCTATTGGGTAACCGATATTGGACCAGTCACCCGTCATCTCCCAGTCGGTGTGGATACCCCCAGTCGCCTGAGCACCGCATTCGATGATATGGCCGGCGAGGGCGCCGGCGGCCAGGAGGTCAAAATCCTCAGGCCTCCAGCCGAAGCGCTGGATACAGGGGCCCAAGGTCAGCGCGGCGTCGACACAGCGCCCGGTGACAACAATTTCGGCTCCAGCATCCAGCGCTGCAGCGATCGGAAAGGCGCCGAGATAAGCGTTGGCGCTGAGTACGACATCCGGGATCGGTGCCTCGGACGTCATTTCCCGTAAGTCGGCCCTCCGAAAAGCATCGATGCTGGGAAGTAGGTCATCGCCCAGCACCACTCCGACTTTCAGTGAATAACCCAATCGCTCAATTGCGGCCTCGATCTCCCTCGCGCACGCGAGCGGGTTTACCCCTCCCGCATTTGCGACAACCTTGATCCCACGCTCCGCGAGCGAGGCAAGGTTAGAGACGATCACATCGACGAAGTCAGTGGCATAACCAAGGTTGGGGTCACGTGCGCGAGCTCTTGCGAGGATCGACATCGTGATCTCCGCGAGATAGTCAAAGACGATAAAGTCCAGGTCGCCGCCAGTCAGAAGCTGAGGCGCCGCGATACTCGAATCACCCCAGAACGCCGACGCTCCGCCGATCCTGATCGGCTGTCCGCTCATGCTTCGCCAGCGGTTCGCGGGTGAAGCGTCACCAACACAGCCCGCGCACCCACCCGGGCACCGACTACAGCAGGAACCGTCTCGACCACCCCGTCGTCAGGGGCGAGGATCTGGTGCTCCATCTTCATTGCTTCGAGGACAACCAGTGGCTGGCCGCGCATAACGCTGTCACCCGGACCGACATGGACTGCTGCGACCATCCCATTCATCGGGGCGCGCATCTCTCCGTCGGCCGCTACAGCAAGTTCGGAAGGCGCGTAGGTCGCGTCGTGCAAAACGTGCACCGCCCGGCCGAAATCGATGTGCAGTTCCGATCCTCTGGCCAGATAATGAGACGTTCGGATGTGCCCTTCGCTGGTCCAGCGCACCTTGTCTTCCGTCAATTCCAAAAAAGCGATGCGCACAGGGTTGCCGAGCCCGTCGATAATCCAGTCAAGCGCATCACGCCTTGCGCGCAAATTGACGACCTCTTCGTCAATCATGAGGTGAATCGTATGCGCGGCCCAAGCGTTCGAACGCCAGCCTCGACCGCTGACGTCCGAAGATAATTCGGCAATCAAGGCGGCGCCGAAGGCGCGTTCCTGGTTTGTGAGTTCTGGCTGATCAAACCGACCATTCCTAGTCTGCAAAGCGATGAAGCTTGTCGTCGCTTCGCCCCGCACGAATTCCGGTGCTTCGAGCGCCTGAAGGAGAAATCCCTTGTTTGTGCGCACGCCCAATAACGTCGTGCCCTCGATTGCCCGGGTCAATCGACGAAGCGCCTCCGTCCGGTCACTGCCGTGCGCAATCAGCTTTGCGATCATGGCGTCATAGTGAGAGGTGACCAGGGCGCCCCTGTCGATCCCATGGTCGACGCGGATGCCGAGGCCAGCGGCCGGCCTCCAAACGCCAATTTGTCCAGTCTGTGGCAGAAAATCGTTGGTCGGATCTTCAGCATAGAGTCGCACCTCAATCGCGTGACCCTGGAATGAGACCCCCTCCTGACGAACCGAGATCGGCTCGCCGACCGCGACCTTCAGCTGGAGCGCAACAAGATCAAGACCGGTAACGAACTCCGTGACCGGATGCTCAACCTGCAGCCGGGTGTTCATCTCAAGAAAATAGAAGGCGCCGGTTCCATCGAGCAAGAATTCGACCGTTCCAGCCCCAACATAGTCGATAGAGCGCGCAGCCTTCACAGCCGCAGCGCCCATCATTTCGCGCAAACCCGGACCGACGGATGGAGATGGCGCCTCCTCAATTACTTTCTGATGCCGTCGCTGCACCGAGCAATCGCGCTCCCCCAAGTGCACGACAGCGCCATGCATGTCACCGAACACCTGCACCTCGATGTGGCGTGCATCAACGATGGCGCGCTCGAGTAAAAGCGTATCGTCCCCGAAAGCGCTCATCGCCTCTGAGCGTGCCGCTGCGAGCGCGCCGGGAAGCGCATCCATTGACTCCGCGAGCCGCATGCCACGCCCACCGCCCCCTGCGGATGCTTTGACCATTAGCGGGAATCCGATCTCCGCCGCCTTCTCGCGCAGCGTACCATCGTCCTGATCCGCGCCCTCGTACCCGGGGATGCAGGGGAGGCCTTCGGCAATCATTCGCCGCTTGGACTCCGCTTTGTCTCCCATCGCGCGGATTGCGTCTGGTGACGGGCCGACAAAGGTCAGGCCGGAATCGATACAGGCCTGCGCGAAATCCGCATTCTCCGACAGAAATCCATAGCCAGGATGAATCGCGTCGGCGCCGCTGCGCCGCGCCGCATCGATCAATCGGTCCGAATCGAGATAGGACAATGCAACCGATGCCGGCCCGATGATGATCGCTTCATCAGCCAAACGTACATGACGCGCGTCCCGGTCTGCCTCGCTCGCTACGGCGACTGTAGAATAACCCATCGCGATCGCAGTTCGGATCACGCGGCACGCGATCTCTCCTCGGTTCGCGATAAGTATTTTGTGTAAGGTCACGGCCACCGCACTGACTTGACCCAGGCAGCGGGGCGCCTCTCCCGAAACGCAGCGATGCCTTCGCGACCTTCTGCGCCATTAAAACACGAGGCGAACAGGTCGGCAGCACGATCGGCGTAGTCTGGCGGAATCTCAAGTACCTGTTCCAGTATCAAGGCCTTTGCCGCGGCATTGGCGCCAGGCGCGCACCGCCCGATCCCATCTAGTACCTTAGAGACCACCCGGTGGAGCTCTTCGGGCGTGGACACTAGAAAATCGGCGAGGCCCAGCGCCTCCGCTTCACTTCCATCGATCCGTGTCCCGGAGAGTGCGAGCCTTCGAGCGGCGCTGAGGCCGATGCGTCTGACAACGAAAGGAGCAATCTGGGCCGGGACAAGACCCAGGCTGGTCTCGGATAGGGCGAAACGCGCACGATCGGTGCAGATCACTATGTCCGCGCAACAAACGAGACCCAAGCCACCCCCCATAGCAGGGCCGTCCACCAACATTATGACAGGCATTGGATGACTGTTGAGCATTTGAAAAAGCGTGCCCCCTCGCTTGTTAGCGTGCCACGGCGCCCCTTTTCCTTCGGACGGGTCCCCCCGAGCTGCTTTGGAGCCGTCGAGCTCGGCGCCCGCGCAAAACACGCCATTCGCACCCTGAATGAACAACGCGCGTATGGTTCGATCCTCTCGAGATGCCGCCAAGACCGCCTCGAAATCCTCCAACAGCCAGTCGGTCACGGCATTGCGCGTACGCGGGTCATCAATCGTGACAAAAAGGCAAAAGTCGCGCCGCTCAAGCTGCAAAATCCGTGTTTCGGGAAGATTCATGGGCGCGCCTTACATCCTTGCAACGCCGAAAGACGTTGATCGCAGGACGCGCCGGTCGCCATCGTCGCAGGTGTCCAGGCAAAAGGCTACAATTCGCCTGGTGTCGCGCGGGTCGATGAGACCGTCATCCCACAGTCGTGCCGTTGCGAACCATGCGGTGGACTCCGTTTCGAAGGCTTCCCTGACCTTGCGCCCCTGCTGCTCCAAGCGATCGTGAGCAGGTTCGATGTCCTTTCGCTTCGCAGCATCCTCGGCCACCAGGGTGAGCACACGGGAGGCCTGCTCGCCGCCCATGACTGCCAATCGACGGTTCGGCCAGCCGAAAACAAAGCGGGGTCCGAAGGCGCGACCGCACATCGCATAATATCCAGCGCCAAAAGCCGCGCCAATCTGGATAGTGACTTTCGGAACGTTTGCGTTCGTGACGGCCTGGATCATTTTTGACCCTTCCTTCACGATACCCGCGCGCTCCGCCTCGACACCAACGATGAACCCGGTTGTGTTCTGAAGGAATAGGAGGGGCGTGCCGGTCTGGCAGCAGAGCTGGATGAACTGGGTCGCCTTCCGCGCACCCGCAGCGGTGATTGGCCCGTTATTGCCGAGGATACCAACCGAACGGCCCTCGATCGCCGCATGGCCACAAATCGTATAAGCGTCGAAAAGCGGTTTGAATTCCAGAAAATCCGAGCCATCGACGACCCGAGCAATGACTTCACGGACGTCGTAAGGCTTGCGGTAATCCGCAGGAACGACGCCAACCAACTCGTCGGAGTCGTAAAGTGGCGGTTCGAACTGGTCGGGCCGCCGCACACCTCTCCCGGGCCACGACAGCTTCGACAATAGCTCGCGGGCGATGCCGAGTGCGTGAACGTCGTTCTCGGCGACATATTCCCCCAGCCCGCTGACCGTCGCGTGCATCTCCGTGCCGCCGAGGCTTTCATCGTCCGCAATCTCACCGGTTGCTGCGCGTAACAAAGGCGGGCCGGCCAGAAAGACCTTCGAACGACCCCGAACAAGTATCACATAGTCAGCAAGGCCGATCTGATAAGCGCCGCCAGCCGTCGATGACCCATGGACGATCGCAATCACAGGCTGACCGGCAGCGGACATCCGAGCGAGGTTAGCGAAAAGCCCGCCACCCGGCACGAACTGCTCCGATTGCATCAGGAGATTCGCGCCCGCGCTTTCAACGAGCTGGATGAAGGGGAGCTTGTTCTCGATCGCGATCGCCTGGATGCGCAGCGCCTTGCTAATCCCCATCGGACTCAAGGCGCCGCCCTTGATTCCCGAATCGTTGACGAAGAGCGCGCACCGAATTCCAGATACGAACCCTATGCCGGCAATGTTCCCGCCCCCAAGGACTGTCGTGATGGCGTCGTCTTCGTGCATCCCCAATCCGGCGAGGGTCGAAAGTTCCAGGAAGGGCATGTCGCGATCGAGCAGTCGTTGAATCCGCTGTCGTGGAAGAAGCTGACCACGCTCAGAAAACTTCACTTCCGAGCGCGTCGACGCTTCGTCCACTTTCCGCTCCAGTTCGCGAAGCTGATCGATAAGCTTCAGATGCAAGGCTCGGTTTGCGGCGAATTCCCTGCCATTGGGATCGATTGCGGATTGGATGACAGGCATTTCAGTCAATCGCCTTCGCGAGGCGCCATTTTAGCGAGGACCTGAAGCATGACTTCGTCCGCGCCGCCGCCAATGGAAAGCAGCCGCAGGTCTCGATAAGCCCGCGAGACCGGGGTCTCTGACATGAACCCGAGCCCGCCCCAATATTGCAGGCACGAGTCGGTAACCGTGCGCGCCAGCCGCCCAGCCTTGAGTTTGGCCATAGTTGCCAAGCGCGTCACGTCCTCACCGGCGAGATATTGCTGAAGTGCGCGGTAAACCAAGGCTCGCAATGCCTCGATCTCCGTCTCAAGCTCCGCCAGTTTGTATTGGATGATCTGGAAATCGATCAAGCGACCACCGAATGCCCGACGCCCACCACAATAAGTGCGGGTCTGTCGAATGACCCTCTCGAGCTGTCGGAGTATGTTGGCTCCGGCCCACAGGCGCTCCTCCTGGAACTGGATCATCTGATAACGGAACCCTGAGCCCTCGTCTCCGATACGGTTGGCGCGAGGCACGCGCACGTCATCAAAGAAGATTTGTGTCGTGTCGGAGGAGCGCATTCCCAGCTTGCTGAACCTGGGCGCAATGGTGACGCCGTTTGACTTCAGCGGCACGCAGATCAGGGTCTTCCCGAGGTGCGGCGGCTGATCGGGCTCGGTGTTGGCGAGCATACACATCCAATCAGCTTGGGTGCCGTTGGTAGTCCACATCTTCACGCCGTTTATGACATAGTCGTCACCGACCTTGCGCGCGGCCGTTGCGATGCTGGCGACATCCGAGCCAGCGCCGGGTTCAGAAACACCGATGCAGGAAACGGCGTCGCCCGAGATTGCAGGTGCCAAGAACTCGGTGCGCACGCGATCGGATCCGAACTTGGCAAGCGCAGGCGTTGCCATGTCGGTTTGCACGCCGATCGCCATCGAGACGCCGCCGCATTCGATTTCGCCGGTCACTTCGGCCATCAGTATGCCGTAGGAGTAATCGAGCCCGGCGCCGCCGAACTCCTTTGGCTTAGTGATCCCGAGAAAGCCCGCCTGTCCCAGTTTACCGAACAACTCGTGCGCCGGGAAAATTCCCTCGGCTTCCCATGCGTCAACATTTGGGTTCACTTCGCGCGCGATGAAACTCTGAAGTGCTGCTTCGATTTGACGGTGCTCGTCACCAAAGAGAGGCGCGGCAGCGGATACGCTTTCGTTCATTTGATTCACGCTTCGTGTCCGGCTTGATCGACACGGGCGTCGACACGCGTGATCCGGGGCGAGAAATAAACCATGGGGAAATCAGGCTTGTCGACGAATACCGGTGAAAGCGCCATGCCGATAGTGAGCGCGCTTGGCTCCGCATCCACGATATTGGAGACAAGTCGGATGCCGGGGAGATTGTCGAATTCGACGAGCCCGACCGTGTAGGGTGCCGGAAAGGCAGGTGAAAAGGTGTGGCGTGCGACGGTCCACGAATAGAGCGTGGGTTGGGTGCAGACTGGTAGCCACCGTAGGTCCTCGCTCAGGCATCGGGGACACCGCGGCATTGGATACCAATGACTGAAGCCGCAGGTCCGACAATTAGGGAAGGCGATCTGTCGGCGCCGCAAGGCGCCCCAGAAACCGGCGAACCAGGTCGGAGAATGGTCTAGGCCACCCTGTATCACTTGCTTAGGACCAACATGGCGTAATCAGGAAAGCTAACCCCGGTTACGAACCCGAGTTCCGCGCCCGGCACTTGCACGGCGCCAGCCTCGCCGCGCAACTGGCGGACAGCCTCGATCACATGTTCTACCCCAAGCCGGTAGCTATAGGATAGCATCCCGCCGTGTGTGTTGAGCGGCAAAGGCCCGTCCAGCGAGGTGTTACCCTCCTTTACATAGGCGGCCGCCTCTCCGCGCTTGCAAAGGCCGAGGTCTTCGATCTGAAAGAGATATTCCGGTGTAAAACAATCGTAGACCTCGCCGAAATTTGCGTCCGAGATTGCGATACCCGAATCCTTTTCCGCCATTTTCTTCGCCTCAGCCGCGCCGGGAATGGACATTAGCGCGTCACCTTGAGTGAAGAGATTGTCAGGAAGTCCGCGGGAAGAGAAACCGACACCGCGGACGAATACGGGCGGCTTCGGAAGATCGCGGGCACGCTCGGCCGAGGTCATGACGTATGCTCCGGCGCCATCCGAAATTACACAGCAATCAGCTACGCGGAGTGGGTCTGCAATAACCGGCATTCCGACATAGTCGGCCATGCTCATTGGTTTCATAAGTTGCGCGCGTCCGGTCAGGATCCCATTATGCCTCTGCTGAATTGCAACCCTGCCAAAATCCTCCTCGGTGACTCCGTGCTCATGCATGTATCGCCGCATCCAAGGTCCAAAATAAAGGGGTTGGGCGTTGAAGCCGTGCGGAAGCTCGAACGCGACCTTGGCGGGAAACCTTTGGTGATAGGCATAAGGGCCGGCGGGATCGGAGCCCCAATCGGTCGCGAAATAGGAAACAACAACTTTGGCAAGACCAGCTCTTATAGCCCAAGCAGCCATGTGGGGCGAGCCAACGATCCCGGCGCCGACCTGGGACATCAAGGCATCAAAGCTGCGCTCAATCCTTAATTGCCCCGCCACAAAATCGTGCGGAACCTTGAGGGGCATCAAACCGCCCTCAGTGACAATCCCGTCAACTTGGCTCGGGTCGATGCCAGCGTCAGCCAAGGCTGCCAGGATCGCGTCCATCGCCATTTGCCGGATATCGCGGTCGGACCGGCGGAGCGCCGCCGTTTCTCCAATCCCGACGATGGCGATATCCGACATGGTAATTCCTTGCCCGTGGTTCCGACCCAACCGCCACCGGACCGGCACCGAAATCCACTGCCTGCACGAGTAGATTCCGGATAACTCGCGTTCCTAAAGTGCCCAGGAGAACCTGAGGCCAAAAGTGCGGGGCTCTCCGGGATGACCGAGGGCAATTCCGACGGTCGTGTTGGTATTGGTAACGTAGTCCGTGCCGCTGAGGTTTTTCCCCCATAGTCCAATGCTCCATCCATGGTCATCCTCATAGGTGAGGAAGGCGTTTACGAGACCATAGCTTTCCTGGGACTGAAGCCTGTCGTTGGCCGCGGTGAAATATTGCAGCCCGTTTCTCGAGTACTGCCCACGCGCGGAAATAAGGCCGCGGGCGGTGCGAATGCCGTATTCGGCAAATAGGTTCAAGGTATATGGCGGTGCGCTATTGAGTCGGTTTCCGCTGAAGTTGACGTTGCCCGGGCCGATATATTCTCGATACTCGGTGTCGAGCAGCGCCAAATTCCCCCCAATCGTGAAATGGGGAGCCGGACGCGCTTCCACTTCAAGCTCAAGACCGCGCACTCGCGCGTTCGCCGCGTTCGTGATATCTGAAACAGCGGGAGCAATGAACGCCAGCACCTGCAGATCCGTATAATCGTAATAAAATCCGGTCAGGTTTACTTTCAGTCGACGATTGAAGAAGGTTGTCCGTATACCTGCCTCGTAGCTCCACAGAAATTCTGGATCGTAGCCCTGAAGGGCGGTGCCGGACGAGAGGTTAAACCCTCCACTCTTGAAGCCTCTTGTAAGCGACGCGTAGAACATGGCGTTTGGTAAAGTATAACTAATACCAAACTTGGGTGTCACAGCATCGAACGTTCTTTCCAGACTGTAGATGACCGGCGACCCTGGCAGCTGAGCCCCAGTGGCCAGAAACGTTCTTATCAAATTCTGATTGAAAGACTTATTTTCTCGAGTATATCTCACCCCCGCTGTCAGAGTCAGCCGGTCAGTGACGTGCCAGTCGCCTTGTGCGAAGACCGCCCGAGCATCGCTAGTCAGTGTTGGAAGAAAGAGGACATTGACTCCCGCTGCAATCGCTCTCGATTGCGTGTTCGCGGATGCATCTTCCTCGAGATAATAGAGACCTGCGATGAAACTGAGAGGGCCAACTTCACCTGTCAAATTCAGTTCCTGACTGAATGTGTCGGAACTTTCGGACAATCGAGTATACAAAATATCCAAATTGGTGCCGTCGCTATCGATGTTCTGATTTGTAAACATATGGTTGAACGCTGTAATCGACCGCAGCATCAAGTCCGGCGTGACCTGAAACGAAACCTCCTCGGACAAAGTGCGAGTACGATTTATAGTGGTCGTCGGGCGGTTCATCGCGACCCGGTCGAAGCGTCCCAGAATGCTATTGATCTCAGGAGTGGATGATTGAAGAGCGACCGCGAAAGGTGCGATCGAATCGTTCTCGTCGGTGAAGCTCACGCGAGTGATTGCCCGGATGTCGTCGGTCAGATTGGCCACCAACTGCACGCGAAGCGCACCGCGGTCCGCGCTGCTGACACCTGGGACTCCCGGAATGATATTACGAATATACGGGTCATGATGGGTATACCCCATTGACACTCCGATCGCCACGCGCTCCGGCACGATCGGACCGCTCAGATAAGCGCCCACAGAGATCAAATTGGCATTACCCACTCGGATTTCGCCCGATGCCTGCAATTCGTCGGACGGCGTTCGGGTAATGATGTTGATCGTCCCGCCGATCGCATTACGACCATAAAGGGTCCCCTGGGGGCCTCGAAGCACCTCCACGCGCTGGACATCCATGAAATCCGTGAATTGGGCGTAGGGGCGAGCAATGTAGACCCCATCAACCTGGACGGAAACACTGGGGTCCGCGCCGAGCAAAGGCGCGTTCGTGCCTATGCCACGCAGGTAAATCTGCGCAAATCCGCTATTCTGCGCGACGGCGAGGTTGGGCGCAACCTGGACCAGGTCGTGGACGTCGATAATGACTTGCCGTTCGATCTGCTGGTTCGAAAAGGCGCTGATCGCGAGCGGGGTTCGCTGGATATCCGTTTCGCCCATGCGACTGGCCGTTACGACGATCACGTCAGAATCGTCGCCCTCGGGGGGTGCTGGGCCTGCCGGCGGGCTCGTCTGGGCAACGGCCGACTGCCCGGAACAGGCCAGAATCGCAGTGCCGATCAAAGCAGATAGCCGCAAACCCAGTTGCATATTTTTTTTCGTCATAGCCCCTCTCCTGAATTTGATTGTTATGGTTGGAAGCCTTGGTTCGAGACCGAATCACTCTTTGACGACGTCGGTTTCCACCTCTCGGGGCGATCCTGCTTCGCCAGATTTCTTTGCCGGAGGAGCTTGCGCTTCGAGCGCCGGGATCACCTCCTTCCCGATTAACTCGACCGAACGGCGCGCTTCATCAAAACTCAAAAACCCGTGTTCAGTCATGACATTGAATTCCTCGACGCCGACCTCGTCGCGCAGCACAAGCAGTTGCTCGATTACCATGTCGGGAGAACCGAAAATCGCTCTTGAGGCGACGGTCTCGGGGTCTGGCTCGCCGGGCAGCGGGTCTTCGAAAATCTGCCCAGCCTCGTAGCGAATGGTGCCGCGCTTGAGCCCTATTCCAAATCGAAACAGAGCCAGTCCCCGCCGGACTACACTTTCACGCGCTTCTTCGATTTTTGCTGGGTCGCTGCTATCGACGACGTAGACCTGCCGATTCATTGCCGGGGTGAAAAAGTCTCCCACTTTTCCCAGCCTCTTACGCTCATCGAGATAGATTAAGCGGTTTGAGGAAACTTCGCTTGCCGTCGATATCGAAGCCGCAAAGACCTTGAAATCATAGTGGGCGGCGGCCCGAACCGATTCCTCGGTGGAAGTCGCCACATAGAGCCGAGGATGCGGTTTGGTGAGCGACTTTGGCAGGACATTCACTGCGCGAGGGACATGATAATATTGTCCGGAATGTTCAACCTCGGGCTGCGTCCAGGCCCGCAACATAATGTCGAGCGCCTCATCAAAACGCGCTTGTCGCTCTCCGATCGGGACATTGAGACCCTCGAACTCAAGGCATTGATAACCGCGTCCAACGCCAAGCTCGAAACGACCATCGAGCAGCAAGTCGGCGGTTGCCGCATCCTCGGCCAGTCGAATCGGATTCCAGAATGGAAGGACCGCAATTCCAGTAGAAATGTTGAGCCGCCGCGTCCGACGGCCAAGCCCGACCGCCAGGAGGATCGGGTTGGGACTGAGACCATAGTTGGAAAAGTGGTTCTCGCCGAAGCTCACTCCCCAGAAGCCATGTTCTTCACACAGATCGACAAGTTTCTCGGTCTCACGCAGGCGGTCAACATGGCTATTGTTGACGTCCGCGATAGGCTGCCAGAATAGATGGCCAATTTTCATGTTTTTGTCCGTCCGTCTTGAAAATTCGTCCTCATCAGTCACGAGTCAGCACGTGGACCGACGCAACCGCGGTCTCGAATTGGATTGTCCCGCCGGCGCAGCACGCCAAGGCGAGTTCGGGCCGATTAGGTATCTGGCGCCCAGCCGAAGTGCCGCGGAACTGCGAGACCAATTCGCAAATTTGCGCCACGCCTGTGGCGCCTGGAGCGTGGCCGCGCGCTAGAGATCCGCCAGACATATTGATGGGGAAGTGACCTTCGATCCGAGTGGCACCACCGCGAATCCAATCGAGCTGCTCCTCGGCCGGACAAATGCCCGTGTCTTCCATGGCCAGCAGAAGATATGCGACACTCGCGTCGTGAAGCTCGGCGCATCCCAGGTCAGCGGCGGTAATGCCCAAATCTGAATAGGCCCGCGTGCTGGCCGACTTTGCTGCGGGCGGGCCGCCGGGGTCATCGAGCCGCGACCGTGTCGCCGTGCGTGAAGCTGCGACGCGTACGTGGCCCCCACTCTTCGCGCCGCCGCGCTTCGCGCTGATGACAACCGCCGCTGCGCCGTCGCTGATTGGGCACATCATTAGACGGGTGAGTGGCGGCACCACGACGCGGTCGGCGAGGATTTTCTCGGCGGTGGGTCCGCTTCTTCGATGTGCCAGAGGGTTGCGGGCGGCATTACTGTAATTGACCGCGCACAACCTCGCCAAGTCCTCGATCTCGAGCCCGAACTCAGCCATCCGGCGTCGGGCAATCAAGGCGTGGCGATCGACCGCCAGTGTCCTGTTCTCGCCAGCGCCGTCCGAAAGCTCGAAACTCTTCTCCAAATCCTCATCCGGATCGAGACCGCCACGCATCGCCTTGAACGCCTTCTGGCGATCCTCATGATTCGCCTTTTCTGCGCCCACGACGAGGACAGTTTCATGGAGACCAGAGGCGATCGCCATGTAAGCCATGTGAAGCGCGTCACCCCCTGTGGCACAGGCATTCTCAATTGCGTGTATCGGAATCTCGCCAAAACCCGCCGGCAGACACGTGATTGGCGCGCGTGTCGCTTCCACGCCAATGATCAGGCCAGCCAAGCAATTGCCGAAGAACAGGCCATCAATATCTCCCCGCTCGAGGTCTGCGTCATCGAGCGCCAGCGCGATCGCCTCGGCGGTCATCTGCTTGAGCGAGCGATCCAGCTGCAGTCCGATTTGGGTCATGCCTATGCCGCGTATGAAAATGCCGCTCATGCCAGTTGCTCCGTGCGCACTTTCCCAGCGAACAATTCACGGAGTGCTCTTCGATCGACCTTGCCGTTTACGTTCAGCGGCAGTTCGTCGACAAATTGAATGTCCTTTGGGCATTTGTATCCGGCCAGCCGCTCGCGACAGGCACGCCGCACTCCCTGCGCGGTTAAGTGAGCGCCCTCCCTGCAGATTACAGCGGCGACGACGCGCTCACCCCAGTCGGCGTCCGTAACCGCGCTGACTGCGGCCTCGCGGACGCCGGGGATGTTCACTAGCGTGGCCTCGACCTCGGCCGGGTATACGTTGAACCCTCCGCTGATGATCATGTCGCTGGCCCGACCGACCAAGAAGAGGTAGCCGTCCTCAGATAGATAGCCGAGATCACCGCTCCGCACCCAGCCATCTCGGAACTTCTGTCTAGTCATCTCGGGATCGTTCCAATAGCCATCGGCCGTGAGAACGCCCCGAGTTGCAACCTCACCGACGACATCCGCCGCGAGCGGCGAGCCGTCCGAATCGAGAATGACGATATCGGTCATCGCAAATGGGCGTCCCACTGAGCGGAGCAGGCCCGTCGGCGCTTTACGCTCCTGCTCATGGTCGCGCATCGTCAAACATGCGATCGTGCTCTGCGCTTCGGCCTGGCCGTAGATTTGAGCGAAATCGCACGCGAAGACGCTGAACGCTTCGTGCAGCAGCTCTTCGCGCATCGGGGCGGCACCATAAACAATCAGTCTCAGGCTCGACACGTCGCGGGGATTCTGGCGCTGGGCCCGGATCAGGCGGTGGAGAACCGTAGGCACAAGCTTGAGAATCGTCGTCCGCTCGGTTTCGATTGCATCGAGGACCGCGTCAGCCTCAAACTTCCGCTGGAGAAGCAATCCTCCGCCCCGCATTGCGATCGCGAGCGTCGCGTTGCCGCCGCCATGAGAATAAGGCTGCGTCTGCAGCACGAGATCGTCGCGCCGAATATCGAACAGGTCCATGAGCATCATCGCCGAAAAGCCGATCTGCGTCGCCTGTTGCGCCATCACCGCCTTTGGAAACCCGGACGTTCCACCGGTGAAACGTAGGGTGACGAGTCCGTCAGGCTGGATAACAGGACGCGGCCCCTGCCTCGCGGCGCCAATGTCCGCTGCACTCAACGCGCCGGGAACGCCATCGGCGATAACAAATTCGATCGAAGGCGAGCCTGCGCGCGCGCGCGCAACAGCTTCTGAATGCTCTCCGGTCGTAACGACGGCGCGAGGACCTACAATCGAGACCATCCGCTCGATCTCATCGGGCATAAGGCGCGGATTGATCGGCACGCGGACGAGACCAGAGAGAGCCAGAGCAAAGTCGACCACGACGGCGCGGATCGAATTGAAGTGGATCTCAACTACGCGGTCACCCGGCTGGAGTCCGAGGTTGGAAAGTCCGACAGCCAAGGCCTCGGCCTGGGCATGGAGTTCTCCCCAAGTTACCCGGCCGCTCTCGTCAATGACGGCAGGACGATCACGGAAAAGCCGGGCCGCCCGTTCGAGATAGCCGCCATAGTCGAGGACCTGCATTGTGCCCCTCTCCCTCCAGGAGATTTCCACTCCCGTTGTAAGGAGTGATTAGGCGAAAGGGATTCTTAATGCAAGTTTTTGTTGCACCAAGGCGGTGCGGTGTGGAGAGCCACAACTGCGCCACTTTCGCTTGGCTCACCCTCGATCAATCGCCCGGGCTACCGTCGCTCGATCAGGCGCCGGTCCGTACTCGCGGCCATATCCAGTTCCGGTGTCGGCGGACCGCCGTCCAACCGTGTCGCCTAATCCAGACAGTCTTTCGTGATTCTTGCGCCGCGCTCGTCGCGCAGCCATGCCAATATGCAAGCGGCCAACTCCGTTGCGCGATCAACCGGCAAGAGGTGACCCCCACCGGGGATGACGACTTCATCAAGCCGAGCGACAGTTTGTCGGAGCAGCGGAAGCGTCTGGGTCCGATAAGGATCATTCTCCCCGAAAACCGCCAGCACCGGCTGACTTAAGCGGCCCAGCGCGATAAGGGTATCATAGGCATAGATCGCCCACATCGCCGACGCTAGGCGAGGGCCAGCGGCGGCTTGGTCCTCCTTCAACATGAGGTGGTGAGCCGCATCGTAGGCGCCGAATATGTTAACCACGAAGTCCTCGGTCATGTCGAACAAGGTACCATCCGGTCGGCAGAATAAGGAGGACCGGGAATGAAGCCATTGACGCCGGCCCTCCTCCGAATCCCACACGGCTGAGCCAACATGCACGAGCTGCGACACCAAATCCGGCCTGGTGACCGCCAATTCGGTGGCGATCGTAGCGCCCATTGAATTGCCGACCAGGATGGCGTCGCGGATCCCCGCACGGTCAAGCATTGCTGCTACGGCTTCCGCAAAATCCTCGATAGTCATGAAATTTTTCGCAGGCTCAGACCCGCCGTGGCCGGGAATATCGACCGCCAGGCAGCGATATTCCCGTCCCAGTATCGGGCCGACACCCGCCCAGCTCCTTCGTGACACGCCAAGGCTGGAAAGGAGAACTATAACCGGAGCGTCCTTCTCGCTGGGCCTAAAGTCGGAAACAGCAAGTCCTCCGAACACCGCATCGGCCGCGACAGTCACGATTTATAGCCCTTCGCCCATGAAGCATTCTTAGCCTAGCTAGCGGCTTAACGCAATATAGTGTTTTGTTTAGGTTCGAGCTCGGGTTAGCGGCACCCTTTTTGTCGCGGCCCCCGCAACTGGATTGCATTGCAGCCAGCGACGATGAAATCGCCAATCTCGTTCAGGTAAGCATCGGTAATCCGCTCGCGCCACACGAAGGCTGTGAAGTAGACAGGCGCCGCCGCAAACTCGATGACTCGGCGCGGATCTGCGGGGGGAGAAAGTTCAGCTCGCGCCACTGCACGCGTGACAATGTGGCCGACCGTTTCAAGCGTGTCCCAATAAGCATGAATCACTTCTGCAGTATCTACGGATCCCCGGCTGAAATATACCCCCCTCCATGGCACTGTCGCCCGGCTCGGATGAAAGGAAATTCCTCAGATCGAGGAGTAGCGACTTTAAAATCTCCGCGGAAGGAACCGGTATCGGCGACATGGGATGCACGCGAGTGAGCTCCCGGCGCATCACGTCAAGAATTAAACGCTCTGAACTCTTCCACCGCCGGCGCAGCGTCGTGCGAGCGACACCTGACCGAAGCGCAACTGCCTCCACCGTGACGGCGCGCACGCCTTGCTCGGCGATAATAGCCAAAGTCGCGGAAATCATCCGCTGGCGTACCTGTTCCGTGCGTCCGCCCGTTCGCACCAGGCGCCTTTCCTGTAAGCCCGTTGGCTGAACTGCCTTCAGATCTTCGCGGGCATGGGTCGACATGGCCTCCACTCTATCTGAAGGTTGTTGGGGTCGACTCCCTTGCTCAACCTTTCGGCCCCGCCAGTAACGCTCGCGAGTTAGCGAGGACGCCAAGGATTGCAACGAATACCAGAGAGATTGCGAGGGCCATCCCGATCGACTGAACGCCGTAGCTGGGCGCCAGTATGTCGCTGAGCAGCCCAATTGCGGGGAGACCAATGCCAAGACTGACAATGTTCGCGATCGAAGACACCAGTCCGATCGCCAGACCGCGGCTCTCCGGAGCAACCTGCAACTGAATCAACGTCATCAGCGGTCCGAGATAGGCAAATGCTACGACATTGAACATAAATAACGCGACAAGCGCCAGAGGTGGACTTGGCGCAAACACGAGGCACAATAAGAAAGGAACGGACAACGCCATTGCCGAAATCAAGATGAGCATTTCGGGCTGGCGCCTGTGGGGCCTAATCTTGTCGACCAGAAAGCCTCCGCCGAGGGCCCCAATACCCCCCCCGATGCCGACAGCCAGTCCGCTGAACATTCCGACGGTGGGCGTCGGCATCCCATGCATCCGAATAAGGAAGGCAGGAACCCAAGCTCCACTTCCGTAAACCAGTAATACGGAACAGGTCAGCGAGACAGTGAGCCAACGAAACGCGCGACTTGACCCCATCATCCGCAATGCGCCACTCAGCGCGGGCGGCCGCGAGGCAGCTCGCACAGTGCGGGGATCCGGAATCGTGATCCATACGAGCAACCCCAAGATCAAGCCCGGTACAGCCGCCAGCATGAAGGCAATGCGCCAACCGAACCAACTGGCCGCCAGCCCCCCAATGGTCAGCCCAAGAAAGCTCCCCACAGGCGCGCCCAGCAACATTATCGACATCGCGGTCGCGCGACGCTTCTTCGGAACAATTTCGTAAAGCAAAGACGTACTCGCCGGCTGGGAGCCTGCTTCGCCTATTCCCACACCGACCCGTGTCGCGAAGAGCTGCATGAAGTTGCCGGCCATACCGCTTGCAGCGGTGAACAGGCTCCAGAAGAGCACCGCGCCACTTATGAGCTTTGGCCGATTGATTCGATCCGCAAGCCGTCCGAACGGGATGCCGAGCACCGAATAGAAGATACCGAAGGCGGCGCCGGTCAGCAAACCGAGTTGGGCATCCGAAATCTCGAGATCGCGCTTAATCGCTTCGGCCAGCACGTTGATAATTTGCCGGTCAAACAGGTTCAACGCGTAGACGGCAAAGAGCAGTGCCAACGCCCATCGTGCGCGCGGGGATACGAAGGCACCCCCGTCCTCTCCGCAATCCCTTGTCTCCGAAGCATCGCGACCCTGAGTCATGCCGCGCATTCAAATCCGATCGGCTTCATAAAACCCTTCGTTTCAGCCGGAAAACAACCGGGCGCGTACGCGCGTCATCTCCACAATGGCGCGATCGGGTTCCCGTCGCGCCCTTTGTATTCTTCGAAGCGCAGTGTCGAACCGGCGACTCTTGCGAATGCCGCCGAAAACGGCTTTTTTGGTCAGAGCCGCAAATGAATCCCAGTCTCACTTGACGATCGGCCGCTCGGAGACGATGTTAAGGCCATAGCCGTCGAGCGCGACCAGCGTATGATGGGAATTGGTGAGCAAGATCATGTCCTGCACACCCAGATCGGCGAGTATCTGTGCTCCGATTCCGTAATCTCGAAGTGCGCCGAGCATTGGACTATCAATTTTCGCACCCGCTGCACGGGCGCGCATCGTTGCGGACGTCGCGTTGGGCATGGGCCGGTTGATAATCACCACCACGCCGGCACCCTCCTCTCCAATCAGCCGCATCGCCCCGGCAAGCAGGCCCGAGCGATCCGTGTCCTCGCCAAGGATGTCGTTAAAGATGTTCAGCTGGTGCATCCGCACAAGGGTTGGTCGATCGGGATCAATACGCCCCTTGGTCATCACAATCGATTCGGTGCCGGCCGCCTTGTCCCGATAGGTAATTGCGCGCCACAGGCCGCCGTATCGACTGTAAAAGTCGGTCTCGGTCACCCATTCGACATTGTGATCGTGACTTCTTCGATAGGCGATGAGGTCCCGAATGGTTCCTATCTTGAGACCATGTTCCTCCACGAAGGGAATCAGGTCATCCATCCGCGCCATCGTGCCGTCGGCGTTCAGAATTTCGCAGATCACGCCGGAAGGGTTCAGGCCCGCGAGCCGTGCGACATCGACGGCCGCCTCGGTATGGCCCGCACGCACCAGGACGCCGCCTTCGCGTGCGACCAAGGGAAAGACGTGGCCAGGACTGACGATCTGATCCGGGCCCTTGGACGTATCGATCGCGACCGATATCGTACGGGCGCGGTCTTTCGTCGATATGCCGGTCGTCACCCCTTCGCGCGCTTCGATCGAAGTGGTAAATGCAGTGCTGTGGCGCGCACCATTGTCGCGACTCATCGGGTTCAGCCCGAGTTGATCGACACGTCCTTTAGTGAGCGCCAAGCAAATCAGGCCGCGGCCATGTGTGGCCATGAAATTGATGGCGGTCGGCGTAATCATTTGCGCGGGAATGACCAGATCACCCTCGTTCTCCCGATCCTCGTCGTCCACCAAGATAAACATGCGTCCGTTGCGTGCTTCCTCGATAATTTCAGACGTCGACGCTATGACGCCGGCGGCCGAGGGGTTTCGCCGACCGGCCAAGGACACAGAGCGTTGAGCGTGCAGTCTTGTAAGCGGACTGTCGTTTGGGAAAGGCATTGAGCTCACGATCGTCTAGCCCTCTCCTGTAGGAAAGCCGTCTTGAAAGCGGTCGACCGATAAGCGGAAGCCACTTGCGATTTTCGATTACACCGCTATTGGATCTAACGCAAGGTTATGTAGCGTTAGTGCGCCTAGGGCTTGAGAGATTGGCAAAGTAAATTTTATTCGTGCAGTCCCTCCCTACCGAGGGCCAGGACCAGGCCGCCGATGCTGTCTGTGTGCGCTTCGCCAGGTAACAAAGTGTATGCTGCCGACCCGGTCAAATCAGAAGATTAATGTCCCACAAAGCTCGAATCGCGCTTCGAACGGATCGACCGCTTACGGCCAATTCCAGCAGTTCTCCCATACACGGACCCTAATTCACTGACATATGGTCAAATCACACTAACCCACTGAGTTAGTTCGTTGGCTGTGGTCTAAGCCCCAGCCGGACAGACCGTAAGGTTAGCCGATTGCGGACAAAGGGTCCCAATTCCGGCGTGCCAGCGTGGCGAATCGATTGGTCTGCTCGCCTCCGTGAATTACGTGGCCCGGCCTTCTCGCGTTTGGGATGGCCACGGCCCGATCTCGTGTGAGGAAGGACCTCACATCCACTTGTCCGGCATAGCGGCTCGCGAAATGGATGGATCGTGCCGTCCGGAACAACCGTGCCCGCCGCGACGCCTGAGGCACCCCGTAATCGCCTCGCCGAGTTGTTGGGCGGGTCCTGGGGAACGGCCCCGGAGGGACACATCTTGGTTCACAACTTACCTGTCGATCACTGGGATCCGCGGGAGGAAGCAGGACGGCTGCATGGTGCAGCTCCAGACAACCGGCGATCTATCGTGTGCGCCATGGTTGCGAGCGGTACGGTGCTCATATGGGATCGCTATTGGGGCGCGCATCGCTGCTGACCACCATTTAGCGCGTCAACAGACGCACGTGTGAAATGCCGTTGGCCTCGTGGTTATCCTTGGCGAACTTTCCGGTTAGAATTCTGACATTGATCAGATGACTCGCCATGGCGACGTCGCCTCGATGCCTGGCCGGCTTCACCTCGAGCGGACCCGCGACTTAACGCAAGATTATGTTCTGTTTAGTGACCTAATTTTGTAATTGTCTAGCGCTTTTTTGAAAGTCCTTGGGTTGCTCTGCACCCCGCTACGACAAAATCGACGATTTCATCGATATAGGCACTAGTGACCGGCTCACGCCACACGAACATAGTGAAATAGACGGGAGCTGCGGCAAACTCGATGATGCGGCGAGGATCAGCGGTGGGGGGAAGTTCCCTGCGGGCCTCGGCCCGCTTTGTAATTTCGCTAAGCACTTGGAAGCGTGTCTTCCAAAATCCATGGATCGCTTCTGCAGTATCTACGGATCCCCGGCTAAAAAATACTGCCTCCATGATGCTGACGCCCGGCTCGGATGAAAGGAAATTCCTCAGATCGAGAAGTAGCGACTTCAAATCTCCACGGAAGGAACCGGTATCGGCGACAGGGGATGCACGCGGAGTGAGCTCCTGGCGCATCACCTCAAGAATTAAACGCTCTGAACTTTGCCAGCGCCGATAGAGCGTCGTCCGCGCGATGCCCGCCCGGACCGCCACTGCCTCCACGGTCACCGCACGCACTCCCTGCTCCGCGATGATAGCCAAAGTCGCCGCAATCATTTGTTGCCGCACCCGCTCAGTACGACCACCCGGTCGCGCTAATCGCCCCTCCTGAGGCTTCGCGGGCTGCCGCGCCTTTCGCTTGTGAGACTCGGCTTGGGTCGGCATCACGGTGCCCTCTAACAGAACCATGCTCGCCGTCGACCCCCTCAGCTATTTTTCGGGCTGGGCGGTTGACGCACGCCTGTTCGCGATAACACCAAGCATCGCCACCCCAGCTAGCCACAACGCGAGACCATTCCGATAGACCGAACACCATCTGAGGGTGCTAGGATATCACTGAGCAGGCCGATGGCGGGCAGATCAAAACCAAGGCTAATAATGCTTGCGATGGAAGAAACGAGACTAATCGCAAGGCCACGACTCTCGGTAGCCACTTGCAGCTGGATCAATGGTATCAACGGACCGAGATAGGCAAAGGCTACGATATGAACGCAAAGAGTGCGCCGACTGCAACGGTCGGGCTGGGTGCAAGTACGACGCATAGCGGCAATGGGGTCGACAATCCCATCGCAGCGATCAATACAGCCAATTCGGGCTGACGGACACGGGGCCTAATTCTATCAGCAAGAAGACCGCTCCGAGTGTCCCAAGGCTTCCACCGATGCCGATAGCGAGACCGAAGAACAGGCCAACAGTGGGCGTCGGCAGCATGTGAACACGGGTGAGAAAGACCGATACCCACGCCCCGCTCGGGCATACCAGTAATACCGAGCAGGGGGTCTCCCTCGCCGGCCAAGGACACAGAGCGTTGCGCGTGCAGTCTTGTAAGCGGACTGTCGTTTGGGAAAAAGCACTGAGTTCACGATTCTCTAGCCCTTTCCTGTAGGAAAACCGTCTTGAAAGCGGTCGACCGATAAGCGGAAGCCACTTGCGACTTTCGATTACACCGCTATTGGATCTAACGCAAGGTTACGTAGCGTTAGTGCGCGAGGGGCTTGAGGGATTGGCAAAGTACATTTTATTCGTGCAGTCCCGCCCTACCGAGGGGCAGACCCAGGAATACCATCGATGGTACGATGAGCAGCACCTCGCAGACGTTTGCGCAATTTCAGGGGTGTTGAGCGCACGGAGGTTCGACAGTCAGCCCCTTTCCTCCGGGACGCCACAGCACCCATTCGCCGCAATCTATGAACTCGAAACCGATGACCCGAAGAGAGTCCTGACCGAAATCCAAAGCCGATGCCGCTCAGGGGCCATGCCTATATCGGACGCGCTTGATCTAGAAACCTCGATTCTTTGGCTTCTCAAGGAGCGCTGACCGAAGGTTAACCTAGACTGCCAGAAAACCACCAGCGGCCGGTAGCGACGCTAGATTGCGGCATGCGTCGCTCTACGGCGCGATGCGGTTCAGATAGCTGCCGGAGGGCTTCTGGGAGACGGCCATTATCACCGGCATGAAAGCATCCTTGCCCAGCGCTTCGCCGGCCGCGCGATGCGCGTCTACCGAGTCCCAAAACTCCAAAAAGTGGAACCGCAAGGTATCCATTGCGTCCTGATACAGTTCTACGCCTGTGCAGCCGTCGAGCTCCTTCACCTTCGCGCCAAGGCTGAGCAGCGCCTCACGAAGACAGTCAGTCTGCCCTTCTTTTGCGATCATCAAATAATATCTAGTAATCGTCATAGGATTTTCCCTTCTCAACCGGAACCCCGGACGAGCGTGCGGAATAGGCTCGGCGGCTTCCGAGTGGAAGCGATTTGCCTGTAGCAGGCTAATGCGCGCCGGCTGTGCAATGCACGGACCAATTTGTCTTTACGCAAAAAAGTTCGGTCACGAACTAGCGCGCCGGCTTGATCCTTAGGCACAACTGAAAGTTGTCGGGGCGCTGCTCCCAAATGACACCGTTGGGCTCCACGAGGCGTCCGCCCTGGTCATTGTCACCTACAGGGCAAGTGAACGGGCCATCAATCTGATCCTCTGGGCACTAGCCCGTATGCGTGCGGATCATCGAGCGCAGTCCTCCAACTCTGGTTTTCCAGACTGTTTTCCGGTGCGGCCGCTCGCGCGCCGGTCCAACTGTCAATTTAGACGCTATTAAGAAACACATGGCCTGAAGAAAACAAAGCCGTCGCGGCCGGGCTGTTCGACCGCGACAACCGCGGCGGCCCAGTCATCGAGGCGATAGATTCCGCAGGTTAGGAAAAGCTCCGGATGCGCGCGTGCCCGCGCCACACCCTTGGAGATATCCTAGAGCTGCACCTCTCGAGGGGCACTGAGCCAAGGGAAGCCCGTGATTCCGCGCACTTCGAGCTGGCGTGAAGCCACCGCAAGGCCTGTCAACCCGATCGGGTTGGGATCGAGGCCGCCATAAGTGATGATGGCCGCGTTGTTGGCGATCAGGGGAGCGAGGCCCGCAAGCAAGCCGCCGGACACGCAGTCCGCCACCGCGACGATCGGCCGCCCCGCCGCTGCGCCGAGCAGCGCATCCTGCCAGCCGCTCGAGGCTTGGGCAACGTAGGGCACGTCCGGAATCAGATCGCGGGTGCGCTGCGCTGCGGCTTCGCCGCTGCGGCTTCGCTGCGGGTGAGACCGGCGACGGAGAAGCCTTCCTCCAGCAAGAAGCGAGCGAGGAAGCGCCCGCACGCCGTGCTTGCCCCGGTGAGCAGCACTACCCCGCTGTCCAAGACCGTTGCCGGAACGGACTGTCGAATGCCGCGTAGTACTCTCAGGACGATCATGACATTCACGAACTCTGGGCAGCCACGGTGTCTGGCAGATCGTCGGGCGCCTTGACCACATTGGTGGCCGGACATTCGATTCGCTCAGCCCATGAATAAAGAGCGAGAAAGCTGGTTACTCGATCACCGACCCGAAGCTCCCCCGCTTCAGCGACATTGGTACCGACCGCCTTGATCGTGCCGACGGCCTCATTGCCTCGCTCGATATAGCCGCAATCGCTTGGGAGAGACCGGACCTGCCTAGCTCGAAAAAGGTCGCCGTGGCGGACGGACGCCAGGTCGACCCCGATGACAACATTATCGTCATGCGGAGCGTCAGGCGTGGGGATTTCGCGCAGGGCGAGCGCGGAGGCCGGCTCCCCCACAGCAATCTGAACAACCGCCTTCATAACCCTTCCACGTGCCCCGATCGAATCCGGGCGCCAACCCAATACCGAACGTCTCGAGACTAGCAGAAAGGGCGGGTGCCAACCAAGTGCAGTTTGCGAAGAAACACTTCACGGAATGGAGGCAATCGATGCTGTAGAATCGCGCTCGCCGGCTCATAAAGACTCAACTGCTCTGGATTCAGCTCTGGCGGCTAGTCAGCTCGACGAACATTTCTCGGCTTCTTACGCCGCCGCGCAAAGCGAAATGGCGACCGGACAGGCGACCTAAAGTGAGGATCCTGTAGCTATAGCTTCTGTATGTAGAGACTCGGCAACCTACGGCAGAGCCCGATTGCGCGTTGCGGCTGAAAGAGCTTCGGCGTTCTCATTCGTCAACCAAAACCGGCCGGACCGCAAACAGCCAAATCCACCCATGACACTTCCGCTATTTTGTCATCAGTTGGATTTTCCGTCATTAGCAGAGCTCCCGGCAGCTCTCAGCGCATTGCAAATGTCGACGCTGCTAGCGAGGCCCATGTTGCCCTCGGAAGCTCGACGATCTTTTGAAACTCCGCGAGAGCCCTGGGTATCTCACACCCCTGCCCTCTTTTTTCTAGTCTCAAGCCTGTTCGGCGCCATTTGCCTGCTGATCCGACAGAATAATTCCCTATTCCCTTCTCCAGGGAATTTGTGGGGTCGCGCCGCAGAATGCCGCGGTTTCTTGGTCGGCCCTGTCTCCCGGTGGCCCTCAAATCAGCCGAATTGCTTGTTAATACCCTGCCCAACAGGGAATCGCGCGCCGAGACTGGTTCGCGACAGACTGCGTGGCGCGCCAATAAAATCAATAGCTTATTAAGCAGCTTCCAAAATCAAGCCCGGTGTAACTCCGGTGTCGCCATACGCGAATGCCCCAGGGCAGAGAGCTTCGATCTCGTCGATAATCTCCTCCGTGACCCGCAAGGCAGCGCCGAGATAGCCGGGCTCAAAAGGCGCGTACACGTCCGAGGTCGACGAATGGGGCTTGTGGCCGAGCATGATCTGGCCCTCGATCCAGTCGCGCTCGCCCAGGCGTGTGCGTGCCAGTTTGGCAATCGATCGCCGAATGAGCTTGGTGCCGGTCTCGCGATCTCGGGGAAGTTCGAGCACATCCTGCATACCCTCAAACGCCCGGCGTGCAGACCAAGCTGGGCGCCGACACCGGGACTTTCGCAGCGAACAAGACATCCCGTACATGGCGCCCGGAGCTGGTCGCGCCCGCCATAATCTATCTGGCGAGCGAGCAATGCGACCAAAAGGGCATCGTGCTGTCGGCCATGGGTGGCCGTTATGCGCGTGCCGAGATGGTTGAAGGCGACGGCCTCAAGCTGGACCCGCGCCGCGAAATTTTCGTCGAGGACATCATTCCGCACATGTCGGAGGTGCGCGACCTGACCGGCGCGGAACCGCTGCAGCATAAGCTCGCCCCGGAGATAACCGGCTCTGCCGCTCGCGGAACAAGGCGCCGTCATAGAGGGCGTCAGCGCAAGCTCGCCACGGCGATCGCCGGGTCGAAGATTTCCCGATGGAAGCCCGTTCCGCTTGCGCTATCCGGAGCGGATGCATGCCCTGACGTTCGATCGATTCGGTGGCCCCGAAGTCCTGACCTGGCGCGAGGTCGCCGATCCGGTGCTTGCGCCGGGCCATGCGCTGGTGCGGATCGCGGCGGCCGGCCTCAACTTTGCCGACATCTACCGCCGTCGCGGCGATTATTTCATGGATGCGACCCCGCCCTGGATCCTCGGCTATGAGGGCGCGGGCATCGTCGAGGCGGTTGCCGACGGCGAGAGCGGGATCGCGGTCGGCGACCGGGTCGGATTCGCGGACGCGCCGCGCGCCAATGCCGAGTTGGTGGCGGTGCCGGTAGACCGGCTGGTGCCTCTCCCTGACAAGGTCGCGTTCGATCAGGCAGCCGCAGCGCTGCTGCAGGGCCTGACCGCGCAATATCTCGTCGCGGACAGCTATCGCGTCGCGGTTGGCGAGACCGCGCTGGTCCACGCCGCAGCCGGCGGCGTCGGTCTGCTCCTGGTTCAGATGCTCAAGCGAAAAGGCGCGCAGGTCATCGCGCTCGCCTCCAGCGAGACGAAGCGCGTCGCGGCGCGCGAGGCCGGCGCCGACGAAGCGCTCGGCTATGAGGGCGATTGGTTGGCCGCCGTCCGCGCGGCGACCGGCGGGCGCGGCGTCGATATCGTCTACGAGTCGGTCGGACCCACTTTGGCGATGAGCATGGCGGCGGCGCGGATCGGCGGGGCAGTCGTGTTCTATGGGTTTGCCGGCGGCAATCCGGAGCCGGTCGACCCACGACAATTGATGGATCGATCGCTGACGCTCACCGGCGGCGATCTGTGGAACATACTGAACAGCGCCGAGCAGCGTCGGCGCCGCGCCGCGGACCTGCTCGGCATGGTCGCCGACGGCACGCTCGAGGTGCGGATCGCCGAGCGCGTGCCGATGGCCGAGGGCGCCCGCGCGCACGCGCTGCTCCAAGGCCGCGGCGTCGTCGGTAAGATCGTGCTCGCCGTCTGACGATCCAGCCCGACAGCCGGAGGATTGAATCGCTCCGGAGGTTGTCCAACCTCCAACAAGAAGGAGAACCGAGGTGGAGATCAACGGCGTCGCGCACATCTTCCTCACCGTGGGAAATTTCGAACGGTCGCGCGCTTTCTATGCGCGGCTGCTGCCGTTCCTCGGTCTGCAGCCCGTGATCGATACCGCGCAGACCTATTATTGCATCGGCGGGAAGACCGGCCTGGGTATCAGCGCTGCGGTCGGCGATGATGCGGGCGAGCGCTTCGCGCAAAACCGCGTCGGCCTTCACCATCTCTGCTTTCGCGCGCGGAGCCGCGAGGATATCGACGCGCTGCACGGCTTGCTGGTCGAAATGGGCGCGGCGATCGTGCGCGCGCCGCGCGAGGATCGCTGGGCGCCCGGTTACTATTCGATCCTGTTCGAGGATCCCGACGGGATCAGGATCGAGCTGAATCACGTACCGGGCAAAGGCCTGCTCACCGAGCCGGGAATGACGGTCGAGATCGCGCCGGGCGAATATTGAGCCGGCAATCAGCCGCCGACGTAGACCGTCTTCATCTGGGTGTAGAATTCGACCGCGGCGAAGCCCTGCTCGCGCGCGCCGTAGCTCGACTTGCGGGTGCCGCCGAACGGCACATGATAGTCGACGCCGGCGGTCGGCAGGTTGACCATCACCAGCCCGGCGCGGACGTTGCGGCGGAAATCCCGCATATGCCTGAGCGAATTGGTGACGATGCCGGCCGAGAGGCCGAACGTGCCGCGATTGGCGAGGGCGAGCGCTTCGTCATAATCCTTGACCCGGACGGTGCTGACCACCGGTCCGAACACTTCCTCGCCATTGATCCGCATCTCGGGCGCGGTGTCGGCGATCACCGCCGGCGACATGAAATAGCCGGGATTGGCGAGCTTCAGCACTTCACCGCCGGTGACCAGCCGCCCGCCCTCATCGGTGGCGATGCGGACATAGGCCATGTCCTGCTCGAGCTGGCTTTCGCTCACCACCGGGCCGATCTGGGTCTCCGGATCGAGCGCGTCGCCGACCTTCAGCGACCGCGCCCGCTCGGCCAGCGCCTCGACGAAGCGGTCGTGAATGCCTTCGGTCACGATCAGCCGCGACGAGGCGGTGCAGCGCTGGCCGGTGGCGAAGAAGGCGCCATCGATCGCGCAGGCGACCGCACGGTCGAGATCGGCGTCGTCGAGCACGACCAGCGGATTCTTGCCGCCCATTTCGAGCTGGACCCGCGCCTGGCGCCTGACCGCAGCCTCGGCGACGCGCGCGCCGATGCTCTGCGAGCCGGTGAAGGAGAGCGCGTCGACCTCCTCATGATCGGCGATCGCGCCGCCGACGCCGCCGCCGCCGATCACCAGGTTGAACACTCCCGGCGGGGCACCGCATTCGTGGAGAATCGCGGCGAGCGCGTGGGCGATCGCCGGGGTCGGGCTGGCTGGCTTCAGCACCACTGTATTGCCGAAGGCGAGCGCCGGCGCCGTCTTCCAGGCGGGAATCGCGATCGGAAAATTCCACGGCGTGATCAGCCCATACACGCCGACCGCCTCGATATGGGTCGAGACGTCGATGCCGGGGCGGGTCGAATCGAGCGTCCGGCCGTGGCGGCGCAGCGCCTCGCCGGCGAAATATCTGAAGACCCGCGCGGCGCGCATCACCTCGCCCGTGCCTTCGGCAAGCGTCTTGCCCTCCTCGCGCGACAGCAGCCGGCCGAGATCGGCGGCGCGGCCCATGATCGTCGAGGCGACCTTGTCGAGCAGATCCGAGCGGACCTCGGGCGAGGCGTGGGACCAGGCCGGGAAGGCGGCACGGGCGGCGCCGACCGCGGCATCGACCTCGGCCGCGCCGCCCTCGGGCACGCGCGCGACGATATCGTTGGTGTTGGAGGGGTTGAGGCTGGTGCCGGGCGTGTCGGCGGCGACGTGCTCGCCGTTGATGAAATGGGTCAGCTTCTCGGTCATCGGGGGGCCTTCTCCGAATTCGGCCCCCTTCCGTCAAGGCGGCGGCGCTGACAAGGCCGCGACGCGATTTTCCGGCGCGGAACCTGTGTCGTTCGGGGCACAGCGACGCGTCCATCCGACGATGGAAGGCCAAGCCGGTTGACGCGCTTGCTCGATCCCGCCTATCCGCGAGATGAAATGAATCCGCGCGTCGCTTCTTCCGTCATTCGCCCTGCCGCTCCCGGCAGCGCCGCCGCGCGTCTCGCAGCAGTACTCGTAGCGACCTCCCCCACGGGAGCGGCGCCCGGCTCTGGCTGACGGTCTGATCTAACAAGGACCCGAAAACAGGACCCCCGCTCCCGGCCGGAGCGGGGGTTTTTCTTTGTGCGTCATCACCGGCCGAAAACGAACCAACGAAAGGAAAGACGATGTGTATCGCGATAGACTTCAGACCGAATGACGGAGCCGCGCGCCGGATCCTCGACACGATCGAGGGCGAGGGATTCGCGCTGCGCGGGCTGCGGCTGATCCCTTGCCCCACGGCCGAGCGCTCGACGCTGCAGATCGACCTGGGCGGCGGCCGGACCAGCGCCGAGATCGCGCGGCTCGAGCACCGGCTCGGCGCGGTCGAGGGGATCTTCGCGGTGATCCACCGGTCGCGGGTGGCGGCGTGACGGCGGCCCGGCGCTGTCCCTATTCGGGCAGCGTCGCCTTCGGAAAGCCGTCCCAGGCCGCGTCATAATCGGCCTGGGCGTGGTCGAGCGCGAACGCGGTCGGCCGATAGGGCCAGCAGCTTTCGACCATGAACGCCATCGTGCCCTCGATCCGGTGCGGCTTGAGCTCGGCCTGGCTCGCGCTTTGCCAGCTCGCGACGTCGGGGCCGTGGCCAGCCATCAGATTGTGCAGGCTCATCCCGCCCGGCGCGAAGCCGTCGGCCTTGGCGTCATAATCGCCATAGATCAGCCCCATACATTCGCTCATCACATTGCGGTGGAACCAGGGCGGCCGAAACGTGTCCTCGGCGACCATCCAGCGCGGCGGGAAGATCACGAAATCGGCATTGGCGCGGCCGGCCATGTCGCTCGGCGAGGTCAGCACCGTGAAGATCGACGGATCGGGATGATCGTAGCTTACCGTGCCGATCGTGTTGAACAGCCGAAGGTCATATTTGCACGGCGCGAGATTGCCGTGCCAGGCGACGACGTCGAGCGGGCTATGATCGAGCTCGGTGACCCAGAGCGACCCGAGATATTTCTGGACGAGCTCGACCTTGCCGTCGCGGTCTTCATAAGCCGCCGCCGGAGTCAGGAAGTCGCGCGGATTGGCGAGCCCGTTCGAACCGATCGGGCCGAGATCGGGCAGACGGAACAAAGCGCCGTGATTCTCGGCGACATAGCCCCGCGCGGTGCCGTCGGGCAGCAGCACCCGGAAGCGCACGCCGCGTGGGATCAGTGCGATCTCGCCGGGCTCGATCTGGATCCGGCCCAATTCGGTTCGGATGTCGAGCCGGCCCTGCTGCGGGACGATCAGCAGCTCGCCGTCGGCGTCGAAGAAGAAGCGGTCAGCCATGTCCTGGCTGGCGCGGTAGATATGGACCGCGACGCCTTCGAGGCTCGCCGGATCGCGATTGGCGACCATCGTGACCAGCCCATCGACGAAGTCGGTCGGCGCCTCGGGCATCGCCAGCGGATCCCAGCGCAGCCGGTTGGGCGGCAGCGGGCCTTCGGCGGTACCGGGCGCGAACAGGCCGGCGCCCTCGTAACGGCGATAAAGCGGATGCTCGGCCGACGGACGCATCCGGTAGAGCCAGGAACGCCGATTTTCATGGCGCGGCGCGGTGAAGGCGGTACTCGACAGCTGCTCGGCATAGAGGCCGAAGGCCGGCCGCTGCGGCGAATTGCGCCCGTGCGGCAGCGCGCCCGGCACCGCCTCGCTGGCAAAATGACCGCCGAAGCCGGACAGATAGGCCGGTTCAGCCATCCACTTTGGCGGGGATCACGCCGCGCTTGATCTGGTCGAGCTCGATCGATTCGAACAGCGCTTTGAAATTGCCTTCGCCGAACCCTTCATTGCCCTTGCGCTGGATGATCTCGAAGAAGATCGGGCCGATCATGTTCTCGGTGAAGATCTGAAGCAGCAGCCCCTCGCCGGTCTCGGGCGAGCCGTCGATCAGGATCTTGCGCTTGCGCATTTCGGCGATGTCGTGGCCGTGGCCGGGCAGGCGTTGATCGATCATGTCGTAATAGGGGTCGGGCGTGTCCTGGAAGCGGATGCCCCTGGCCCTGAGCCGGTCCACAGTGGCGAAGATGTCGTCGGTCGCGAGCGCGATATGCTGGATGCCCTCGCCTTTATATTCGCGCAGATATTCCTCGATCTGGCTGTGCTCGTCCTGGCTCTCGTTCAAGGGAATCCGGATCTTGTCGTCGGGCGCGGTCATCGCCTTGGAGAACAAGGCGGTCTGCTTTCCCTCGATGTCGAAATAGCGAATCTGCCGGAAGTTGAAGATCGTCTCGTAAAACGCCGCCCAATGGCCCATCCGCCCGCGCCCGACATTGTGGGTGAGATGGTCCAGAGTGTGCAGCCCGACCGCATTGGCGTTCCGCTCGGCGCCGGCGACCGGCTCGAAATCGACGTCGTAAATCTGATCGGCGCCATAGCGGTCGACCAGATAGAGATAGGAGCCGCCAATCCCCTCGATCGCCGGAATGTCGATCTCGCCCGGTCCGCGCGGCATCTCGGCCGGAGTCGCGCCGCGTGCGATCGCCAGCTTGAACGCCTTGCGCGCGTCCTTGACCCGGAACGCCATGCCGTTGGCCGAAGGGCCATGGGCGTGGCGGAAATCGGCCGGCTGGCCGTCGCGCTCCATGTTGAGGATGAAGTTGATGTCGCCCTGGCTATAATGGCGGACATTTTTCGACTTGTGGTTGCCGAGATGGACGAAACCCAGACCCTCGAACAAATCCCCCAACGCTTCCGGATCGGGACCGGTGAACTCGACAAATTCAAAACCGTCCAACCCAAGCGGATTGTCATGGCGCGGGGCGCTGCTCACTGGGCCACTCCTTGCAGAAAGTTTCAATTGAAACTACTTTGCTCATAATGATTCGTCAACCGTCGCGGAGTCCAGGCCGCAGATGAAGCTCTCGCTTTCCTCCTTCATTCCCTACCGGCTGTCGGTCGCCGCCAATGTCGCCAGCGGGCTGATCGCGCGCGCCTATCGCGACCGCTTCGAGCTCTCGATTCCCGAATGGCGGCTGATTGCGATCCTCGCCGAATCGGAGCGGCTGACCCCGCAGGACCTGACCCGAGAGACGCGGATGGACAAGATCGCAGTGAGCCGCGCCGCCGCCCGGCTCGAGAGCGCCGGCCTGGTCGCGCGCGCCGGCAATCCCGGCGACCGGCGTTCGCACTTCCTGGCACTGACCGCGCAAGGCCGCTCGCTTTACCGCGAGGTGGCGCCGGCCGCGCTCGAGCTCGAAGCGCAATTGCTCGAGGATTTTTCAACCGACGAGCGCCGCCAGCTCGAAGCCCTGCTGCGCCGGATCGAAGCGGCGGCGCTGGCGCGGATGAGCTGAAGAGCGCGGCGAACAGATCATGCGCGGATTGCCGCGCCCAGCGAATGAAATCTCCGCCGTGAAGCCGATCCGAATGGACTTTGGGACGAATCGCGCGCGATTCGGTGCTATGGTCGCCTGGCCTTACTGGCGGCGTGGCTGGCTTCGCGTCCAGCATAAGGGGCTGAGACCCTATGGATAGCCTCGATCCCATCCTCGCCCGAACGCTGGCGCGGCGGCGCTTGCTGGCGCTGGCCGGACTCGCCGGCGGCGGCGCAGCCGCGGACGCCGCGACCGGCGGCGCGATCGTCCGGCTGTTCATGAACGGCGGTCCGGCTGAGCGGCCGCTGAGCACGGCCTTTCCCGAAAAGCGGGAGATGATCGTCCAGCGCAGCCGGCCGCCATTGCTCGAAACGCCGATGGAGGTGTTCGATCGCGGCGTCTTCACCCCCAACGATCTTTTCTATGTGCGCTGGCACTGGGGCGATATCCCGCTCGATGTCGATGTCCAGCGGTTCCGCCTGACCGTCGGCGGCGCGGTCGGGCAGCCGCTGTCGCTGAGCCTCGATGAAATCCTGCGCATGCCGCGCCTCGCTTACGCCGCGGTCAACCAATGTTCGGGCAACAGCAGGGCCTTTTTCGAGCCCCGCGTCCCCGGCGCGCAATGGTCGCACGGCGCGATGGGCAATGCGGTCTGGGAGGGCGTGAGCCTGCGTTCGATCCTCGACCTTGCGGGCGTGCGCGGCGGCGCGGCCGCGGTCCGGTTCGGCGGGCTCGACCGGCCGCTGACCCAGGTCGACGCCTTCGAGAAATCGCTGGCGATCGATCATGCCCGCGATCGCGAGGTGCTGGTCGCCTTCGCGATGAACGGGGAGCAGCTGCCGATGCTCAACGGCTTCCCGCTCCGGCTCGTCGTCCCCGGCTGGTATTCGACCTATTGGGTCAAGGCGCTGAACAGCATCGAGGTGTTGGACGGCCCCGACCAGAATTATTGGATGGCGCGCGCCTACAAGATCCCGACCGCGCCGCTCGCCAATGTCGCGCCGGGATCGCACGATTTCCCGACGACGCCGATCAGCCGCATGGTCGCGCGTTCGTGGATCACCAGCATGAGCGAAGGCGACACCCTGCCCTACCGCCCGCGCCTGCCGATCGGCGGGATCGCGATGGGCGGCGACCAGGGCGTCGCACGCGTCGATCTTTCGATCGATGGCGGCACGCGATGGCACGAGGCACAGCTCGGTCCGGACGAGGGCCGCTACAGCTTCCGCCGGTTCATCGCGGCGGTGCCGTTGGCGGAGCGCGGTCCGCTGACCCTCATGAGCCGTTGCACGGGCATGACGGGCGAGGTCCAGCCGCCGGCTCCCAACTGGAATCCGAGCGGCTACATGCGCGGCTGCGTCGAGACGACACGGGTCACGATCGCATGAGGCGCGCGGCTGCCTCCGCTCTAGCCGCCCTGCTCACGCTCGGGGGATGCGGCGGGGCACCCGAGGAGGCGGCAAGGCGCGAGCGCAGGCCATTGCAGGGACCCTTGCTGTCGCGGAGCATCACCCTGCCGACGGACGAGGCCCGCTTCCCGGAGCCGGGCGGCGCGCTGCTCAATCGCAACTGCCTGTCCTGCCATTCCGCGACGATGGTGCTCTACCAGCCGCCGCTGACCGAGGCGCAATGGCGCGCGGCGGTCGAGAAGATGCGCGACGCTTATCGCGCGCCGATCGCCGACGGTGACGTGGCGGGCATCGTCGCGGAGCTCGTCGCGCTCGATGCCCCGGGAGGTTCGCGACCGGTTCAGTGACCGCGACGGACCGCGCCCTGGCCCTCTGATCGGCGGGGCCAGCTCTCAACGCGGCTCGAGGAACAGCTCCGCGGCGGCGTCGACGATGGCGTCGCTGTCCAGCCGATATTCGCGATAGAGATCGGCGAGGTTGCCGGTCTGGCCGAACCGGTCCACGCCCAACGGGATCACGCGATGGCCGGCGACCCCGCCGAGCCAGGACAGAGCCGCGGGCGCGCCGTCGAGCAAGGTGATCAGGCCGGCCTCGCGCGGCAGCGGCTTGAGCAAGGACTCGACATGCGAGGGGGCCTTGACGCCCTTCCCGGTCCAGCGCGCGCTGCGCCGCGCGCTCCAGCCGCGGTGGAGCAGATCGGGTGAGGTGATGGCGAGCAGGCCGAGGCCGGGGACATCGTCCTTCAGCTCCTCCCAGGCCGCAAGCGCCTCGGGCGCGAGCGCGCCGCAATAGACCAGAGCCGCCTCGGCGTCCTCCCCCGGCGCGCGCAGCCAATAGCCGCCGGCGACCGCGCCGGCTTTCCAGCTATCGTCGGCGCGCGCGACCTGCGCGATCGCGCGGGTGGTGAGGCGCAGATAGATGCTTTCCCCGTCCTCGGCCTGGATCAGGCGGAAACCCTCCTCCATCAGCAGCGCCAGCTCGTCGACGAAGGCCGGCTCGTAATGGCGCAGGCCCGGCTGGCCCAAGGCGATCAGCGGCGGATTGATCGACTGGTGGGCGCCGCCTTCCGGACCGAGGGTGACGCCCGAAGGGGTCGCGACCAGCATGAAACGGGCGTCCTGGTAGCAGGCATAATTGAGCGCATCGAGGCCGCGGGCGATGAACGGATCGTAGACCGTGCCGACCGGGAACAGGCGTTCGCCGAACAGGTCGCCGGCAAGCCCGATCGCGGCGAGCATCAGGAACAGATTGTTCTCGGCAATGCCCAGCTCGATATGCTGGCCGGTTTCGTGGCCGCGCCATTTCTGCGGACTCGGAATTCGGGCCGCGGCGAACACGTCGGCAAGCTCGGCGCGGCGGAACAGGCCGCGCTGGTTCACCCAGGGGCCGAGATTGGTCGAGACGGTGACGTCGGGCGAGGTGGTCACGATGCGGTCGGCCAGCGCGCCGCCGGCGCGGGTGAGATCGAGCAGGATCCGGCCGAACGCGGCCTGGGTCGATTGCTCGTCGCCGTCGGGCACGGCGATCGCCGGCACTTCGGCGACATTCCAGGCGCGCCCCTTCTTGTCGCGCGCAATCCGCGTCTTTTCGACCAGCGCCCGCGCCGCCGGCGCGGCATTGCCGCCGAGCCCGGCGAAAGGCTCCCATTCCGCGCCCTCCGCGATCCCCATGGTCTCGCGCAGGGTGGCGATCTGGCCGGGGTTCATCAGCCCGGCATGATTGTCCTTGTGGCCGGCGAAAGGCAGGCCGAAGCCCTTGATCGTATAGGCGATGAACAGGGTCGGGATATCGTCCCGGGCGGCGTCGAACGCCTCGGTGAGCGCCGCAATGTCATGGCCGCCGAGATTGGTCATCAAATCGGACAAAGCGGCATCGTCGCGGGCGTCGAGGATCGGCGCGATGGTCTTGCCGAGATCCCTGGCCAGCCGCTCGCGCCACGCGGCGCCGCCGAGATAGGTGAGCGCGGCATAATCGGCATTGGGGCATTGATCGATCCAGCGCCGCAGCGCCGCGCCGCCTTTCTCGGCGAAGGCGGCCTCCTGCTTCTTGCCATATTTGATGGTGACGACGCGCCATCCGCAGCTCGCGAAAATCTCGTCGAAGCGGGTGAACATCCGGTCGGCAGTGGTCGCGTCGAGCGACTGGCGGTTATAGTCGACGATCCACCAGCAATTGCGGATGTCGTGCTTGGCCGCCTCGATCAGGCATTCGTAGATATTGCCCTCGTCCAGTTCGGCATCGCCCATCAAGGCGACCATCCTCCCGCTATCGGCCGGGGACATCAGCCCGCGCGCGATCAGATAATCCTGGACGAGGCTGGCAAAGGCGGTGACGGCGACGCCGAGCCCGACCGATCCGGTCGAGAAATCGACCGGGATCCTGTCCTTGGTCCGGCTCGGGTAGGACTGCATGCCGCCGAAGCCGCGGAAATTTTCGAGCTGTTCGCGGGTCTGGGTGCCGAGCAGATAGTGGATCGCGTGCAGCACCGGCCCGGCATGCGGCTTGACCGCGACCTTGTCGTTCGGGCCGAGCGCATGGAAATAGAGCGCGGTCATGATCGCGGTCATCGACGCGCACGACGCCTGGTGGCCGCCGACCTTGAGGCCGTCGTCGCTGTCGCGCAGATGATTGGCATTGTGGATCGTCCAGGACGACAGCCAGCGCAGCCGCGCCTCGAGCATCTGCAGCGCCGCGATCGTCCCGGCGTCCAGCCGCTTCCTGCCCGACATCGCGCTCATCACGCCTTGCTCCTGCCTAGAGATCCTTCCGCCCTGTCGTCGATGAAGCGGGGAAAGGCAATCCGCGGGCTGCGGCCGAAGCGCTCACTGGCCGAGGGCAGAGCGCGCCTCTTTCTCTCCCTGCATCATCCGGGCAAAGGACGGCCGCTCCATCTGCCGCTCCTGCAATGAAGCGAGCTGCGGCATTTTCGCGAAGTCGAACCCGCCCCAGGTCGCGATCTGAACCGTCCAGTTCAGATAGACGTCGAGGATCGACCAGGTTCCGAGCCACCAGCCGCGCTCGGCCAGCCGCGCCTCAGCATAGCCGAACGATTTCTCCGCCAGCTCCCTCGCCCGCTCGCGCACGCCGTCGATCTCGCCGGTCGTGAGCCGCGCCGGATTGAACAGGCCGCGCACGATCGGATGGAGCGTGCCGCCGCAGAAGGACAGGCCGGACTGCACCTCGGCGCCGAAGCGCGGATCGGACGACATCGGAAACAGGCCGGCGTCGGGCCGCAGCGCGGCGATGTAGACCTGGATCGCGGCATTTTCGGTCAGCACCTCGCCGTCGATCAGCAGCGTCGGCACCTTGGCGAGCGGCGACACCCGGGCGAGCTCCGCCTTGCTCTCGGCGCTGGCGAAATTGACCAGCTCGAGCCGGTAGGGGAGCTCGGCTTGCTCGAGCGCGCAGCGGCTGACCTGCGAGCAGGCCCCGGGGGCATGGTAAAGGACCAGATCGGGCGTCGTCATCATCGTCTCCTGTCGGGATTCGCGGTCGCGATAGCCGAGTGCCGCGCGCCGGAGAACATCATTTCCGCCTCAGCCGACGACGAGCTCGCCTTCGTCGTCTTTGTCCCAATAATGGATGCGGCTGGCATGGACCTTGATCAGCGCCAGGCCGGGCGTGTCGATGCCCTGCTTGAACCAGATTTCGAGATCCTTGGTCCAATGCGCGGCGAAGGCGGCCTTGTCGCGGATCAGCTCCGCCCGGCCCTCGATCGACAGGAATAAAGGCGGCGCGCCCAGCAGGCTCTTATTGCCGTGCATCGACAGGCCGACATGGGGATCGCGGCCGATGTCGGCGACGGTCCGGGTGTCGTCCAGCGCGAAGAAATAGGAGTCGCCGTCATAATCGACGTCGCGATTGTTGCTCATCGGCCGCGCCGCGATCGCGCCGCCCTCGGTCCGCGTCGACAGCATCACGAAGTCGATGTCGCGCATCTTCTCGGCAAGGTCGGACAGGCTCAGCTCGCTCATCGTCATTCCCCTCATTCGGTCCGTTCGCTGAACCGCGCAGCGCCGCATTCGATCCGAAAGCGGCACGGCAAGCGGTGCGGGCGCCGGATGAATCGGTCTTGCGCGACTCGTGGAATCGACCGACACTCCCGGGGTCGCGCGGCGATCCGCCCGCCGACCCGGCGTTGCTTGATCAATCGCGTCTCGTGCGAATGGCCGCTCGGCCAGGGGGAAAGTGATGAAGGACTCGGGCCCGATCACCTGGATCTTACTCGCCGCGCTGGCGATCGTCAGCGCCGGCCTCGTTTATGTGCTGACCCGCGACAACGGCCCGGCCGCACCCGCTGCGGCGCCCGAGGCGATCGCCGCGGCCACCCAGCCGGCCGCGCCCGCCGCGCGCTTCACCCGCGCCGCGAGCACCGCCGATCCCAACGGCTTTTCCAATGTCCGCGGCGGCCCCTCGGTCGAGCACCCCCTGGTCGGCCGCGTCGAGCAGGGCGAGACCTTCACCACTTACCCGCAGACCGGGCAATTCTGGGAGGTGCGCACCGCGGACGGCACGATCGGCTATATGGCGAGCGAGTGGATCCGGATCGTCGGCGGCGGTGCGATGGCGCCCGCGCCCGTCGCGGTCGGACCGGCCGCGCCGGTCGAGGTCGCGCAGATTCCGGCGGGCGCGGTTCCGGCCGCCCCCGTGCCGCGCCGCTCGGGAATGATCTTCCCCGATTCCGACCGGCGGCTGCTCGGCCCCGGCGACGTCGCGCGCCTCTCCCTGAGCGAGCTTCGGGTGGCGCGCAACGAAATCTACGCGCGCCGTGGCCGGGCCTTCGCCGACCCCAATCTTCGCCGCTATTTCAGCCAGTTCGACTGGTATCGTCCGATCGCGCTCGAAGTGGCGCTGAGCCGGGTCGAGACTGCCAACGTCGCGTTCCTGCAATCGGCCGAGGCCGGCAAATAGCGGCCACGCTGCCGTATTATTGCGGAATGGCGCGGCGGCGGATTTCGTGGTCAATCAGGGACAAGGCCCTCCCTGGGGACCTGCCCCCGCCGGAACCCCTGAACTCGGCGGGGGCGCCTTTTTTCACCGACGGTTGACGCGCAGCTTCTGCCGCGCTGTCCTGCGCCGAGGATGAGATACGTCAGCAAATATGCCCGGATCACCTCGCGTCCGATCGGGCTCAGAGGCCGGTTGATCCTGTCCGCCTGCCTGCTGCTGGTCGCCATCGTCCTGGGGAGCGCGATCGCCCAAGCGCTCTACCAGGCCAATCGCCGGCCCATCCACCACTCCGATCGGCTCGGCCGGTTGCTCTGCGGCAAGGATCGCCATATCGGCGACGTTCCGGCGGGCCGCGGACGGCGCGGCTATCGCCTCATCTGCCGCGATCCGCGCGGCGGCGAGGTCGGCGGCCCCAACAATGGAATCGCGATCGTGATGGCTTTGCCCTTCATCCTGCTGATTGCCGCGCCGGCGCTCGCCTTCGCCTGGAAGGGCGATATCCGCGAGGCGAAACGATAAGGCCCAGCCTCAGTCGATATAGACCCCTTTATCGGAATCGGCCTGCGCGGTGACGAGCTTGAGCTTGCCGCCATCGGCGGCGGGGTCGCCCTTCCAGCGCATCGTGCCCTGGATCACGCCGCCCTTGGCGACCCGGAGCCGATCGTAGAGCACGTCGCCCGAAACCCGCGCGGTGGCCTCGATCGCGAGGTCCTTGGCGTCGATCCCGCCGTCGACGGTGCCCGAGACCCGGATCCGGTCGGCGGCGATATTGCCCTTGATCAGGCTGCCCTCGCCGAGGATCAGGGTCGCGCAGCGCACGTCGCCTTCGACCTGGCCTTCGATGTGGAGGTCGATCGACCGCGGATCGACTGAATATTCGATATTGCCGCGGATGATCAGATCCGGCCCGATCACCGACACCGCATTGGGCTCGCCGCCGACCTTCTGTTCGCCTTCGTCCATGCCACGCCCCTCCCTTCGCACGCCCGCCTGCCGCGGCCGGGCCACGCAACCGACTGAAATCGCGGCGCGTCTCAGTTTAGTGCAAATTGCGCCGATTGCCCTGCCCGATCATGCGGCGCCGTGGCTCAAATCGGGACAGGGCGGCGCAGGGGCCGTGCTGGCCCGGCTCATCGCGACTTCGCCACGGCGCGGCGCACGCCCTGCGGGTTTTCCGGTAACGCCGGCCGCGAGGGAAGGCCTATCGAAGCGGGTGCCACGGATTGGCCTCGGAGTATTCCCTTCTCCGGGGCCTTTTTTCGCCCGCGCTTCAGTCGCGGAACAATGCGAGCGGCCGGACCACCAGGCGGAACTGGAAACCGCGGTCCTGAAGGTCCCGACTGCCGATCTGGGGCACATCCCGCAGCCCCTGGGCGAAGGTCACCCGCGCGAAGATCGCCTCCGAAGGCACCCAGGCAAGACTTGCCCCGACACTGGCGACGCTCTGCGGCGCCGGTTGCGGGTCGCTGCGATTGTGCAGGGTCGCGCCGTCGACAAATGCCGAGACGGTGAACGCGCCCCAGTCGAAGCCCCGATTGCGTCGTCCGGACAGGCTGAACGGCAGGGCGAGCTCGGCCGAGCCATAGAGGCCGGTATCGCCGAGCAGCAAGGTCTCGCGATAGCCGCGCACGCTGTTTTCGCCGCCGGCCGCGATCCGCTCGCCCGAATAAAGCAGGCCGTCGGCATATTGGCCGGCCGCGCGCAGCCGCAGCTCGAGGCCGTTGGCCATCAGCCGCCGGGCGAAGCTGAACCGGGCAAGCGCCGCCTGCCAGTGGCGGTCCGGCGTCGGCAGGCCGGGGATGTCGCTGCGCGTTCCCTCGAGCCCCACCGACCAGGTCAGGGACGCCGCGACCACCTGGTTGCGGCCGCGCTCGATCCAGTCGCCGGTCAGACGCAGCGCGCTATATTCGGCGCGGCCGTCGACCGCGCCGGGGCTGAACGAGAAGGGGGCCCCGAACAGGAAGGTGCGGGTCCGGCGATGGGCGACGCGAAGCCCGACCGAAATCATCCGCGCCGGCAGCCATTGGCCTGGATCAGCGGCGGGGGGTCAAGGCGCGCTCGTAGAGACGACGGGTCAGGCCGCCCTCGAAATTCAAGTCGGTCGAGCTGATGTCGAGCGGCAGCAACGGCCGATCGACCACCGCCGCCTCGTTATAGCCGCCGCGCAGGAGGAGCCAGGTTTTCGGGCCGAACAAGGGCGCCTCATAACCGAGCGCGACATCCCCGCGATCGGCGGTGAGGCCGGCCTCGCCGCTGATCAGATCGCCGGGCGTGAGGATCGAGCGCAGCCAACCGCCGGCCGCAATTCTCTCGCCGCCGATCGAGGGCGAGCGATTGTTGGCGGCGCTGAGATAGACATCCACCCGCGGTTGCGGATCGATCGCCAGCGTCAGCAACGCTTCGCCCGGCTCCGCGCCCGGCCGAAGGCCGACATTGACGGTGCGGATCGCGGGATCGTCCGCGAGCAGGCGAAATTCGCGCTCGAGCGCGAGCGCGTTGAGCGGGACGTCGCCCGCCGCCGGCATCCGGTGCAGGATATAGTCGCGGGAGAGGCCGCGCGCGCCGTGCGGTCCCCAGACCACCTCCACCGCCGTCGCGTCGGGCGACGGCGGCACCAGCCGGCCCGCGACCAGAATCAGCTCGAGCGGCGCACCGTCCATCGGCGGCGGGCCGCCGAGCAGGACGCCGGAATTGATATAGCCGTTGGCGATGAAGGCGCGGTTGATCTGCTGAACCAAGGCGGTGACGCGGTCGAGCCCGACCGGACGGCCGATCATCGCATGGCCGGTGAACTGGCGCGCGACCCAGCCGGCGTCGAGCGCCTCGCCCGGGGCATGATCGAGAGCAAGGCCGGTCGCGGGATCGGGCGCGGGCCGCCAGCCGGACAGCGGCGGCGCGCTCAGCCGGTCAGGATCGACCACCCTGATCTCGGAGAAGGTGACCTCGCCGCGCTGGGTGGTGGCGCCGGGTTCCGACGTGGGCGGGGTCAGCGGCGCAGGCGGGAGCGGCGCAGGCTCGGCGGTCGGAAACGAGGCCGAAGGTCCGGTCCGCTCGCGCAGCGAGTCGGGTGTGGTCGGGTCCTGCGCCCGGACCGCGCCTGGAGCAGCAAGCGCCGCCAGGATCAGATAGCCGCGCAGATCGCGGAACGCGCCGCCGCCCTTCCCCCGGCTCACGAGCAGCGCGCCTCGGCCGAAAGTGACGCGATCGGAACCCGGTCGGGCGGCTCCGCGCCGGGCACGGCGATCGGCGGGACATAGGGCCCGGTCCGCGGCGCGGCGAAGCGGCTGACCTCGCCGCCCGCGCGCGCGCCAGAGCATTGCCCGCTCAGCACGCGCGACGCGTCGATGAACGAGGCGTCCTGCGGCGCGGTGCCGTTGCTGACGTCGTAGATGTTGCTCTCGAGCGCGAACGCCCCATCGACCGCGATGATGTTCAATCGGTCGGACGAGCGGATGAAATATTCGGAATCGATCAGGACGTTGGCGCCGCCCAGGGCGCCCTGCGCCAGGATCGAGCCGCCATTGGAGACGATCGCGAGCGGCCGGGCGATGGTGATGACGCCGCCGGTGCCCGGCCCCGACGAGGTGGTGATCACCCCGGGCGCGGTCACGCCTTCGAGGATCAGCAGCCCGTCGTCGGGCATGGTGATCAGGATGTCGCCGGCCGCGCCCGCCGCCGAGTTGCTGGTGATCCCGCCGCCTTCCGCCAGCCGGATCAGGCCGGCGGCGATCATGATCGTTCCAGCCGCCACGTTGCTCGCCGCGCTGGTGCCGACGCGCGCCCCGCCGGTGACGTCGAGCCGGTCGGCGGTGATCGACACGGTGCCGGATGCGCCGCCGACGCAGGACAGGTCGGCGCAGCCGAGCGAATCCGAACCGATGCTGGCGCCGTTCGCCAGGAACATCTCCCCGGCGACGATCGTGACCGAGCCGGCGTCGCCGGATCCGACCAGGGTCGAAGAGGAAATCTCGCTTCCTTCTCCGTCCATGTCGATCAGGTCGGCGGTGACGAAAATGTCGCCGGCGTCGCCATCGGTCGCGGACGTCGAGGTCACGCGTCCGCCGTCGACGAGGATCAGCGACCGGGTATCGATCGTCACCGTCCCGGCGTCGCCCGTCGAATTGATGCCCGCGTCCGATGAGATGGTGCCGCTCTGGGACAGCAATATGCTCCCCGCAATGATCGAGATCGCGCCGGCCGCTCCCGGACCGAATGTGTTCGAGCCGACCCTGCCCTGATCGACCAGCAGCCGGCCGGCAATATCGAGGGAGATCGATCCGCCCTGTCCGCTGCCGAGGGCGTTCGTGTCGACAGACGCACCGCTTCGAACTTCCAGGGAGTCCGCAGCGATGCTGATTTCGCCCGCGTCGCCGCTTGCCTGACCTTGCGACGAGATCGCGCTATCCCCGGTCAGGACGATCGAGCCGGCGTCGATATCGACCCGGCCGGCATTGCCTGCGCCGGCCGATAGCGAGGCGATGAAGGCGCTGCTGGAAAGCGAGATCGTGTCGGCGGTGATCGCGACGGAGCCGCCGTTTCCGGCGCCCCCCGTGCTGCTCGAAATGTCGCTGCGACCGGCCAGCTCGAGGGTACCGACCACGATCTCGATCTGGCCGGCATTTCCCGTTCCCACGCTGTTCACCGTCACGCCCGCGACATCGCTGATCCGAAGCGCGCCGCTGGTGATCGATACCGAACCGGCATTGCCCGCCCCCCGCGCGGACGACGAGATCGAGCTGGTGGCGCCGGAGATGTCGACGCTGTCCGCGACGATCGAGACGTCGCCCGCGCGACCGTCCCCATTCGTTTGCGACGAGATGAAGGCGGCCCCCGTCACCGTCACGATTCCCGCGTCGATCGCGACGGTGCCGGCAGTGCCGGTCGTGAACGTGCTCGAGGAAATCAGGCCCGCGTCGCTGACGTCGAGCCGGTCGGCAATGATCGACACCGAGCCGGCATTGCCGGCGCCGAAGAAGGTCGAGGATCGGATCGCGCTGAGGGGACCCGAAACCTCGACCTGCCCCGCGTCGATGACGATGTCACCGGCATCGCCGTCGCCAGCCGCGGTCGCCGCGACCTGGCCCCCGTCCGTCACCCTCAACACGTCCGCCTGGATCGACACCAGCCCGCCTTGGCCTTCGGCATTGGTGGCCGAGGTGATCTGCCCGACGCCGCTGACCGACACCTCGCCGGCGGTGATGAAGATGTCGCCGGCCGTCCCGGCCGCGAAGCTCTGCGAGCTCACGAAGCCGTCGACCAGGATGAGGCGGTCGGCGTTGATCGTGACCGCCCCGGCATTGCCCGCTGCGAACGAATCGGAGCTGACGAATGAGGCGTTGGTCAGCAGGATCTCGCCGGCATCGATCCGCACCGACCCGGCGGTGCCGCTGGACCCGCTGTCGGTCTCGATGAACGAGCCGTCGGCGCTCAGTTGATCGGCGGTGATGCGCACTTCGCCGGCATCGCCGGTGCCGGTCGTCGTCGATCCGATAACGGCGGTGTTGAACAGCGCGACGCTGCCGGCATCGATGTCGATCACGCCGCCGCGTCCCGCGCTGAGGGTACCGGTCCGGATCGCGCCCGAATCGATGGTCAGGGCGCCGACGACGAGGGTGATCGCCCCGGCATCGCCGGTGCCCCTGGTCTGCGAGCTGACCACGCTGCCATCGTCGAAGATGTCGATCTGGTCGGCGACGATCCGGATGTTGCCGGCATTGCCCGTGCCGACCGTGTCCGAGCCGACCAGCGCGCCGCCCGCGAGCAGCAGGCTGCCGGCGTCGATCGCGATTGCGCCGGCATTGCCCGCGCCGGTCGTCAGTGAAGCGATCTGGGCGAAATTGACGATCGCGATCGCTCCGGCACTGATCGTCAGGGTGCCGGAATTCCCGCTGCCGGAGCTGGTCGTGGCCACCGACGAGAAGTCGACCAGCAGCGTGTCGGTTGTGATCGACACATTGCCCGCATCGCCCTCCGCGAATGCCGCCGAGCCGATCTGGCTCAGGCCGTCGAGCGCGATGTCCCCGGCGACGATCAGGACATCTCCCGCATTGCCGCTGCTGCTGGCGCTCGACCTGATCGCGCTAAGGTTGCTGAGCTGGATCGTTGCGGCGCTGACGCGAATGTCGCCGGCGTCGCCCGCGCCGCCCGCGGCCGAGAAGATCTCCGATTCGCCGGAGAGCGCGAGCATGTCGGTCTCGATCGTGATCGGGTCGATGCTGCCCACATCTCCTCCGAACAGGCCGATGAACGACTCGTCGGCCAGGATCAGCGCGCCGGCCCGGATCGTGACCGCGCCGGGGCCGGCGGCTTCCGAGCCGCCCGAGAGGATCGCGGCCTGCGCCATGACCACCGATCCCGCCAGCAGCATGATCGGCCCCGCATCGGCGGTGCCGCGGCTTTCGGTGAGCAGGTCCGAACGCAGGATCTCGATCGTGCCGCCGGGAGGCGCCGCCAGCGGATCGGACAGGGTCACGGTGGCGGCCGCGTCCCCGACCGCGATCAGCTCCAGGCCCGCCGGGAAGATCGACGCGTCGGTCAGCGCGAGATTGCCGGCGATCAGCGACAGCCGGCCGTCTATTGCCATATCGGCCCCGGTGACGACGATGTCGCCGCGCGGGCCGAGGAAACCGAAGCTCTCCGGCGCCGCGGCGCTGAACGTCGATCCCGACGGCGTGCCGACGGTGAAGCTGGTCCCGTCGGCGAAGCGCAGCGCCTGCGCGGTCGAGAAATAGGCCGCGGTCGGAACGTTGAGCTGCGCGCCCGCGCCAAACAGGATCCCCGCCGGATTGATGAAGAAGAAGCGGGCATTGGGCAGCGCCGAGGAATCGAGCGTGCCGTCAATGTCCGAGACGTCGCCGCCGGTGACCCGGTTGACGACATTGGCGACCGCCGCCGGATCGGTGAGGCTGGTCACCCAGGCGGCGGTGTCGCCGGCGGCGAGGTCGAACTCGGTGAAGCTGTGGAACAGGTTGGCGCCGCTGAGCGTGCCGCCGTCGATCGTCGTCACCCCGCCGGCGCTGCTGGTCTGGGTGCCGGTGCCGAGCGCGCTGCCGGGCGGATCGGGGACGATCGAGGTGACCACCTGGGCGTGGCCGGGCGAGCCGGCCCAGCCGAACAGGATGGCGGCGCCGACCAGGAGGCGGGAGCGGACCCTCACCGCCAGGACCCGAGCAGGGCGAAGGCCGACCAGCTGTTCGGATCGGCCATGGCCCCGCTCTGGCCGATCAAAGCGAGCTGGGCGTTGCGCAGCGCCTCCGCCCGGCCCTGGCCGGCGCGGTAGAAGCTGTAGAATTGCCGCATCAGCTCGGCGGTGCCGGCGTCGCTGACCCGCCACAGAGAGGCGAGCGCGCTGCGCGCCCCGGCCTGGACCGAGGCCCCTGCCAGCCCCATCGAGGCGTGGTCGTCGCCGACCGCGGTCTCGCAGGCGCTGAGGATGATCATGTCGAGCTGATCGCCGCGGGTGCGCCCGGCGGCGAGCAGGGTGCGCAGGTCGCCCATCGGAATCGCTTCGCCCGCGGCGACGATGAACGAGCGGTCCGAGCGGCCGTTGAACGCGGCATGGGTGGCGAGGTGAAGGATGTCGGCATGGCCGCGCGACAGCGCCCGGCGGAGATCCTCGCGCCGGAAATTCTCGATCAGCACGCCGTGCTGGGTCCCCGCCGCGGCGCGGGCTTCGTCGCGGGCGCCGGCGAGCGCTGGAAAGAAGCCCGAGCGCAAGGCGACGTCCTCCTCGACCGAGGCGGCGACGGTGATCGGCGGATCGTCATGGCGAATGCCGGGCTGGGCATAAGCCAGCGCCGGCGCCAGGCTGATCCGCGCCCGCTCGATCAGGAAATGGTCGGTGCCGTCGAGCAGGGCCGCGAACGGCAGCGCGCGCAACGGGCCGTCGGGCACGATCACCAGGGTCGCATCGGCGCCGAGCAGCGGCTCGATCGGCGCGATCAGCAGGCGGTAGAGCTCCTGCGCCGGGCCGCGCCAGCTGTCGTCGTCGCCATAAGCGATCGAGAAGGACATCTCGCTGACCAGCCGGGCGATGGTGTCGCGCCCGACGCGTCCGCCGGCGATCCGCTCGTAACGCGGCGCTTCGCCGTCGACGCGGCGGGCATAGATCAATTCGACCCGGTCCCGGAGCAGGATCGGATAGAGCAGGATCTCGCCGGCCTGCAGCTCGGCCGGCTCGATCGGGCGGCCGGGCGGCACGCAATCATTGCCGAACGCGCTCTGAATCTCCGCCTGGCGGAAGGTCTCGATGATCTGCTGCGCGCTGGCGATCCGCGTCGCGCCGTCGCCCGCCGCATTGCCGATGCCGTCGCCGAGCTGGACCTCGACCGCGGCCTCGAACACCGGCCGCATCCGCAGCGCGAAATTGGATTCCTCGGTCAGCGGATCGGCGGCGGGAAGGATCGGCCGAACGATCTCGAGCGCGCGATAGGCCTGGAGCACGTGGCTGGCGCGATTGGCCGGATCGGCCTGCGCCAGCAGCAGCAGCCAGTCCGCCATCCGCACCGGCCGGCTGCTCTGGCCTTCGAGGAAGACGGCGCGGCGCAGCGCAGCGGCGGCCTGCCCAGTCTCGCCGGCCGCCAGCGCGACCCGCCCGCTGAGCGCCGCCACCACCGCCTGGTCCGAGGGATCGCCGCCGGCCGCGGCCAGCGCGGCAAGGCCCGAGCGCAGCGCCGGATCGCCGGCGCGGCCGCCGTCGATCGCGGCCTCGACCAGCAAGGCGAGCAGCGCGCGGCGCAGCGCTGGCTGCGCCACCCGCAGCGCGTCGGGCAGGCCGGCGAGCGCGGCGGCGCCGGCAACGCGCCGCAGGTCGTCGGCGGCCGCCGGATTGCGCTCGGCGGCGGCGAGGTTGAGGCGCGCGATGCGATGCAAAGCGAGCGCGGCGGTGGCGTGATCGCCGACGGCGCGTGCCCGGTCGCCGGCGCATTCGAGTGCGGTCTGCGCGCCGCGCCAGCTCGATCGTTCGAGATATTCGGGCTCGAGCAGGATCGCGCAGGGGCCCGAGCCTTCGGCGCTCGCGGCGACCGCGAGGGTCGCTCCAGGCGGGGCGAGATTGGCGGCGCGGAACGCGCTGCGCGCCGAGCGCAGATTGCCGCTCGCCGGCGCCGAGATCGAGGCCAGCGCCAGCCGATAGGCGGCCTGGTGCGAGACCGGCCGCGCCGACGTTTGTTCGGAAAGCTGGATCGCGGCGAGCAGATATTCCTGGGCGAGGCCCTGGCCGCCCGATCGCGAGACCCGCATCGCCTCGCCCGCGGCGGCGCAATAGGCCGCGACCGCCGTTGGATCGGCGGGCTCGGCGGCGGGCGCATCGCCAAGCTGGAGCCGGTCGAGCGCCAATTCGGCCTGATCGGCGTTGCGGGTGGCGAGCAGGGCCTCGACCCCGACGGTGACCCGGCGCAGCTCCTCGGTCGAGACCGCCGGCGCGGCGCGATCGCGGATGCAGAGATCGCTCGGCGACGCGGCCTGGGCGCCGCCCGCCGCGAGCAGGCCGGTCGCGAAAGTCGAGGAGATCAGGAACCGTCGCCGAAGGTTACGCAGGACTAGAGGTGAATTCCCCATCTCAGGCGCCCCCCGCTTGACCCTGAATTGATTTCACGATTCAGTCAGCGAGTCCATCCGCCAATCATCGCCCGCCTCAACGCCCTCCCAGCGCCGTCCGCAACGCTTCATAGGCTTCGACCGCGGCTCGATGCCGCGCGCGGCACGCCTGATAATCGAGCGCGAGCGCGACATCGGCGCGGGCGAGCGCGGCGATGCTCGTGTCGGGCACCGGCGCCGCCGGCGGGCAGGCGGTTTTAATGTTCGGCGGCAGCGGCGGGATCGTCGGCAGCGCCGCGGGCGGCGTTGATCGCGCGAAGCATCCGCTCAGGCACGCCAGCAGCAGGATCGGCAAGCCGCGGGTCATGGGCAATCTCCCTTTCGATGATCGGCTGGAGCGCGGCACGGCGGCGCTCGAGCGCGGCGAAGCGGGCAGCGAGCCCGGCGTCGATCGCGCCGAGCCGGGCGGCCATCGCGGCCTCGACGCCGCGCAGCAGCTGCGCGGTCTGCGCCGCGGCGCGGGCGTCGGCCAAAGCCGCTTCGTCGCGTGCGCGCCGGTAGCCGCGCTGATCGAGGAACCAGATCGCGAAGGCCAGACCGGCGAGCAGCAGCAAGTGCGGCCAGTGGCGGCGGAGCAGCGTCAGAGCCAGCGCCGGCATCAGCGCGGCTCCGGCGCCGCGCCGGCCGCGGCGGGCCCGGGCAGCAGCGCGCCGGTGATCGCGGCGCCGATCGCGAGCCAGCTATAGGGCGCGGGCAGCAGCGCGCCGCCGCTGATCCCGGCGACGATCGCCGCCCAGGTGCTGCGCTCGGCGAGCCGGCGCTTGAGATAGGCCCCAAGGCCGGCGAGCAAGGCGAAAGTCATGACAGATAGAGCCTCCGTTCCGCGGCGCGCCGGCGGGTGAGGCCGGGCGGGACGATTCCGCCGGCCTTGTTCCAGCGCAGGAATTCGTTGGCGGCGCGGGCGAAATCGCCGGCTCTGTGCCGCTTGAGCAGGGTCGATCCGGCGAGCGCGCCAAGGCCGAGATTGAAGGCGAACGAGACCAAAGCGTCGAACCGGCTTTGGCTGGTCTCGCCGGCCAGGCGCCGCACCCCGTCCTCGAACCGCATCAGATCGCCGCGCAGCAGCTCCTCGGCCGCCTCGGCGGTGATCCGGAGCCCCTCGGTGACGTCGCGCCCGGTATGGCCGAAGCCGATCGTCAATATCCCGGCGGGGCAGAGATAAGCGGTGAGCCGGCACCCTTCGAACGCCTTGATCAGCGCGAGCCCGCGCGGCGAGATGTGCATCGGGAGTCTCCTCGGGAAGGTGATCAGGGCGGCGCCCCGGCGCCACGTCAGGCCAGGCTGGCCTGCCGACGCTTACGCTCTGTCAGGCCCGCCGTTCCGGGCTCAATCGCCGGGAGATGGTGGAGTTAGGAGCCGGTCGAGAACAGGTAGGATCCGGGCTATTCGCGGGCGATGATCCATCGCTTGCGAGACTTACTGAGATCCCGATCCGAATTCTCCTGTTCCTGCCAATATTCGCGCTTGGGAACGGGAAATTTCGAGAAGGCTTTCCTGATGCAGGAGCCTCTCGTGACGTAGACCCGGCCATCGCCCGACGATCGCACGCGGTAAGCGCCATCGCGCAGCCGCAGCGTCTCGGTCCGGGAGGGCTCTCCAACAAATTGGATCCGCTCGGCATTCGCCGAGGCGATCGGCTCCGGTTCACCCATCCGGCACATGGTGTACGTGCAAAACTGCATGGCCTCGAGGTCGACGATGTAGCGAAAGCGACCGTCCCATTTGCTGGGATGTGCGGGCAGGCTGCGCCTGATCCGCGTCGGGTCCGAATCGGACTCCAGCCAGCTGGCCGTGTCGCAGATCAAATCGAACTGCAGCGGATCCAGAGCCGTTCCGATCCGCGGATCTGCCGCCGCGTTCGCGCTCACCCCGGGCTTGTCGGGCGCCTGGCCCATCCGAACGGCCGGGCTCGCTTCGCCCGAATTGACCGTGACATCGTCCGCTTTGGCCCGAACATCGTCGCAAGCCCCGAGCGACAGTGCCAGGCAAGCGGAGCCGAGCAGCGCCCCTGATTTCACCAATGCGCGCGTCGATTCGCGTGCGCGCCTGATGCCGCCGTCGGATGAATATCGATCAATCCGCCCCGGTCTCATCGCAGCATCTCAGCCTCCGAGTCGATCGGTCGAACATATAGCGAACATCGAGCCTTCGCGAAAGAGTTTTTCCGCCATGATCGAAGCGCCTCGGGCGCTTATCGCAGCCGCTCCGCCTTGCCGGGCTGCACATAGAAAAGCTGGCGATTTTCGTCCGCACCGGTGGACTCGAATGATGATGGCGAAAGGTCTCCCGTTCGTACCGCGTTATCGAACCAATGCGAGCGCGCCGAAGCGGCCCGAAAGAAGGTCGCTCCGTCCGTGATGTCCTTGATCTCGCCGCTCAGAATTCCATCGGCAACCCCGAGCGCCCGATCCCATAGGAGCCGTTCCCCCGGTTCAAGCCGGTCGGGATGCGCCGAACGCCGGAACAGCGGGCTGTCCATGCCGGTGTCGTTCCCCTCCGGCTATCGTGGAAATGATGGACCAGGGCGCTGGGAAATACGGGCCGCAGCGGCGGCGTTCCCGCCCATTGCCGGCCCATTGCCAGCATTGCGCGTCACTTAATCGGATCTTAGGCCGGACCCACCCAACCTGCCCGACCCAGCCCTGGACCAAAGGCGGACCATGTCATCGATCGCGATTGTCGCCGCATTCTTCCTTTCCGCCATCGCCGACCAATCCCTTGATAGTTGCGACGAGGAGAGAAGGGTCGGTCCGTTCGAGATCAACAGCTTCCTGAACGACGGCGGCGGCGCAATCATTGCGATATCCTATTCGATACCCAGGCATCACGTCTCGCCCAGACCACCGGCTCCATGGACCAACGCCCCATCGATCGATCTGGAATATCGGGTTCCGCTGAGCCACGAGCGCTATCGTTCGCTGAGATTATCGGGCCTCGATCGGCTGTTCCCCGATCCGCGTTTCACGATCCGCGCGATGACGATGCGCTGCGGGCGGGACGTGAACTTGATCGGCGACGTCGCCCGGCAGCCCTTTCCGCTGACCGGCGTCTTCGTTCGTGAGTCTTATTTGCGATCCGATGCGTGCATTGTCGGCCTCCGGCGATTTGGCAGCTATCGGCTGAGCTTCGAGGAGCAGCAGGGCGACGCGCGCTTTGTCCGCATCGAGGGTCGCGCCGATTTCGCCGCGGCGATGCGTCAAGGCGAACAAATGGTGCGGCGCGGGCTGGCGCGGGCCAGATCGGGTCGCTGCCGCCCGAACCCGCCGCCGATTCCCCCGACGTGACGACCCCCTGCGGACATCGCCGCTCGCCTGTGTTAGCCCGGCGGGATGACCGTAGCCCGCATCGCCCTCTCGCTCGCCCTCGGGGTCAATCTAAGTCAGGCATTGGCCGCCCAGCCGGGCGGCGCGCCCGCGGACGAGATCAGGACCCCCGCCGAGCGTTTTGCGCCCCATCCCTACAAGTCCGCGATGGACACGCTGGCGAATTACCAATCCTGCGGAATGCACGCCCGCGCCGCTGACCTCGCCGCCCTCACCGCGGAGTTGCGGTCCATCGAATCCCTCGCTCGGGCGAAAGGGCTCGGGCCGACGCTGGAACGCCTGCGTCAGGACTATCTGGATCTCCTGGCGATATCGTCCAGGGTGGCATGCGCCGGGGGCGCGACGGCCGCTCTCGCGAATGCGCGACGGGCAATGGCCGATTTCCGAACCTGGGTGGCCGACCAGCCGGCCAGGTGAGCTATGGGCCGGGTCTCGTGATGCGGCATTCCCATGGCGGTGCGCGACCCGCCCTCGACTGGGGTCTAGACCCTAGATGAATGCATCCTCCGGATCGAACACCCTGTATCCGATGATGGTCTGGGTCCGGTCGATATTCTCCCACTGATCCGAAAGCAGGGCCTCCATCACGTCGCTCTCGAAGTCGGCTTCCATGCCGCGCTGCTTCAGTTTGGCGCGGACCATGAGGTCCCATTCTCCGCTTATCGAGTGGATCTCCTGCACCCCTTCCAGCTGCTTTTTCACCATGGAGAGGCCGACCTGATTGGTTTTCCCGGGCTTGCATCGAATGAAGATGAAGAACTGCATGGCGCCTGTCCCCTGGGCGTTGATGTCGCCGCGGCCCGCACGACTTCCGGCGGGGCACTGGCTGCAGCCTGTCACATAGCCCGATTCTGCAATCGGAAGGGAGCAGGCCGCTTCAGCGACAGATTATGCGCGGGAGTGAGACTATAGTCTCACTCCCCTTGATGCCCGGCGCGTTCGCGCCGGGCTTTTTTCTGCTGGCGCCCGAACCTTGGGCTAGCAGCGATCGCCGTGCCCAGCGCGATCCGCATAGCGGCCGGTGTCGCTGTCGGTGCAGGAGCGCCTTCTGCCCCGGCCTCTGCGCCCGCGGCCATTGCCCGCCGGATCGGCATAGCGTCCGCTGTCGCTGTCGGTGATGCCCGAGCGATAGGAGCGCCGCCGCCCGCCCCGGCCGTTGCCGGCCGGATCGGAACCGGCCCCGCGGTCGCTGTCGGTAAGTCCGGTGCGTCCCCCCCGCCGGCCGCCCCGTCCCCGTCCGGCCGGGTCGGCGTAGCGGCCGGAATCGCTGTCCGTAATTCCGCTGCCCCGTCCGCCGCCGGGCGGGTCGGAATTGGGGCCGCTGTCGCTGTCGGTCTGGGCCTGCGCCTCGCCTGGCGCGACGATCAGTCCGGCAGCGCCCACGAGCGTGCCACCTGCCACGGTTGCGAGAAACGATCGACGGCTGAGCTTGCGAGTTGGCGTCATTGGGGCTCCCCTCCCGATGGATGCGTCGCGTGCGCACGATCTGGCACTCCAGATTTCGATTTGGCAAGAAGATTCGGGGTGAGAGGCCCCGCTCCGACGAGGGACCACGGAATCAAAAAAGCCGGAATCCGCACCTGACGCGTTGATCTCCGCGGGAGACAGGCCATGGACTATGATTTGAACGCCTTCGCGATACTCATGGACGAGGGACCGTTCGAAGGCGACCCGATGTCCAGCGATCGTGCGCGCGTCAGCACCACCTTGGGGCAATGCTTCGACTATGCCGCGACGATGACCGAGGAGGCGCGGCAAGGCATCTATATCCAGCTTGCCGAGGGTGGTGTGATCACGCCCGCCGAGATCGAGCGGCACCTGTTCGGTGCGAACGCCAGAGAGTGAGCGCAGGGCGGTGGGGCGTAGTCCACGCGCGGGGCCCGCGGCAGGGCCGCCCGCTCCCATCCCTCTCGGCCATTCTCGATCGGCGTGCTATCGCGCGCGAATCAAGCTAACACTCGGGATTGATTGATGAACCTTCTCCTGCTCGCCTTCCAGACCGTGATCACCGGGGCAAATCTGGCCCAGCCAATCCCACCAACGGACTATTCGTGCCGGCTCGAGGCTGTCGACGGCGCTCGCTTCACCCTCTCCGGCCGCACCCCACCCTTTCCCGTCGGCTTCGACGCCAATGCGAGCCTGCCCGCACAGATCGGCGGAGAAGGGATGCCGGAGCTGATCGGCGAGGCGCGAATCAGCCCCGGGCACGCCAGCGACTATTTTCGCGAATTCCAGCTTTCGACCTACCGGCCCGGAGGACGGCACTACCGCGTCAGCCTGATGCTCAGGCGGGACGGCACCTCGGTGGCCTACGCCACTATATTCGTCGAGAATGACCGCCGGATTCCCTACGACTATCTCGCCGCCGGGCTCTGTACCTCGAACTTCGATAGCGCCGGCTGATCCTGCCCGGTCGGCTCGCCGGTGTCAGAAGGCGGCCGGGGCGATCGAAGGCCCCCGGGACGTTGCCGTCCCGGAGGCCGACGCATGTTGCCTGAATTCCATGCGCTGCCGCGCAAACGACTCCGCGTGGCGGTTTAATCCCTGGGCGGCCCCTTTCCCTGAGGAAGGGTGCCCCTCTCCCCTTGTGGGAGAGGCAGGGTGAGAGGGATGACCGAGCCGGCTCGATGCCGGCGAGGACGTATAAAGTCGCCAGCCGCGGGCCCTCCCCCTACCCCTCCCGAGAACGGGAGGGGGATTTAGAAGACCCACACCCGCACTTACGAGCTGGTCAGATCGGCGACCAGAGCATGGGCGTCGGGGTGGCGCATCTCGAGCGTATATTCGCTGATGATGTCGCGGGTGACGGCGTCGCCGACCCGGCCCAGCTCCTGCGGCTCGAACGCGCGCAGGAACGCGACCGCGGCCTTGGTGGGGTCCACCACCCAGGCGTCGCGGCCGCGCTGGGTGCGGTTGGGCATGACCTTGAGGTCGCCGAAGTCCGACTCGTAGATCGAGGCGGCGCCGAGGATCACCTTGTTGCCGACCATCGTCTGCTGCGACGCCCGGCCGGCGAAGCCCGACACCTTCTGCTTGTTGAACGAGCCGACCAGCACGAGGCTCGGCTCGCCGCCATCGTCGAACGCATCCTTGACCGCGTCCTTGAGCATGTCCTCGGTCAGGGTGCGCAGCCCCGCCGCGGTCTCGTCGGTCGCCGCCGCGGTGGCCGCGGTCGAGTCGGCGCCGGCGGCGCCGCGCGAGCCGTTGCCGCCGATCCATGCGTTGAACGCGCGCAGCTTCCGCGCGGTCGTGGCGTCGCCCGCGACCTGGCCCTGATTGCCGAGCAGGATCGCCTCCATGTCCTTCCTGAGCGCGAGGCCCTTCTTCGACATCTGATAGGCCATCATGTCGTCGATCCCGGCCGGATTGACCGCGCGCTCGGTGCCGGTGACGGTCGCGTCGCGGCTCGAGATCTGGCAGTAATTCTGCTTGCGCGCGGGGCTGGTCGAGGCGGCGCGGGACAGCGCGTCGCCTTCCAGCCGGGCGTTGCTGGTGTTGGTGGTGTCGATCGCGTCGGTCGACCATTCGTGGAGCACCGCGGAGGCTTCCGCCCGCGGCACCGCACCCATGAACGGCGTATCGACGGGACTGATATTGTAGATGGCGTCCACGAGATCCTCGCGATTGGTGGTGACGTCATAGGACGCCAGCGCGTTGGTGACTTTGGTCATGACATGTGTCCTTTGAAGAGGTGCTTGAGGGCGGCAGCGCCGGCTTCGACGCTGCCCTCGGTCTTCAACCGGTCGAGCGCGGCCTTGCGCCGCGATGCGTCGATCGCGCTCCTGGGCGTGGTGACGCCCGGCCGTACCGCCGGCTGCGGTTTGCGGGGCTCGGGAATCGGGGCTTTCGCCACCCTCCCCTTGGCCTCCTGCAGCCGGTCATATTCGCGCGCTTTCCAGAGGACGTGCCACTCAAGAGCGGTGGTCGGGGTCTGGAACAGATCGGCCGGCGCGCCCTTGGCGATCGCATAGTCCATCAGGCCCTGAAGCACCCCCGCGGCTTTCGCCTGGTCGGTGACGTCGGGGACCTCCTTGATGAATGCGTCGCGGGAAGCGCCGTTGATCTGCTGATACCGGGCGCTGGCCTGCCGCTCTTCCTCCTGGCGCTCCTGGGCGGCGATCTGCTGCCGCTGGGCGTTCAGGTGGTTGAGCTGGGCCTGCCAGTCCTCGGCTTGCGCGCGAAAGAGGTGGTAACGGTCGGGATCATAGTCGCTGGAGTTGACGTCGAGCATCGAGAGCGGCGGCATCCGGGGCTGGACGGCCGAAAGAACCTGGTCGATCAGCCCGTTCGCCTCCGCATAACGCTGACGGTTGAGTTGTGCCTCGCCGATTTCGGCCTCATGGGCCTTCCTCAGATTGGCGGCTTCCATGAACTTGGCGTTGACCGCGGCGCTCTGCTCCTCGTCACGCTGGCGCAGAAACGCCTGGGCGTCCGGTGAAAGCTCCTGCCACAGTTCCGCTTTGTCCGCGGGCCAGGAGGTCGGAAGATCGGCGGCTTCCGGCTGGACCTCGTCGGCTGCCTGGTCGTCGACTCCCGTATCGTCCTGGCTCTCCGCCCCCTCCTCCGCCTGTTCGGTTTCGGCGGGGGCTTCGATCTCTTCTTCAGGCTCTTCGGCCTGGGAGGTGAAGCGGCCCTTCTCGTCGCGGGCGCGCTCCGGCGCCTCTTCCTGGCCGAGATGGACCTTGAATGCCTGCATCGCGTCCTGCATCGGATCGGATGCGGGCACGACTTCCGTTTCTGCTGGCGCGGGCGCCTGGGCAGTGTCTGTCATGATGATGTTTTCCTGGGTTTGGCCGGCCGCCCGCCGGCAGGGTCATTTTCGGACGCATCGGTAGACTCGACTCTGGGTTGGGCGAGGGTATGCCTTTGCGTTTGTAAGGAGCGCAATCGCATGGCCAAGAACGCCGAGACTATGGAATCGATGACCTATTTCTCAATGCAGATGGTCATTCATCTTACTCGGATACTCGCCGCAAATGGAGTCGAGGACAGACTGCGATCAGCAATCCGACAAACGCTGGCGCAGGGGATCGAACAGTTCAGCCCCTCACATCGTCCGAATCTGGACGAGTTGGCGCAGACCTTATTTTCGGCTGTGGATGGCGGCCTGAGGGATAAGGAGAAATGGCAAGGAGGGGGCAACCCTCCAAGCCCCCCCCCTTTCCCAGCCGAATAGCCAACGAGCCGCTTCTGTCTTCAGTCAACGCTGCACCTCTCCCATGCTTCAAGGGGATAAACGCCGGGTCATTTGACGCGCCGCAGCGCGGTCATGTCCGCCGATGCCGCCGAGAGCATCCATGCCTTGACCCGCTCGACGATCTTGACCGCGCGCCAGATGTTTTCCCGCCCGGCAGCGTCATGGCAATTTTTCCATTCGGTCATCAGGTCAGCCTCTACCGAAGCGAAGGCGTCCTGGATGTTCTGGTCGGCGAGCAACCCGCGAACGGCGGCGGCGCGCGCGGCGCGTAGTTCGGGGGTCATTTGTTCAGCTTCCCGCCAGGCCGTTCCTTGCTCATCTCGCTCTGGGCCTGGACCTTCTCGCTGTGCATCTCGCGGGCATGGTCGAGCTTGATGCGCTCCAACTCGTATTGCTGCTGCGATTCCTGAAGCGCCAGCCGCGCCTCGAAGTCCGCCTTGGCCTGGTCGAGCTGAAGGCGTGAGGCCTCGATCTGGACATTGGCCTGCGCCTTCGCCTGCTCGATCTGGACCTGCGCCGCGGCCTTCGCCTGCTCAAGCTGGATAGTCGCGGCGTCCTTTTGCTGCTGCGCTTGGATCTTGGCCGCTTCGAGCTGCATTTTTGCCTGCGCCTCCGCTACCGCCGGGTCGGGCTGCTGCGGCGGCGGCTGAACCTTGGCCGGATCGCCGATATAATCGTCCACGTTCTTGATGCCGGCGGCCGTGTATTTGCGCTTCACCGCCGCATGGACGTTCTCGGCGCTGGTCAGATAGGCATATTGGGTCTGCTCCAGCTCGGCCATGGTTTGCAGGACGCTGTCCGCCTGCATCACCTGCTCCGACTTGTTGCCGACCCCGAGTCCAACCGAAATCATCAGGTCCATGTCCGGAGACCAGTTGCGCGGATCCATCTCGATCCACTGGTTGCGCAGGCGAACCATCCGCGCCCTGGGCTGGTTCTCGACCAGCAGCCTCAGGATCAGTCGGAACAGCCTCTTCATGCCGGTCTCGGCGAAGATCCGGGCGATCATCTCGGCGCGCTCGTTGCGCGAATTCTCGTCGATCGCCGCCTGGGTCGCGGTGTCCGGGCTGTTCTTCCTCAGCGCCTCGGCGTTGAACCCGTTGCCCTTGCGCTGAACACCGGTCTGCTCCTCGATATTCTGGGCGACATATTCGAGCATGTTGAACGACTGCCCGGCGGTGAACGGCACCGCCATCCAGTCGAGCAAGCCCTGGCCGCCCGCCTTGACCCTGATCGCCGCGCCCGGTGAGGAATCGCCCAGATCGTCCATCGTCGCTTCGTTGAGCGCGCCGTCGCTGATGATCGGCCGCGGGTTGTTGGACTTGTAGAGATTGTCGAGCGTCTGGCGCAGGATCGCCGACCTTACCTTCTGCCCCTCCAGCGCCTGGTCCGCGGTCGACCGGCCATAGACCTTGTGCGGCATGGGGCAGGGACAAAGCAGCGCGAAGGCGTTGTCGTCGACCTTCTCGTTGAACAGGATCGTGTCGTCGACGCGGATCACCCGGCGCAGCTCGGAAACCCCGTCGCCGTCATAATCGCAGCGGACGAACTCATCGAGGACGCCGATAATGTCCTGGCTCGGATCGCTCCCGGCGCCCGAGCCGCCATCGGATCCGAAATTTTCGTCGCGGTAGCGGGCGTTGGACCGGCTTTCATCGTTGCGCCCCGCCGCATGAGCGGGGAGACCGTTGGCGATCGCCGGATCCACCCCGACCTCGATCAGGTCCGAGCGGGTGTAGTTGGATGGCCGGTGCGCGCAATAAGGCGCCTCGTCGATCGACCGGCTATAGGGGCTGATCAGAAACTCTTCGGGCGGGACATTCTCGATGACCACCCGGCCGTCCTCGACCATCTGCTCGATCGCGACGGTGAAGGTGCCGTCTTCATTGTCGGTCTCGCTCAGATAGCCTTCCGAGGCGCGCAGCTGCTCGAGCTCGATCGCATTGGCGCCGATCCGCTTGGGAATGCGCTTGCTCCGGTCGTCCCACCAGATTTTGACCACGCCGATCTTGGTCAGCAGCGCGTCCTTGAACCAATGGTGGAGGATCAGGAAACCCGGATTGTCGCAATTGATGATGTAATTGACATATTCGGTGGCCTGCTCGGCCAAAGCGACGTCCTCCGGGCCGCGTGGCTGGAAGCTCACCACCTCGTCGGCCGACACGAACGGCTTCAGCACCGCGGCGAGCGCATTGTCGACCATCACCGCGACGCTGTGATCGGTGACGCTGCTGCACCCGTCCAGCGCCGGCAGATCGTCCATGATGCCGTAATAATAATTGATTGCCCTGGCCTGCGCGTCGGCGATCTCGCTGTCGAAATAGCCGACGGCCCTGCGCTCGTGGGACGAGAGCAAGGCGGCAAGCGCGCTGTCGTCCATCGGCCTGGGCGCGTCGGAGGAAGTGGGAGAAGATGCCATGGCTCCGCCCTCCCCACGCCTCATCGTCATTCCCGCGCAGGCGGGAATCCAGCTTCTTCACTTATCGTTCGGGCACGCGCCGCCGCGCCGCACACGGCCCTCCCCCATAAGAGGAGGGCTCTTCATGCTCGTCTAGCTTCGCCCGCCTACCGCGCCGGACGCAGGTTCAGCTCCTGGAGCAGCAGATTGCTGCCCAGCCGCCGCATCGTCACCCGCTGCCCGCTTGCCTCGGTCGCGGCGCGCGTCGTCTGCCGCATATGCTCGTTGAGCAGGCGCTCGCGCTCGACATCCTCGCGCGGCGTCGCCAGCCGCGGCATCTCCGTGATCAGATAGAGATCCGGCTCGTCGGCGCGCCGGTTGACGTTCAGCAATATGGTGTAACCGCTGATCCACCCGCTGCGCCGGGCGAAATCCTGCGAGCGCCGATAGCTGCTCGCGACATAGTCCATGTAATTTTCGAACTGGCCGTCCTCGATGAAAACGCCCTGGACGCTCCAATAGCCGCCCGGCGTGTAGGCGCTTTCCCGGTCTTGCGCCTGCGCCTGCGCCTGAGCCGAAGCCGGCGCGGACAGCGCAAGGCCGGCCGCGAACAAGGTCGCCGTCAGGATCTTTTTCATGGTTGTTGCCCCATTTCGAGTGGCGGCGGGATGCCGCCACGGTGCGACGCGGCACGCGAGGCGCTGGGCCTCGACCCAGAGCAGAGCATGATTCCAGCCTCGTCACAACCGCGATCGGCGGAGCGCTCCGAACCCGAAGCCTCGATCGCTTATCCGGCCTGGTCCACGCCAGAGTCGGCCGCACTTTCCTTGGCCTTCATATTGGCGCGCAGCCGTCGTTCCTCAGCGACCATGTCTTCGAGCTGGTTGGCAAACCAAAAGAACATCGCTCCAGTTAAGAAATAGGTGAACCTTTCCGGGTCCTCCCAGATGAACCAGAGCATAGCGCAAGCCATGAAGACCAGCATCCCGGCCAGCCCGACTATGGTGCGCCTCCGCTTCATTCAATCAACACGCCGCGCTTCGGGGACAAAGGTCCGGCCGATGTCGAGAAACGCCTCCCCACAATCCAGCGCCAGACCGCTCGCCAGCAGGCGTTCGGCCAGGCTTTTCCCGACTTGACCCAATCCAAGACCACCTAGGCACATGGCATTCTCAAAAATTGTCCAGCCCGGATTGGGCCGATCATATTCGAATCTCGGAATCGGAGGAAGTGGAGTTGCACGAGTATATCGACCGAATTCGCGCAAATAGTCCTGTCGCCGCTGTGCGCATTGGGGACTGTTCTGATTGCGCGCGCATTCCCGCACAAGCTGCCATCTCAGCGCATCGAGCTCGGTCGGATCGAGGACGGCGGGCCCTGACGGCGCTCGACCTGTGACGGGAACGACCCTGGGACTGCGATCCAATCCACTGAAAAATGCCATCGGATTACGGCCCTCTCAAAGATCACCCGAACGCGCGCAACTTCCGCACCATCGTCTCCAGCCCATGCTGGAGCGGACAAAGCCGCAGCGCCTCCCAATCCTCGGGATGCGCGGAGCGAAACCGCGCGATCACGCCGTCGAGCGCCCGCGCGTCATCCTGCGGTGCCAGCGCCGCGGCCAAAACTTTGCGTCTCGTCATACCACCCACCTCATGTCCCTCTTGACCGGCCTCGCGACCGGACCCTGCTCGCGATGCCCGACCGCGAAATAACGCAGGGCATCGGCATAATGGCTGGTCCAGTCGTGCAGCGGCCGGATCCGGAATTCCTGCCTCTTGTCGTCATAGTCGCGGCGATACATGCGCAGCGCCTCGATCCCCTGCCGGCATTTGTCCTTGTCGAACCAGCAGGTCGCGAGCAGCAGGCGCACCGCCTGGATGCCGTCCTCGACCGGCAGGTTGGGGCAGATCGTCGCGCGGATGCCGTAGCCGGCCAGGATTTCGGTGCGGCTCTTGCCGGTGCCGAGCTCGCGTACCTCGGCGTCGTGCGGCAGATAATGATTGCCCCACAGCCAGTCGCGCTCCTGCAGGCGCTTGGCATACCAGTCGAGGCCGACGCCTTCGCCCTTGAGAACATCGATCACCCGCGTCTCGCGGCCGGCCTGCTGAATGAACCAGATCACGGTCGAATCGGCGATGCCCAGATCCCAGGCGGTGTGGACCGGGAGTCGCGGATCGTGCGGCACCGATGCGATCCGCGGCGGATCGGCCGCCTCCGCCGCATTCAGCTCGCGGCCGTAATAAGCGCCGCGGACCGCCGCCTCGAAGCTGCATTCATATTCCTGGGCGTAATCGTCGTCGCTCATCGTCTTGCGGGCGTCGGCCAGCTCTTTGGTATCGAGCAAGCCGGTCTGGCTTGCTTTGAGATTTAGTACGAACCAATCCGGATCATCCTGCGCGGCGGTCCAGAGCCGGTGGAAGCCGTTCCTGCCCTTGGGCGTGCCGATGAAGGTCGCCCAGCCGGCGCGGTCCGACAGAGCCGGCCGCAGCACCTGCGACCAGATTGCCGGATCCATGTCGCCATATTCGTCGAGCACCACGCCGTCGAGATAGAGGCCGCGCAGCCGATCGGGATTGTCGGCGCCGTAGATCCGGATCCGGGCGAGATTGCTCGGCAGCTCGATCCAGAGCTCGGAGGCGTTGATCCTGCGCACAGGGCCGAAGCAGGCGGTGTAGTCCTGGAGATAGGTCCAGGCGATGTCCTTGGCCTGGTTGAGCTGCGGCGCGACATAAGCGAAGCGCGGATTGGGCCGGGCGCAGGTCGCGGCGGCACGGATCAGCGCAGTGACGCAGGCGACGGTCTTGCCCGCGCGGCGATGGGCGACGACGATCGCCCAGCGCGCCTGTCGATCGTGCAGTTCCCCGAATTGCCGCCGCGGCGAATAGGGAAGCCTGGTCAGGTCGGCGGGAGCCAAGTCAGTGCCCCGGCAACGCGCGGGCCCGGATCCTCGGCGGCATCGGCCTCGAGCGCCAGGAGCTTGGGCCAGAGCTGGCCGTAGAAGGTCTTGCCATTGGCGTCGTCCTTCCCGACCCATTCGACCAGCGCCTTGACGCCGCCGAGATCTTTGAATGCCGCAGCGAGCGCCTCCCGAGCGAGCATTGTCTTCTTGGTGTCCGGAACCGAGTCGCTGGCTTGTTCGGGTGCGTCGGACATTGCGGCCTCCCCTCTCGAAACATGCCCGCCAGCCCGACGCCGCGGTCAGCCGCGGTCGTGCATCGCTTTGTCGCGTGAGCCGGGCCGGACTGGCGGACGTCCGCGTCGGACGCGGAAAAGGTCGCGGGCGTGACGGGAAACGAAAAAGCGGCCCCGATCCGGAACCGCCTGTCCCCGCTGGCTACGCCTCTAGCGAGTGTCATTTATTTATGACATTCCGCGTTACGAGTCAAGCGCTGATTTCGCCGCCATGCATTTTGTTGGAAATCGCTCTGGTTGCGGCGGTGAAACAACCGCCCGGAGGGGCTGGAAACATCGGAGAACCGCTGCTAACAATGTGATAACTATGATATTTCTGTTCGCTTGCCCCTTCGCCTCCCTGCTCGCCTGCGCGCCCGATGCCCGATAGCGGCGGGCGGCGGCTCGGCGATGCCGAGCTTCATTTCGAGATGAAGGCCGCGCTGATGCGGATCGATCATCCGGTCGTCCGGGATCTCGCCGGCAGCGAGCGACGGCGCGCGGTCGCGCTCGATGCTGCGGCGACGGTGCTCGCTGCCCATTTCCGCGAGCATGTCGTGATCGCGCCGCATTCCCACGACGACGACGACCAATGGACGATGACGGAAGCGCCACCGCCGCTCGGGAAACAGGAATGACCGAAGCGGATCGCCAGGCGCTGCTGAGCGCGTTGATCGACGGGCTGCTCGCCACTTATTATTCGCTGCCGCCCGGCGGCGAATCGGCGGAGAGCGATTGCACGCACTACGCCCAGGCCGCGCTCGCCGCGCTCAGGAGAGCCGGCTTCCGGATCGAGCGCGACCACAAGCGACACGGCTGAACGGCGCCGAGCGCGACACGGCGCGAATCGGAGAGCGTCGGCAAGAATTCCAATGACTTGCGGATTGATCCACATTAAGGCGGCCGCGGGAGGCCATCGATTCCTTCATGCCCGGCCCAGCTCATCTCCGCGCGCAGGCGCAAAAATGCCGGACATTGGCCACGCGCGTCATCGATTCCGAGACCGCGGCGACGCTCAACCGCGTCGCCGACGATTATGAGCGCGAGGCGCGTACGCTCGAGGTCCGGGTCGAGCCGGTCAACAGGGTGCCAAGCTGAGTCGTGCCAATTCCGGGGCGCGGCGTCTTGACCGGGGTTAATGCGACCCGCCCGGCGCGGCATTATTGCCTGTCGCCGGGGAGCCCGACCAAGTGCCCGATTACCGACTCTACGTCCTGAACCCGCACTCGGGGCATATCGACGGGGTCGAGGAATTCTTCAGCGGCGACGATGTCGAGGCGATCTGCCTCGTCCAGCATCGCGACGGCGGCGAGACCCCGCTCGAATTGTGGTGCGGCGCCCGCAAGGTGAAGCGGTTCGACGCCAGGCCGGATGTGTTTTCCGCCCATTTCACCGAAACCGCCCCGGCCGATCCCTGATCCATACCGTCGCCGAATCGGGCGGAGTGACGCCGCATGCCTCGCGCGGCACCGTCTCCCCCTCGACGGAAAGGCTGTTTCAGATCGGCGTCAGATTTCCGGCGCGGCGGTGAGCGCCATCGCCGCCGCGGCCGCCTTATGCGCTTCCTGGTCGGCGCGCATCCGCTCGGTACGGGCGGTACGCGCCGCCATCAGGTCCCAGGCGGCCGCCGACCGCAGGCAGCGGTCGCGGACATTGTCGAGCACCGCCGCTTCGGCGTCGCGCCGCGCCTCGGCGGCACGTTCGAGATAGAATTCGTGATGGCTGACCATGTCGCTCTTTCGCGCTTGCCGGGGCCGTTGTCAAAAATCTGCCGGCGGAGGGACCGTCGCGGAATGCGATCCGCGCCGACCTCCCGCCAGCCTCCCCGGGGCTGTCGCTCCGGGGGAGGGCGCCCGGTCAGGCGGTCTGGAGATTGACTGCGCTGGTCTTGCCGCGCTGATCGGTTTGCAGCTCGTAGGAGACGCGCTGGTCCTGGACCAGGCTGTTCATCCCGGCCTTCTCGACCGCGCTGATATGGACGAAAGCGTCGTTGCCGCCGTCTTCCGGAGCGATGAAGCCATAACCTTTCTGGGTATTGAAAAATTTCACTTTGCCGATGGGCATGTTCGTCTTCCTTGTCTGCGGTCGAGCCGAAATTGACGCGACCGGGTTGCCGGGGAAGCGGAGAAGGAAGTGGGAGCCGCAAAGCGCCAAAGACCGTCTGCGTGCGACCGTAGCAGGCCCGATATGGCGGATTCACCGCCGATTGCAAGCCGAACCGGTCCCGTTCGCCCCACGCCGCGGTTCATTCGAGGCGCCGGGCGATTTCGTTTGCCCTCACGCGATAAAGCGCCCACGCCGAGCCCAGACCCGAGAAAGGAACCACCAATGAGCACGCCCGAGGAATATCAGGCGAAGGCCGATGAGGCGCTGGCCCAGCTCGCCGAGGCGAAGAGCGATTCCGAGCGGCTGCGGCTCAAACGCGCCCATGGCGCCTATCTCAAGCTCGCCACCCATGGCGCCGAAGCCGCCGAGCGTGCGGCGATGAAACCGCCGCGGCGGATCGTCCCGGAAAAGCAGAGCATTGCGGCAACGCCTTCGACGCGGATGCAGAGCTACTTCAAATAGACATCTATTCCCGGGCGCCCGCCCAGGAGGCGTCGTCGACGGTGACGTGAAGCGATGGCGGCGTCCGCGACAGGTCGAGCAGGAAGACCGCGTCACCGCTGGCATTCTGGATCGTGTCCATTGCCCGCGTCAAAGCTGCGGTGAACGGCGGCAGCCGCGGATAATCGGCGGCGACCCTGATCCGGTTCGGCCCGATCTTGGTGATGATGATGCGGACGCCGGAGCGCGATTCCCCGCGCGCGTCGGAAATGACGTCGCCGGAATAATTGCCCGCGGCGATGTCGGCGAGATCGCGGCGTCGGCTGTCTGCGCCGCTTTCCTGCGCCGCCACCCAGTGTGCGGACGAGGCGGCAAGCAAAGCAGCCGCGAACAGCAGAGCCGACCGGCGAAATCGATTGTGCGGCATTCCTGTCTCCTCGCTGCGGTGCCTCTCTATGCCCGATTTCGGCTGGAGATGAACCCGGAGTGGCGTGCGCGTTCAGGAACGCCTCACCCTTTCAGGCGCTTAGCAACCGCAGGTGCGGGACAGGACGGAGACAGATCATGAAGACCATTCTTTTGGCGATGACCTCGCTCTCGGCGCTCGCCGCCGCCGCGCCGGCCGCGGCGCAATATCGCGCGCCCGCGCCGGTTTCCGCCTATCAGGGCAATTTCGCGGCGCGGATCGCGCGGCTCGAAACGCGGCTCGAAGCCGGCGTTCGCGCCGGGACGATCGCCCGCGGCGAAGCCTGGCCGCTGCGCCAGCAGCTGCGCGAGCTGAGCCGACTCGAGCGCCGCTTCGCCTATGACGGGCTCAGCCCGCGCGAGCGCGACGATCTCGAGCTGCGTGCCGGCATCCTGCGCGACCGGATCCGCGCCGCCGATGGCCTCGCTTATGGTGCGTTCGGCCGGGTCGACACCCGCTACGATCGCAATCGCGACGGCAATGATGACCGCTTCGACCGCGACGGCGATGGCGACGACGACCGCTATGACCGCAACGATGACGGCCGCGACGATCGCTACGACAGCAACGCCGACGGCAATGACGATCGCTACGACCGCAACGGCGACAATATCGACGATCGGTTCGACCGCAACGCCGACGGCATCGACGACCGCTACGATCGCAATGCCGATGGCAATGACGACCGCTATGACCGCGACGGCGACGACATCGACGACCGCTTCGACCGTCACATTGACGGCTATGACGACGCCGATCCGCGCACCCCGCTCAACGACCTCGATCTCGATCGCGACCCGGAGATCGGCGCCCGCCTCAGCATCGGCGCACCCGCGCCGGCCGACCTGTTCGCGGTGCCCGCCGAATATCGGCACCAATATCGCGACGGCGTCGGCACCCATTATCGCTCGGACGGCAGCGCGGTGTACGAGATCGACGCCCGCACCAACACCATCGTCCGGATCTATCCGCTGCCGCGCTGAGCCGGACCGAGTCAGAAACCCTTCCACGCGGCGATCTTGCTCGCGACGAAGCCGACACAGGCCTTGGCATGGGCCTGCTGCTGGGCGCTGTTGTTCGCCAGCCGCGAGGCCGCGGTTCCGGCCGGCATGTCGTGGCGGACAACATTCTCGAATATGTCCCAGACATAGGCGACGCCGATGTCGCGGCGATATTGGCCGAGCTGGTTCAACGCCGCCTGATAGCCTTCGAGATCGCCCTGCCCCGCGCCAGCCGCGCCGCCATAATCCATCGTCAGTCGCGGCCCGGATCCGAGCCGGCGCCAGAGGCTGACGACATGATCGATCGCGCGCGCCTGAGGGGCCTCGAAGCCCGGGCCGCCGTCGAACAGCCATTTGTCGACGGTCGAAACCTTGCGGTTGATCAGCACCCGCACCATCGACTGGCGCCGGCCGCCGAGTTCGCCGTTGAGGTCAACGACCGTCGCCGGCCGGTAGTCGCCATGCTGCGCGGCAAAAGGCGAAATCGGCGCCTCGGGCGCCGCCGCCCGCTTCAACTTCGCCTTCGTCTTGCGCCTCGTCTTCGCCATCAGTCTGTCCTTCCTGTTCGCTGATCAGTTGCTATCGGCCGGTAATGCGCCTCGGCGGCGTCGCGTTCGCGGATCGACGCGAGCAGGGCCGCCTTGCGCTCCTCGCTCCATTCGCCGGTCTTCAACGTCTCGGTCTCGCCGCCGTAAAAGCCTTCGATCAGCCGAACGAAGGCGCGCGGCTGGAGCAGGAAATCGAGATCGGCGCGCCAGCCGCGATCATTCTTGCCGCAGCAGAACGGCGCGGCGCCGGCGGCGTCGATCGCCCGGCGAAAGCCGTCCTCGCCATGCTCGGCGAGCCGCGCCCGGATCGCCCGGCGGCGCTCGGCGGTGAGCTGTGCCGCCGCCCGCAGCCCGGACCGGCCGGCGACCGCATTCCAGGCGGCGAACAACCGATCCGGCAAAGGGGTGGAGTCCCCGTCAGGGGACGGGGATTCGGGTAGGGGGTTTGATTTCTTCTCTTTGGGGGAAGGGTCACGCGTGACGTCGCGCGAACGCGGGTCGCCGTCCGCGCCCGCGGTCCGCAGCCGGTCGCGGCGGCGCTGCTGACGCGCGGCGGCGCCCGGATCCCGGCGGACCTCCAGCGCCTCGGCGATTTCGACGATGTCGGCGGCGCTGAGACCCTTATTGGCCATCAGCCGCAGCGCGGCGGCGTTCAGCGCCACGGGACCCTCGTCGCATCGGTCACGTGGATCACCGGCCAGAGCCAGTCCGGCTCGTGGCGGAAATTGGCGGCGGCGCGGACCAGCACGTCTTCGGGCATGTCGTGCCCGTCGCGGCAATTGCTCGGCGCGGTCCGCTCGTTATCGCTCTCCCTGGTCTCGTCGTCCATCTGACCCTCTCCGCCGAATCGCCGCCAATCATGTGTCTTTGATTTCCAACTTTTCAAGCCGTTTAGTTGGAAATATATCAAATAGCGTCGCGTCTTCCTGTGCGATATATTTCCAGCATGACGGTGAAGCCCGGAAAGCAGGAAAGATCGCAGGCGAGCGCGCGGCGCATTGCCGAGGGGCTGAAGCGCATGGGCCTGCCGGAGCCGTACGACTCCGAGCGCCAGTGGATTCAGGCGGCCGGGGTCAGCGCCTCCTTCTTCACCAATTTACGCGGCAGCGCCGCCAAGCCACCGAGCGACCCGAGCGTCGGCAATCTCAGACGGATGCTGGAAGTGGCCGGCAGCTCGCTGCCCGAATTCTTTCTCGAAGAGGCGAAAGGTCGGGTGATGCGTCCGCCGACCAGGCAAGCCATAGAAGCGGCGATCGCCGATGCGCTCGAGGAGCTGCCGGCGCGAGGCCGGGAGCGCAGGGTCGAATATCTCGCCGCAACCGTTGAACGATTGCTTGGGCTTCCGAAAAGTCGGCGCGCCAGTCGCCCCACCGCGGGTCCCCGGGCGGCGGGCGCTCGCGCAGCAGCCGCTCCTCCTCGCCGCGCCACCAGGAAAGCTTGATCTGCGCCACCGCGCAGGCGCGCAGGCAGGGTGCGCAGCCGGCTTCGCAGCCCGGTGCGATCAGGACGTGCTCCATAGACCCTCCGACTCCTTTGTTCCTTCTCTGTTCTCGGAGCCGCGTTCCTATTTTGCAATAGGAAATTTCCTAGACAGGGTTTCTCCCGCGGCAGAAATGTCAGAAGTCGTAAACCGCCCGACTGATCAGGGCTCGATGCCGACTTGGGCGTAGGTCGCGGCGATACTGGGATCGAGTGCGAGCGCACGATCGAGATCGGCGCGTCCTTCGGCCTCGCGGGCAAGGCGCAGGGCGGCGATGCCGCGGCCGAACAGCAGGCCCGCGTCCTCGGGGCCGCGCCGCAGTGCGGCGTCATAATCGTTCCAGGCCTGCTCGAAGCGTCCCTGGCGCAGATTGACCATGCCGCGGCTGGCGAGAGTCGCCTCATTGCCCGGCGCGATCCGCAGCGAGGTGTCGCAGGCTGCCCGCGCCCGATCGAGCTCCTCGCCGAGCGCGGCGAGATCGCGGCACAGCCCGCCGAGGACGAACGGTTCTTCGGGCGCCAGCCGCACCGCCTCGCGCGACTCGGCCAGCGCCCGGCGGAAATCGCCCAGCCTAGCGAAGGCCATGGCGCGGCCGGCATAAAGGCCGCCCTCCTGCGGGTTGAGGGCGATCGTCCGGTCGAAATCGCCGACCGCTCCGGCGGCGTCGCCGGCGGTGATCCGGAAGCCGCCGCGGTTGAACAGAGCGGTGACCAGATCGTCCCGGTTCAGCGATCCCGAGTCGATCAGGGCGGTGCAGCCGGCAATCGCGCGCGCGAGCGGGATCGCGTCGCCTTCATTCCGGCACAGTTCCCAATTGCGCGCCTCGGCATCGCCCGAGCCGCCGGACTCGGCCATGCCCAAGTCGGCGCCGGATTCGCCCGCGCCGGCCAGCTCTTCCGGCGTCGCCCGCCGGTAGCGAAATTGGGTGCCGCGCCAGTCGAGCGTCAGCATGTCGCCGTCGACCGTGACCGGCTGGTCGCGAAAGTCCGGGCGGCCGAGATCGTTGGCAGTGAAGCGGAACACGAAGACATTGTCGCCGTCGGGCTCGACCCGATAGCGCTCCGAAGCGAAGCCGAACGCGGCGCTGTCGATGACGATCGCGACCACCCGGCGCGCCGCGGTGGAGTCGAACAGATGCGCGCCCTCGGTGAAATGCTCGCGCTCGCGGCTGCCGTCGGCATATTCGGCCTCGACGCCGAGATATTCGGGCGTCCGCCCGTCCGCGTCGACGATCCGGACGTGGATTCCGGCCGCGGGCTCGCGCCTGGTGCCGACCAGCGCCACCTGCGGCGGACGATAGGCCGGGACCGTATCGAGCAGGATCTGATTGTCCCCGCTGCGCGCCCAGCGGCCTTCGCCGATCATGTCGAGCGCGCCGACGCTGAGATACCAGGCAAAGCGCCCGTCGGCCCGCAGCTCGAGTGCCGACGCGGTCTCCATCATCCCGCTGAGCGCATAGACCCCAACCAGCGAATCCTGCGCCGCCGCCACGGCCTCGCCCGCCGAAGCCTCGGGACGGGCGGGCCCGTCCGCCGAAGCCTCGGGCGAAGGCGGGTCGGACGCCATGGGCTGGCCATGTGCCGCCGGAATCAGGACGAAGCCCGCGCAGGCGAGCAGCAGATGTCTGGCTCCGGCCATGGTGTCCCTTCCTGTTGAACGCCGCGGAGCTTCAGCCCGATTCGCGAATTGATCAAGCTGGCGCCACGGCAGGCCCCAGTGATAAGCAACGCCTCAGCAACAATGGAGGGTCGTCATGCCGCAATTCGTCATCGAGCGGGACATGCCCGGCGTCGGCAAGCTTGGCGGGAACGAGCTCAAGGGCGCCTCGCAGGTGTCGTGCAGCGTGCTCCGCGACCTTGGCCCGGAGATCCAGTGGGTCCATTCCTACGTCACCGACGACAAGATCTACTGCATCTATCGGGCGCCGAGCGAAGACATCATTCGGCAGCATGCCGAGACCGCGGGCTTCCCCGCCAACAGCATCGCCCAGGTGCGCGCCACAATCGATCCGACGACGGCCGAATAGCCCCGGCGGGACGGACTTCAGTCGTCCGCTTCGTCGTGCGGATGGCGGATCGGCAGCGCCCAGAGGATCTGCTGGCGCAGCTGCGCCTCCTCCCGCTCATAGCCGGCGCGCTGCGCTTCGGCGCGCTTGCGCAGCAAGGCGGCGAGGATGTTCTCGCGCGTCAGCCGGCGCGGTCCGCGGCCGTCGGTCAGCGCTTTGGCAAGCTGGAACGACAGGCGACTCATGGCCTTCGCGCATGGACCGCAAGCGCTAAGGAATCGTAACTGGCTTCGATGCTTTCTTCGAAGTCTCGGCGGTCCGGCGAAAAATGCGAAGCGCTTTCACCGCAAATGATCAACCTTTAGGATCGCGGCAGCACGGCACCAAGCCGGCGCTGCAAAAGGGAGCTGCTCATGAACCCGCGCGCATTCATTCAAACGATGATCGCTCTTGCTTCAGCCTCGTTGGGGCTGGTCGCGGCCCTTGCCTGGAACGAAGCGATCAAGGCGACCCTCGCCATGCTCGGCCTCGGAGACAATCTCGCCGGGCTCTACACTTATGCTCTCCTCGCCACCGCGATCGCGGTCATCGTCCTGGTCTGGCTCGGCAAGCTCGCCGCGCGGGTCGGCGGCGAAGCCGCCTTCCAGCGCGAAGCCGAAGGCTAGGTCTGTATCGGGCTTCATTGGAAATATAACTAGGTCGCTTGACATGTAGGAAATTTCCAACGAACGGAAACGACAGCCCAGTCTTCGCCGGAGCCTTGCATGTCCGCCAAAGCAGCAGCCGCCCGCGCCATGCTCGCCGCGCAGCGCGGCTTGCTCGAACGTGCGATCGCGGCGTTCGCCAGCGATCCCCACCAGTCGTGCAACCTCGAGAGTGCCCGCCGGATGCTGAAGCGGGTCCGCGCCTGGCAGGCGGATGGCGATATAATGGTCGAGCTGGCCAAAGGCTTCATGGGGTCGAACGGCTATGGGCCGCTGATCGACCAATTGTGCCGCGACGCCGCCGATCTCGAAGCGCGCCGCGCGCGCTCGGATGCCGCGCCTTATACCTCGGCGCCGATCCCCGCGGCGAGCGCGATCCGGACCGCCTCGGCGGTGCTGCGCACCCCGAGCTTGTCGAGCAACTGGGCGCGATAGGCCTCGACGGTGCGGATGCTGAGGTCGAGCTCGTAGGCGATGATCTTGTTGGGCTTGCCCTGCACGATCCCCTCGAGCACCTGGCGCTGGCGTTCGGAAAGCGTGCGGGTCAATTCGGCCGCCTCGCCTTTCGCCGCCTCCGACGCCCGCGACCGCGCGCGCAACTCGCATGCCCCCTCGACCGCGCCGATCAGCGCGCCGGGCTGGTAGGGTTTTTCGAGGAAATCGATCGCGCCCAGCTTCATCGCCTCGACCGCGAGCGGAATGTCGCCATGGCCGGTTAGCACCAGTACCGCCGGCGCGCTGTCGCGCTCGCTGAGCACGCGGAGCACGTCGAGCCCGTTGCGTCCAGGCATCCGCATGTCGAGCAGGATGCAACCCATCTGGTCGGGCAGCCGGGCTTCTAGAAAGGCGTCGCCGCTGGCGAAGGTCTGGACGCGGAGCCCGGCGCGCTCGAGCAGCCGCGCTGTCGAAAGCCGCACGGCGTCATCATCATCAACGACCGCGACGACATGACGTTCCGCCATGCTTACACCCACAGCCTGAGTTACCAGCGACGCCTAGCATAAAGCGGGCGCCAAGCGAATCCAGCATGATTGATCGGCTGCGGGGCGATTCCGCGGCGCTCAGGCGGGGCCTGATGACCGTTTCCGCAAATCATCGACGCAGCGCTGCGCGGTCCGGCCGTCCCAATATTCGGGGCGTGCCGGCGGCGGCGGCGCGCCCTCCAGCGCATCGCGCAGCATCGCCGCGACGTTGGCCGCCGAGGCGAGCCGGTTGGTGCCTTCGCTGACCGTGATCGGCCGCTCGGTATTCTCGCGCAGGGTGAAGCAGGGGATGCCGAGATAGGTGGTCTCCTCCTGGATCCCGCCCGAATCGGTGACCACCGCCCTGGCGCCGGCGACCAGGCTCATGAAGCGAACATAGGACATCGGTTCGATCAGCCGGATTCCGGCGGCGCCCAGCGCGGCGTCGAGCCCGCTGTCCTTGAGCCTGGCGGCGGTGCGCGGATGGACCGGGAACACCACCGGCAGCTGCGCCTGAACCTGGCTCAGGCAATCGGCGAGCGCGGCAAGCTGGGCCGGATCGTCGACATTGGACGGCCGGTGCAGGGTGACGACGCAATAGCCGCAGCCATTGTAACCGAGGCTTTCGGGCACGCCCGCCGCGTCGATCGCGCCGCGCTTCATCTCGAAGCTGTCGAGCATGATGTTGCCGACCCGGCTGATCCGCTCGGCCGGCACCCCTTCGGCGCACAGATTGGCGTCGGCATCGGGCGACGGCGTCCAGAGCAGGTCGCAGACCGCGTCGGTGGCGATGCGGTTGATCTCCTCGGGCATCGTCCGGTCGCGCGAGCGCAGGCCGGCTTCGAGATGGACGGTGGGGATACCGAGCTTGACCCCGGTCAGCGCGCAGGCGAGCGTCGAATTGACGTCGCCGACCACCACCAGCCAGTCGGGCCGGTGCGCGGAGGCGACCGCGCCATAGGCGATCATCACCTTGCCGGTCTGCTCGGCATGGCTGCCCGAACCGATGCCGAGATGGAAATCGGGATCGGGCAGGCCGAGATCGGCGAGAATCTCGGCCGACATGTTGGCGTCATAATGCTGGCCGGTATGAACCAGCACCGGCGCGAAATCCGGCGCGGCGGCAAGCGCATGCCAGAGCGGCGCCACCTTCATGAAATTGGGCCGCGCCGCGGCGATCAGATGAACGGTCTGGACCATCGCGCAAGCCTGTAGCGCAGTCGGGTTAGAGGCGCGTTAAGGACGCGGCGCGCTCAGGCCGAGCGCAGGCTCAGCACCGTCGGCTCCTCTTCGCCATAGGCCGCGATCCCGCCGCCCTTGCGCTTGACCTCACAGAGCGCCTCGTCGGCGCGGGCGATCAGGCTGTCGAGGTTGGCGCCATGTTCGGGATGGAAGGCATAGCCGACGCTGGTGCCGATCGAGATCTGCCGTCCGTCGGTCAAATAAGGCTGCGCCACCGCGCGGACGATGCGGCGCGCCAGCATTTCGGCCTCGCCTTCGTGGCGGGCGCCGGACTGGAGAATGACGAACTCGTCACCGCCCATGCGCGCGGCAACGTCGCCGCGGCGCAGCACCCCGTTCAGTCGCTCGGACACCGCGCGCAGCAGGGCATCGCCGACGGGATGGCCGTAATGGTCGTTGACCGGCTTGAAACGGTCGAGATCGAGGCAGTGGACGACGACCATCTCGCCGCGGTCGCATTGCGCGATAAGCTGATCGAACGCCTCGCGTAACGACAGCCGATTGGCGAGCCCGGTGAGATCGTCGGATCGCGCCAGGGCGGTGAAAGTGCGGCGCAAGGTGATGTCGGCGGCGGTGTTACGGTAACGCTGAAGCAGGCTCTGGAAGCCGCCGACGAGAAAGATCGCGAGCAGGCCGCCGGCGGCGACATAGGTTGAGTTGCCCATCGCCGCGGTGACAAGGATCGTCGGCCCGACCCCGATCAGCATCGCCGCCACCGCGATCTTGGGGCGCAGCGCGATGCCCGAGGCGACACCGGCGCCATAGCCGCAGAGCAGGACGATGACGAGCATATGGGCCCCGGCGCTGGCAACGACGAAGGCGCGCGCGCCGAACATCCCCAGCACGGCGGCAAAGACCAGATAGGAAATGGCAAAGCGCCGCTCGAGCACATTCGCGCGGACGAGATCGAGCCGCTCGCGCCGAGCCTCCCGGGCATGGAAGAGGACGGTTCCAAGCCGGACCACCGAGGCGATCCCGCCGGCGACGGCCAGGATAGCGAGCAACGAATCAGGAGTCTCGCGCAGCGCCACTGCGGCGACCCCGACGAACGCGATCGTCATGACCACCGACGGCGGCAGCGTGTTGAACAGGCTGCGGACGAGGTCGATCCTCGTGCCGTCCGGCAGCGCGTGGTTGACGTCGCTCATCGCGGGAAGATCCAGCTCTTATGTGGCGTCGGAGCGCCGCTATAGGCCAGAACCGGTTAACGTCTCGAAAAAGGCGGCCTGCGGATTCCCGCTATTGCCGGCACAGGGTCGCTTCGCGGCCGGTGCGCGTCTAAGGTTCGGCGCGTCATCGGCTGGAGAGAATGGGATGATCACGGTCACTGCATTCAAATGGGTGCCGCCGTTCGCGCGCGGGCTGGTGCGCGATCTGCGCGTGCGCTGGGCGCTCGAGGAAGCGGGCCTCTCCTATCGCGAGCAACTGCTCGGGCAAGACGAGAAGGATTCGGCCGATTATCGCGGCTGGCAACCCTTCGGCCAGGTCCCGGCTTATGAGGAGGACGGCCTGCGGCTGTTCGAATCCGGCGCGATCGTGCTCCACATCGCCGAGCGCTCGGAGTCCGGCGAGGCGCTGCTACCGGCCGCCCCGGCGGCGCGGGCGCGGGCGGTGCAATGGATGTTCGCGGCGTTGAACTCGATCGAGCCGCACGTCCAGAACCTCGCCTTGATCGATCTGTTCTGCCCGGACGAGGACTGGGCCAAGGCACGCCGTCCGGAGGCCGAGGCCTTCGTCCAGCGCCGGTTCGCCGCGCTCGCCGAGCGGCTCGGCGATCAGGATTGGCTCGACGACGGTCGCTTCGGCGCCGGCGACCTGTTGATGGCGAGCGTGCTGCGCATCCTGCGGCACACCGATCTCGTCGCGGCCCACGCCAATCTCGCCGCTTTTCTCGACCGCTGCGAGGCACGGCCCGCTTTCCAGCGCGCGCTCGCCGCGCAACTCGCGGCGTTCGAGGAGGCGTGAGCGACCTGCGCATCCTCGTCGATGCCGACGCCTGCCCGGTCAAGGACGAGATCTACAAGGTCGCCTGGCGGCATGCGGTGCCGGTGACGATCGTCAGCAACATGAGGATCCGGATCCCCGATCATCCTTCGGTCGACCGGGTGACGGTCGGCGACGCATTCGACGCCGCCGACGATTGGATCGCGGCGGCCGCCGGACCGGCGACGATCGTGGTCACCGGCGATATCCTGCTCGCCGACCGCTGCCTCAAGGCCGGCGCCGCGGTGCTCGCGCCCAACGGCAGACCGTTCACCGCCAATTCGATCGGCGCCGCGATCGCGACCCGCGCGATCATGGCCGATCTGCGCGCCGGCGCCGACGGCCTGACCGGCGGCCCCGCGCCATTCGCCAAGGCCGATCGTTCACGCTTCCTGGCGGCGCTCGACGAGGCGCTGGTGCGGATCAAGCGGTCGCGCGGCTGAGGCCGCTGGCCCGCAGGGTCCTTACCCCCGCCGCGCCTCGACCGCTTCGGCCAATCGATCGAGCAAAGGCAGGGTCTCATTCCAGCCCAGGCAGGCGTCGGTGATGCTCTGGCCGTAGGTCAGTTCGCCGCCCGCCAGATCCTGGCTGCCGCCGACGAGGTGGCTCTCGATCATCACGCCGAACACCCGCCGCTCGCCGCCCGCGACCTGGTCGGCGACGTCGGCGATCACATCCGCCTGCTTCCCGGGCTGCTTGCTGCTGTTGCCGTGGCTGGCGTCGATCATCAGCCGGCAATCCAGCCCGACCGCGTCCGCTTCGCGACAGGCCTCAGCGACCGCCGCGCGGTCGTAATTGGGCTGGCGGCCGCCGCGCAGGATGACGTGGCAGTCGCCATTGCCGCCGGTCGAGACGATTGCAGAGTGGCCGCCCTTGGTCACCGACAGGAAATGGTGCGGCTGCGATGCCGCCTTCACCGCGTCGAACGCGATCCGCAAATTGCCATTGGTGCCGTTCTTGAACCCGACCGGGCAGGACAGGCCCGAGGCAAGCTCGCGATGGACCTGGGATTCGGTGGTCCGCGCCCCGATCGCGCCCCAGGAAACGAGGTCGGCGATATATTGCGGCGTGATCATGTCGAGATATTCGGTGCCCGCCGGCAACCCGATCTGGTTGATGTCGAGCAGCAGCTCGCGCGCGATCCGCAGGCCCTGGTTGATGTCGAAGCTGTTGTCGAGCCCGGGATCGTTGATCAGCCCCTTCCAGCCGACCGTGGTCCGCGGCTTCTCGAAATAGACCCGCATCACGATCTCGAGGCTGCCGGAGAGCCGCGCCCGCTCCTGGACCAGCCGGCTGGCATAATCGCGCGCCGCGCGCGGATCGTGGATCGAGCAGGGTCCGACGATGACCAGCAGCCGGTCGTCGGTGCCGTCGAGAATGTCGTGGATCGCGTTGCGCGTCGAATAGACGATCTCGCGCGCCACCGCGCCGAGGGGAAATTCGCGCAGCAGGTGCGTGGGCGGCGACAGCTCCTTGATCTCGCGTATGCGGGTATCGTCGATCGGCTTGCGCGTCAGCGTCGAAACGGGGTCGGTTGCGGCGGCACTCATGGTCATCACCTTCGTCTAGCGCCCGAAATCGGCTTTGGCGACATCCTGTCCCTGCTCGACGACGCCGCGGCGGATCGCGCGGGTGCGGGTGAACAGCTCGAACAGGGTGTCGCCGTCGTCGAGCCGGATCGCGCGCTGAAGATGCGAGAGGTCCTCGGAGAAGCGCTGGAGGATGTCGAGCACGGCGCGCTTGTTCGACAGAAAGATATCGCGCCACATCACCGGGTTCGAGGCGGCGATCCGGGTGAAATCGCGAAAGCCCCCGGCCGAGAACTTGATTACCTCGCTCTCGGTGACCCGCTCGAGGTCCGAGGCGGTGCCGACGATGGTGTAGGCGATCAGATGCGGCAAATGGCTGGTCACCGCGAGCACCAGATCGTGATGCGCGGCGTCCATCGTCTCGACCTTGGCGCCCAGGGCGGTCCAGAAGGCTGCGAGCCGTGCGGCCGCATCGCCTTTCGCATCGGTCTCGCCCGGGGTCAGGATGCACCAGCGCCCACGGAACAAGGCGGCAAACCCCGCATCCGGCCCGCTATTCTCGGTCCCGGCGACCGGATGGGCGGGTATGATCACCGCCTCCGGCAATGCGGCCCGCAACGCCTCGGCGACCGCCGCCTTGCACGAGCCGACATCGCTGACCACGGCCCCGGCCAGGAGATGGCCGGCGAGCGCGCGCGCTGCGTCCGCCATCGCGCCAACCGGCACGCAGAGAATGACGAGCCCGGCCTCGGCGACGGCCGCACCGGGCTGTTCCGCCACCGCGTCGACGAGTCCAAGCTCGCCGGCCCGCGCGCGAACCGCAGGATCCTTGTCGTAGCCGCTCAGGCGCACATTCGGCATCGCCTCGCGCACGCCCCGCGCGATCGAGGAGCCGATCAGGCCAAGGCCGATCAGGGCGACGCGCGCGAAGGGCGGCTCGGAAATGTGTGCCGATTGGGGCATGGGCCAAGTGTAGCCCAATGCTGCAGCGCATCAAGACCGAGCGTTGGCAAAAAAGCACGAGAGCGGAATCCAATGACCCGCCGCGCGCCGCAACGCACAAAACGAGCCCCGCCCTCGCGCTCCGCGCCACGCGCATTACATAGAGCGCAACCGGGCATCGCGCCTGCGGAAAGGACATCGTCATGACCAGATCGTTCGGAGCGCAATCGACCGCCGAAGAGGTGCTCGAAGGTGTCGACCTCAGCGGCAAGCGCGTCCTCGTGACCGGCGTCTCCGCCGGCCTCGGGGTCGAAACCGCGCGCGCG